>OCTA010000106.1_pt1 | contig 78605 bp, 78 predicted proteins | sample 1538991 | NCBI WGS metagenome assembly OCTA01 (sample SAMEA3539302, study PRJEB22396) | soil metagenome | biome: tundra; feature: field; material: soil | place: USA | collected 2010-05 | depth 0.15 m
TTGTATTCAGCCACGGATGGCCGCTCAATTCGGATAGTTGGGAGTCCCAGATGGTAGAGAGGTACGGCGCCAAATGAAGAGATTTGCGTTATTGCTGATTCTTGTCGCGCTTGAACTGGGGGGGTGTTACGTGGGGACGCGCGGCGGATGTGGCGCATGCGACCGACGAGGCGAGCACCACGGATACGCAGGGGGCGGGCGGGGCGGGTGTGGAATTTCGTGCATCCCCTGACAGTGTCCCCCAAATCGGGGGCGGCCCAAGAAGGCTCTTCGTCAGATGAGCCAGCCGATCCGTACATTGAAAGTCGGGATGATGGTGCGGCCGATGGTTTCCAGCGTGCCCCGCACCTGATCATCAGTGGGCTTCACGTATTGATTGTTCAACTGCTGACGCGTGGCCTCTGGGATCTGCGGGTCAGCCAGGAGATTGACTTGGCTCTTGAACGTGACCTGGCTCGGCGCGATGGGAATCTGAAGTCCAACGTCGAATCCCAGGCTGAAGCCTGATCCCAAGGTGTGAAATAGACCGATCTGCGGCGTGAGGACCAGCGTTTTGACCGACCCCTGGCTCGCATAGTCAACTGAGTTGGGAAGGAGCCCAGCGGGCAGTCCCTGCTGATAGGGCGTCAGATCGACGGTCGTAGCCAGCGTGCCTTGGACCGCTTTGTAGCCTATGCCAGTCCCAAGAAAGAACGCGCCTCCGAAAGGGTAGGCGCGCGCATAGACATCGTATTCTTGATAGGCGAGGGTAGCTTGTCCGTAGTAGGAGATCTTGAGCGTCGGAATGATGCCAATGTTGACTCCTGCTCCGACGTAGCGTGTGAGTTTGACGGCAACGCCGAAGTTGATCAGATTCGGCAGGCCCGTGCCCACCACTGGGCCGATCTGGAACGGGCCGAGAAGGCCATTCCAGTCATCCGCCGCCTCGTGGCTCCGCATCTCTTCACGGGCCGCCGGGCGCTCGGAAGGAGTTGGAGTCGAGATGGGTGGCGTGCTATCTGGGAAAGGGGCTGGGTGCGGTGGCGCGGGTGGCGGCGGCGGGAAATTGGATCTGGCTGGCGGAGTTTCGGGCACAGGCTCCAGAGGTTCGGGCTCGCCCGAAAACGGCGGTGGCGGTTTCTCGGCAGGGAGCGGGAGAGGCTTTTCGGGCGAAGCATCTTGAGCGCTTGCTCTGTAGGATACTGCCAGAATAGCAGCCAGCAGTGAGAAGGCGAAAGCCCTGCTTGGCAGCATTGATTGGGACATGGTGGGCGGCTCCCGCCGCTAGTGAATGCCGCTGCCGTTGATGCCGCCCGTTCCTCCACCAGGCGCTCCCCCCGGTGCGTTTCCGGTCCCGCCAGGGGCATTGCCCGCGCCCCCTGGGCCTGGAAAGATCGGACTCGGCATCGGTGGCGTAGGGGCCGGAAAGCCGGGAGGTACGGGCGCGGGAAACGGTGCAGGCACAGCTACCGGCATATCGACCGCACCCACCTTCATTGCCGTGAATGCGATGAAGGAAGATCCAATTGCCCAAATTGCGATGAAACGAATGAGTGTTTGCATTTGCCACAATGGAGCAAGTCGCGTGCCGACTACATTTACTGGCACCATCGAGGAGAAAGCTCGCAACTCCTCTTCCAATTTGATGGTGAAGGCATTTCAAATTGGCTGAGGAAGCATCCACCACCGGGCGTCATCACCACGGCACAGGGCTTGTCCTTCAAAGCGGCAAGCTGACGACCTATCCGGCGCTCTATGGAACCAGCCTTTGGACGAAAGCAACCACACGCCGTGCTGGGATGACTGGCAGATTCCGCCAGTTCCCGTCGTCTACTGATCTCGCCTGCCTTGGCATCAGGAAGGTGGCGAGGTCCTACGAAAGTCGGCAGACTGTCGGTCATGCAGTACCGTTCGTTTCCCAAAATCCCCGGCCTTCCTATCTCGACGCTCGGTTTCGGGTGCATGCGTTTGCCCGCCGTGGGCGGGAATCCGGCGCACATCGAGGAGGAAGCCGCCACGCGCCTCATCCACCAGGCTATCGACGCGGGCGTGAACTATTTCGATACGCCACGTCCCAGCTCGACGAGAACCTGCGCGTCGCGAGCCATCGCGTGTCGCTCGACGCCGACGACCGAGTGCTGGTCGACGAGGTGGCGCGCTTCTTTCACGCACGCATGCCCGTTTCCTGCACCACCTGCGGCTACTGTATGCCTTGTCGTTCCGGCGTTTCCATCCCCGACGTGCTGTCGACCTACAACACCGCCTCGATGTTCGAGAATCAGGCAAGTCCACGCTTCGCCTACGACGCCTTCATGGTCAAGGCCGGCAGCGGCGCCGACCAGTGCACCGAATGCGCCGAGTGCGAGCCCAAGTGCCCGCAAAACATTCCCATCATCGAGATGCTGGCCAAAGCCCACGCCCACCTGACCAGCTAGCCTGGCGACATGGTCGAGGCTTTCCGTGTGGTATCAAGAGTCTTGCCATGAAGAAATCCGAGCAAGTGATCGAACTAGCGAAGCCCGCGCTCAAGCCCACCCTGTCACTGGCGAAGGCGCTGCAGGCCAGGAGGACGACCCGCGAAATCAGCGACAAGAAGCTGCCCCCACAAATCCTGTCCAATCTTCTGTGGGCGGCGGGCGGTGTGAACCGCAAAAAGGGCCCATTTGGCATTGCTGGCAGGACGGCGGCATCCGCGAGCAACTCCCAGGAGATCGACATCTACGTCGCCCTACGAGAAAGGACGTACTTGTATGACCCGCTTGCGCATCGGCTGGTGCTGGCCGTCCCGGAAGACCTGCGCGGGCTCGCGATTGGTCGAGGGCAGGCGAGCAGCGGGGCACGTGCTCCCGTTCGCCTCATCTACGTCGCCGACATCGACAAGCTTGCAAACACCTCTGGGTACCAAGAGCCAGGGCTTCGCGATCCTGATGTGCAGCGGTCGTACTATTTCGTGGACACGGGGCTGATCGCGGCCAATGTGTATCTGTTCGCCGCGGCCATTGGCCTTGCAACCTGGTTTCACAACTGCGACAAGCCGAAGCTTTCTGATCAATTGAACCTGCGCGCCGATCAGCGGGTGCTTTTCGGCCAGACAGTCGGATACCCCATGAAGCAAAGAAAGCGAGGAACACGATGAAGCTCTCCGGAAACACGGTCCTGATCACCGGCGGCGCGACGGGAATCGGACTGGCAATGGCCGAAGCCTTCTTGAAGGCTGGGAGCGAGGTCATCATCTGCGGCCGCAGGGAAGGAAGGCTTCAGGCGGCACGCGAGAAGCATCCCGAAATCCACACCAGGACGTGCGACGTCGCGAACGAATCGGATTGCGGAGCGCTGGCCGAATGGGTGAGCGCCAACTTCAAGGACTTGAACATTCTGGTCAACAACGCCGGCGTGCAGAGAGACATTGATTTCACCCGAGGCGTCGGCGCATTCCTGGCTGGGGAGAGCGAAATCCGAATCAACCTGGAAGCACCGATGATTCTGTCAGGGCTGTTCATTCCTCAGCTCATCGGCAAGAACGATCCCGCCATCGTCAATGTTTCCTCCGGGCTTGGCTTCGTGCCCGCCGCGCGCATGCCGGTCTACAGCGCGACCAAGGCGGGGCTGCACGCTTTCTCCATGGCGCTCAGGCATCAACTCTTCAAGCTTGGAATCAAGGTCTTCGAGGTCGTTCCTCCGGCAGTCGATACCGAATTGAACCCGGAGGGCAGGGCAAAGAGGGGCAATTTCAAAGCCAATCTCAAGCCCGAGGAATTCACGGCGGCAGTCATGAAGGACCTCGAAGCTGACGTGCTCGAAATTGGGTACGGCATGAGCGCAGGAATGCTCAAAGCCTCAAGGGCCGAGCTAGAAAAGAGCTTTGAGCAGATGAACAGCCGTTGGTAGATCAACCGCTTCGGCACGTCCACGGCCTCGGGCCATGGAAAACGGCTATTCGCATTCGGATCCCGCGCACGAGTACGACCCCACAAAAAGCGGCCTTCAAATGCTAGCAAACCCTGGTGACCACCATCACGCGCGTTGAGCGCACGCTGGACCCGACCGCACGTCGCTGTGGTACGATTAGCCCCGGCCAATCAGGGCTGGATCGATGGTTGGAACGAGCGTGGCGCTCGTTTCAACGATAGGAGATTGGTTGTGCGAAGTCTGTTCAACGCTTTTGGCGCTTTCATAATGCTCGCTACTGCAGCCTGCAACTCCCACCCGCTCGTCAGGCGCGGTACTTCCGGTGTTGTGGTTGAGACCGATTTCCCCGATGCCTTGGGACCTGATGCCTCGCGGACGCCGGATTCCGGCGACGACGTGGGGCGAACCGGTCGTGAATCGAGCAACCCTGACGCAGGGAGGATTGGCGGCGATGCATGCACCGACTTAGAAGCAATTATAGACGCAGAGACCGTGGCTGGCAGCGACGCGTGTGATGGTGTTCTGCCAGTCTGCGGCGATATGGCGTGTGCGCTGCCCGACCAGTGCCATGGCGCGGGAGTTTGCGATATGACCACCGGCGAGTGCGTCTATCCCAACAAGAACGATGGGACAACCTGTGTGTCCACCAATCTCTGCGCAGGTAGCACCATCATCCAACCCGTCTCGGGCACTACGATTACCGTTGGCGGGTTCGACGCATCACGGGGCGGCTGGTGCAGCCTGGCGACCGGCATCTACCTCGCCAACTTCAGGGATCGACTCGTCACCGCCGACTTCCCTGGAGTGACCTTCGTTCTCACTGGCGCACCGACGCTGACTCCCGCCTATCTTGCCACGCTCGACATCCTTGTCATCGCGACTCCCTCCTCAAACAGCACCGCCATCACGTCGCTGTCACAGGCCGAGCAGGAAGCGGTGAGAGCGTTCATTCTGGGCGGCGGCCGCTTCCTGATCAGCTCGGACAATTCCACATTCGCGGGCGAGTACACAGAGGCCGTCAACAACTCTGCCCTCGGCCCCATCGGCATGACCGCTGGAGGAATCACATTATCCAGTCGCCAACCGATGCAATCGAGCGTCGCCAGCAGTCCGCTCGTTTTGGGTCGATCCGGAAGCTGGTCCACCGTCGACACCGACTATCCTGGCACCTGGATGAGCATCGGCCGTGCAACCGTGGTGGCCAGCATCAACGGAAATCCATCGCTCCCGGCGCTGGCGCAGTTCAACGTTGGTGATCTCGGTCCCGCCTCGGCGCGAGGCGTGGTGATCGCGGACGTCAACGCGCTCGGCGACTACGGCGGCTTCAATATCATCATGGTCAACAACATCGTCGATTACCTAATCCCGACAGTGCAGCAGGTGACTGCGGCCACGCAGGCCAATACCTGCCAATCGGGCGTCTGCGTTGCCGGGCCAGCAACCTATTGCCCGCCGTTGGACGCGTGTCACCTGGCGAGGGTGTGCGATCCGATGAGCGGCATGTGTGCGCCCGGTGACGAGGCACTCGACGGCACGTCCTGCGGCAGCGGCCGCTCATGCCGGGGTGGCGTCTGTCAGTCGGGGTGAAAGAAATCGCTTCGTGCTGCGTGTGCGGACATTCCGTGCTTTTCCCAGCTGTGCGGGGCCTTTCAGGAAGCCGTTCTGCCTTGCTCGCCGCCAGTACACGCGTTCCGGTGCAGGCTTAGCTCCGTGATTGCCTTACTCGCGACTTCCGGCATCCTGAATGCCACCGCCCTCGGAGCAGGCGCCCGAGTGGGCCAGAACCACGTTCGCGGCAATGCGAGCGCACTCGCTTGGATAGGTCACTCCATCGCAGCCACATGCAGGCGGGGCGCTTGATCCGCATAGCGACTCGGACACGCGCTTGCGCCGACGGCGGTTCATGGCTGCCGCAGCGACAAAGGCACCCAACAACAGCAACCCTGTTCCGTGTTCATTGCCGGGTTTGTCGATCATGCACGAACAACCGGAAGGCTTCGTCCCGCTCTGTCCCGTACGGACGGTGGACCCACCCTGATTGCTTGCCGTGCGTCCCCCCGTGCCCATGATCCCACCACTGGTATTCGTTCCGCCGCTGCCGGTGACTCCACCTTGACTAATTGTCCCGCCGGCATCGTTGGCGCCACCTCTGCCGTTTGTTCCACCCATGTTGCCAGCGCCGCCGTTGCTAGTCGCTCCGCCTAGACTGCTGCCACCACTGCCGCCTATAGTTCCACCGGCGCCACCCGAAACACTGACCCCGCCTGTACTCGTCGTTCCGCCCCCGGCGTTGGCACCTCCGCCACCCGTGACTCCGCCGGAACTCACGCGCCCACCCGTGCCATTTGCGCCTCCGCCGCTCATCGTTCCTCCTGTCGCAATGACTCCACCACCACCCATCGTCATTCCACCCGACCCACCCCCGCCAATCGCGCCGCCATTGCCGCTCGTTCCGCCCGCTCCGGCGTTACCACCCGTACCGCTGGCGGCGCCGGTGGTTATCGTGAGGGTGGCCGGCGGCAAGGTACCAGCAGTCACCGTCAGCCCAATCGTCCCCGGCGTCATTGTCGATTGAATGACGATAAGCACCTTGCCGTGATAGAGCTTTCTGCTGGTAGCCTTGAAGGGCTCGCTGCTCGACCAATCTCCGCTGGCGATTCCCAGACTCCTTCCCGCACCGGTCAGCGTGAACTGGACCGTGTCGGTGGCTGCAAAGATGAAGTTGTCGGCTGCGTCCGCGAGACTGACCTCGATGTTGGACACGTCTTCTCCATCTGCATAGAGCGTCGTCTTGTCCGGCTTGAGCACCACCTTGGCTGCGGCGCTGGCGGTATTGATGCTGTCGACCGCAACCTGCACGCCGCCCTTCATTCCAACCGCCTTGATCGTTCCTGTCGACCACGGGACGCTTGGCCACACCATGATCATGTTGGGAAAATCGCTCAGATTCTTGGTCCCGATCTTGGTCGAGTTCACATAGAGATCCACGCTGTCGCAATTCGTGTAGGTGGTCACATCCACCGAACCCGACTGGTTCCAATCTTCTGCAAGTGGAGGCATCGTGCGACCACTTCCCGAGCCATTTCCAACGGTCACGTGCACCATCGGAGCATCACTCCATTGGCTGAGCTGGTAATAGAAGTACGATTTTCTAAATATGCAGTTGTCGAGGTAGCCGTAGGCCGATCCGAGGGGCGGGTTCTCACCGAGATAGTCCCAGGCTGTCCAGATGTGGTGGCCGACGACGTAGGGACTGTCCTTGACTGAAAACCACGTTGGCATCAGGCTACCTGGTATCGTGTAAGGGTCGTTCTCGGTTCCCATGATGAGAACATTCGGGTCGAGTTGGTGAATCTTGGAATAGATCGAGTCCCCGTAGTTGAGTCCGGCAAAGTTGTCCTGGATCTTCGCAAGATTCACATAGCCGGCCGCATCCTGCACATTGCAGGCATGAAGCACAGGTCGCGATGAACCCTTGTCGAGGGCATGAACGAAGGGGACAAGCTGCCCCATGACAGTCGTGATGTAGGGAGGAATAGTTCCACCGTAGTAGACCTCATTGCCCATGCTCCACATGACGATAGAGGGATGGTTTCGATCTCGCTCCACGAACGACGTGACATCCTTCTGCCAGTTGGCATCCCAGTTCTCATACGACACGCCCCCGGCGGGCTGAGACCATTTGTCGGCGAACTCATCCATCACCAGCATGCCCAACTGATCGCAAAGGTCGTAGAATTCCTGGCTATACGGATTGTGCGACGTCCGGATGGAATTGGCCCCTGATGCCTTCAGCTCCTTGATGGCGCGTTCCCACATGCCGTCGGCAACTGCAGCGCCTGCCGGCACCAAGGTGTGATGGAGGCAAACACCCTTCATCTTGGTTGACACGCCATTGATCGTAAGGCCGGTCCCTGGCGTATACTTGATCTCCCGAATGCCAAACGGGGTTACGTAGTCATCTGCGGGAGACGCATTGCTGAGAAGTCGCGAGTAGGCGTAGTAGCGCACAGGTGTCGACGTCGACCAAAGGTTGCACGACGAAAGCGTCAAGCTCTGCGTGTACGTGCCGGTGCTGTTCGCGGTGACCGTGATTGGTGTGGAGGTCTTGACTAGTTCGCTGCCTACCTCGTCGTAGATGGCGGTTTCCAGGGTGCGCGTCTGATCTGTCGCCAATTCGTTCACCACGTCGGTTTGGACGCTGATCTGTGATTGCGCGACCGCAACGGCGGGCGTGGTTACGGCCGTTCCCCAGTTTCTGACATACACCTTGTCGGTTGCGATAAGCCACACGTGACGAAAAATGCCCGTTCCCGAATACCAACGGGAATTCCTGACCGTTAGGTTGTCAACGAAAACCGCGAGTACGTTGTCGCCGGTCGCATTCAGGTACGGCGTCAGGTCGCAATAGAAACTGACGTAGCCATACTGTTGGCCGCCGACTTGCGTTCCATTTAGGTACACCTTTGAGTCGTGATAGATACCATCGAATTGAACGATGACCTTCTTTCCGGCAAAACCCGCCGGTAGGGTGAAGTGTTTCCGGTACCAACCGCTCGCGCCCGGATCGTTGAGCGTCGGCTTGACAAGCGTAATGCTGAAATCATGCGGCACATTCGTGATTGTCCACGATGCATCGTTGAAGGCTGTGGCCTCTGCCCCGGAGACATTTCCCGACTGCACTTTCCAGTCTTCGTCTATCCGCATCTTAACGCGACTTTTTAGGTATTTCGCTTCGAGACGCTCGGTCATGCTTGCGTGGGCAGTGCCAGCAACGGAAAAGGCCATCCATCCGACCATCAACATGGAAGGAATCTTGGGTTTCTTCATGACGGCGTCCTTTCGAGGTACTTGTCCGAAAACCAGGAAGCCAGGAGATTACCACACGCGAGTCACCTCACACGAATGTCAGGCTTGGGGGGACGGCGGATGCATGTAGATGGAACATCGAAAGCGCAGCACCCAGCACGCAGATCCTTTGCGGCGGCACGAACAGTTGTGCCTTCGGACTAAACTGCGGCGGCAACGACTGCGCGATCACCTGCAGTGGCGATGGTTCCTGCGGACAGAGCCCGGCGGCAGGCGCGACCAACACGGTGCTGAAGTGCTCAGGAACGAAGTCCTGCGAGGGCCTTATCAACTGTGGGGATTCGGCGTCACCTGCCAGGTGTCCTGCTCGGGGAATCAGTCGTGCGCCGCCGGAATCTGGTGCACGGCAACCTGGCTGGACATGTCGTGCACAGGCGCGGGATCCTGCGCTGGCGGGATCGTCTGCAGCGAGGGGGCCTGCATCTAGTGCCGCTTGCCATAGGACCTCGGCTGATACGTGGGATATGACCTCCTTCTAGACCCTCGCAAGCGCCGACCTTCCGCCTATCCATTTGATGGGAAAGCCGCATCAGCTTGAAAGGATAGGCCAAGGAGCAAAATTTCCCGCCAGTGCAAGCTGCTGAATTTGTTGCCAACCGACCGATGGCCTGGAACGTGCACTAAGGGAGAGGAAGATCGAACGTGCGCCTCTACCAATGGAACACGAGGGCGGAACGGCATCCCAAGAAAGACAAGAAAGTATGACAATTACGACAAGGAACTTTGCAGGCACAAGCGCGCTCGTCGCCGCTGCCCTACTGGGCTTGTCGGCTGGTCCGGTCGAGGCCTACCCTGGACTGCCTTTCCCCTCGGTGGAGGTGACAGTCGTCCGCGCGGACCCGCCAGAGAAGTCCACGTGTACGGTGTCCCAGGCGTTGCTGCCGGCTGACGCGAGCGGCATCCTGGTTCGAATCAAAGTTCCGCGGGATAGCACCTTGAAGTCGGTCCTGCTCAAGACCGAAGCCGGCGAGCTGGTGCTGGAAGTAATAGATGCGATGCCGCTCGTAGGCGAGTACGAAGCCATCATTGACATCCAGAAGACCAACTGCGCAACCTCCGGAACCCTGTTTGTGGATGTCGAAGGGGATCTCGAAACCAAGACGGCTGCCTGTCCTGGGATCCTTCTGCCCAAGCCCAGTAACTGCCGATAGGATGCCAGCCGGGGTGAGTTGCAGTCGCTGGACCTCATTACAACTGTGGGCCTGGTGTTGGGATTCCTTCAAATCGATGGAGTCAGGCCGTCATTCTGGTTGACTTTGCCAGTCCTCAAGGTTTCCCCGAGCTGAGCGCGGTCAGCAGGTTGAACGTGATGGTGTTGATTCTGAACTGGCCGCGGATCCCAATGCCATCGAGTAATGCCAACCGAAATTCTCGGGATCTTGGCTGTGACGAAGCGCTCACGACACGACTATGATAGATGGTGTCCTATGTCGATGTTGGGCTATTCTAGCCTACATGCGACGTTCAATCCCCATTGTGTGCCTCGTCGTTCTCGCTGGCGAAGCGGGAACCATGGAAAGCGGTTGCGGCGGAGCGGCCAGATCTTCCCGCAACGATGCCGGCGCTGAGGTAGACGCTCCCGGCTCGTTCGGTGGAAGCGGCGGCAGCGGCGCGGCCGGGGCGGCTGGCGTTGACGCCGGCGTGGGCGATGCGAGCCCGGGCGAGGCAGGCGTGAGCGCCGGAGGGACGACAGTGGCCAAGTGGGCCAGAACTGTCGTGCCGCCGGGAACTGGGTCCGAGTTCAGTTCTCTGGCTGTCGATCGGTCGGGCAACATCTACGTGTCAGGCAACCTATGGGGCCCAGGCACGGCCGATTTTGGTAACGGCGTCACAGCGACGGCAAACTACGATCGCTACAACGGATTGTTGGTGAAGTACGATGCCTCGGGAGCCCCGCAATGGGCACGTTCCGGCACCTTGGGCGATATAGGCCCTTTGGCGATAGATTCCGCAGGCAACGTCTGGGCGCTGGCAGGCTTGCCGTACAATGCATCGGGGACCATCAACTTCGGCAACGGGGTCACCGTCACGAAATCCGACACACTCTTTGACACCGTACTGGTCAAGTACGACTCCACGGGAACGGCGCAGTGGGCACAGACAGTCACCGATGACTCAGGGAACGCGGGATCCAATGGCGGCAGATTCAGCTTAACCCTGGATAGCTCCGGTAACGTGTATGTTGCCGGCGCGCTGGCGGATAGTGGGAGCTACGACGCAGGCACCGATGCGCAGCCCGTGAGCCCTGCTTATGCGTTGCTGGTGAAGTACGATTCGTCGGGAGCAGCCCAGTGGAAACGCACAGTGACTGCACTCGGAGGGTAGCGTGTACGCGACAGCTGGAACCGGCGGTGGAAGCTACGACTTTGGCAATGGCGTCAGTGCAGCGGCCTACAATTCCGTACTCGTGAAGTACAACGCTTCGGGAATCGCCCAGTGGATACGGACGGGGGCGTCTGGGGACTTGGCGCTGGATACAGCGGGCGCCGTATACGTGGGAGGTAGTATGGGTGGCAGAGCTATCGACTTTGGCAATGGAATCTCGGCCCAGGGTACCCTCAACAAGGGTGCTTTCCCGTGTCTTGAATGCGGCCCAAGCTTTCCACTCTTGGTGAAGTACGACTGCTCCTCGGGAACTACCCAATGGGCGCAGACCGTCACCACAGGCGGCGCCAGCGCGTACTTTTCTTCGATAGCAGTCGATTCCATGGGCAATGTGTATGCCGCGGGGACTGCCAATGGCCCGGGGCCGTACGACTTCGGCAACGGCGCCACGGTGGCGGCCGACACACAGGAAAACTACAGTCTGCTGGTGAAATACAGCCCTTCGGGCGTTGCCGAGTGGGCTCGCTCCTCCCAGCACGAAGGGGCGGCCGGCTCGGACGACGAGTTCAGCGCGGTAACGGTGGATTCCGCAAACAGTCTCTATGTGGCGGGTCTTGTCGCTGGACCCGGAAACGTCGATTACGGAAACAACACTACTGTCACGGGATTGCCGGCCATCCCCCTGACTGCTGGCCCGGGATGGAATGCGTTGTTGGTGAAGTATCGGTGAGGATGCCGCGCCCAGAAGGGTCGCTCATTTACCGGGAGGGGTGGTCGACGTGTCCCCAAGGTAAATGATTCCGTTGTGGCCAGCGGCGAGAATCAGATCGCGCGACTGTCCCGAGCTGTAGGCGTGGGCGGAGCCGGCGGCGTTCACCACGGCGCTGCCCGGATCGTACGTGAGCCCCGCGTCGATAAGCGTGCCTTCCAGGATGAAATTGATCTCGTCGCCAACGTGTCGGTGACGAGGGAAGCTCGCGCCCTGGGCTAGTTTGACAATGCCAGCTTCGGCAAAACCGGAGCTGCCGCCGGGGGCAAAGTGAAAGAACCGCACGCCGGGAATAGGCGCGTCCTGATAATTCGCGGGATCTTCAATCTTGCGCAAGATCGCGCGCAGGTTTTCCACGCCGATGGCGAAGTACTTGTCGAGTTCAACGTAGACCCTGCTCGAACACATGACCGACACCATCGATTGGGGCATCGACAGTCAGACCCCGACGCCCATTCCATGGTACGGCATCGGAATCGGCAAGGAATTCGCCGCGGGCTTCTTCAAGGCGCTGGGCAAGGAGGTCGAGTTTTCGCGGTTCGAGCCCACGAGCTTCCTGGAGTCGGATACCGCCGTCGCATGCCTGGTCAGCTACGACTCCACCTTGAAGCGCAACGGGCGAAAGGTCTCGCAGAATGTGATTCACCACTTCACCTTCAAGGGAGACGATCGCGTTGCGCGCTGGCGATCATGGGAAGACACCGCGCGCACCCTCGCCGCATGGAATGCCTAGACTCGCACTTCGCCAGCGCCCATGCCGAAGACCTGACCTTTGCCCGCTTGCAGTTGGAGCGCTTCCTGGAGGTGCTCGATTTCTATCGCGCTCGCTCGCTGCCGCCGCCGATCCGCCACATTTCCAGTTCAGGGGCAATGCTACAGCTGCCCGAGGCACACCTGGAGACGACTCAGGCTCCAAACCACGGGCACCGCACCACGGTCCCCTGTGGTTGGTAGTGGACGCCAAAGCCAGCGGCATTTTGCCCGTCCCCTTGGCTGCCGTTGACGTCGTAGTTGTCGTGCGAATCGCAATTGAGGATGAGGTGCCCGCCAGTGCCCTCGGTATCGTCGATGAACAGCCCTGGCCCGAAGCCGTGATGGATGTTGAGCAGCTCGAAGGTGTTGTTGTGCGTCCCCTTGGTGCGGAGCATGGAGTAGGAGTGCGAGCCGCTGGCTCCAACCTTGCCGTTGGCGATCTCCAGTCCCTTGAGATGCATCCAACTCCCGGTGACAAGAATGGCTGGAACGTCCGTCGGCGAGCTGGCGTTTGCGTAGTTCGAGAAGTCGAGAACAGGCACCTCGCCCGGATACGCCCAGATCTTGGTGCGGCTGGTATCCGATGTTCCGCTCTTCGAGAGTGTGATTTGGGTCGTGCAGTCGTATTTTCCCGCACGCATCCAGATGGTATCCCCCGCTGCGGCGGAGTTGTTTGCCTTCTGTAGGGTGGCGAAGGGCGACGCCTGGGTGCCGGGATTCGAATCGCTGCCCGTGGGGCCAACGTAGTACTCCGCGGCAAGCACATTCTTCGCAGCGAACAGGCCCAGGCCTGCGACTAGCCAGACGAGCAGGGAGCAGCGACGATCGCTTCTCGACGGGCGTTCAATGAATTTCATCCGAGACTCCTTCTGTGCAGGCGGGCGAAAACCACTGCCGGGCGGCACACGGCAAGGGTCGTCTCGTACTCCTACACACGAAATGTCTGTAGGTGATAGTGGCGCGAACGAGAAAAACCGGCCACGCATTCCTTGGAACCACCGCGGCGCCCCACTTCCCGACCGCGCCATGAGATTCGGATCGCCCTGCCGGCTAAGGCGGCTACGCCTCGACCAGCAGCACCAGTGTCTCGGCCAGCACTCCATCGTGCGCCATCGCCTCGACACCCAGGCAAAGCCCATCCAAACGTGGCGTCGCCGATGGCCCGCTGACGGATGTACTATCACTTCAGCATGAGCAACATGGACCTAGTAAGGAAGTTTACGCGGCATTTGCCAGGCGGGATATGAACGCCATCTTGGCTAGGCTGAGCCCTGATGTGGTGTGGGGTGAACCGGAGAATCCTTTCAACCCGGCTGGCGGCACCAGACATGGGCATGCGGGCTTCCTGGAATGGGCGCGCATCGGGCGCGATGCGGAGGACATCGAAGTGCTATCTCCGCAGAGATTCCTGGCGAACGAAGACTCGGTCGGGGTGGTCGGGCACATGCGCTGCCGTGCCAAGAACACGGGCCGGATCTACGAGTCGGATTTCGTTCACCTTGTGGTTTGCCGCGACGGAAAGATCGTCCTTTTCCAGGAGTTCTTCGACACGTACGCGGCCGGCGAGGCATTTCGGATTTCTGGTTGATCCCCGGCCTGCTGCCTTCGGTCCTGCAGCCACCGGCGAATCTGTGCACTCGCCCGTGATCTGCAGCGGCTCCCTACCTTTTTCTCAATGATCATATTCTCAATGATCATCGACTGACAGAGAGCCGCGGTACGCTGAGGCTGAACAGCATAGCTGCCAGCCAGCCTGACGCAGGATCGCCGTCGACGTACACAGCACACGGCCAGCTCACCGCGAGCCTGGCGGGCGCGAGCCCTGCAGATACGGTCACATTCGCGCTGGCCTTCTGACCTTCTCCGGTCGAGAGGAAGGCGGCGGGTTTGCGCTGCGCTGCTGCGACCATATCAAACCTAGGGCCTAACGACTTCGTCGCGAGCCCGGGTTCCGAACGTGGCAGACCGAGTCGTCAGCGGGCTAGCGGCCGATGATGACGTTGTGCACGGGGGCGAACATCGGCGTTGGTGGCTTGTAGTCAAGCTCGGCCATGATCGGGAGCAGCGTCTCGCCGAACTTCGCGAACGTCTCTTGCGACTCCCAAATATCAAGGACTTCTCGGTTGTCTTCGGCTCCAAAGCACACGTGGTACAGCCTGCCTTTTGGCATTCCCGCGCCGGCCTTTTCAAGTCGCTTCACCACCTCGGTATAGATTTTCGCCGTGAAATTCGCTTTACCGAAATACACACTAATCGCCATGTTGCTTCTCCCTGTTGATGTCGAATCGGGTTTCTGTCGGTTGGACAATCTGGACCGCGCAAACCGACCCCTCGTTCGATTCCCCGCCTGACGAAAGGATTCTGCCTTTCGAAGGACCTTCGCGACCAAGGTGCGCACCATCTGCGGTGCACCAGCGAAAGCGCCATGAATTATTCAATAGAAGCAGGAATCGGCAACCTCGGAAGCCATTGGAAGCGCGAATGCGACCGCTGGGGCTGACCCTGAGGCTCAGGCCATAAGGGTTTTCGATGCCGGAAGCGGTCACGGCTCTCAGATCCGGTCAGCCCCCGCTGTGCCGTCGATGGGCAGCAGGATTTTGAAGGTCGTTCCTTGGCCGACCTCGCTGTCGTAACTGAGCGAGCCGCCGTGTTTGTCCACGACGATCGATCGCGCAATGGCGAGCCCCTGACCACTGCCTCGCCCGATCTCCTTGGTCGTAAAGAACGGGTCGTAGATACGCTCTCCGATTGCTTCCGGAATTCCGCAGCCAGTGTCAGAGATCTCGATGCACACGCGGTTGTCGTCCTGCCGGGTACGCACGTGGATTCTTCCCTTGGCTCCGCTCCCCTTGACCACGTCGGAGATCGCATGGGCCGCGTTCACGAGCAAGTTCAAGAACACCTGGTTCATGTCCCCCACATGGCAGAGCACGGGTGGAATGTCGCCCAGGTCGGTTTCAATATCGGCGACGTATTTGTACTCGTTGTGAGCGATGACGAGGGTGTTTCCGAGGGCGCGGTTGAGATCCGCGGGCGTCTTCTCGCGCTGGTCAGGGTGTGCGAATTCCTTCATGGCGCCTACGATGGCAGCGATGCGCGCGATGCCTTCGTGCGCCCGGTCGCAAGCGGCGGGAGCATTCTGCTCGATATACGCGAGATCGGCGCCTTCCTCGGCCGTCTGCACCTCCTCTGCGAGGTGCGCGTACGCCGGGTCGGCCGCCACCTTGGCTATCGCCTCCCGGTAGGTTGTCGTAAGCGCGAACATGTCGGCGAATGCGGTGGATAGGAACTGAACGTTGTCGCCGACGAACTGGGCGGGTGTGTTGATCTCGTGGGCAATCCCGGCGGCTAGCTGGCCAACCGCTTCCAGCTTGCGTGCGCGGTTGAGATCGGCTTCCAGCGCTCTTCGGCGCGTAATATCGAAGAAGATGCATAGCGAGTGCTCAACGCTTCCGACCTCGATGGGGTGGGTCGAATGCAGCACAGTGAGGTCCTTCCCGTCTTTGCGGATAATCTTCTGTTCGCGTTCGGCCTGGTTGCCTCGAATACAGTCCGATCCCGAGTTGCAAATAGCGTCGGCGCACTTGCGGGAGATGACTTCCTCCTTGCTTGTCGCGCCGATCATCGTTCTGAGCGCTTCGTTCAGCTCGCGAATGCGGCCCTCTGGGTCGAGGAGGGCTACACCCACTGGCATCTTTTCGAGAACGGTCGTCAGCCGACTTTCGCTGTCGCGTAACTGGACAACCGCCTGGCTGAGTTGCTGGTTGTGCGCACGAAGCTCGGCGTGGAGAAGGCCATTCTCGATGCTCAGCGCGACTTTGGACATGATGACGGAAAGGAAGACCAGCGCGGACGACGAGGCATTGAAGTCCGGATGCGCGAAGGCGGCCAGCATGCCGATGGTGGAGCGTGGGGTGGTCAGAGGATGCAGCACGAATTGTCGCGAGTCCTCAGCCATCTGGACCAATGCTTGATTGCGCTTGAGAGCCCAGCCAAAGACGCTAGTCTCGATGGCTTGGTCGGTCTCCCGCGACAAGGCCGCTTTCTCTTCGGGAGGATCGGCGAATGCGAGTTCATGGGTGAAGTCGTCAGGATTGACCAGAAAGAAGGCAATGGCCTGGAAGTTCAACGCCTGCTTGAGGTGAAGGTTGACCGTCTTGAGGATCGCTCCAGTCGGAGCATCCTGCGGGATGGTTGCAAGTGCGCGGTCGAGTGAGAGAATGGCCTCCAGGGACTGAAGGTGCCTTGTCTCGAGCAGCCCGACATCGTCGAGGTCTTTGCCGTCGTCCATGCTTGGATCACTTTTCGGTGAACAGGCGCAACGTTTCCTCAAGGAGGCTGAGCACATCCTCGGCCACACGACCCAGGTCCGACGGCGGCAGGGCGACCACGTCCCAGGCCTCACCGCAAAAGCGCGGCAAGCCGACTTCTCCGTTGCTACCCAATGCCAACGCAGCGACGAGCAGGTCTGCGATGTGAACGACCGCGGTGCCCACGGAGGGAGATCGGCAGCCCGCGGGATTGTGATGGTTGGCCGCCACCTCGCGATAGGACTCTGGCAGCTTCCACAACGTCATAAGGGCTGCGCCAACCTTTCCGTGGTCGCAGCCGATGACCGATCGCTCGACTTCGTCGAGCGCTGTTTTTTCGCGTTGGTGCATTTCCAGAGCGACCGCTGCGCGCTGGGGAAATTCTTGGTAGAGGACGAGACTTCCGATGTCGTGAAGCAGCCCTGCGACGAAGAAGTGCTCGACGTTGCTTTCGCGACGAAGCGTGGCCAACGATCGGGCCGCGATGCCACACGCGAAGCTGTGTTGCCAGAACGACTTCATCGTGACCAACTTGGCGTCCACGCCACGGAATTGAGTGAGCACGACTGTAGCCAACACCAGATCGTGCAACTGGCGTGTGCCGATGACGCGAATGGCTTGATCGACGCTCTCTACACGTTGCGGGAAACCGTAGAAGGCGCTGTTGGCAATGCGTAGAAGTCGCGCGCTTAGGCCCTGGTCGGTACACAATGCCTTCGCAATGTCGGTGCTGGAGCTGCTTGGGTGATTGATGGCCCGTTCGATTTGGAAGAAGATCGTTGGAAGCGAGACCAGGGTCTTGGCGTGGCCGGCGACAGTTTCGGCACTGACGGGCGGCCAGGGGGGCCGATAGCTCTTGCGTTCCGATGTGGTGCCTATCGCAGGAGGTGGCCTTGTCTCGTCTGCGGACGCGCTTTTCCGTCCCAGACGAGCCGCGACGGCCGCGAGCTCGGCCAGTGCGGGATGGAGGCTTTCCTTGGTCGTGAGGGGAAGGGGGACGGCGTCGGTCTGCGGAGTGCTCGAAGGCCCTGCGGTCACCGGGATTGAGGTATCATCGGCGACGGAAATCTCCACAATTCCCCACGCCTTGAGCAGAGTGCGGTGACGAGGTTCCATGACCGTCGAGGCCGGAAGGATGACCTGTCCATGGATGTTGACGACGTCGGTTGCCACGGTTTGTCCCGCGATGATTTCGTGTGTTTTGACGAGGCGCATGGCTCATCCGTTCCTAGGTATTCCTTCGTCAGAAATCGATTTTTCCTTACCCTGAACGATGCATACCGCCGTGTCAGAGTGAAGTGGCGCGCATCGTCCGGGTCGGAACCAATTTCGGTCGCTTGACGGTGATAGTCTATTCCGACGCGAGTGCGGATCGCATCAGCGGGGGCGATGCTTTGGAACGATGTCATACCCGACGGCTCGTCAATGGATGTCCTTCCTCCCGGATCGCCCCAGGTGGTCAAGTTCCTGCAGGAGCGGCTGTGTTTTGCCCCACAGGTGCCGCCGGGTAAGCCCGCGCATTGGCGATCGGTTTCGTCGTAGAATCCCTGGGAGGAGGAGCGATGAAGAAACTAATCTTGGCGAGCTTGACGGGAGTCATTGGAGCGTGCGGCGGCATGGCACCGCAATCCCTCGATGTGCCAGCTCAGAAAGCAGATGCGAGCACGGTTGGGCAGGGCGACCTCGGAACTGGCACTGCAGCGGAGACTCTCGATGCCAGCCACGACTCGTTCGACGTGCTCGCGGATGCCACCGCAAGCGGCGCGGAGGTTGGGCGTGTCGAGGTCAGACCGGTAGACAGCATCTCGGCCCTCTGGGATCTGGCGCCAGCCGAGGTCGCTTGGCCGGTGGACAGTCCACGCATCTCCGATGCTGGAGGCCTCGATGCGGGCATCGTCGGCGAACGCCCTAGGCCCACCGACGGCAGGGCCGCGACTTGCGAAGACCAGGTGCTGAGCTACGACGACAAAGTTCTCGGCGCCTATATGTCTACCGTGAACAGCCTCGCCTTTTCTCCGGATGGCCAGAGGTTGGCCGCCGGAATTGAGCACAGCATCGCCGAGTGGCAGGTCGGCGGCGGGACGGACGGGGGCGCGGCGGACGGCGGCGCGGGCGGAATCGATGGCGGCGGGGGAGGAGTGGACGGCGGGATGTGTAGCGGGGTTTTGCGTTCATGCCCGGCGAGCATTGACTCGCTCGCCTACTTGCCTGACGGTAGGCTGGTCGGGTTGTTCTGCGGCGGCGCATTCATCATCTTCGGCTGTGAAAACGAACCCGTGTTCTTCGGCACCTTCGCGGTCTCCCCTGTTGGCCAGATGGTGGCGGACGCATATAGCCCGATTCGGCTCTGGGATACCACGAGCGGCAACCTGGTGAGAACGCTGGCCAGCGGTGGTGCGTCCTCGCTCGCGTTCTCCCCCGATGGTGCGATTCTAGTTGGCGGCATCGCGGGCGCGGGCGTTCGCCTCTGGGATGTCGCATCTGGAGCGGAGCTCACGAATCTACCGATCGCGGCGCCGGGAACCAGCGTGCGTGTCGCGGTCTCGCCCGATGGTAGGTGGCTTGGCGCCTTGTCTTCCGCCGGACTGCAGATCTGGAGTCTGCGTACCTATACCAGCGTCGCCGCCTTCGCCGTGGATCCTCTGGCCACCAGCTTTGCCTTCTCCCGCGACGGGAACTCCGTCATCACGGGCGGGGCGAAGGTCAACGTGTACGCGGTGAGCGATGGCTCGCTTCTCTACCAATTGGGCGACCGAACCTACATCGTCGCGGTATCGCCGGACGGCACGCGGCTGGCGGCCTCGGGCGGCGCGGGCGTGCCGGTCAACCTCTACTGCCTGTACTAGAGTCACCCCCTCGTACCCACCACTCCCGGCAGCACCACGACCTTGCCCAGGCATTCGTAGGAGTCGAATTAGCGGTGGGCTTCGACGATTTCGGTTGCTGTTTCCGTGGGACCAATCCGTGGTCAGGGTTCGCTGTTGGCGGGTAGTCGCGCGAGGATCGCCTCTCCTGCCTTTTTCAGCTTCTCGATCACCGGCAGCTGCCCAGCCAGCAGACGGCGGAGGTCGGTGTCGCGGCTCTCATGCATCGTGCTCGCGAGGGCGTCTATCATCTTGCCGTGTTCCCGCACCATCGCCAGGATGAACGCGCGGTCGAAGTTCTGCGGTTGCCGCACGCGCAGCCTCTCCAGCGGACCGTCAGTCTCCTCTTGCTTCCCATCCTCCAAGTTCCGACGGTCGAGCTGCTTCTGGTCCGCATAATCCATGAGCTGCTTGTCACAGCGTTGGTGCTCCTTGGTCAGCAGCAGAGCGTAGTCCTTCACCCGCTCGGCCTGCCCCTTCTCCAGTGCCAGCTTGGCGCCCTCGATCTCCATCCGGTTGCCCTCGTGAAGCAGGGCAATCATGTCCTCGGCTCGGTCCACCCGCCTAGAATTGGCGCCGCTCTCGTTCTGACGACGCTCCTTCGGCAGCGGCTCGCCGCCTAATGAGCCCGCCTCACTGGCCAGGACCAAACTGGGGGCCGCCCCGAGGAAGCACGCGCCACCTGCCAGCACGGCCGCCCCAAGTACGATGTGCCGCAACCGCTTCCAATAGGCCGTGTTCTGCATCTTCATTCCTTCCTTCCCAATTGCTCCTGCCCGCTGCTCGCAGCGCACCGGTGTCGCCGAGACTACTCGTAGCTGCACATGCGATGCCAAGGTCGCAAAGTTGGCGCCAGCAGCTGCTGCCGGCCGAGTCCGCATGCCGGGCAATCGAAATGAAGGGACCGGACCTTCATCTTGATTGAACAAACTACCGCGACCACACGACGTACGGCTACTTTGCGACCAAATCGTTCTTCACTTCCTTGACGCCTTGAATGCGTGCGGCAACTTCTCCTGCCCTTGCGACGTGTTCTGCCGAGTCCACAAAGCCGCTCAACTGAACGATGCCTTTGAACGTCTCTACATTGATCTGAAGCGTCTTCAACGAGGCTTCGTCGAGAATCGCGGCCTTTACCTTGGTCGTGAGGACGGAGTCATCGACATACTCGCCGGTACTTTCGTGTTTCTGCGTGGACGCACAACTCAAGAACGACGGTGCGAACGCTAGACAAGCCAGGAACGGAACAATGCGAAAGCTCTTCAACATGATGTGTTCTCCATTTCTTGTGCGGCCGATTGTTTTGCACGCGGGGACTGTTGGTCAGTGACCATGCGTGGTGGGACACAAGCAAGAAGCGCGCCGGGGTCATCTGAGGTGTGATTCCCGACGTCAGCTCCTTGAAGAACGATTGGCGGCCCATCGGGCTGCCGATTCAAATGAGGCGCGGCTCGCTAATTGCCGAACGTGCACGGGCCGATCGTCTGCGCGGGTGGAACCGCAACGGGCGCGTCCCAGGTCAGGCCGGTGGTGGCGTCAACCGCGGAGAGTTCGACGAGGCCTGTCGGAACCGTGACCTGGGCGCAAACGGTCTTCGCGCACACGATATAGGTCGACGGGTTCATGTTGAACTGGTAGCCGCCGCGTGTGGTTTGGGCGCTGGCGATCTTGGCGTCCTGCGCGCCGTTGAGGATGCCGTAAATGTCGACCTGGACGTTCTGCTCAAGGGCACCGCTCGAGTCCACGACTTCCCCGAACACGCCCTGGGTGATGGACTTGTGCGGGCAGATGCTGTCGACGTTCACGCAGCCAACGAGGAGCGCGACGATGACGAGATAGATGTTTCTCATTCTTGTCTCTTAGCGCGAATAGTCCGGGGATCCAGGATCTTCCTTGAGCCGCGCAAGAAGGTGACTGAGCGAGGCAATAGAATGTAACCCTACTTCATGCTTGGCATCCAATGCGGTTACGAAAACCATCGTTCTGCTAGGCTTGCTTGCCGAGGAGGAACCATGACACCCGACACGATCAAGCTGCTGGCCCGGTACAACGTCCACGCCAACACCGAAATGGGACGCGTGCTCGCCCAGCTCGGCGACGAGGAATGGAACCGGTCATTGGGCGGATACTACCCGTCCATCCGTTCGCTTTGTTCGCACCTGTTCATCAGCGATTTCGCCTGGCTGCGGCGGTTCGCCACGCTTCGCCCGTTCGCCTACGCCCAGCATCCCATCTTCCAAAGGAATCCGGCTTGGGGCGAGCTGCTCTTTCCCAGCTTCCGCGACTACGACGCCGACCGCAAGGCCTTGGACGAATGCTTGACGAAATTCACCGTGGAGGTCGCGCCCGAGGATCTGCCGAAGCGCCTGCGCTACAAGAACTTCAAAGGCATCGATCAGGATCGAGAATTGGGCGGGCTGATCTTGCACGTGTTCAACCACCAGACCCATCACCGAGGCATGATCTCCCTCTATCTCGACATGCTCGGCAAGGAGAACGACTTCAGCAACCTATTCGTGTTGCTGGAGTAAGCGGTGGCGCCAGTATCTCGGCCCAGGCGACAAGGGATCAGCCGAGCGCTCGAATATTCAGCTGGCACGGCGAACAAGAATGCGCTTCGCCTGCCCGTGTCCTTGAGGCCCGGCCGAAGTCACGCGCGCCAGCCGCCCATCGTCGAGCATTTGGTTGACGTGCTTGGCGACCAGTCCCTCGTGCAGGCCCAAGAGAAAGGAGAGGGTCGTGGTGTCGAAGCTGCGATCGGTGAGGCGGCCCAGGATGGCGTCTTCGATCTGTGAGTCGTCGACGCGACGGATCTCCCCCCGCTGACGCTTGGGCACGACGAAGACTGTCAGGGGTTCGAGACGGGTGCGAATACTGGCGAGCAGTACCTTCCCCACGCTTACCAGAACCCTGTCTCGGCGGAAGGCCGCTACCACGACATCATCGTCTATGAGTATCGACGGTGCCGGCTAGTCTACAAATCGTAGGTCACTAGGTAGCGCTCGGCGGTGTCGGGCAGCAGGGTCACGATGGTCTTGCCCGCGTAGTCGCGCTGTTTGAGCAGCTTGTACACGGCCGCGATGGCTGCGCCCGAAGAAATCCCGGCGAGCAATCCTTCCTTCATGACCAGATCCTTCATCGCGTCCAGGGCCTCGTCATCGCCAATGCCAATGATTTCGTCGACCACGGAGCGGTCGAAGGTCTCGGGAACGAACTCGGCGCCGATGCCTTGAATGAGGTGCGGCCCAGCCTTTCCACCGGACAGGACAGGAGATCGCCGCGGCTCGATGGCGACGACCTGGATCTCGGCGCGCTTCTCCTTCAAGAATCCACCGACGCCCGAGATAGTGCCGCCGGTTCCCACGCCGGCCACGAAGACATCGACCTGTCCGTCGGTGTCGAGCCAGATCTCGGGGCCTGTCGTGTCACGGTGAACGGCGGGGTTTGCGGGATTGTCGAACTGCATGGGCATGAAGGCATTGGGAGTGTTGCTCAATATTTCATGAGCCTTGGCGACCGCGCCTCTCATGCCGAGCGCGGCCGGTGTCAGCTCTACCGTTGCGCCGAGAAACGACAGCAATTTGCGCCGCTCGCTGGACATGGATTCGGGCATGGTGAGCACGAGCTTGTAGCCGCGAACGGCTGCGACCCAGGCCAAGGCAATCCCGGTGTTTCCGCTGGTGGGCTCGACGATGGTCATGCCGGGTTTCAATTTGCCGGCGCGTTCGGCGGCCAGCACCATGGCCAGGCCCGTTCGATCTTTGACACTGCTGGCGGGATTGAAGAACTCGAGCTTCGCGAGCACGCGCACGGACGGAAACAAGCGGGACAAGTGCAACAGTGGCGTGTTGCCGACCAGTTCAAGCAGACTCTCTGCAATGCGCATGATCTGTCTACTTGCTCCTGCGAATCTGCAATTGGAAGTGTTCGCCCACAGGACCCATGGACACGATCTCGTGCCCTTGGTCGGCAAAGCTGGCGGGTACGTTGTTGGCGGGTTCGCCAAGGTCGAGAAGCACCTGCAAGACCTCGCCGACGGGGACGGCGGCCAGTGCGACCTTCGCCTTGACGAAGTTCATCGGACATCGGACGCCGCGAAGATCGGCGACATGGGCCGAGGGCGGTGCGCCGGTTTGTTGCGGTTGCGCCAGCGGTTTCAATTGGAATTGCAGGGCGCTGTCGAGCGAGGTATGCAACGCAAGAACGCGGTCATGAAACGCCTGAGCTTGGGGCAAAAGATTCGGCGATGGGATTTCTTCCAGCGCCGCCGCAAGCAGGGCGTTCACATCGGCGGATACCCAGCCCGGCGCAACCAGATGCTGCGCGACAGGGGCGGCAAGGTCGGCGTCCTTGCGCGTCTCCACGCCGAAGAGCGGCAACAGCGCTCGTGCCGTGGCGAGGATGGCGCTCCTTAGATCTCGGTCGCTCGCCGTCGTCGTGGCTTTGGCGCGCGCAAGGCATTCCGTGGCCTCGTCCAAATCCGCGCGCACGATGTCGAGCACGCCCGCGCCACATTCGCCAGGGCCCCGGCCTGCCAAAGTGAAGGGTTTGTCCTGTCCCCAATCCACGAAATAGTTTTCGGGAATGGGCGCAGGAAGTTGGCCGTGCTTTTCCACCAAGGGTTTGAGGTCTTGGGCGCGGATCAGGCCGAGCTTCAGCACATCCGCGACAAAGGCGGGCACCGCGCGTGCCGGCAGCACGTCGATTCGTTCGGCGAGCCGAGCCTCGCCTTCGACCACGTGGCCGCCGACGAGAACGTTGTAGCAAGGCATGAGCCGCCCATCCTGTCGTCGCGCGCGCCCCTCGAATCCGAGCGTCGCCAGACTGTGATTACCGCAATTGTTGGGGCAGCCGCTCAATCGGATCTCGGGCAAAACGGGCGGGCCGTCGAGGTCGCGCAACGTGTGTTCAATGGCCTGCGCAAGTGCCGGGGAAAGGCACAATCCGAGCTTGCAGGTCGAGGCGCCGGCACAGGCAACGATTTTGGGTCCGCGTGGCGTGGTGCCGACGGACAGCGAAGCAGCCGCCGCGCGCGCCTGTTCGAGTTTCGCAGTGGGCACGCCAGGTATCAGGAGATCCTGTTGCTGGGTCGCCACGACGACGCCAGCGCCGAATTCACTCGCCAGGCGGGCCACCTGAACTAGATCGTCGGCTGGGATGCGTCCGTTGGATAGACGCAGAAGCAGCGAAAACCGGTGAGGATCGCGCTCGGGTAGAAATTGAGTGGGCGCGGTCGGAGCTTGTCCTGGAGGCACGACCGGCCCCGCGTCCAGGCACGAAAACGCGAGTGCGCGCGGCTTGGGTGGCGTTCCGTGCAAACCCTCTCGGACCAGGCGCTGGCGCCCTTTCGCGTATTCCGCCAAGAAGGATTCGCGACCCAAGCGGCGCAAAACATAGCGCAAGCGGGCCTGGTTCTTGTTGGCGCGATCCCCGAGGCGATCGAAGAGATTCAAGATGGCCTCGGCGACGGCGAAAATGTCGGGCGCTGCCACGAAAGGCTCTAACAGAATGCCGACGGACGGCTGTGCGCCAAGCCCGCCCGCCGCGTAGACGGAAAATCCCAATTGGCCCTCGCGCTCGTGCGCGAAGAAACCAAGATCGTTGACTCCGGCGTAGGCGCAGTCTTCGCTGCAGCCGGAAAACGCGATCTTGTACTTGCGGGGCAGGGTGAAGGATTTGGGGTGGGCAAGTAGATATTCGGCCAGCGCGATGGCGTGCGGAGCCACGTCGAAGCGAGCGTGCGGACAAACGCTGGCGCGCAGGCACGCGGTCACGTTGCGCACGGTATTGCCTCCGCCACCGCGCGCGCTGAGACCCGCGGCCACAAGCCCTTCCTGTACGGGCACAGTCCCTTCGACGGACAAGTCGTGGATTTGCAAATCCTGGCGCGTGGTCGCGTGCAGAACGCCGTTGCCGTGCGCTCGGGAAAGCTCGGCGATGCGCTCTAGCTGGTGGGGCAGCACCAGCCCCGCGCCCAGCCGGACGCGCGCCATGAAGCGGCCATTTTCACGGTGTTCGTAGACGCCCATGGGGACGCGATAGGCGCGAAAGGCGACCGGATTGATTTCGCCGCGCAGGTGTCGCTTTACCTCGGCGCCGTATCCGGCGACGTCTTGGCGAACGCGTTCGGGCAACTGGAACAAACTGTCGGTGTTCATGGCTCGTGTGCTTCGATGACCAGAGGGTGCTCTTTGACCACGCCATCCTCGACGGCGAAGGCCTTCAAGATCGGTTGTTCCGCGTCTTGCAGGGAAAGAATCGTGTAAAGCACGTCGGGCGTCAGTGCCAGTCGAATGTCCTCGGCCGATGGTCGCGCTGGCGAGGCGGGGTGGCTGTGATGAACCGCTAACATGCGCTGGCCCGCGGCCCGCAAGGTCTTCACGACCTTGAACTGTTCGCCGGGATCCATCAGAAAATGGTCCGCGCTGTTGTCGGTGTTGGTCATGGTGTGAAAAGCCTCGACCCGATCCCCACGCCCGCCCAAGATCCCGCAGGCCTCGATGGGAGCCTGTTTGCGGGCCTGTTCGATGAGCTCGCGCAAAATCGCTTCGGGAATGATGAGCGGGTTCATCGTGCCTTTCCCGTGATGTCGCAGACCGCGGCCTCTTCATCGTGCAAGGTGGTGATGGTGGGATTCTCGCCACACACCGCACAGCGCGGATTGCGTTTCACCTTCACCTTGCGGAAGTCCATGCGCTGGGCGTTCCACACCAGCAAGGTGTCGGTGAGCAGGCCGTCCAAGCCCAGCAGGAATTTCAAGGCCTCCGTCGCCTGCAAGGAGCCGATGACGCCGGCCACGGCGCCGAGCACGCCTGCTTGCGAGCAGGAAGGCACGGCTTTGGGCGGAGGTGGGGCGTTGAAGACGCAGCGGTAGCACGCGCTTGCGCCCGGACGAACCGTCATCAGTTGCCCGTCGAAGCGCAAGATGCCGGCGTGGGAAAAGGGCTTGTTGCCAAGGACGCAGGCATCGTTGATGAGGAACTTGGTCGGGAAATTGTCCGTGCCGTCGATGACGAAGTCGTAGTCCTTGATGAGATGAAGGATGTTGCTGGCCTCGACCCGCATGTGCAGCGCATGCACGGTCACGTCGGGATTGATGGCGCGCAGTTTGTTGGCGGCGGAGACGACCTTGTCGCGGCCGATGTCGGCGGTGTGATGGATGACCTGCCTTTGCAAATTGCTGACATCCACTTGGTCGGCGTCGACGAGACCTAAGGTGCCGACACCGGCCGCCGCCAGATACAAGGAAGCCGGCGCGCCCAGGCCGCCCGCGCCGATGATGAGCACCTTGGAAGCAAGCAGCGTTTGCTGCCCGTTCACGCCGACATTTTCCAGGATGATGTGCCGGCTGTAGCGGTCGATCTGCTCGTCAGACAGTGTCAGTTCCACGGCCGCCTCCCATGAAATAGAGCAACTCGACGCGGTCGCCCTCGCGCAGTTGCGTGGTTTCGAATTCCGCCCGCTGGAGCACGGTTTCGTTCAATTCCACGGACACCATGTCGGGCATCTTGACCTTGCGCTCGACCAAGAGCTGCGTGACGTTGATTCCATCGCTGACCTCGACCTCCGCTCCGTTGACGACAACCTTCATGCTCACTCCTTTTGGGCAACAGTCAGGGCCTGCTCGAAATCGGTCAAGATGGTGGAAAAGTCTTCCAGTCCCACCGAGACTCGAATCAAGTCGTCGGGCACGCCCAGCGAAAGGCGATCTGCGGGGGCGTATTCGCGAAAGATGGTCGACGCGGGGTGAATGACGAGCGTGCGCGTCTCGCCGAGATTGGCCGCGCGGCGAGCGTTCTTCAGTGCATTGATGAACGCGAATGCCTTGGCAAGACTGCCGAGCCGCAAAGTCAGGATGGCCCCCGCTCGTTCGCCAAACAGGCGCTGCGCGCGTGCGAAGAATGGCGATCCGGGCAGACCAGGGTAGCCCACGTCCAGTACGCGACGGTCGGTGGACAGCGCCTGCGCCAAGGCTCGCGCGTTCTCGACGTGGGTTTTGAGGCGCAGGGGCAGGGTGTCGAGGCCCTGCAGCATCAAAAAGGACGAGCTAGGGGCGGGGCAGGCCCCCAGATCGCGCGCGATCACGGTGCGCAGGTGCGCGAGAAAGGCGTGTTCGGCAGCCCTGCGTGCGAGGGCTGCGATGTCTTCAAACGGGCCGCGCGACCAATCGAACTTGCCCGTGTCGATCACGGCGCCGCCGATGGCCGTGCCGTGGCCATTGATGAACTTGCTCGTCGAATGGATGACCAGGGCCGCGCCGTGCTGGCCGGGTTTGACCAGTTCGGGCGTGGTGACGGTGCTGTCCACGATGAGGGGAAGGTTGCGCTCGCGCGCCAGCGCGCCTAGTGCGGGCAGGTCAGGAACATCCATGCCCGGATTGCCGATGGTTTCGACGAAGATGGCCCGGGTCTTTGGTGTCAGCGCCGCTGCCACTTCGTTGGTGTCGCTGCCGTCGACGAAAACGGCGCGAATGTTCAGTCGACCAAGGACGTTGCGGAAAAAGGAAACGCTGCCGCCAAAGATGCCTTTGGCGGTCAGGATTTCGTCGCCGGGCCGGAGCAGCCCCAGGGCGGTGACCGCGATGGCCGCCATGCCGCTCGACGTGGCCAAGGCGCCGACGCCGTTCTCGGCCTCGGTCAGGCGGCGCTCGAGGGCGAGCGTCGTGGGATTGGACAGGCGCGTGTACACGTGCCCAGGCGCACGTCCCGCGAAGACGTCGGCCATTTCCTCGGCGCTGGCATAGCCGAACGCCGCGGTTTGAAAGATGGGCGCCTCGACCTCGCCCAAAATCATCCCAGTGTCTCGGCGTAGGTCATCACCAGATACATCAAGGCATCGGTGACGCCGGTGTTGCGATAGACATGCGCGACATCGGCCGCGAAAAGCAAGGCATCGCCTTGGCCGAGGTCATGGGCGGAACTGCCCACCGTGATGGTGACCGAACCGGCGTTGACCACGATGTTTTCAGCCGTCCCCGGAGGATGCCGGTCGGCCTCTTCCACGGCGTGCGGTTTGAGGCGAAGTTCGTAGAATTCCACCCGGCGGGGGCGGTCAAACGGAAACAGTGCCCGCGACGAAAATGTACCGTCACGGCTGGTCAGCCGCTTGGCCGCGGATTCGCGCATCACGACCGGGCCCGAATCCAGGTTCGAGCTCAAGAGTGCGGAAAAGGTTACGCCGAGCGCGCGCGCGATCTTCCACAGGACGTTGATGGTCGGGGCGCTTCGGCCGAGCTCGACCTGGGAAAGCATGGCTCGGCTGACGTCCGATTTTTGCGCCAAGCGCTCCAGGGACAGGCCACGGCGCGTGCGCAGGCGCCTGAGGTTGACGCCGACCGCGGGTACACAGCTCCCATCGTCGGAAGCCGAGGTCACCGATGCCGGTGGTTGCAGGGGCACCAAAACCGGTTTCGCGCGAGTCGAAGGCTCGGCGAGTTGTTTGCTAGCCACCATCAAGCCTCCCATTGCATGCGGGTTCGGATGAAGGGGCGCGCACTCAAATGCTGTAGTCCCAGTCGAGCTCTTGCTTGAACTCGGTTGGCTTTTTATCTCGGTACTGCAATTCCGGATTCTTCGTGCTGACCCGCGTGTGCGCGGGAACCGACTGGGTGACGAACACGTTGCTGTTGAGAATGGCTCCTTCGCCAATCACCGTGTCGCCTCCCAGCACCGAGGCGCCCGAATAGATGGTGACTTGATCGTGGATGGTGGGATGGCGCTTCACCCCACGCAGCGCCTGCCCACCGCGGGTGGAAAGCGCGCCCAAGGTCACGCCCTGATAGATTTTGACGTGGTTGCCGATGATGCTGGTCTCGCCGATCACGACGCCGGTGCCGTGGTCGATGAAGAAGGCCTTGCCGATGGTGGCGCCGGGATGGATGTCGATGCCGGTACGGCTGTGGGCGAACTCGCTCATGATGCGCGGGACGAGCGGCACGTTGCGAATGTGCAGCTCGTGCGCCAAGCGGTAGATCATCACGCCCCACAGACCGGGGTAGGAGAAGATGATCTCGTCCATGCTCGTGGCCGCTGGATCGCCGTCAAAGGTGGCCTGGACATCCGTGGCCAGCAGCGCACGCACCTGGGGCAGACCGCCAAGGAAGCCATCGGTCGCGGCCAGCGCGAGAGCGCCGACCTTGTCGGTTTCAAGCCCCGAACGAACAGCCTGGTGGCGGAACGCGCTTTCCACCTGTTCGAGCAGCCGGGCGTGCAGCGTCGCCAGGTTGTCGCCCACGTGATAGACGAGCGTCTCCAGCTTGAGCCCCTGCCGCCCAAAGTAGCCGGGAAACAGAATCTCGCGCAGTAGCTTGAGAATGGCGATCACCGAGTCTCGGTTGGGCAGCACGGCTGGGCTGACGTGGGTGATGCGCTGTTCGCGCTGGTAGCTCTCGACCAGTGCCCCGACAAGTTCGGTCATGGCCAGGGCGTGCGGCTCGGGCGGCGCTTCTTGGCTGCTCGTTCGTGGCATGGATGTTTCCTATCGTGGACAGAATGTCGGTTGGCAGAGAGCCACTAGCCGGGGACCAGTTGCAGGCCGGCGCGGGTCCAATTCGAGATCCCGCCGTCCAGGCTGTAGACCTTGCAGATGCCAAGGCGGTCGGCGAGTTTGGCCGCCGTCAAGCTGCGCAGGCCCTGGCCGCAGACGAACACGATGTTCGAGCGCAGCAGGGTTTTCTCGGGATCGGCGCGCAAGTCGTCCAGGGGTACCAGTCGGGCTCCGGGGATGTGGCCGTCCGACCATTCCTGGGTGTCGCGAATGTCCACGACATCGACCTCGCCGCTTACCAGCAAGGCGCTCATCTCTTGAGGTGTTAGCGTTTGGACCATGTGTCTAAGATAATAGACACTGCTCCTTCCGGCAAGAATATTCTTTCGCTCGCACGCAAGTCGCCCTACGCGATGCGCGCCAGCCCGCCTAGCGGCTAAGCGTCTTCAGTGCTGCCACCAGCGTGTCGATGTCCTCGTGGACGTTGTAGGGGGCCAGGGAGGCGCGTACCGTGGCTTCAAGGCCATAGCGGCGCAGGATGGGCTGGGCACAGTGGTGTCCCGAGCGCACGGCGATGCCTTCGCGGTCTAGGGCAGCGCCGAGTTCTTCGGTCCGCTTTCCCGCCAGCACGAACGAGATCACGCCGGCCTTGGCGGGCGAGGTTCCGATGATGGTCAGGCCTGGAACCTTCGATAGTTCCACGGTGGCGTAGTCCAGCAGTTCGTGTTCGTAGGCCGCCGCGCGTTCATGGCCGAGGCTGTTCAGCCAATCCAGCGCAGCACCCAGCCCCACGGCGTCCGCGATGTTGCCGGTTCCAGCCTCGAAACGCGCGGGCGCGGGATGGTACGTGGTGCGCTCGAAGGTCACGTCCTTGATCATGTTGCCGCCGCCTTGCCACGGCGGCGTGGCATCCAGCACTTCGGGCTTGCCGTAGAGCACGCCAATGCCCGTGGGCGCGAAGATCTTGTGCCCGGAAAACACGTAGAAGTCGGTGTCCAACGCGGTCACGTTGACGGGGAAGTGGGCCACTGCCTGCGCACCGTCGACCAGCGTGCGCGCGCCCACGGCGTGTGCCATGGCGACCATCTGTTGCGCAGGCGTGATGGTCCCCAAGGCGTTCGACACCTGGGTCAGGGCAACCAGTTTCGTGCGCGGACAGAGCAGGCTGCCGTACGCCTCTAGAATGATCTCGCCGCGGTCGTTGACGGGTGCCACCAGCAGCTTCGCGCCGGTCTTGGCGCACAGCTGCTGCCAAGGCACGATGTTGGCGTGATGTTCGAGATGGGTGATGACGATTTCGTCCCCTGGGCCGACGAATTGACAGCCCCAGGCTTGCGCCACCAGATTGATGGCCTCGGTGGCGCCGCGAACGAACACGATGTCTTTTGCACTGGACGCGCCCAAGAAGCGCGCCACGGTCTGGCGTGCGTTTTCGTAGGCATCGGTGGCACGCGCTGCCAGCGTGTGGGCTGCGCGGTGAATGTTCGAGTTCTCGTGCGCGTAGAAGTACGACAAGCGATCGATGACCGTTTGCGGTTTCTGTGTCGTGGCCGCGTTGTCCAGCCAAACCAGGCGCCGGCCGTGGACCCGTTCGTTCAAGATGGGGAACTCACGGCGAACCGCATAGGGATCGAAGACGGCCTGGCGCAGCGGCCGATTGAGCGCTGGCGAAGCCGGTGCGATCTCCTTGGTTTCAACCAACGAAACGTCCGCGGGCGCGTCGATGCCGGGGGCGCTTGGTTGGCCAGCCAGATACGACGGTGCGGCGAGATCCACCGAGCCAAGCAGCGGAAAGCGGAGAAATTCAGCGCTTGGATCGGCGAACGCAAGAGTGTCGATGCCGGCGACGCTGGGTGCGGCCAACGCCGCGGAGCCTGGCGCTGCCGGCGTCGCGGCGCTTGGCGCGCTTGGTGGCTGGGCAGGCAGTACGCCACTTGGCGGCGTAGCGGCGGAAGCGGCCAATCCCGGCGTGCTGGTCACGATGGCCGGCTCGGATACCGACGAGGGTGACAGGGTTGGCGACACACCCGCCTTGGCAGCGGGAAAAACTTGTGCGTTGGGCTCTCGGATCACGTCGATCATGGCCTGCGCCAGCGCGGCCAGATCCCATCCGGCAAGCGACGGCGCGCCCGGAAGCGGTGACGCCGGGACCGACACCGCGGGCCCGGGCGCCCCGCCGGGAAGATCACTTGTATTCATGGTAGCCATCGACCTCGACACTTTCGAGTGCGCCGAGGGCGTCCAAGGTGAGTGCTGCCGCCGAGCAGTAGAGCGACACGAGGTAGGCGGCCACGCCGCGCTGATCGATGCCCATCAAGCGAACCGACAGGCTGGGGCTGACTTCGCCCGGAATCCCCGGTTGAAACAGACCGACGACGCCGCGGCGCTGTTCGCCGGTGCGAAGCAGCAGGATGTCGGCCTTGTTGCCGGCCAAGTGCAGCTTGTCGCAGGGAACCAGGGGTACGCCACGCCAGGTGATGAAGGGCGAGCCGAACAAGCTCAACATGGACGGCGGCACGCCGCGCCTGGTGCATTCACGGCCGAACGCCGCGATGGCCCTGGGGTGTGCCAGAAAGAACGATGGCTCTTTCCAAACCCGCGCGAGCAACTCGTCCAAATCGTCGGGCGTCGGGCGTCCATTGCGCGACTTGATCCGCATCGACTCGTGGACGTTGTTCACCAGACCGTAGCTGCCGTTGTTGATCAGCTCGTCCTCTTGCTTCTCTTTCAGGCGCTCGACCGCGATGCGAAGCTGCTCCTTCACCTGATCCATCGGGCTGCGGTAGAGATCCGAGATGCGCGTCGACACCTGAACCGTGGTGGACACCGTGTTGAGCAGATACTCGCGCGGCTTGGGCTCGTAATCGATGAAGGCAGTCGGCAACTGGCTGCCGAGTTCGGGCGAACACTGTACGGCGAACTTGTTGTCGATGACCTGATTTACGCGATATACGCCGGCCTCGACCGGCGTCCAGGGCAATAGTTGCACCAACCAGCGCGGCGTCGCGCCGACCCATTGGGGTGGTGTTTTGGTGGTATTGGCAATTTGCCTTGCGGCTGCGTCATTCAAGAGTGTGCTGGCATCAACGGCATTCGGCATGGCTGCTCCCTACAAGAGATAGGACAACATTGAGAACGTGGCGGATCTCTACAGCCGCCGAGGAGCTTGAACAATCTCCTTCCCGATTTCGCCGTGCTTTCCTCCGCTATATTTTACGTTCGTCAAGGACGGCAGGCATCGTGTGCACGATGGAGTGGCGGAAATGCCTTGGACTTAGCGGGCGTAGATGATCAGGTCGTGACAGCGCGACTCGGAACTGCCGGCGTTCTCATAGGAATGTGGTCGGTCCGCTAGAAAAGAGATGGAATCTCCTGCCTCCAGGTCGTAGGCCTCGGTGCCCACGCACACGCGCAGCTGACCGCTTAGGACCACCAGCACCTCGCGCGTGCCCGCGGCGTGGGCGTCGGATTTGTGGGCGGCGCGGGCGAGCAAGCGCAGCTCGTAGATCTCAACCCAGGGGCAGGCGCCCGCGGGAGAAAGGGGCCGGCTTTCCATGCGGCTATCGGCGGAGCGCAGGACCTGCGCCTCGCCGCGTCGAAGAACCGACATGGCACGCGAATCGCTGCCCAAAAGCTCGGAAAAGGGAATGCCTAGACCGACGGCGATCTTCCACAGTACTCCGAGGGAAGGATTGGTCTTGCGCGTCTCAATCTGAGACAGAGCGGCTCGGCTGACCCCCGACGCGACCGCGAGCTGATCTAAGGATAGCCCGCGGGCCTTGCGCTTTTCGTGGACGCTGACTCCGACCCGGCGGGTTACCTCAGCTGCCCCCACGTCATCGCCAGGGGGCAGCGGTGCCTTGCGCGCCGATGCGGCTCGGCCTCTATCGGTGTGAACAGGTGTCTTGTCTTTCTTGGTCGTCATGTCGCGGATGTTAGCAGAATGGGTGCGCGAATTCGCCTGGTCCTCGATTCGACCTTGACTTGCCCATTGGTGTGAGACAAATGTCTAGTAAACGAGACTTCGTCATCAAGGATTCAACCGTCATGAAAGTCATTTCGTCGATTACGCTCCTGGCCGCAGTTCTTGTGGCCCAACCCGCAACGGCCAGAGAGGTCAATCTGCTCAACGTCTCCTATGACCCGACGCGGGAGCTGTACCACGATTTCAACCTAGCCTTTGCCAAGTATTGGAAGGCCAAGACCGGCGATGACGTGAAGGTCAACCAGTCGCACGGCGGGTCGGGCAAGCAGGCCCGCGCGGTTATTGATGGCCTCGACGCGGACGTGGTGACGCTGGCCTTGGCCTACGACATCGATGCCATCGCCGAAAACGGCGGCAAGATCCCCAAGAACTGGCAGTCGAAGCTGCCCAGCAACGCCTCGCCCTACACCTCGACCATCGTGTTCGTGGTCCGCAAGGGCAACCCCAAGGGCATCAGGGAATGGGACGATCTCATCCGGCCCGATCTGAAGGTCATCACGCCCAATCCCAAGACCTCGGGCGGCGCGCGCTGGAACTACCTGGCGGCATGGGGCCACGCCCACAAGAAGTTTGCCGGCGATGATTCCAAGATCCGAGACTTCATTGCCAAGCTGTACAAGAACGTGCCCGTGCTCGACTCGGGGGCGCGCGGCTCGACGACCACTTTCGCCCAGCGCGGAATCGGTGACGTGCTCATCGCCTGGGAGAACGAGGCGTTCTTGCTCGTCGATGAGCTGGGCAAGGACAAGTTCGAGATCATTTCTCCGGCAACCAGTATTCTGGCCGAGCCACCCGTGGCGGTGGTCGAAGGGAACGCCGCCAAGCACGGGACCGGCGAAGTGGCGCGCGCCTATCTGGATTACCTGTATTCGGACGAAGGCCAGGACGTGGCGGCACGCAATCACTACCGTCCGCGCAAACCCAGCGTGGCCGCGAAGTACGCCAAGCACTTTCCCAAGATCGCGCTGTTCACAGTCGACGAACAGTTCGGGGGCTGGCAGAAGGCACAGAAGACGCATTTTGCAGACGGCGGCACCTTCGATCAGCTCTATGCGGCTGGGAAGTAGATGCCTGCATTCTGGCGCGGTCGGCGTACGGGGACTTTGCCGGGCTTCCGGCTGACGTTGGGATTCACGCTGCTCTACCTCGGCATCATGGTCATCTTGCCTCTAGCCGCGCTGGTGCTCAAGACGTCCGGACTGACCTGGTCCGAATTCTGGGCCACCATCGCCTCGCCGCGCGCGCTGGCCGCCTACAAACTCAGCTTTGGCGGCGCCTTTCTCGCCGCGGCGATCAATGCCGTGGCGGGACTGCTGCTGTCGTGGATTCTCGTCCGCTACCGGTTCCTCGGCCGCAACTTCGTCGACGCCATCATCGATCTCCCACTTGCCTTGCCGACCGCCGTGGCAGGCATCGCGCTGACCGCGGTCTATGCCCCGAACGGTGTCGTGGGTGCCTTGCTGGACAGGCACGGCATTCATATCGCCTTCTCATATCCAGGCGTGGTCCTGGCCATGGTCTTCGTCGGACTGCCGTTCGCCGTGCGTTCGGTGCAACCGGTGCTGATGGATCTGGATCCGCAAATTGAAGAAGCCGCCGTGGTCCTGGGAGCTTCGCGTATTCGCACCTTCTTCCGTGTGATTTTGCCGGTGCTCACGCCGTCGGTCATCACGGGCTTCACCCTGGCGTTTGCGCGCGCGGTGGGCGAATACGGCTCGGTGGTCTTCATTTCTGGCAATCTGCCGGGGCAGACCGAAATCGTGCCGCTTTTGATCGTGACCAAGTTGGAGCAGTTCCAGTATCCCCAGGCTACCGCGCTGGCCGTGGTCATGCTGGCGGGATCTCTCGTCACCTTGCTGGCCGTGAATTTCCTGCAGGCGTGGCATCGCAGGTGGGTCTCCCATGGTTCGTGAGGCTGCCGCCTTTCTGGTACCTCGCTCGGGCAGTGGAGCGCGCTCAGAACCGCTGATCGTTCGCTTGGCCCTGCTTGGCCTCGGCTTTCTGTTCTTGCTGCTGGTCGTGGTGTTGCCGCTGGTCGCCGTGTTCACCCAGGCATTCGAAAAAGGGATCCGGGCCTATCTCGGGGCGCTGTCGCAACCGGAGACTTGGGCCGCGATCAAGCTGACCCTGCTCACGGCCGTCGTCGCGGTTCCGCTCAACACGGTTTTTGGCGTGACGGCCGCGTGGACGCTCACCAAGTACCGCTTCCCTGGTCGCAGCATCCTGCTCACCCTCATCGATCTGCCCTTCACGGTTTCACCCGTGATTTCTGGGCTGATCTTCGTGTTGCTTTTCGGCACGCGCGGAATCTTCGGATCGTGGCTGGACGCTCACGGCTATAAGATCGTGTTCGCCACTCCTGGCATCGTGCTGGCCACCATCTTCGTCACCTTTCCCTTCGTGGCACGCGAAATCCTGCCTGCGTTGCAGGCCGCGGGAAACGCCTCGGAAGAGGCGGCCTTGACCTTGGGCGCGGGCGGCTGGCGGATCCTATTTCGGGTGACCTTGCCCAAGATCAAGTGGGCGCTCATTTATGGAGTCATCTTGTGCAACGCCCGCGCCATGGGCGAGTTCGGCGCGGTGTCCGTGGTCTCTGGCCACATTCGCGGCGTCACCAACACCGTGCCCTTGCAGGTCGAGATCCTCTACAACGAGTACGACTTCGTCGGCGCCTTCGCCGTAGCCTCGCTGCTGACCCTGCTTGCCCTCGTCACGTTGATCATCAAGAAAGTCGTGGAGCACCGACAGGCCCGCCTCGTCGAAGGAAGGAATCGATGAAAGTCCGCGTGGAACGACTGACCAAGCAGTTCGGCGCGCAAGGCGTGCCGGCCGTCCATGAAGCGAGCTTCGACGGCGCCGATGGCGGCATCACGACCCTGCTCGGTCCCTCGGGTTCGGGGAAGACCACCATCTTGCGCATCATCGCGGGACTAGAGACTGCCGACCGCGGCCGCGTGCTCGTCGGCGACGAGGACATCATCCATACACCGGCGCGCAAGCGCGGTTTCGGGTTTGTATTTCAAAACTTCGCGCTCTTCGACCATATGAGCGTGCGCGAGAACATCGCCTTCGGACTGCGCGTACGCAAGGCGACCAAGGCTGATATCCAGACTCGCGTGGATGAACTGCTCGGGCTGGTTCAGTTGGAAGGCTTCGGCGACAGGTACCCTTCGCAGCTTTCGGGTGGGCAACGCCAGCGCGTTGGATTCGCCCGGGCCCTGGCGCCCCAACCCAAGCTGCTCCTGCTCGACGAGCCCTTCGGTGCTCTCGATGCACGGGTGCGGGCCGAGCTGCGCGAATGGCTGCGCCGTCTGCACGACCTGACCCATCTGACGACCCTCATGGTGACGCACGACCAGGAAGAGGCCTTGGACCTTTCCGACTGTCTGGTGGTCATGGATCGGGGCAGAATCCAGCAAGTCGGTACGCCCTCGGCGGTCTACTCATCCCCGGCGACCTCGTTCGTGGCGTCGTTCGTGGGTTCGGCTAACGTCCTGCACGGACAGGTTCAGGCGGGACGTGCCCAAGTCGCGGCTACGTCGCTGAGCGTGCCGGGCCATGTTTCCGAGGGCGCCCAAGTGAGTGCGGTGGTACGCCCGCACGACATCCGCATCGAGCGTCAGCCGGTGGAAGAGGCGAGCGCGGGCGAGCCGCATCGGGCGATTGGACGCATCAAGCGCATCGTCGATCTGGGGACGCACATGAAACTCGATCTTGGGCTCACCACGCACGAACTCGTGACCGTGCACGTCTCGCGCAAGGAATTCGAGACGCTGAGCCTTTGCCAGGGCGAATCGGTTTTGGTCGATCTGGACAGCGCACGCATCTTCGTCGACGACTACAGCGTCTAGCATGGGTCGAAGTTGCGTGTCTGTTGTACTAGACACGCGTCTTTTGGTGAAGTAAGGTGGCCGCGAAAGGAAATGGAATGGAAATGCGATTGGTACGTGCTTTGGCGCTAGCAGGGGCAATTCTCGGCGGTACCACCGCCTGCAACGACCACAATCCAACAGTGGTCTTCACTGGGGACGCTGGTGGGAGTGGAAAGAGCGAGGCGGGGTCGCCGCAGGACAGCGGTGGAAATCATGACGGTGGCGGTGCCGCGGATGTGGCAATCGCGGCCGATGTTGGAAGTCAGAGCATCGACGCGCTGTTGGCGGTCGACCTGGTCCCGGACGTGAATCCCATCGTCTTAGATGGGGCTATCGACCGCGCACTGGACTTGAATCAGGCCGCTGATGGGCCAGTGCCGATAGACGGAGCAGGTCCAGCACTCGATGGATCCGGAGGATTCACACTTGAGGTAGGCGTCGATTTGTCTGCCCGCTTTGACGGCAGCGGAGTCGGGGGCTGACGATGGCTGCCTATCCAATCGAACAAGGAGAAAGAGGAACGATGTCTCACTCGATAGCACAGAACTTGCGCGGATCCAGCCTGACCCTCGGGCTTTTGGGCACGCTGCTGACGCTGGTCGCCCCCACGACCGCGCTGGCGCAGGTGCAGGTGTCCGCCGAGTCCCCAGACGGCAAAACGACCTCCACGCAAGAGAGCGCAGGCCCGGTCGCGGCGCCAGCGCCTTCCCCTCTCGATCCGGCGCTGGCGAGCCAGATCGAGCAGGCCACGCAGGAAGCTCGCATTGCCAACCGTAGGGTTGAGCTTCTCGAAGAGCAGATTGCGGCCAAGGCCAAAGAGCCTTCCAGCGCCAGCGCCGACGAGAAGGGGTTCGCATTTCGCAGTGCGGACAAAGCCTATGTGCTCAAGTTCCACACTCTTTTGCAGACCGACTCGCGCTGGTTCTTGCAGAATGGTGCTCTTTCCGACAAGGCGGACACCTTTTTGATCCGGCGGTTCAGGCCGGGCTTGGATGGAACCTTGCTAGGTCTGGTCAATTTCAAGTTCACACCCGATTTCGCTGGCGGCTCGGTTGCGGTGTTCGATGCGTATGCGGACGTTGGCCCCTTTCCTTGGTTGCATCTTGTTGCCGGCAAGTTCAAGTCACCGCTCGGCCTCGAGCGTCTCCAGTCCGACGCGGATCTCGCGTTTATCGAAAGGGCGCTCACCCAGAACCTGACCCCGCAGCGCGATGTCGGGGTTGCCCTTTGGGGTGAAATTCTGGGCGGCCTCGTCGTCTATCATGCAGGCATCTACAATGGGAACGCCGACGGCGCCAACACCGACGTGGATGCGAACCATGCCAAGGATTTCGTGGGGCGGTTGCTCGTACAGCCCTTCAAGCTGGAAGGGCTGGGCGAGGCCGGCGACCTCGGGTTGCACTTCGCTGCCAGCACCGGCAATCGCCTGGGCTTGGCGACCAATGCACAGCTTCCGTCCTACAAGTCCGGCGGGCAGAACACCATCTTCGCGTACAACGCTCCCACGGGTGACACGACCGGAATTAGCACGCCCTTCGCTCACCTGCGCCAGACTCGCTTCAATCCGGGCCTTTTCTACTATTACGGTCCGGTCGGCGTATTGGGCGAATTCGTGTGGTCCAAGCAGGGAGTTCAGAAGGGGAACACCATCGCGACGCTGAAGCATCAGGCCGCGCATGCCACCGCGTCCGTCGTGATTGGCGGGCGTAACGGGTATGGCGGCGCCACGCCGAATCAGAATCTGGATCTCAAGAAGGGGACCTGGGGCGCACTTGAAATTGCCGCCCGGTGGAATTACCTGAAGATCGACAGTGGGACATTCGGGAGTTCAACCGATGCCACGCTGCCGGTGTTTTCGGATCCAACCAAGAACGTCAGCAAGGCGCAGGCGTTCGCGGGCGGCGCGAATTACCTTGCCAGCCGAGCCTTGAAGCTTGCGGTGGATTTTGAGCAGACCCACTTCACGGGCGGCCAAGTCGCCGCCGACAAGAAGACTGTCGTGAACCGCACGACCGAGAATGTGATCGTTGGAAGGTTGCAGCTCAATTTCTAGCTGAAACACCGCCTCCGGTGGGATCGTGGCGGCAGAAGGCCTCGGCTGAAACCGGGGCCTCGTCGATGCAGGTCATCTCGGGATGAAGTTTTTGTCCACCAGGTAACCCACGATGGCATCGGCTGCGGCCTCGGACGAGGTTGTCGTGGTGTCGATGCGCAGCTCCGGATTCTCGGGCACCTCGTAGGGCGAATCAATGCCCGTGAAGTTCTTCAGGTCGCCACTCCGGGCTTTCTTGTATAGGCCCTTCGGATCGCGCTGTTCTGCGACGACCATCGGGGTGTCGACGAAGATCTCGATGAATTCCCCTTCTTCCAGCAGCGCGCGCGCCATCAGCCGTTCGGAGCGGAAGGGCGAGATGAACGCCGTGCACACGATCAGCCCGGCTTCCACCATCAGCTTCGCGACCTCGGCGACGCGGCGGATGTTTTCCACGCGATCCGCTTCGGTGAATCCCAGGTTCTTGTTCAGCCCGTGACGAATATTGTCGCCGTCGAGCAGGTAGGTATGCCGGTTCATACTGTGTAGCTTCTTGTCGACCAGGTTGGCGATGGTCGACTTGCCGGCGCCGGACAGACCGGTGAACCACAGCACGCACGGCTTCTGTCCCTTGAGCGTCGAGCGACCCGCCTTGTTGACGTCGGTCGCCTGCCATTGCACGTTGCTGGCGCGGCGAAGCGCGAAGTGCAGCATGCCAGCGCCGACGGTGTCGTTGGTGATGCGGTCGATCAGAATGAAACCGCCGGTATCGCGATTCACGGCGTACGGATCGAAGGGGATGGATCGGTCGAGTTCCAGGTTGCAGACACCGATCTCGTTCAGCTCCAGGGTCGCGGCGGCCAGGCGCTGCATGGTGTTCATGTTGATCTTGTACTTGAGTGGCGAAATGGTGGCCGTGGCCAGCTTGGTGCCCATCTTCATGAAATAGCCGCGCCCAGGCAGCAGGGGCGATTCGTTCATCCAGACGATCGTCGCCTCGAACTGATCTGCAACCTCGGCCGGCTGGTCGGCTGCGACGATGAGGTCGCCGCGCGAAACGTCGATCTCGTCTGCCAGCGTGATGGTGATCGACTGTCCGGCCACGGCTTCGTCGAGGTCGCCATCGAAGGTGACGATGCGCGAGACCTGGCTGGTGCGACCCGAGGGCTGCACGCGAACGGTTTCGCCTTTGCGGATCCGGCCGCCGACGATGGTGCCGGCGAAACCGCGGAAGTCCTGGTTGGGACGGTTGACCCACTGGATGGGCAGGCGTAAGGGCAGCTCGCGCACGCGCGTCTCATCGATTTCCACGTTGTCGAGCAGGTGCATGAGCGTGGGCCCCTCGTACCAAGGCATGGCAGCCGACCGGTCGATGATGTTGTCGCCCTTGACTGCCGAGATCGGGATGCAGGCAACGTCCGGAAGACCCTGTTCGGTGGCAAAGGCGCGGTACTCGGCCTCGATCTTGCTGAAGACGTCCTTGGAATAGTCGACCAGATCCATCTTGTTTATGACAAGTACGACGTGGCGGATGCCGAGCCGGCTGACGAGAATGCTGTGGCGACGGGTTTGGGTCAGGATCCCTTTGCGGGCGTCGATGAGGATGACGCTGAGATCCGCGGTCGACGCGCCCGTGACCATGTTGCGCGTGTATTGCTCGTGCCCCGGCGTGTCCGCGACGATGAAGTTGCGCTTCGTCGTCGAGAAAAAGCGGTAGGACACGTCGATGGTGATGCCTTGCTCGCGCTCGGCCGACAGTCCGTCGAGCAGAAGCGCGTAGTCGATTTCCCCAGGCCGCGTGCCGACCTTCTTCGAATCCGCTTCCAGGGTGGCAAGCTGGTCGTCGAACAGGGCCTTGGAATCGTAGAGCAGGCGGCCGATGAGCGTGCTCTTGCCGTCGTCGACGCTGCCGCAGGTGTTGAAACGCAGGAGGCTCTTGGCCACGCGCAGGCGAATGCCCGCGTCGGCCTCCGCCACGCCAGGCGCGGTCTTGTCGCTCATCTAGAAATAACCTTCCTGTTTCTTGGCTTCCATCGACGACGGGGCATCGTGGTCGATGACACGGCCCTCGCGCTCTGACGTGCGCGCCGCCGCGATCTCGTGAATGACCTCGGCCAGCGTCTCGGCCTCGGACTCGACCGCGCCGGTGAGCGGGTAGCAGCCGAGCGTGCGAAAGCGGACCTTTTTCATCATCGGCTTTTCGCCCGGCCGAAGCGGCATCCGCTCGTCGTCCACCATGATGAGCGCGCCATCGCGCTCGACCACGGGGCGAACCTTGCTGTAGTACAGGGGAACGATGGGAACCTTTTCGAGATAAAGGTATTGCCAGATGTCGAGTTCGGTCCAGTTCGACAGGGGAAACACGCGGATGGATTCGCCCCGGTGCTTGCGCGTGTTGTACAGACGCCAAAGTTCTGGCCGCTGGTTCTTGGGATCCCAGCGGTGCTGGGCCGTGCGGAAGGAAAACACGCGCTCTTTGGCGCGCGATTTCTCCTCGTCGCGCCGGGCCCCGCCGAAGGCCGCATCGAAGCCGTACTTGTCGAGCGCCTGCTTGAGCCCCTGGGTCTTCCACATGTCGGTGTGCACGGCCGAGCCGTGGGTAAACGGGTTGATGCCCCTGGCGACGGCCTCGGGATTTTTGTAGACGATGAGCTCCATGCCTGATTCGGCGGCCATGCGCTCGCGCATGGCGTACATGTCGCGGAACTTCCAGGTGGTGTCGATGTGCATGAGCGGAAACGGCGGCACGGCCGGGAAGAAGGCCTTGCGGGCAAGGTGCAGCATGACGGAGCTGTCTTTCCCGATGGAATAGAGCATCACCGGCTTCTCGGCCTCGGCGACGACTTCTCGAATGATATGGATGCTTTCGGCTTCAAGCCGCTGCAGGTGGGAGAGGGTCATTGCCCTTCAATCTAGACTATAAACGGCGGAATGGTAGGATTACCAGAACGGGTTGCCGTTGGGGCGATACTACTGCGCGCCGAGCTTGCGCAGCATCTGGACCATTCCGGCGACGGAATCGAAAGCGTCGGCCGTGGCTTCGGCTTCCGGAATGCGCAGGTGATAGGTCTGATCCAGGAACACCTTCATCGAAACCATCGAGAGCGAATCGATCAGTCCGGAAGAAATGAGCGGCGAATGGACGTCGATGGCCGTGCCCTGCAAGGCATCGGCGTATTCACACGTGATGTAGTCCAAAATGGTACGCGCGATTTGCTGGTCGTCAGGCATTTGGATTCCGGGCCTTTCTAGTCCTTTTTTAGTCATCGAGCGACGACAAATCGCCCACTGGCTCGCCCCATTCCTGGGCACGCAGCATGCGGCGGACGATTTTGCCACTGCGGGTCTTGGGCAGTTTCTCCACGAAATCGATGGCGTGTGGCATGGCCAGGGGGGAAAGATGCTTGCGCACGAAATTCATGATGTCGAGTTTCAATTTCTCGCTGCCCACGTGCCCTGGGCGCAAGACGATGAACGACTTGACCACTTCGCCGTAGGTCGGATCGGGTTTGCTCACCGCCGCCGACTCGGCCACCGCCGGGTGGCGCAAAAGCGCGCTCTCGACCTCGAACGGCCCTACCAAGTGTCCCGCGGTGTTGATGACGTCGTCGTCGCGGCCCACGAACCAGTAGTAGCCGTCGCTGTCCACGCTGCCGCGATCGCCGGTCAGGTAGTAGTCGCCCACGAACTTGCTTTGGTAGGTCTTCTCGGCCTTGAAATAGCCGCGAAACATGGAAGGCCATGGTGGCTTGAAGGCGACCAACCCGGTGGCGCCCGGAACCGTGATGGGCTGGAAGGTCTGCGGATCCAAGATCTCGGCTGCGATGCCCGGCACGGGTTTGCCCATGGAGCCAGGTTTGATGGCCAGTCCCGGGACGTTCGAGATCATGATGGCGCCAGTTTCGGTCTGCCAGTAGGTGTCGTGGAAAGGTCGGCCCATGAACTTCTCGGCCCACAGGATCGCCGCGGGATTGAGTGGCTCGCCCACGCTGCACATGTGGCGAAGGCTGGTGAGTTGATCCGCGGACGGCGGTGCTGCCTTCATCAACATGCGGATGGCGGTCGGCGCCGTGTAGAAGACGGTCACGCGATGGCGCGCGATGAACTCGTACCAGCGCTGGGCCGAAAACCCGGCCTCGAAGATCGCCTGGGTGGCACCCACGGCCCAGGGACCGATGATGCCGTACGAGGTCCCAGTGACCCAGCCGGGATCTGCCGTGCACCAGTAGACGTCGTCGGGGCGCAAGTCCAGAACGTGGCGCGTGGTCGCGAATTGGGACAGCACCGATCCGTGCACGTGCTGCGCGCCCTTGGGCCGGCCGGTGGTTCCCGAGGTGTAGTGCAAGAGCGAGGGCGTCTCATCGTTCGCCGCGAAGGGCGTGAAGTCGACGGTCGGCGCGTCCTCGGCAGTCAGCGCAACTTCGCCACGGCCAAGCGCCAGGTGGGCGCTTGCTTTCACGTCGGTGAGGATGACCCACGACAGCGCTGGCAACCGGAAGCGAACCGAACGGACCTTTTCCAGGTGCCGGGCGGTGGTGATGACGGCGCGTGTGTCCGCGTCAGCTAGCCGCACCTCGAGGGCGTCGGCCATGAACTGGGAAAACAGCGGCTGGGCCACGGCACCCAACTTGAGAATGCCTAGAAAAGCAAAATAGAGATCCGGGACGCGATCGACGAATAGGCACACGCGGTCTCCGGCGACGATGCCGAGGTCGGCCAGCTTGTGCGCCCAGGCATTGCTGTACCGGCGCAAGTCATCGAAGGTGAAGTCCTTGCGCAACCCCGCGTGGTTTTCCCAGATCAGGGCAAGGTGGCCGCCGCGGCCCTGTTCGCAGTGCCGGTCGCAGAGCAGCGCGCCCAAATTGAAGGGCTTGCCTGCCTCGATACCAAGCGCGGCACGGAGTTCACCCAGGTCATAGGAATTCCCGGGAGATGGGACGGCGGCGGCATTGTTGGAGTGGATCATCAAAGCCTCGCGACGACAAGCCGAGCCAGCTTGATCGCTGGCGGCGGTTGACTAGTGCGTCCAAAACATAGCATCCTTCCTCCGGTCGAGCAGGTCAGCATGTGGTTTTCCAAGAAGAGCAGCCCACAACCAGCGGGCGCGGCCGTCGCGCCGGCGGTGGTACCCATTCCCTCGTCGGTTACGGGCTGGCTGCGCGCGACCGTGGCGCGTCTCTCGCGCGATCACCTGCCGCCGGACGCGATCGACGTCCGGGCCCACCTTCTCGACAGCGGCTATGTGGACTCGCTCAGTTCGACCGAGCTTCTGACCGGCATCGAACGCCAGTTCGGCGTGCGCATCGACGAGATGGATATTGTCGGCAGGCTCTGCAATATCGAAGCGCTGGCACGCGAAATCGAAAGCCGCGCAAACGGCGCCACCCCATGACCCAGGCTGCCTGGCGCGAATTCGGGTTGCACGTGGGCATGCCGCACCTGGCGCCGGGGCGACTGTCCGAGGAGGCGGTCATCAAGCAACTCGGCGCCTTCCAGTGGCAGGCCGTGGCGGCCCTGGCTGGCCAGCCCGAAAACGCGGTCGTGAATGAAGTCGGCGAGCGATTGCACGTCTCGATGATCAGCGTCGAGCTGGGTATGCCCGAAGGGCGAAGCTGGGAAGACTTCGACGAAGGCTGTGATCTTGCCTTTCGCCAGTGCACCGGCGTCTTCGGCCGCAAGCTGGTGCAGGGACTGTTCCTGTTCGACAAGGAGGCCATCCCCGAGACCGAGCTGCAAGCCGCGCAAAACCGCGACGACCTTGCGCGCGGGCGCAGGCCGTGGGCCTACCTCACGCACGGATTCATTACTCGCCACGCCGGCACGTGGGCCAAGCTGGAAACACCGCAGGCGTTTCTCGACGGGCCGCTGCCCGAATTGGCGGCCATGCCGGCTGGGATCGCGGAACACTTGAACGTCGAGCGCTCTGGCGCCGTCGAGGGTTTCCCTCGGTGGAGCGAGGCCCAAGAACTGCCCGGCGATTCGGGCCCGGCCAGTTTTGTCTACGACGTTCAGCCCGAAAGCGATCTCAATACGCTCGGCGCGGTCTACTGCGCGCGCTTTCCCGCTATCATGGCCTCGGGCGAGCGGCGCCTTCTGCGTTCGCGCTTGCTCGTGCCGCTGTCTGAGCCGCTCGTTGCGTGTCTTTTCACCGAGCACCGCCGCCTCTATTACTTTGCCAATGCCTCGCGGGAAGAGAAGCTGCACATTCGCGTACAGGCCCGCTTTTGCCCAGCGGAAAAGGCCGCGCCTGCCCGTGTGCGCACCATGGGCCGGTTCTTGTTCCGGACCGATCTGTTCCGTGCCTCCGACTCCGTGCTCATGGCCAGCGCGCTCGTCGAGAAAGCTTTGCGCGTGCCCGGCTCCATGAAGCCGCTTGTGACCGAATCGGAACGGCTGCTCGCCCGCTTGCAAGGCCGCGCCTGAACCGCGATGGTCTTCACTTCCAACATCTTCATCTTCTACTTCCTGCCGCTGGTTCTGCTGCTGTACTACGCGCTACCGTTCCGCTACCGGAATGCGCTCTTGACCGGGGCGGCCTACGTTTTTTATGGCTGGCACAAGCCCTGGTTCGTGCTGCTCATGATGTATTCGACGGTGTGCGACTACTACGCCGCCCGCATTATCGCCGCGCCGAAAGCGTCGCCCCGCCTGCGCAAGGGAACGCTGGCAGTCGCGATTGTCAATAACCTGCTGCTGTTGGCCTATTTCAAGTACGGCGTGTTCGCGCAGGAAAATGCCAATTGGCTATTGCAGCTCGTGGGGCATCAGGGGTTCCGCATCATGCAGATTACCCTGCCCATTGGTATCTCGTTCTATACCTTCCAGACCATCAGTTACACCGTCGACGTGTACCGCGGCACCGCGCCGCCCGCGCGCCGATTGAGCGACTTCACCTGCTTCGTGGCCTTGTTTCCCCACCTGATTGCGGGGCCCATCGTCCGCTACAATACCATTGCCGACCAATTCGGCCACCGCCAGCACAGCTACGAGCGTTTCGCCTCGGGCGTGGTCATCTTTGTCTTGGGTTTTGCCAAGAAGATTCTTCTCGCCAATGCCATGGGGCGCATCGCGGACGCGGTGTTTGCCGCGGATTCCCCGGATGCCCTGACCGCGTGGTGGGGACTCTTGGCCTACGCCGGCCAGATCTATTTCGACTTCTCCGGCTATTCGGACATCGCGGTGGGCCTGGGCCGTATGGTCGGGTTCGAAATCCCGCGCAATTTCAATTCGCCGTATCTGTCGCGCAGCTTGACCGAGTTCTGGCAGCGCTGGCACATGTCGCTGTCGAGCTTTTTGCGCGACTACCTTTACTATCCACTGGGCGGCAACCGCTACGGCGCGCGTCGGTCGATGCTGAATCTCTGGCTGGTCATGCTGATTGGCGGCCTATGGCACGGGGCCTCGTGGAAGTTCGTCCTGTGGGGCGCCTACCACGGCCTGTGGCTGGCGCTCGAACGTGGATTTGCCAAGCGCGACGGTTTTTGGTCGTTCTTGCCCCGGCCTTTGCAGATGCTGGTCACTTTCGCCATCGTGCTTTTGTCGTGGGTGCCGTTCCGGGCCGACAACTGGGCCGCCACGGTGGCCTATCTGCGCGCGCTCTTCGGATTTGGCGCTGCCTTGCCGCACGGCCAGCTCATTCGCGGCGAGGTCTTCTCCTTGCACCACGTGGTGATGATGGGCGTGTGCATTTTCGTGGTCACGCGCAAGACGCAAGCTTGGGATCTGGCGCGCAACGCGAGCTGGCCCAAGTTGGCCTGGCTGGTTCCGCTGTTCGGGCTCGGCCTGGCCGCCATGTACACGCAAAGCTTCAACCCCTTTCTCTACTTCCAGTTCTGATCATGTCGCGCGCCTGCTCAAAGACTCTCGTGTTCGCCTTCCTCGGGATCATCTTCGCGGTCCCGCTCTTCCAAGCGATTTGGGAGAAGGCGGTCGAGCACGAGTCTCTGCGCGTGCTCGGTGTGTTCAAGAAGGTGCCCAGCGAGCCCAACCTGCGCAGTTTCGAAAAGGATCTCGAGGAATCGTCCAAGGTGGCCGACGTGGTCCGGCCACTGTTTCGCCAATTGCGCTGGCTGCTCTTGCGCGATCTGGGCGACAAGGCCATCTCTGGCGCCGACGGCTGGGCCTACTACGGCCCCGATGTTCGCTACCTGGGCGAACGCTACTTTAGAGCGTGCAAGCCCGAAGGCCCGACCGACGATCCTGCCGACGTCATTGCCGACTTCGCCGAACAGCTGGGCCAGCGCGGGATCCACTTGCTGGTGGTGCCCGTGCCCTCGAAGCCCAGCATCGCGCCCGAGCGCTTGCGCCGGGGACTTGCGCCCAGCCTTGCTCTGTCGGTTCATACGCGACGATTCATGGCCGAGCTGCGCGGCCGCAACATTGACGTCGTGGATCTCTATTCGCCACTTGTGGGCGAACAGCGCGAGCGGCCCGACCGGCCGCGCCTGTACCTGGCCGCGGACACGCACTGGACGGGCGAGGGCGCACGCCTGGTGGCGTCGCTCCTCGCCGAGCGCGTGCGCGCCGTCGTGGGCGTGAATACCTTGCAACCGCAACGCGACTACCATCGCGAAATCGTCACGGTGGCTCGGCATCCCGACATTCCGCGCATGAGCCGCCTGCCCGGCGAGGCAACGGCTTTCCCAGCTGAAAGCACCACCGCCTATCGCGTGCTCGACGGTGAGGGCGAGCCCTACGCCGACAGCGACGACGCCCAGATCCTTCTCCTTGGCGACAGTTTCTCGCGCATCTACCAAACCGACGAGCCCGAGGCCGCCGGCCTTATCGCCAACCTCGCCTACGAGCTGCACACGCCGCTGACATCGATCGTGAACGACGGTGGTGCCTCGACGCTGGTTCGCCAAGAACTTGCCCGCAACCTCGATCTCTTGCGCGGCAAGCGCATCGTCATCTGGGCCTTCGCCGAGCGCGACCTGCGCTTCGGCATGAAGGGGTGGCAGAAGATCGCGCTGGAAGAATAGTGCCCTCAGAATAGCGTCCCTCTTCCTCGCGCTCAGTCACGACGGCATAGGCGACACGTATGGCTGGCCGCTATCGGAGACCCTTTTTACCGTGGGGATTGACCCGTTCTTCACCTTCGCGCTACTTGTAGGTCTAGTGAAACTGGTCCACAGCACGAGCGGTCAAAGGACGCAGGATGCGCTTGCCGAGCTGGCGCGCCTGGCTGGGCATCGTGATCGCCGTGCAACACAGAAACTGGTGCAAGAGGTAGGACCAGCGATGCTTCGCGCTGTACGCAAAGTTCTCGGGCACGGCACCAATGACGTAGAAGACGTCCTGCAAGAGGCGGTCGAGGGCTTGCTGCTAGCGCTGGCATCATTTCGAGGTGAGTGCACGGTGCTTCACTTCGCGTGTCGTGTGGCGGTTCTGACCGCGCTTGCGTCACGCCGCCGGGCAAGCTTCCGCGCCCAATGGTCGCTCGACGTGCCTGACGTGGCCGCGGTTTCGGCCAGCCCGGACCCGTCTCCGGTCGAGGGGTTAAGCGCAACCCGACGGCGAGAGACCCTCGGCATGCTGCTCGACGAGTTGCCGCCAGTGCAGGCCGAGGTGCTGGTTTTCCACTGCGCCCTGGGTTTCACCGTGGAGGAGGTCGCGTCTTCCATCGGCTGTCCAGCGGAAACCGTGCGCAGCCGGCTGCGCCTGGCAAAACAAGCCTTGCGCGAGAGAATCGAGGCGAGCAGCAAGCTGGCAGAAATCCTGGAGTTCAAGCGATGATCACTGGAGACAAGCAGTGTCCTGACGATTTGTTGGTACGCGGGAGGCGCCAGCAAGTCTCGGAGCTTGAACGGCGCGTGCTCGATGCCCATCTTGGGCAGTGTGCTTCATGTCGAGCCGCACTGGTGCTCGGGGCGCTATTCGACACCGTCCCCGAAACCCTGCCGGGAGATAGTGAATTGCTGGGCCGTGTATCAAGTCGCGCCACACGAAAGCGGCCATTCATTCGACGCTGGACGCGGGCGGTGGCAGCGGCCGCGGCAGTCGTTCTATTCGCAGGCGTCGCGGCCGCGGCGTGGGTCACGGTTGGTCACAGGGTGCTTGAAAGTCGGCCTGTGGAGAAGGTGGCCGCGTCGTCCCCGGCTCGCGGACGCTTGTTGCATCGTGCCCCGGTCTCCTCCCGGGCAATCCCCGCGCTGGCGCCGTCGGTCGAAGAGTCACCCACGGCACCAGCGAGCCCCGAGGTCGCAGCTCTCGCGGTGGCCACTGCCGTCGGTCAGGAATTCCGGAGGGGAGGGGAGGTCGAAGTGCCCAGGGTGCAAGGCCCAACGAGGGAGCATCGTCGATCCTACCTGACTGAGGAGCCACGCAGCGGCTTGGGATGGGGCGGCGAAAGGCGAATTGAGCCGTTGCCAGTGGACCCGTTGCCAGAAACCGCGACCCGCACGGAGACACTCGAACCAGCGGCGCCGCGGTCGCCAAGCCAGTTCCCGGCGCTACCCCAACCGCGACGCGAGGACTCTCGCTACGCGCCGCCAGACGTGCGATCCCTGTTCGCTGAAGCAAACGCAGTCCGCCGGGCGGGCGAACTTGGGCGAGCGGTCGGTCTCTATCAGAGGTTAGGGCGAGACTTCCCAGGATCTGCCCAAGCCCTTCTGGCCTCCGTGTCCGAGGGAGACTTGCTCCTCAGACTCGGAGATCCGGCCGGCGCGCTCGCCGCCTTCGATTCGTACTTGGACCATGCCTCCGGGGGCTCTTTGGCGGAAGAGGCCCTGTTCGGCCGCGCTCGCTGTCTGGCAAGACTGGGCCGCACAGCGGAAGAGCGACAGACTTGGGAGGCTCTTGTGCATCGCTTTCCACGATCCGCCTATCAGCCCGCGGCGCTCAAACGCCTAGGGGAACTTGGGCATTGATGGTGCAGAGGGGCCGGCTGACGGGAATCATTCTGGTGCTGTTGCTGGGTGCGCGCTCTGCTGCTGCGGCAGAAGCAAGCTCTGCTCCGGCGGATCCCAGGCGCGCAAGCGTTACGTTGCTCGGCCAGAATTCGGCGGCCAGCGGCGTACGCGAGGTGATCGCCGAGTTGTTGGCCCGGGAAGGGTTTGCGGTGTCGTGGTCAGAAAGAGACAGTTTTCGGCCGCAAGATTTCCTCGAACGCACGGGTGAAGATCCGCTCGCTGCGATGGACGTGTGGATTGATCTTTCGTCTTCGTTTGAGGCGCACCTGTACTTTCACGACTTTCAGGCGGATCGGTTCTTTATTCGGTCTTTGCCCCTTGGGCAGGGGATTGATGAAATCGCCAAAGAGGAAATCGGTCGCGTTGTAGCTTCGGCGGTCTTGTCGCTGAGCCAGGAAGACGGCCAGGCGCTGACTCGGTCGGAGGCGCGGGCGGCGCTGCAGGTGCAATCGGCCCAGGGCCGAGGTTCACCTGCACCTCCTGCCTCATCTCGGCCGCTGCGGCTCGAAATCGTCGTCGCGGGAGGCGCGCAGGCGCTTGCGCGCGAGATCCCCATGGCCGGGGTGCTTGCGATATCTGGCGCTGTCACGCGCGGGCCGCGCTGGGGGCGGGACGGCGGCCGGTTTGGGGTGTGGCTGGATCTGGGCTATCAGATTCCCGCCAGCTACCAGGGAAGTGCTGTGGGGGTTGCTCTGCAGTCGATCTGGCTGCGAGCCGGCGGGCACTGGGAGATCGAGCGCCGGCGCCGGGCGGCGTTTCGTCTTGGGCTTGGTGGCGGTTTCGACCGGGTGGATTTCCAGCCGCGCGGAGACGCCGCCATGGTCGAACTGGCTCCCAGGGGGGCGTTTTTTGTGCCGGTGGCGTGCTTTTGGGGTGGAGTCGACATCCGATTGTCTGAACATCTTGCCTTGACGACCAGGGCGTTCGCTGACATCGCGCTTATGGATGTTCACTATGAGCTTCGAAACAGCGGCGGGGCGAGCAGACGCGTGCTGGTGCCCTTCTCTTTTCGCCCAGGCGCGTCCCTGGGAATGGCGTTTGTCTTTTGACCCGAACGACGTGGTCAAATCACTAGCCAAGCATGAAGATCAACTCACACGATATGACTAGAATCTGTATGGCGTTGGCACTCTGTGGGCTGGCCGCGGGCTGCCCCAACTCTGACCACGCGCTGGGAACCACGAATGATCTGAAAGACGGCGCCGCTGGGACAGGTGGGGATGTTGGATCGCCTGATGCGACTCTGGGTACAGGCGGCACAGCTGGGAGCGGCGGCCAGGCCGCAAGTGGCGGAAATCCAGCGGGTGGCACGATGGTCGAGGGCGGTACGATGGTCGCCGGCGGCACGATGGTCGCTGGCGGGGCGATGGTCGCTGGAGGCACGATGGTCGCTGGAGGCACGATGGTTGCTGGCGGTACGATGGTTGCTGGTGGCACGATCGGCACGGGCGGCACTGTGGTCGCTGGCGGCACGATCGCTGCGGGCGGCGCGGGCGGCACACTCGATGCCAATGCATTTGGTCAGAAGTACAAGTTCTCCAACAATGAATTGGCCGGCTGGACACAGGACCCGGCGGATCCGACGGCCTTCGCCGTCTTCACCAGCGACGAATTGATCTGGAGAATCGACGGCGCCGCTGACATGTACCTTTCAAGAGGCTGCCGGGTCAGCATGTTCCAGGATCTGGTGGGTCCTGCTGGGCAGCTGTGCGAGGTGATCGCCATGGATTTCGTCACCAATGCCAATGCCAATGCGATGTTCAACTATCAGAGGAGCAATGGGGCTTCCGTCACCATCCCGGGATACAGCACATCGGTCGCGATTGGAGCTTCAAACCTAGCCGGCATCACCGCCTATGCCAATTTTAACGGGTTGTATTTCGAAGTGCAATTGAGCGGGTTTGCCGACACGGCCTCGGCATCTTCCATGGCCGCCCGGTTTCTTGACGTGCTCAGGTCAAAAGTCCCGGGATCGGCAGTGCCGGCGACCGGGTGGGACCAGGCTCGTATCGGCAACGATGGAACCAGTTGGTGGCTCAACGCGATCAAGGGCGCGTATTTCTTCGACGTCGACATTTCCTCTTCCTTTGAAGACGATACGGTGGGACGAAAGGACGTGATCGGCTTTGGCCAGGCCGTGGTTGCCAAGCTGACGTCGGGCTCGCCCGCACCGGCCAGTCTCGTGCTGGCGCCCAATGCGATTCCGGGCTGGACGTTCGACCAGAACAACCCCAGTACTGCCAACGGACCAGCGGTGGCGACCAACGTGGGCTCCGCCGAGAACTTGATCGACGGCGCGTCCTTTCCCTTCTACGACCCCAGCAAGAGCTATCAAGCCAAGGGCCTGGCCTGGGAGGTCTACACCAACGGCACCTACACAATAGATCTGAAGATCTGGCAGATGCCCTCCGCGGCTGCCGCTGTGCAACTGTACACCGATCTTCTAGGCGAAGCTCGCTGGGCCGGCACAACGTGGACCACGTGTTCGGGAACCGATCCGTCGAATCCCTGCCCATAGTCAAGCCGATTTGCTCCTATTCGCCGCCAATCTCCCACAGCACAATTTCCGGAGGGCACAGGAAGCGGACGCGCGGGGAGCCTTTGCCTTCTATGCCGATTCCTCGGCTCACATACAGCGTGGTGTTGCCCAGCTGGTACCGGCCGGCTTCGAAGCGTTTGCCGTAGAGCGAGGAGGTGTACAAGGCGCCGAACAGCGGCAGGCGGACCTGGCCACCGTGGGTGTGGCCGGAAAGCATCAAGTCCACGCCCAGCTCGGCGGCTTCAGGTGCCAGATCCGGAGAGTGATAGGCGAGGAGGGTGAAGCCCGTGTGGGAGCCTTCGGCGACCAGGGCGGCGAGCTTGGGGCCGTCGAGATGCGGCTTGTGCGAGCAGTCCAGGCCCACAATGTCGAGCTGAAGGGAATCGCGGGTCAGCGAAACGCGCTCGCCGTGTAGGCAGCGGATGTTGGGCATGCCTTCGAGCAAGTGCTCAACGACTTCTGGGGGATCGACGGGCGGACTGCCGGTGGTCACAAAAACTCCGAGAGGTGCATGCCAGTCTTTCAAGATGGTCCGCACATCGGCCCAGGACTTGGGGTCGTAGACGGTGGACAGACTGAGAAAATCCCCAGTGAAGAGGATGACATCCGGTTGCAGATCGCGGATCAGCCGGTTCAGTTGCCTTTCTCGTTCGGTGATGCGTTCGAGATGCAGGTCTGCCAAGTGCAGCACACGCAGCCGGGTTTCTGCGGGCAGTTTGGGGCTGCTCAGGATCTGGCGAGTGACGCGCAGGGAATGCGGCTCGATCCAGAATCCGTAGATGACTAGCACGGTGCCAAGCCCCTGAAAGATCCACAGCCAGGGGGCTGGCAAGAGCGCGAAAGGCAGGCGCAGAAAGGCGAGCAACAGGGTGGAAGGCTTTGCCGGGCCGAATGATTTGCCGGTAAAGGGAAGGGTGCGCAGCAGTGCCCAATCCGCAAGGAAGAACCCCCACAAGAGAAACGCTTGTTGCCAAGACGCTGGGATTGAAATCAGCGATACGCCGAATAGCAGAACCGCGAACAAGATGGCGGGTATCCGCTCCACGGCATCGGCCGTTCGTAGCACCCCTTCGATGGATCCGCCGTGGGTTCCCGGAAAACTCTTGCGCTTGGAGAAATCCGGTCGGCTCATCAGAGAGCCCATTCAATCATCATTCCACTGGGAATTCGACGAGAGTATTGCTTCAGAAGTCCTTCGCCGACAGCTTTCCCGCCCGAGGAACGAACGCGCGGTTCGAACGAGCCGCGTTGCGAGGCCGGCCTCGCACTGCCTGTGCTTGGGCAACACGTCGCGATGGAAGGGGTGCGGCCGGGCGGACCTGTCCGCTGGTCGTGCCCGCGAGGGAAGTTGGCATGGCTGACATTCCGGTCGTGGTCTCGCCCGCGGCAAGCGATTCGGCGAGACCGCCAGCCGTGGGTGCAGGCGACGGCGCCGGGCTGGGGGTGCCTGGCAGAGGCGTGATTCTAGGCCCTTGCACCTGGGTGGGATCTTGGGAAGAACTCGACAATTGTCCCTTGCCCAAGCCACGACCGCGGGATCTCGAGGGAATGGCCACCCAAGCGGCCATCATCAAGAAGACAGCGAGCGAGGCCGCGACGACGGTTCGCTGGTGAAGGAGGTGCCAAAGAATGTAGGGGAGGCGACTCACCGGTCGTGTCAGGTCAGCCCTGTCTGTCTCCGGCAGTCTCGGCGACCGAGTGGCGCCTGACTTGTCGGTCGCGCGCATGGATTCGCCCGCCATCGAATAGAGCGCCATGGTTTCGCCGATGTGAACGCGTCCCGATTGGCTTATCTCGTTCGCCGCGTCTACCTTGGAAATCACGGCGCCGGAATTCGAATCGCCCAGCAGAAGCAGGGAAACGCCGGCAATCGGACTTAGCGATCGCGGAACTGACAACTGTGGCGACTGCAACAGCACCTGGTCTTCGATGGCGCGGATGAAGTGTTCCACGTCGGGAAATCGATTCTCGGCATGCTTGGCCAAGGCGTGGTCGATCACGTTCGCGACTGCGGCCGGAAGATCGGGCCTGTACTCGGTCACTTTGGGCGGTGGATCGTTCAGGATGCGGGTAAGAAGCGCGGGTTCCGGCTCGCCCGGGAACGGCACATGGCCGGTTAGCATCTCGAAGAGTAGGACGCCGAACCCATAGACATCCGCGCGCCCGTCAACATCGGGGGAGCACGCGATAGCTTCGGGCGACATATAGGCTGGCGTGCCGAACATGGGAAGGACTTCTGCCTCGGTCGACGTCTCGCCGGCTCGATTCGTCATCGTGGAAATGCCAAAATCGAGAACCTTGCTGGCCAGCAAACGACCATCGGAATCGCTGCAAAGGAAAATGTTGCCCGGCTTTAGATCCCGGTGGACCACACCCATGGCGTTGGCCGCCGCGACGCCGCGCATGGCCGGCAACAACAAGGCCGCAGCCTCATCCAGACCGAGTGGGCCTTTCTTTGCCATGTAATGGGCGAGGGTTTCACCTTCGAGCAATTCCATCACGATGCAGGTCATGCCTTCGTGGTCGATGACGTCAAAGATGCTGACCACGTTGGGGTGATTGACTTTGCTTGCGGCCAACGCCTCACGGCGAAAGAGCTCGGCGGCTTCGCCGATGGCGGCGAACGATCGAAGGATGACTTTCAGCGCGACCCGTTTTCCCGTGCGCTCGTTTACTCCCGCCCAAACCGCCGCCATTCCGCCCTCTGCGATGAGCTTCTCAACGCGATACTTACCCCCGACGATCTGGCCCGGTCGCAGGATCGTTTCGAGACCACCCACCCTTTGCAGTTCTCCGCTCATCGAGATGTCTTGGATGCCGCTTGAACCTTGCGGTGCCCAAGTGGACACAAAATAGCGCGATCAAGCGGTGTCGGAAAGCAGCATCGACGCGGCGATGTTGATTCGGGACATCTTTCCCCATGGAAGAGACGTCATCCAGGTTGCACTTTTCGTCGTGGAACTAGCGCTATAAGCGGATTCCGGCTTGCATTTGGTTCGCTACAGCGGCGTGCTCGCGCCCGCCATTCCGTGGCGACCACTGGTCATACCGCCGCCGGCCTGCGCGAGATCATCGAGGGACGCTACTAGGGCCCATGGCAACGTGCGAGCGCATCTCCGTGGACCAGTGGCGTCCGCCCGAGCGTGCGATGCGATTCCTCATCGGCAATGCACCGTCGCCGTTCGCTCAACCCGGTGCGAACCCGCACGCCGGGAGGCACCCCCAAAGTCCGGGCGCCGCTGCGGACGCCGTGGCATGTTTCGGTCATGAAAAATATGATTGCTATCGCTCTTCTAATTCTCGCGGCGGGATGTGGCAGCTCAACGAGCAGCTCTGCGCCTGATGCAACGACAAGCGGGGGTGCTACCTATACCTTGGCACTCCAAAACTACCTGAGCTGGTGCTCGGTGATCGAACAAGGGACATCCGAGGGCTCGACGGCCGCGCCGCCGCTTCTGACAGTACCGGCAGGAACGGTGGTGAACCTGAGCGCGACCCCCTCGGACGCTACCTTTGTGTGGGGGTACTGGGTTGGCACCGACGGCGACACCAGCAATTCGCACGACACCAACATGACGACCACGGTAACCATGAGCAAGAACAAGACAGTGCAGGTCTGCTGTCCATTCGCTGTGGCCGCGGGCAGCACGCCCGTTCCCTGTCCACCACCGACGTAGGAAGGCCTTCTCTGGAATTGGAAATCGTTTGCGGCCCATAGGTGCTTTGCGTGGAGAGCGCTTTAGGGGCATGATGGCCGTCGCTTGGAGAAAGACTCATGGCAAAGCCACGACTGACAATCGCTACGATGGTACTTGCCGCGTTGGCAGGGTGTGGCGGCACGCCTTCGCCGGCATCCCGAGTGCCGGCCAGCAATGAGGTGAGCGGGTGGACACTTGCCGGATGGCCAACCGTGGTCGACAACGACACCGCGCTTTACAATCAAATTGATGGCGGTGCCCCCAAGTACATGGATAGGGGCTGGAAAAGTAGCGTGTATGCCACTTACCAGCAGGGCGACAGCATCGTCGAAGTAGCCGTTCACGACATGGGCACTCCGGACAACGCACAGTCGCTCTTCGAGTTCGACCTCCCTGTCTCTCGCGTTCAAATCAACAATCTCCCAAGCGCGGTCGTCGATTTGGGATTGCCCAATGCGTACGCGGCGGAGGCGGTCGTTGGTCAATACTGTATCGAAGTCTCCATCGACGACCGATCGGACGCAGCGCTCGATGACGTGCAAAGATTTGTCGTGGCGACGATGAATCGCTGCGGGTGAGCAGGTTTCACGCAGAGCGGGTCTCACTTTTCTGAGGGAGGCGCTCCCCGCGCGCAGGGATGGGGCCAATGGTCACCTTTGCGCTAACCCGTGCTGGCGATCCATCTCGTCCAGCAAGGCCCCCGGGGTCACGCGGCGTCGGTTGATGGCACTTCGGTGACAAGAGCCCGTGACGCTTGTCACCCGCGATCGCCCCGTGGTAGTAGGTCGCCGGGGCAATCACCACGCACCTCCGGCGCGTGCCCCGCCGTTCCCTCGCCCGTCTTCACGTTCAGATGCGAGGTTTCGACCACCTCAGTCTCGTGACCGACGCGCTCGCCGGTTTTCCCACCCCCACAAGGAGCATGGACCATGAACTACGCACCCCAAGTCACGGAAAAGAAGAGAATGATCACGACCTTCGAGGATACCCTCGAACATGCAGAATTCTCCGATCGACTCGCGCAACTAGACAAGTTGGACTGCAACCCTTACTTTGTTTGTCACGACCTGCCCCTCCGCGACGTCTCGATGGTCGACGGAAAGAAGGTCCTCAACTTCGGCTCCTACAACTACCTCGGCATGTCGGGACACCCCGAGGTGTCCGCGGCCGCCAAAGCCGCCATCGACCGTTATGGCACATCCGCCAGTGGCAGTCGCATCTTGGCCGGCGAAAAGAGCATCTATCAGGAGCTCGAGCGGGAGATTGCGCTTTGGAAGAAATCGGAAGACGCGGTCGTGCTCGCCGCGGGCAACCTTACCAATACGACCTGTATTGGTAACTTCTGCAATGGCAATGATGCCATCTTCTATGACGTCCTCTCGCATAGCTCGATCGAACAGGGCTGTCGTTTGTCCTCGGCGTACACCAAGCGCTTTCCGCACAACGGCTACGAGGCCCTGGGCAAGATGCTGCGCAGAACGCGCGACCAGTATGAGAAGGTCGTGATTGTCGTCGAAGGCGTCTACAGCATGGACGGAGACATCGCCCCCATCCCGGAATTCGTCGCGCTCAAACGCAACTACGGATGCTTTCTGTTGGTCGATGAGGCGCATTCGTCCGGTGTCATCGGAAAGACGGGAGGCGGGGTCGATGAGTACTTTGGCCTTGCCCCCACGGACATCGATATCAAGATCGGCACGTTGTCGAAAGCCACGGGCAGCATCGGCGGGTACATCGCCGGGACACGGAATTTGGTGAACTACTTTCGCTACCATCTCCCCGGCTTTCTATTTGCCGCGGGCATCAGTCCACCCTCCGCGGCCGCGGCGTTGGCAGCCATCCGACTGCTTCGCCGGGATCCGTCGATCGTGGCCCGGCTCCACGACAATGTCTCGTTCTTCGTTGCCGAGGCCCACAAGCGGCACTTTGACACCTGCGGCGCCTGCGAGTCACCCATCGTGCCAATCATGATCGGCCAAGACGAAGTTGCCTTCATGATCAGCAAGGCGCTGCTGAAGAAGGGCATCTTCGTGCCGACCGCGGCCTACCCCGCGGTCCCCAAGAACAAGGCGCGGCTACGTTTCAACGTGATCTCCGAGCACAGCCACGACCAGATCCTCCGTGTCCTGGACTGTCTCGCCGAGACCTTGGATGAGGCCGAGGCAGGCTGGGACGTGTCCGCACCGACGGTGGGTTCGGCATAGGTTGTGTGCGCGTGTGAGGGACGCGCACCACACCCGCTGATATTGGTTACCGGTCCATCAGCTCGACGAACTGACGAGGCGAGAGGATGCGGATACCGTTGTACTCGCCCAGAACGAGCAGGTCGTCGTCGCCGGTCAGGATGATGTCGGCCTGCCCGGCGACCGCAGTTGCCAGAACGTTGTCGTCGTCACGATCGCGGCACACTGGGTTGGGCAACGCCTTGGGCCGCACCAGCGTTGCCCGTTCACGATAGGCTTTCATGAAGGGTACGTCGGCCGGGTCGGTGTCGAACTTGCGACGCAGGGTTCGTGTCAGTTCTTGTAGCAAAGCAGGCGAAGTGATGAGGTCTGCTCGTAGTAGCCTGCGCTTGACCAAGTCGCGGCACAAGCCATCGGCTACCATGCCTGCGACTAGAACATTGGTATCGCAGACGACCTTCACGACACGGCTTTGAAAACATCTTCGTCGGAATAGATTCCCTTGGCGCGGGCCTTCGGGATGAGCAAGCGGCGCGACTTCTCGAATGCGTCGGCCCATATCTGCTGTTGTACGGCCCGTCGAACGAACTCGCTCTCCGTCATGCCTTGTCCCTTGGCCACGCGACCCAACTCGCGCCGTAGGGTGGGTGGCAGGCTGATGGTCATCGTTGCCCTCATGTAAGACAATTTATGACAGACAAGACACCATTTCAAGGCATGCCGTGGCAGATCTGCAAATCTCGGTGGTTCATGTTGCGGCCGAAGCACTTCTTCCGCGACGGCGAGCTGCCGGAAGTCGCGAGCTGCCAAAAACAAATGGGCGAGAATCGAGGCGTTGCTGCGCAAACGCGGCTTCATTGAGAGGTACCGTGCCGCGTTTCTGGCCCACATCGCCGAGCTGGCAGACGTCGTGTTTCCTCCACCAAGCAAGCTCCCAGCCTGATGGCGCTCGTGACCACGGCCGGCCAAGCCTGGCAGAACATGGCGGTATCCGCACATGGAGTCTTTCTTCGCGGGAGTCCTAGCGAACTAAGATATATTGGCGCCCTAGAATGCTGCTTTGCGGAATGGGTGCCGCCGTAGTTGTGAAAGCAGGCCTTTCTTTTGTCCGCGCCTCGGCCGACGAAGGAGCCCAGCGATGAGTCCGGACAAGCAGTCGATGGAAGCCTTGATTGGGACCGTTCTCGTCGATGGCGCGTACCGAATCGAGGGCCTTATCGGCGAAGGCGGAATGGGCGCCGTGTACGCGGCGACTCACCTTCGGCTCAGCAAGCGCGTGGCGGTCAAGGTGATGGCGCGGGAATTGGCGGCGAATCCCGAAGCCCTGGCCCGGTTCCACCGCGAGGCCGTGGTCACGAGCGGCCTCGGCCACCCGCACATCGTGCAAGTCCTCGATTTCAGCACCACGCCGACCGGCGAACCCTTCTTGGTCATGGAGTTCTTGCACGGAGAAGACCTCGACCGTCGTTTGCGCCGTGCCGGCCGCCTGCCCGCCGCGAAAGTGGTTCACATCATCAAGCAAGTCGCATCCGCCCTGGCCGCCACCCACGCCAAGGCCATCGTCCACCGCGACCTCAAGCCAGCCAACATCTACCTGCTTGAAGCGGCCGGCGAAACCGACTTCGTCAAGGTGCTCGACTTCGGCATCAGCAAGGTGCGCTCGGCCACGACCAAGCTCACGCGGACGTCGTCGGTAATGGGCACGCCCAATTACATGTCGCCGGAGCAGGCGAAGGGCCATGTTGAAGACATCGACGAGCGGACCGACCAGTGGGCGCTGGCCTGCATCACCTGGGAATGTTTGGCCGGTGAAGGTCCCTTCGTTGGCGAGAACGTGCCCTCCATTCTCTTTCAGATCGTGCATGAGCCGCCGCCGCCGCTTGCACCGAAAGTGGCCGGCCTGAACCCGCACATTGAAGGCGTACTGCTGCGCGCTCTGGCCAAGGACAAGAACGACCGCTTCGCAAACGTGAACGACTTCGCGGTTGCGCTGGAAGGCGCCGTCGCTGGAACGACCTCGGTCGCATCTTCGCGTGTTCCACGGACTCACCAGTTGCCCGGCCCTGTCTCAAGCGTTCCCCGAACCCAGCAATTGCTCGACCCTCCCCGCGGCACCGTTCCTCGCAGTTCTACTACGTTCACCCAAACCGCAGGTGAGTTGGACGACTCACTCTATGCCCCGCCATCGCGGCCGAAATGGTTTTGGGCCGCGGCCGTGAGCGCCACCGTTGTCCTGCTGCTGGGAGCATTCCTGCTGTTTCGCCCGAAGTCGGCCAAGCCGGTTGTCGCGGGCCCGGCGCCCTACGTTCCGGTGAAGCGTGTTCCGGTTCCACCTGCACCTCCAGTCCCGCCAGCTCTTCCGGTTCCGTCAGCAACTCAACCTGAAGCGCAGCCGTCTGTCCCGCCGCAGGTCACGCCTGGCGACAAGAATATCAAGCCGGCCAAGCCCGAAGGTAAGGACAAGAAACACCACCAGGCTCACGGCACGACGCCGGCGACGAATTCACTCGATGGCGTTGACCACAAAGACACGAAACATGAGCAGCCGACCGTGACTCCCGGCAAGGAGAATCAGAACAAATGGCGCGTCGACTAGAATTGTTTCTACTCATCACCACACTCTCCGTTGCTGGTGCGAATCTTCCACCACTTCAGAACGCAGCTCTCGCGGCCGGACTGGACCCCAAAGGCGAGGCCGACGCCAAAGAGGCAACCAAACTCTACAAGCAGGGTCACTTCGAGGAGGCGGCCCAGATATTTGCCAAGCTCAGCGTCGACTATCCCGAAATGGAAATATTCGAGCGCAATGTGGGCGCATGCTTCTACTACCTGAACAAGCCGGAACCAGCCCTGTCCAACCTGCGCGACTACTTGCGACGCAATAAGAACATCGAGCCGGATGACAAAGCCGTCGTCGACCGGTGGATTGACGAGATGGAGAAACTTCGCGCGCAAAACACCGCAGCCAGCGTCCAGCCTAAAGTGCAGACCGCGCCCGCCGAACCCGAGCAGCCGACCAAGACAGTGGGCGACGGAACGGCCCAAGCTGGCTCAGCTCAGGGGGCTACCGCTCCTTCCATTGCACCAAAGCCTGGTGAAGTTGTTGACAGGCCTGCGGGACTCGATCTTTCCGCGAACCCCGAAACCAATAATCCCACCGAAGCTGGCAAGCCCATCTACAAGACCTGGTGGTTCTGGACCGGTGCCGCCGCTGTCGTGGTCGCCGGCACCGTTACCGCCATACTCATCGCCGGGCGTTCGAGCAGTCCATGCTCCGGCGCCAGTCTCGCGTGCGTGGGGGTGAAATAGCCATGCGCCGCGCATTCGGTTTGTTCGCGCTCGCCGTCGCCCTGACCCCTGCTTGCAAGAGCCCGGACAACACCAAAATCGTCGTCGCCGTGTGGAGCGACCTCGCGGTCCCGGCCGAGCTGGATAGCGTCCGCATCGACGTAACCGGCACGACGGTCAACACCTCGAAGACCTTCGCCCTCACGGCTGGCGGCGCCTCTTTGCCCGTTCAGCTCGAAATCGTGCCCCTTGGCGCGGAGAATGCGACTTTCACCGTCGAGGCAACCGGCATACTCAGCAAGAGCCCTATCGTCTCGCAAACCGCGAGCGTCTCCTTCGTCTCCGGGCAAAGTCTGCTGCTCAAGCTCTTCCTCGCTCGCGATTGCAAAACGGTAACCTGCCCCCCGAACTACACCTGCGCCGCCGGAGCTTGCAACCAGCCCATCTCCGTCCCTAGCCTTCCGTCATACGACCCGAGCAAACCCCTCTCGCCACCAGATGCCGGCGGTGGAATCGATGGCAGCAGTGGAGGGCTCGACAGCGGTAGCGTCATCGACAGCGGAGGCATTGAAGCTGGTACGGCCGACTTGAGCGTGCTGGATGCAGCGCCGCTCGACTCGGGAATCGACCGAACAGCTGATGTTGCTCTCATTTCCACCGGAGGTGCCGGTGGGGGCGTTGGAAGCGGAGGGATTGGTGGAACAACCGGCTTGGACGGCGCGAACGGAACGGGCGGTGCTGCCGGTATCGACGCCCACCCAATCGACGTGTCCGTGGCCGACGCCCTCGATGCACCGTTGGGCGGTTTGGGCGGAGCCGGGGGCGCAATCGGTAGCGGTGGAACAGTCGCGGCGGGAGGCGCAACCGGTAGCGGCGGAATGGTTGCCACGGGAGGGACAGTCGGCAGCGGGGGAACACCCGGAACGGGTGTTGGTACGGGTGGCATTGGTGGAGGGGGCAGCACATCTACGAGCGTGGCGGGAAGCACTAGCTCTGGCGGCACGACTAGCACTGGCGGCACCACCAGCACTGGCGGCACGACCAGCACTGGTGGCACGACCAGCACGGGCGGCGCGACGAGCACGGGTGGCGCAGGGACTGGAGGGTCGAGCACCGGAGGAACTAGCACCGGAGCCACCGGTGGAGGCAATACGGGAGGCGCGGGTGGATCGGGCGGAACCACGGCCTGCCAGGAAGGCGCAACGCAGTGTTCGTCGAGTACCGGCGTGCAGACGTGTACGAATGGTCAGTGGAGCGCGGCGATAACATGCTCAACTGGGCAGGTCTGCGAGCGCTGCGGAACACCTTCATGCGCCGATCCAAACTGGAACGAGTGGCCGCTGCCCAACAGTCAAGTGGACGTGACCGCAGGTGCGCCGAATCTGGAGAGTTTTACGAACAATGGAGACGGCACGGTCACCGACAACGTCACGGGGCTTATGTGGCAGCAAGCCGTGCCGTCAGCCACGTACACGTGGGCAAACGCGGTTGCCTACTGCCCAACGCTGATGCTCGCCGGTCATAGCGACTGGCGCCTGCCGTCTCAAATTGAGCTTGAGTCCATCGTGGACTTCGGGCAGTCCTTTCCAAGCATTAACGGCACGTATTTCCCAGCGACGCCTTCAAACTTGTTCTGGTCATCGTCTCCGGTGGCCTCGTCGACCCTCGTGTGGGGCGTCTACTTTTCCAACGGCGGCACGGCACACGGCGATGCGTCCATCACGACCTATATACGTTGTGTGCGCTGAGGACGGGCAATTGGGCTTCTTGACACCTTGGCCTTCTATTCAGCGAGGATGAATGCCGAGTTATTGCGAAGCGTTGCCGATCTGTGAAGCCGCCATGGACGCGGATTTATCTGAACAGGAGCAGTCCCAATGAAAGCCTCATTCCTCCGTTTTCTCGGTGCGGCCGGTATCATTGTCGTTATCCTGGCTGGGCCAGTCGATGGTGCAGTCCCGGCCGGGCACTACGTAGTAACGGCCGGCAGTGGAACCGGCGGCGGAATCGTCTACGACACCAAGAGCAATCTGACCTGGCAACAAACAGTATCATCGACGACGTACACTTGGGTCGACGCCAAGACTTACTGCGGCGGCGTGGGAACGAGCCTTGGGGGGACAGGTTGGCGCCTTCCGACCATCAAGGAATTGCAGTCCATTGTCGACCTTTCACAAATCACAGCTCCCTATGTTGACCCGACCGCCTTTCCCTCAACGCCTTCAAACCAGTTCTGGTCATCGTCCCCGGCGACCCCGGCGGCCGGCTCGTCCGGTTACGCGTGGTTCGTCTATTTCAACTACGGCTACAATGGCTACGGCGGCGTATCCAACACGTACAGTGTACGTTGTGTGCACTGAGGACGGGCATTTTGACCTTTCCTCCTGCAGAGTACTTGTCTCTCGACAAGTACTTACGTCGACTAGAGTTAGCACTCCTTTCCCGAAGGCCCTGAACGCGGTTCCAGAGGTTTCTAGGAACGAGGGAAGACGGTATCAGGCGTGATCGAATCGGTAGGGGGCGAAAGTGATAGTCATGACGGCGAGAACCTCATCGTCTAGGGCGCGGGGCTCCGGTCGGTGCTCGCGGGTTTGCTGTGCGCCCGAAGCATGGAGTTCCAGATACCTGTATGGCAGGCTCGGGCCGCGCGGAAGACACGGCGCGCACGTGCATGCGTCGTCGCATGGCCTTTCCACCGCTTGCGTCGCGTCGACACATGGGACACCATCAAGCTCGGAGAGTGCGATGACAAAGACGGTCCACGCAATATGCCATGGCGGCAACCTGGAGTTGCTCGAACCCATCGATATTCCCGAGGGGACCGAGGTGACTGTTACGGTGGAGCTTCCCCCGGTGGTCCGCCCAACCGCCTCCGCGTCCCTTCCGATTCGCAGTCTTGGCCCCATGAATGGCAGCCTCGCCCGCGAGGACATCTATGCCGACGCCGATTGAGCGCGTGCTCCTCGATACCAATGTCCTTGTCTACGCGATGAACAGGGACTCTGAGCATCATGATTCCTGTCGGAATCTTCTCGAACGCGCGGCACTCTTCGTCGTAGGACTAGCGAAGTATTCCTTGTCGAACTCCGAGCGGCTTATAGCCAAGGTCCAGGGTCGCGGCGGAATGGTCGAGATCCGCGTCTTGGGTCAGACCGGCCAGGGTGTGCTCCATGAGCATGGGCCGGCGATTGAGCGCGCCCCACACGCGGGCGGCGATCCGGCACAGGCCGGCAGGCAGGGTCACCATGGGTTTGGAACGGCCTTGTTGCTTGAGCATCAGCTCGGCCAGTTCGCGCAGGGTGACGATTTCGCCGCCGGAGAGGTTGTAGGTCTTTCCAAACGTGATGGGATTGCCGGCCATGGCCGCAAGTCCTGAAAGCAGGTCGTCGACGTGCACCGGGCTTTTGCGCGCGTGCCCGCCAGCTACCATAGGAACCACCGGGTAGCGGCGCACAAAATCGGCGTACAGCTTGAACTCAAGGCCGCCGTCGCGATCGTAGACGAGCGTGGGGCGCACCAGGGTCCAGTGGACTGCACGGCACGCGGTCACGATGTCCTCGGCTTGCCGCTTCGAGCGTGAGTAGTGTGTGGTGTTGGGATAGACCACTGACGCCGACGAGATGTGGATCAGGTGGCGCACCTTCGCGGCCTCGGCGGCTCGGGCCACGTGGCGGGTGCCCTCGACATTGACGGCCTGGAAGAGTTCAGGCTTCTCACACAGCAGGACCGCTGCCAGGTGGTAGACGACGTCGACGCCAGCGAAGGCCGCAGCCAACGTCTCGGGTTTGGTAACGTCGCCGAAATGGACTTGCGCGGTTTCGCCCAGGCGTGAAACCAACGGATCTCCGGGCAGCACCAGCGCGCGAACCTTGTGGCCGAGTTCGAAAAAACGCCTGGTCAGGCGTGAACCGATTTCGCCCGCGGCGCCTGTTACTAGAATGGTCATTGGCAAGATGGCCCCACCCATACACCAAACCGCGTTTGACTGCACCTGTGCCTTGGGGGCGGCTGCCAGAAACAGCTATACTCGCGGGCAGGAGATCTTGATGTTCACCCTATTACGCCTGATTTTGCCCGTTGCTCTGTTTTGCTGTTCGCTCGCTGCCGAAGCGAAGGAGCCCACGCCAACCATCGAAGTGACTGCCCGCCTGATGAAGATCCCGGGCAAGTTTCCCGCCGACGACCTGTACGACTACGCCTACGTGATGCAGTACCAGGTCGAGGGCGGCGCGCTGGACAAGCAGACTATTCTAGTCGCGCACTACAAGCCCCGCCGTGCTCGCGCAGAGATCGACGACGCCATGAAAAAGGTCGTGGGCGGCGCGCTCAAGCGCTTCGACGTGGGCGCGCTCCATCGACTGACCCTGACCCCGGCCATGCGCGAGGTCTGGAAGGGCGCCGTGGTGGACGAGTTCTTCGACGCCGACCGCAAGAGCAAGCGCTTCTTCTGCCTGAAAGCCGATCCTGCGTGAAACCGCCTCGCCTGTCAGTCGTCGCTCGATGACACGAGGTTCTTCGCTAGTCCAGTACATTGCGGATGACCACCGAGCTAGAGAGATGTATAATGTCCCTTAAAGGACATCGACATGAACCTCATCGCTATCAAGGATCTCAAGCAACCACGTCGGCTAAAAGAACGTCTGAAAGCGGAGAAGGAGCTGCTACTCACCAGCGATGGCAAGCCGGTGGCTGTGCTGGTTGATGTTGGACCGGCGGAAGATCCCGAGGCAATCATCCAAGCCATACGGGATTCGCGCAGCCGGTTGGCGCTTGCGCACGCAAGAGCTGCCGCCCGCAAGGCTGGTACGAGTGCTATGTCCATGCGGGACATCGAACGGGAGATTGCGGCCGCTCGAAGGGAGGGTAGGGCAAGTCGATGATCCGGGCGGTGGTCGACACCAATGTTCTGGTGGCAGGGTTTCTCTCGGCGGCAGGGCCGCCCGGCCGCATCGTTGACTGGCTGCGCGCCGGGACGGTCATTGCGGTTCTCGACGATCGGATTCTCGCGGAATACGTGGAGGTCTTGCTTCGGCCAGTCTTCGGTTTGCCCCCAGCCGAGGTAGAGGACGTGCTGACTGCGATCCGGTCTCGTGCTACCTGGGCGGATGTGGGGCCTGGCGGTAGCGTGCAACTGCCCGATGCTGACGATGCTGCCTTTGCAGAATGCGCACTGGTTGAGGCCGTTCCCCTCGTAACAGGCAATCTGCGGCATTTCCCGAAGTCGGCCTGCCGGGGTCTGCGGGTGCTGACCCCGACCGAATTCGTAAGGCTCGCTTGTAGCACCACACCATGAGGAACGTGATCGTGACTAAGGGACGGATCTGACGTTCTGGGCCGTGGCTCGGCCGCGCTGGTGGGCCGCCTTGAAAGTCGGGCTAAGGCCGGGGCGCTGCCGCCGAATCGAGTTGCTGTCGCAGCAGATCCCGATTGTGTTCCAGTCCGGGCAGGTCCGGCCGCGCGCGCGCGGCTTCGCGGTAGGACGCCTCGGCTTCGGTGAAGGCGCCGCGGGTCTGCTGGACGGCGCCCAGGCTGGCGTGGGCCTCGGCGAAGTCCGGGAATTCGGATGTTGCCCGAAGGTAGGCGCGCTCCGCGGCGGCCAGGTCGCCGACGGCGCGGGCTTCGTTGCCGCGGTTGAACCAGTGGATTCCGGCAAGCTCGGCGGGCGAAACCGAACGCGCATACGCCGATCCGTGGTCGGGCCAAGGACCGTACTTCTTGCGGTACCACTCGTCCGGCATGGCCTCGCCGCGACGAAGCAGCTCGACGTTGTGCGCGCCGGGGCCGCGCGTGCGCACGAAGAAATGACCCGGCAGCAGGATGCCGTCGAGGGGCACGCCGATGCGTTCGCCGATGGCGAGGTAAAGCGCGCCGAGGCCGAGGCAGGATCCGCGCCGGTCGTTGATCACCGCGGGCAGCTCGAAGAAGCGCGAGGCCGTGCTCTCGATCTCGCGCTCGAATCCGAGTTCGCCGAAAACCACGGCATTGATGTCGTCCGCCACGTCGGCGTGGGTGCGGCGGTGGCGCTTCTCAGCGCGCAGGGCGATCTCTTGCAAACGAGTCCACGCGACTGTGATGGCATCGGCATCGGCGCCGAATTCGGCTGCAACAGCGAAGAGCGCGCTGACGACTGGCCCGGGCGGGCGCTCGGTCGCGCTGCGTGTACACCCGGCCGCGGCTGTCGCGAGCATCGCGCACACAAGCCGTGGCCGCGCCGTCATTGCTTTCCAACCGGTTGCCAACCCTCGGCGTGGTCGTAGAGATCGCGCGCCGTCATCATCCAGATCACGAGCTTCTTGCTCCCAAGCTTGTCGAGGCCGCGCTTGAGCAGTTTTTCGCGCACGTTGGGGCCGCCGCCGTAGCTCATCACGAGATCCACTGGGTAGCCGAGCTCTTTGGCAAGGTGGGCCGACACACCGGCATGCTCGCAGTCCATCAATTGGTACACGCCGGTGAAGCTGTCGCCGAGTAGAACGACGGGGCTGTCCGGCTCGTCGTCGTAGAGGCTGCCGTCAGGGGAAACGACCTGGTGCCCAACCAAGGTCTCGGGCGAGATCCCTGCGCGCTCTGCCTCGGGCAGACGCGAAACCAGGTCCCCATGGCGAGTGAAGGATTCTTTCTTGGTGGTGTAAGTCTGGCGGTGAGTAACGAGACCCTTGTACCAGCCGTAGTTCTGGATCCGCTTGGCGACGAGCCGCGCTGCCAGTTCCAGGCCGCGGCTCGTCCAGTGCGTGTCCTGGACTTGGTAAAGCGGCTCGCTGGAACGGGCATTGCGCGCGTCGAGGAAGGCCGGCAGCAGGTCGAGCACCTCGACGCCCCTGTCGCTCAGGTCCAGCAGGAACTTGCGCTCGAACGGATTGACAATCTTGCCGGCAAAGCGCGCGAGCTTGGCATCGCCTGGCGCTTTGCCTGTTTTCTCGGGAAAGACTTCGACCTTGGTGGGGACGGGCACGAACAGGAAGTCGACACCCTGCTCGGCCAGCAGCTTTTGGAATTCGACGATGACCGGAATGGGGTTGCGGTCGCCCACTTGCTTGCCGAGGTCGCCGCCCAGTACATAGGCCAGCGACTGGCGAAAGAACAAGAACCCGTCGCTGCCCGCAATGGCCCTCGCCCCTGACGGAATGGCCTGCAGCCGCTTCTTGAGCGAAGCGTGCAAGGCAGTCAGCTCGGCCGACCACGCGGTCCATGAACCGCCGTGGGCAGCGAGTTCTTTGCGGATTTCTTGCACGACGGGAACCGGATTCGGCGCTGGCACGCTGGCGGGCAAGTTCAGGGCTGGCGTGGCTGCTGCGTCTTTCGGGGCTGCATTGTCACCGTCTGTGTTCTCGACGAGGAACACGTTGTAGACGGGATTGCCAAGGGGCTTGCCGCGCATGACGACGGTAGGCGTGGTGAAAGTCAGCGCGCCCAGTTCTTGGCGAATCGCGGGTTCGGTATCGCCCGTTGGCCACGTGGCTGGCGCGGCGACGAGATCGGTGTTGTACGAGGGATACCAGTACGAGGCGAGCTGATGAGCCCAGGCTTTGATCTCGGTCGTGGTGAGGATCCGACCCTCGTAGTCGTTGCGTATGAACTTCACAATGTCTTGTGCGGAGCCGAGAGCGGAGTCGGCGACGCGGCCGTAGATCTCGGCAAAACCGTCGCCGTCTTCGTCAGGGGCCGAGGAAAACCCTGCGAACCAGGGCGCGAACTCGACCTTGATCCAGATCTCGGCCGGGCGTCCTTGCCCCGGTTCGTGCACAAAAAGCTCGGTTGCGCTCTGCCGGACGATTTGCGGTCCACCGGCCAGGCCCCAGTTTTCGGCCCGGATGCGTGCCACGACTTCTTCCAGCCGATCGGCTCCCACGATGTGCTTCGACGTCAAAAGCTCGACCAACGGTGGCAGCGCTAGCGGGTGCGTGCGCTCGTCAGGCGTGAGACTTGTTCCAGCGATGGATCCAGTAAGGGAATCCGCGCCCAAAACTCCGCCGAATGGATTTGCCGTGTTCGGGGCCTTGCCCCTGTCGCCAACTAGCGAGCCCTCGGGTGCGGGATCCGCGTTGATGAAATTGGCGTGGTAAGCGGCGTAGTCCAGGCTGGCGCGCGAAGGGCGGCTGATCTTTCGGACCAGCACTTGCGATGTCGTGCGCCGGTAGGTGGTATTGACGGTGGCGACGTCGGCGCGTGTGGCGGAAAGGGCGGGACCACGCACGGGCCAGGGGAAGCGCGCACCGGCGGTCGCGCAGGCAAGCGTGGCCGCGCAGGTTGCTGCAAGAGCGATGCGAAACATCGCGGAACGGCTAGATCCCATACGCACCTCGTTTGAATCGCCACAGCACGCGCAGCACGCGCAGGCCGTACGTGAGTGGATTGAGATACGAAATCTCGCCCCCGTAGTGGGTCGGGATGGGGGCTTCCCCAACCGCAAGTCCGCGTGCTTGGGCGGCGGCGATCACTTCGAGGTCGAAGTCGAAGCTGTCGCTCAATTGGGCAAACGGAATTTTGTCGAGCGCACGCCGGCCGTAGATCAAATAGCCGCTGTGAAAATCGGTCATTGGCAGCGACAAGGCCCAGCGCTCGATCTTGTTCAGCGCCCAATTGCCCGCGTATTTGTACAGCGGCATCCCGCCGGCAAGGGCTTGCCCACCCGCGATGCGCGAGCCCTGCAAGAGATCGAGGCTTTGCCGGTCGAGGGCAGCCAATAGATCCGCGAGCATCTCGGGACTGTATTGACCGTCGGCGTGGATCGAAGCTGCGCGGTCGGCGTCGAGCCGTCGCGCAACTTCTAGGCCAGTCTTCATGGCGGCGCCGTAGCCACCGTTGGCGGGTCGGATCGCGGTTTCGACGTTCGGGATCTTGCTCGCCAGTTCGCGCGCGGTTGCAGCCGTCGCGTCCTTGCTGCCGTCGTCGACGATCACGATACGAACGAGCCCAGGCGGCTGCGCGGCGACCAAGCGGTGCACTAGATCCGGCAAGAAGCGGGCGGCGTTGTAGGCCGGAACGACGACGACCAATCTCATGGCAGGCCGGGACCGCCCGAGGCGGCGAGGGCGCGGGCATCGCCCACGATCCGCGATTCGTAGCGCGCCAGATAGTCGGCCACGATGGGCGGCAGCATCTCGGCCAGGCGGATGGTCGGGTGCCAATCCAGCAGGCGCGTCGCTTTGGTCATGGCTGGGATGCGCACGATCGAGTCGTCGTAGCCCGCGCCGTAGAAATCCGCGGCGGACTGGGTGCGCAGCCGGGGCGCCGGGCCGTCTGGCCGCTGGGCTCGGAAGGCCGTCACCACGGCGCGCGCCAGGGTGCGGATGCTGGCGTCGTTCTGGTCGTTGCCGAGATTCAGGATCTGACCTTGGCACGCGGCCGGCCGATCCACGATGCGCAGAAGCGCATCGATGAACTCGTCGACGTAGAGGAACGAGCGGCGCTGGCGCCCGCCGTCCACTAGCACGAGATCCTGTCCCGCGAGAAGGGCGTGCATGAATGCGGCGAGCACGCGCGGAGTGCCTTCACCATCGACGCCAGGAATGAAATCCATGCGCGGGCCGATGACGTTGAACGGCCTGACCACGGTGAACTTGAGTCCGTGATGCTGGCCGTAGGCCCAGATGACTCGTTCGAGCAGCTGCTTGGCCGCGGCGTAGGTCCAGCGCTCGCGATGAACGGGGCCGAGAAAGAGGGCGGTCTCGTCCTCGTCCATCTTGGCCATGCGGCGGCCATCGGCGGTGAGCGCGCGCCGGCCGTAGACCTCGCAAGTGGAAAGATGAATGAGCCAGCGCTTGCGTTCGGCGCACAGCCTGACCAGCGGCACGAGGTCGGTGTAGCTGGCGTCGATCACCTCGAGCGGGCGGGTGTTGTAGAGCGCGGGATTGCACAGGGCCGTGAGCGAAACGACGACGTCGTTCCTGCGCGTGATCTCGTCGAGTAAGCCGGGCTCGCGAATCGAGGCTTTCACCAACTTGACGTGGGAGGGGCAGAGCGCGAGCTTGTCGAAATTGAGATCCACGGCCTCGATGGGCAGATCCCTTCGCGCGGCCAGCGCGGGCACGAGATGCGATCCGATGAAGCCGCCCGCGCCGAGAACAGCGATGCGGGGCGGCCGCGCCGGGACCTCGGCAGGCAGGACGCGGATGCCTGGACGAGGGCGACGCCCTTTCTCGGCGGGATCGTTCGATTTCATGGCGTGGTCTTGGGCATGAAAATGTCCGGCCATCGGTCGTTGCCCGAATGGTAGGTCAGACGGACCGCGCTGCTCGCCGGTGTGCCGACTTCCCACAGATAGATTTCGTAGTCCGCGATGTCGTGATCGTGGCCGCGCTGGGTGGCCGCCCAGACCAGCCACTTGCCGTCCGGCGAAAGCTGGGGAAAATATTCGTGCGAGCGCCGGCCGGGGATGTCGATCAAGGTGATGGCATCCAGGTCGGAGTCGCTCTTGGTCGGTTTGCCGTCGGCAACCGGCAGGTGCAGCACGCGGCTGCCGCCGTTGCCGGTCGGGTGAACCCAATAGATCTCGTCGCCGGCCGGGGTCCAATTGATCTGGCAGCCTTCGCCGGTGCGGGTCCACGTCTTCTTCTTCAAGTCCCAAATGCCGGTCTCGCGCATGGAGCCGCGCAAGGTGATGGCGACGTAGGCGCCGTCTTTCGACAATTCGGGCTGCTGCAAGAGCGCCCCGTCCAAGACCTTTTCCGTGGCGCTGTCGACCAGCAGGGTTTCCTCGCCGCCAGCCAGCTTGCGGCGGAACACCGCGGTCGAGCGCACGTAGACGATGTCGTCGTTCGAGATCCAGCCGCCCCAACTGGCGTTGTCGACCACCTTGGTCTCTTCCTTGCCGTCCGGAGTGACGGTGAAGATGTCCCATTTCCCGTCGGCATTGGCGTCGCGCTCGTAGACCCAGCCCTTCTTGCTGCGGGTGAAGAGGATGCGCGCGCCGTCGGGCGAAAAGCGCGGGAACCAATCGACAGCTTCGCCCGTCGTGATGGCGTGAACGTTGGAGCCGTCGCTGTTCATCACGAATAGATCGTGGTTGCCGAGGCGGGAGCTGGACCAGACGATCTGGCCCTTGGCCTTGCCGCCCACCGACACCATCGCGCTCTTTTCGGCGTCCGTGGGTTGTTCGTCGCTCCCGCTCGGACCTCCGCCACCGGCCGTCGCGCATCCCGCGAGCGCGCAGGTCAAGGCCGCGGCAGCCATTCGGCCGGCTCGCGGCAACCCAGTGCCCGGCAACTTCGCCAAAGTGCGATCAACTTTCGACTCACTCATGCTGCTCTCCTGCATCAGGCGGCGATGCTATCCCGCCCCTGTCGTTTAGATCCACCTAGATTCACATCGCCGGGTCGGCAATAGGTTGGGCAGGAAAACGTGATCCCGGTCGCCCCTGCGCCTTGATGCCCTGGGAGCGTGGGAATACAGTAGGCAGGTGATTCGGCGAGGTTTGCTGCCGGGATTCTTCCTGTTCGGGCTGCTGCTCGGGCCCAAGGCGGTCCGGGCTCAGGCCGATCTTCCGCAGGGCTATCTGGTGTGGTCCAGGGGCACGCCCGACGATCCGGCCAGCCGGCAGATCTACCGCATGACGTTGCCTGCCATGGACGACCAGCACGCCCTGACCACGGGTGAGGACGTCGAGCCGCGCATCAGCCCCGACGGCAAGTGGATCGCCTACGCCAAGGCCAAGTACCCAGGCGGCTCGGACTACCACGACTTCACCCTGTGGCGGCCGTACATCGTTTCGATCTACGGCGCCGCCCAGGGACGCAAGGAAATCAAGATCGACGACGACGGCGCCTGGCCCAGCTGGAGCGCGAGCGGTGCCTTGTTCTACAACCAGGCCGACGGTCTGCAGACCCGCATCATGCGCGTCGAGATCGACGACAAGGGGACGGTGAACAAGAGCCAGGTCTGGCTGTCCACCTCGACTCTGTTCTCCGCGTATGTGGAACTGAACGAGTGCTTCTTGTCGCCCGACGAAAGCTGGTTCGCCGGCCGCACGCGCGGTAACGCCGACCAGAACGGGGTCAGCGCCTTCGTGGTGAGCCCGCCGCAGTCGTGCCTGGTGGCGCGGGCCGGATCGATCGGGTGCATGCCCTTCGTCGCGCCGAGCGGCACCTTCGCCATCATCGCCGGCGCAGGCCTCGGCATCCGCTGGGGGCAAAGCCCGTTCTTCGCCAACCGCATCGAAGATCAGCTGCTCATCCCGCCGCTGACGGCTGCCCACCTGGCCTACCATCCGGGCATTTCGTCCGACGAGAAATGGGTGCTGGACGCACAAGGCACCGATACCGATCACAATGCTGGCCGCTACGATCTGTACATCCACGCGCTGGACACGACCACCATGACCGCGGGCGCGGGGCAGGCCTTGACCGCCGACGGTTTCAACGGCTGGCCGCACCTGTGGGTGGGAACGCCGACCCCACCGCCGCTGCCCGAGCCCGCCGTCGCCGATTTCTATGCATCCAGCTACACGGTGGCGCCGGGCGAGACCGCCACGCTGACCTGGAGCACATTCGGCGCCGACCTGGTGTCTTTGGCGGGCGCGCCCGTGACCGCCGACGGCACTTTGGCCGTCCAGCCCGCGGCCACCACGGCGTATACGCTGGTGGCGCAGAGCTCGCAGGTGAGCGCCAGCGACACGCGAACGATCACTATCGTGGTGAATCCGACTCCGATGCCGGTGAGCATCGACCTCTTCGCCGCGACTCCAGCGCGCATCACCAGGGGCATGAGCGCGACCTTGAATTGGCAGGTCAGCAACGCCACCACGCTGAGTTTGGATGGCGTGAGCGTGGCGCCCGCGGATTCTCTTGAAGTGACCCCGCTGGCGACGACGACCTATGTGCTCAGCGCGAACGGCCAGATCGATACGGCGACCGCCCAGGTCACCTTGATCGTCGACGAGCCGAAGAGCAAGCTGTTGCCCGACCGTGGTGGCTTCGTGTGCAACCTCGGCGCCTTCCGCACCAGCGCCGCTTGCGGCTGGCTAGCGCTTCTCGGCCTGGCTGGCGTGGCGATCTGGCGCCGGCATCGTTCGCGGCGCGCGCGCTAGGCGACCACGCCCAATGACATCCCTCGATCCGAGGACACAGTCCCCTCGCCCCGGCGTCAGCCGGGGAGAGGGACAGGGACCGTCCCGCCACGACAGGGCGCTGGCCTGGGCCGTCGCGGCGCTGGCCGCCATCGCCGCGGCGTACACGGCTTGTTTCGCGGTGATGGACACCGACATCTGGTGGCACCTGGCCGCCGGGCGCGTGATGGTCGAGGAGCGGCGCTGGATCTTTGCCGATCCCTTCGCAGCCGACACCCTCGGGCGCCCCTGGGTGGACGTTCACTGGCTGTTCCAGGTGCTCGTGTATCTCTTGCATTGCTGGGGTGGAATCGCCGCGCTGGTGGTGGCGAAGATCGCGCTTATCGGTCTGGGGGTTGGCCTGGGCGTGCGCTCGCTGTGCGCGCGACTGGCGCGCCCGCTGTGGCTGCCGGCCGCGGTCACGGTCGTGGCCATGCTCTATCCGGCACGCCACCTGATGCTCGCGCGGCCCACGGTGTTCACGTTGGTGACCATGACCCTGATGTTGCTCATCGTCGAGCGCGTGCGCCGCGAAGGTCGTCTGCGCTGGGCGTTTCTGCTCGTCCCCGTGCAGGTGGTGTGGGCCAATCTTCAGGGCTTGTATCTTCTGGGGCCGGCCATTCTCGCTTGCTTCGTCGTGGGCGATGCGGCCGCATCCTGGCTCGCCAGGCAAGTTTCGCGTCCGGCGCGGGTTCCGTCCCGTCGTGTTCTGCTGGGACTGGCCGCGCTGTTGCCGGTCATGGTGCTGTCGTCGGCGATTACTCCATACGGCTTTCACGGGCTCAGGCTTCCTCTCGTTTTGTTTGGCCGCATCGACGCTGTCGCAGGCCAGGTATTTTCCCGCGAGGTCAGCGAGAACATCTCGCCCTGGCTGCTCGAACGCGCGACACCTGGCGAGCTTTCCGCGTTCAAGTGGCTGGCCGCGCTCACATTCCTTTCCTTCCTGCCCGCATTCGCCCGCGGGTTCGCGGCCTTGCCCAAGCTATGCCTTGTCACGCTTTTCTTCGTGCTGGCCCTGCTCGCCAACCGCAACATTCTGCTGTTCTTGTGGATCGCGGGTCCGATCCTGGCCGAGAACTTGGCCGTGCTCGTGCCCGCGGCTTTCGCGCGGGATCGCGGCAATCGTTGGCTGCGGCGCGGGCTCGCGCTGGGGGCGGCTTTCGGGCTCGTGGCCCTCGGCTGGGGGCGCATGCGCGAGGCGCGGGGCGAGCCGCCCATTGGCGAGCTAGCTCCCTTTCGCGTTCCCGAGCAGGCCGTGGATCGCTTCTTGGCTCTGGGGCTGCCGGCTGGTCCCATCTTCTGCTCGGATCGCTACGGTGGCTACTTGGCCTGGCGGCTCTATCCGCGGAGTCAGCCGACGATGGATGGCCGATTGGTCCTGCGTTCAGCGCAAGGCTATGCCGAGCACCTGGCGCTCGGCGAGCATCCGGAAGACTTCGATGCCTACCGGCGACGCCACGGTATTCGCACCGTGATCCTGCCCTCGGCCTACCCTGATCGTTTTCTGCCGCTTGTCGGTTGGCTGTACCGCCAACCCTCGTGGCGGCTGCTCTACACCGACGGAACGCAAACCCTGTTCGCCCTCGACGAAGAGGGCGTCTTGCGCGATCACGAGCTGGATCTGACGGCGCCACAAACCGTGCGCGCGATCCTCGCCGAGTTGGAAACGCGCTATGGGTTGCAGCCCATTATCCATGATCGCGCGCGTTTACACCTGGCTCGTTTGCTCGCCGAGATCGGCGCCACTGGTCCGGCCGAAGAGCTGCTAGCAGCCTTGCCAGGAACCACCGCTGCAGCACTGCGCGCCCGCGTCGCCTATTTGGCCGGCGATCGCGCGCGCGCCGAAGCGATGGCCAAGTCCCTTCTCGCCAGCCAGCCCAACGAAATCGAAAGCCTATGCCTGCTCGCCCTGCTGTCCCGCGAACGCGGCGACCCTCAGCGCGCCCTGAGCCTTGTCCAGCAAGCCCTAGAAGTGGATCCCTTCCACCCCCTAGCGACGCAAATCCTCGACCAAATCCGCCGCGACTTGGCGACGACCGCGCGATGACGACCCTAGAACAGCAACGACGAAACGCCGAGGCCGAGGGTGGGCTCGCCCGGCCCACCTGCCGGACCGTCGATCGCCTGCGCGGCCTCGCCCGCGCGCGGGATCAGCACGCGCTCCACGGCGCGCGGCCGCACCGGCCGTGCGGCGAAGCTCCCATCGCCATTCCAGCGCCGGCGGTGGTACACTTCGGTCATGGCCCAGCCTGCCGCGAAGTCTGCTCTCGAGGATGCTCTGGCCGCGCTCCGCCGCGACCCGATGCACCCCGTGCGCGTCCACGTGGAGGACATGGATGTCGAACTGAGGGCGGTGCGAACCCAGGCACCGGAGATTCCGCTCGGGGATTACCTGGCCTCGCTGGGCCCCTGGGAAGGTGAGAGCACCGAGGAATTGCTGGAACTGCTTCGAGAGGGGCGGCGTATGGGTGGGTCCAAGGAACCCCCGAAAGACCTGTGAAGTTCTTGCTCCTCTCTTCGAAGAAGGGGGCTTGCCAAGAGCGACGCCGACTTGCAAATCGCCTCAACAGCCATCGTGGAGGACGCCACGCTGGTCACCGATGACCAGGCGCTACTTGACGGATCTATACCGAATCTCAGAGGGTGTCCTATAGACAGAGCGGCGAATTTATTGTGGAACGGCCAGCCTGCGAAGCATGAGACGGACAAAGCAGAGCTGAATGTCGCAGATACTTGATGCAACTGTTCGCTCGAATTCCTTGGACAGTAGGCGATAGCGGTTTAGCCATCCGAAGG
>OCTA010000107.1_pt1 | contig 78067 bp, 47 predicted proteins | sample 1538991 | NCBI WGS metagenome assembly OCTA01 (sample SAMEA3539302, study PRJEB22396) | soil metagenome | biome: tundra; feature: field; material: soil | place: USA | collected 2010-05 | depth 0.15 m
GCCACTGTCCTCCAAACTCACCTGCGACGACAGATGCCCACTACCGGCCGGATACGAGCGGCGTGGGCCTTTCTCGAACGACTTCTGGCTTCACTGTTTCCCAGCTTGCGACAGCTCGTATCCGGAGGCGGTAAATAGTTCGAGAATAGTCCGGACGTAGGCCCGGTCTTTGTCGCGCTCAACTTCTGGCAGATCCTTCCAGGGCAAGAGGCAAGGATGACGGCGCGTTTCGTTGTCGCGCGGGCCAAGACGCCAACCGTTGCGCAGCCTTTCGACGTTCCAGCGGCCGTGTTCCAGTTCGGCAACGCGATCGAGGTCGCTTCTTGAGATGCCTTTGAACTCGGCTGACTTCTTTCCTGTCTTCTCTACGCGGAAGCCAGCGGCTTGCAGAATCTGGATGACGGAGGCCGCTTGCTGCCGGCTCGCTTCCTGGTAGGTCTTATCGAGTTGTTCCCATGGTTGCATCTTGGCGGGGAGATCCGTCTTGTTGTTCTCGACATAGTCGTTGTGGAGCGCAGTGGCGATCCTGTCGTCAGCTTGTTCCGGTGGGGGCGGCGCCACAAACGCACGCACCGTCGTGACGTCGGCTGGTAACGGGAGTAGATTGGGCAGGCCAGCCCATAGTGGGTCGTCGAAGATTGCGTCCGCGGTTCCCCCTGTGCCGCGGACGATGCCCACGTTGGCTCCGAAACCCAGGGCGATGCAGTAGTCCAGGGCCGACAGGGTGCCGCCGCCAAAGCCAAGCACGGCCACCTCTGACGGCTTGATCCCCGCAGCAAGGATGTCACACCAGTTGCTGAGGACCTGTTGGGCGGAAAACTGGCTGCCAAGCCACACATGTTCATCGTAGTTGCGGTGGGCCGGGGCGTCTTCGGGAAGCCGCTTGGGGCAGTAGGCGACAAGTTTGAATCCCTTGCGGCTTTCGGATTTGAGATCGCGCGCCAGGTCTCCTACACATCCTGGAATACCCACTGCTGTTCCACCTGCCGTAATCGTTCCTTGAAAGTCCGCCAGCGCAGTATCGAGGAGCGGGCGGACCGTTGCGAGCGTATCCGCTTTCATGCTCGTTGCGCCACCCGCGACGACAAGGATGGGGCCGGCGAGACTAGCAATCGCACCCTTGGCTTTTTCGCCCTTCCGAGTGGCCTCGGCATAGGCGAGGAAATCGATGCCTGCTTGTTGTTCCGGCGGAGGGGCAACCTTGCCGCGGCTAAGCCGCTCGATCCATTCGCTTTCGCGCTGAAGAGCGTCCACGGGAACGCAGTACTTCCCACTTAGAACGTGGCGGATGCCGAGCGCATAGTAGCTGAGGGCATGACGTGGAAAGGGCCGGGATTCGGTCTCGGATGGACTTTGCCTTGGTTCCTCATTGAGCAGGAGGGCCAATCGCCCCGCGGTAAAATAGCAATACGGCAGCTCGATATTTGCCTTCGCGTGGTGAACGCACGCCTCGATCCCGGCGCGAAGAGTTGCTCGCATTGTCGAGGGCAGATCCGCGTTGGGATTGCAGAACAGTTCAAAGCCGAGCATATTGGCCAGGTAGTAGGGATTGCCTGGCTCGTGTTCGTAGGCGCAGCGGTGGGATTCGCGCGCCTTGCCTTCCTGATGGGGAACAGCCTCCTCGGCCCTGGCCAGGGCGGCCAGCACGCGCGCATGCAAACCATCGTATGCGCGCAGGTTCGGGGCGAAGGGGACGCTGCCGCTCTCGCACAGGGCAAGGGCTTCCTTGAGGAAGGTCAGTCCCTCGACATAGGGCTCTCCTGAAGGGGCGCTCTGATTGGCAGCACATTGGCTGTGACCAAGACGAAGCAATAGCTCGCACCGAAGTGCACCCTGCGTCGCGCGGAGGGGAAGAAGTAGCTCAACGATAGTCGCATGATCGGCGGATGCAGCCAGAAGTCGGGCCAAGGACAGGGCAAGTCGCGGCCTTTTCTTGTCCTCACGCTCATTGGCGAGGATGAGCTTCTGGACCTCGATTTCCTTGTCGACGCTCTCCTTGGGCGCAAAGGAGGTGTAGTTGGCCGCGAGTCCGTCCAGGTCGTTGGCCAGATGACAGAACGATCGGTCGCCATCTTCCATGATCGCGGCCAGCATGTTGGCCGTGCGAAGCATCTCGGGTGACGGCTTGATGGGCGCCTTGTACATGCGATCGTGCAAGGTGTCGGCCCACGCATGCTGGGCCCAAGTGCGGACCTGGATTTCCGCCTTGCGATCGCCGATGGCAGCGCGCTCTGCCGCAGAGATGCCAAGCAAGGCATCGCGGTCGGGGCGCAGATGCACGATGTAGTGCATGTCGCGGTAGCCGAACCGGTCTGCCCCTAGGCGAGTCTCTTTGTTGTCTGCCTCTGCAATGGCAAAGTTGGCCTGGATGAACTTGCGTACGCCTTTGACCTGGTCGGTGGTTTGCACGATCACCCGGCCGCCGCACAGATCCGTGAGCTGGTGGACCGCATCGTGGTAGTCGTCAAACCTGCGTGCCACCTTCTCTGCGAAACTGGACACTGTCTTGGCCCGCGACTGAATCATGGCATCCGGAAAGGACGCGCGGCAGGCATCCTCCAGCACTCGCTTCAATACCTTCGCGTAGGTTTCGTAGTGCTCAAGTTCCCGAACGAAAGCACTGATCTGAGCCTCGTGGAGTTCCTTGGTCAACTTTTCTTTTTCGCTCACGGCATGCCCTCCTGGCAAAGAAGTCTCGACCCTGGAACCTCTGACGAGACGTTGCGCGCACGGTAGCACGCCGTGCGCCTGGGGTGTTTGGGGAACTTCGCGGTCATCCTTTGGCGGCAGCAAACCGGACTCGGGTCAGCCGTCACTCGATGGCCGGCTTGAAATCGTATTCACTTAGTCGACCTGACCGTCACATCACCTTCCACCACGGAGCAGCCAGAATCCCGTCGGCGAGCCAGGTGATCTCCTCGCCGTCGTGGAGCAGCAGGCCGGGCAGGGTGCTCTTGGCGTAGTCGGCACGGAAGCTTCGCAGGCCGCGCGCGTCGGCGAGCTTGGGGCGCTCGCTGCTCTTCACCTCGATGGGCAAGAGGCGCCCGTGCCACTCGACGACGAAGTCGACTTCTTCCCCGGCGGCGGTGCGCCAGTAGAGAATCTCGGGTGCCTCGATCTCACCCGCGCGCCAGGCGAAGAGGTCGCACAGAACCAGGTTTTCCAGGTGGGCGCCGCGCGGCCGTTCCTCGCCGGCCAGGAACAGCGCGAGTCCGGTGTCCGACCAATACAGCTTGGGCGCCTTGATGAGCCGTTTCGTGCGATTCACGGAGTAGGCCGGAACGCGCAGCAACTGGTAGGAGGTCTCCATCAGCGACAGGTGCCGGTTCACGGTGGGCTGGGGAATGCCGCAGTCGCGGCCCACCTCGGTCTGGTTGGCCAGGTTGCCGATGCGCAGACACACGGCGCGCATCAGCCGACGAAAGTCCGCCAGCGAGGCCACCGCCGACAGGTCGCGCAGATCGCGTTCAAAGTAGGTCTGGGTGTAGCCGGCGAACCACAGTCGTCGCTCCTCGACGCTGGTCATGGCATGGGCAGGCGTGGGATAGCCGCCCCGCCGGGCGAGGGCGACCCAGTCCTCGGACGAGGGTTTGCTGGCCGCGAGCAGCGCGGGCCAAGTGCTGGCGGGCGCGCTGAAGAGACGGCTCCACAGGCCAGCGGTGCCCAGCCCAAGTTGTTCGCGGCGGGTGAGCGGCCAGAGCGACAGGTGGTGGACCCGGCCGGCCAGGGTCTCGGCCACCCGCTGCATCAGCAGAAGGTTGGCGGAGCCGGTGAGCAGAAATCGGCCGGGGGTGCGGCGCGCGTCCACAGCCCGCTTGATGGCCAAGAGCAGGTCGGGCGAGCGTTGCACTTCGTCGATGATCAGATGCTCGGGCCGCAGCAAGGCATCGGGCTCGCGTTGGGCGCGGTCCAGGGTTTCCACGTCGTCCAGGGTCAGATAGGTCCACCGCGGTCCGAGCTGGCGCACCAGGGTGCTCTTTCCGGTCTGGCGCGCCCCGGTGACCACCACCACCGGCGAGCTCCTTGTCGGCCATGCGCGGTAAATACAATTCATTCATGACGTGAATGATTATCATTCACGGTGTGGATGCCGTCAAGTCGCGGCCAAGGGGGCTCGGGGCGGTTCGGGATGCAGCCCGACTTTCTGGTTGGCATGCCCTACGGAGGCGATCCGAGCAGGCGCCGGATGGCCTCCATCGCGCCAAAGACGGGTTCTTTCGCCAGCGCTTGTCCCAGCGGCAGCCAAACGAATTCCGAACTCTCATCATTAAGCGTGACTGCGCCCTCGACCGCGCAGCGAAAGTAGAGGTTGAGACAGTGCATCTTGCTTGATTCGGTCGGCGGGCTGTTTTGATAGAAGAGGAACTCGACGTTCTTGGCGGCCAATGCCGTCTCTTCCTCCAGCTCTTTGCCGACCGTGTGCTCGGGCGTGTCGCCGTAGTCGAGCTTGCCACCGGGCAAGCACCACTGCCCTTCGCCGTACTTCGAATTCGCACGGCGGAGGAGCAATATTCGGTCGGAGGCATCGGTGGCGAAGATGCGGATGGCGACGACGGGGCGCAGGGACGGAGTGGTCATGGCTGGGTCTCCTCGGCGCGACTATAGGACAAATGGGACGAGGCAAAATCGCTAGATGCCCTCGGGGGGCTGCGGCTTTTTCGTTAGCTTGCGCTTCAAGAACGGCAGCGCCTTCCAGGCAGCGAGATCCTTCTGGTAGGCGATCTTTAGCTCAGCTGCGCGATCAGCTTTGGCGCCGGGGTGGGCACGCGGAATGTCGACTTGGGCTGGTGCCAGGTTTTCGGCCACGACCCGCTCGAGCTGTTGCTTGACCCAGACAATACTGTTGCGCCACTGCGGGAACAGCTTCCCGTCGCGCTCCAGGCCGGTAAGGATGCGCAGGCTTTCCTCCAAGTGCTTCCGCACCGCATCCAGGTTTCCGCGCGCCATCTCAACCTTGCCGACGTTGTTTAGTGAAATGGAGACGTCCCGGAGGGACTGGGGCTGGTGCGGGTTGGAGATACTGCGGGCAATTGTCAGGCTTTCGATGTAGACGGCGGAGGAGGCATCCAGGTTTCCGCGCGCCATCTCAACCCTGCCGACGTTGTTGAGGGAGACGGAGACGTCTCGGAGGGATTGGGGCTGGTGCGGGTCGGAGAGACCGCGGAGGATGCTCAGCATCTCAGAGTAGGCGTTGGAGGCGGCATCGAGGTCTCCGCGCGCCATCTCAACCCTGCCGACGTTGTCGAGGGAAACGGAGACGTCACGGAGGGACTGGGGCTGGTGCGGGTCGGAGAGGTCGCGGAGGATGCTCAGGCTTTCGGAGTAAGCGTTGGAGGCGGCATCGAGGCGCCCGCGCGCCATCTCAACCTCGCCGACGTTGACGAGGGAAATGGAGACGTCACGGAGGGACTGGGGCCGGTGCGGGTCGGAGAGGCCGCGGCTGATGCTCAGGCTTTCGGAGTAGGCGTTGGCGGCGGCATCGATGTGCCCGCGCGCCATCTCAACCTCGCCGACGTTGTCGAGTGAGCCGGAGACGTCACGGAGGGACTGGGGCCGCTGCGGGTCGGAGAGGCTGCGGCGGATGCTCAGACTTTCGAAGAAGGCATTGGAGGCGGCATCGAGGTCTCCGCGCGCCATCTCAACCCTGCCGACGTTGTTGAGGGAAACGGAAACGTCACGGAGAGACTGGGGCTGGTGCGGGTCGGAGAGGCCGCGGCTGATGCTCAGACTTTCGGAGTAGGCGTTGGAGGCGGCATCGAGGTCTCCGCGCGCCATCTCAACCTTGCCGACGTTGTCGAGGGAAACGGAAACGTCACGGAGAGACTGGGGCTGGTGCGGGTCGGAGAGGCCGCGGCTGATGCTCAGACTTTCGGAGTAGGCGTTGGAGGCGGCATCGAGGTCTCCGCGCGCCATCTCAACCTTGCCGACGTTGTCGAGGGAAACGGAAACGTCACGGAGAGACTGGGGCTGGTGCGGGTCGGAGAGGCCGCGGCTGATGCTCAGACTTTCGGAGTAGGCGTTGGAGGCGGCATCGAGGTCTCCGCGCGCCATCTCAACCTTGCCGACGTTGTCGAGGGAAACGGAAACGTCACGGAGAGACTGGGGCTGGTGCGGGTCGGAGAGGCCGCGGCTGATGCTCAGACTTTCGGAGTAGGCGTTGGCGGCGGCATCGAGGCACCCGCGCGCCATCTCAACCCTGCCGACGTTGACGAGGGAAACGGAGAGGTCACGGAGGGACTGGGGCTGGTGCGGGTCGGAGAGGCCGCGGAGGATGCTCAGGCATTCGGAGTAGGTGTTGGAGGCGGCATCGAGGCGCCCGCGCGCCATCTCAACTTCGCCGACGTTGTCGAGGGAGACGGCGAGGTCACGGAGGGACTGGGGCTGGTGCGGGTCGGAGAGGCCGCGGCTGATGCTCTGGCTTTCGGAGTAGGCGTTGGAGGCGGCATCGAGATGCCCGCGCGCCATCTCAACCTGGCCGACGTTGACGAGGGAAACGGAGACGTCACGGAGCAGGAATGAATCGCCGGGATTCTTTGCACGCAGCCTGCGAAACAAGTCCTGGGTGGCGTGGGCAACCCTCGCGCGCGGCGGGATGACGTCCATTCGCTCGAGCACTTTGTTGAGGTCGAACAGGTAGCGTTCGCCGAGTGCAATGAGCACGTCGTGCCCCAGCACCTCGACCTCCAAGAGTCCCGTCACCCACGCCAGGCCCTCGTCCCCCAGGGCATGCTTCGCTAACTCCTCCTGGCAACCCGTGAGTCCGCCGGGGGTCAGCTCGCCTGCGTAGAGGCGCGCGGCCTTCTCGCGCGCGTCGGCCTGGATCAGGTGGAACATGGTCTCGCTCTCGCGCAGGGGATCGTCCGCCGGTAGGCCGAGCAGATGATCGGCGACGGCCTCATGGATCCGTTTCGCGATCTCCGGGTCGGGCAGGTACGCCCGTTCGGCCGCGGAGCGCGCCTGGCGGTGGTGGAAGTCCCAGCGGTCATCCGCGCCCCGACGGACCAGGTGGGCGCGCAGGGCGCGGCGTAGGGACGCGAAGGCCAGGGCGTCCCAGGGCAGGGGTGGGGCCGATGGAGCGAGCAGGCGCGCGATACCCGGAATCAATGCCGCCAGATCCCGCTCGCGTAAGCCACCACGTGATAGCGCGATGGCCACCGCGAACGCCCGCGCCAGCACCGTGCCTTCACCCGGATCGTCCGACACCCGCCGCCCAGCGCGAGCGAAGATGCGCGCATACAGCCCCTCGACATCGCCGGGCAGGGCGCGCGCCTCGCCCACGACCATGGCGTGCAGGCGATCTTCGTCGGTGCCCTCGGTGCCCGCCTCGGCGCGCCGGAAGTCGTCGCCGTCTAGGAGGTTCATCTCTTCCAGCGCCGAGACCAACCACAGGGCGTTGCCGTGCGCAGGCGCACCGTCAAGCCCGGCCTTTTCGCCCAATATGCGAACAGCGTCCCGGTTCGGCTGGCGATGGTAGCGATCGTAGACGCTTTGGGCGATCTCGCGGGCCTCGTCCACGGTAAGGGCGACCAGGGGCTCGACGGCAAAGTCCGCCCGCTTGGCAAGCGCCTCGGTTTCGGGTCCGGTGACTGCGGTTGCGCTCAGGCGCACGTTCGCCGGGAGCTGTGCAGGCAGCCAGGTGAGCTGTTCGGCCTGCGGCGTGCGCTCGAATCGGTCGAGCGCGTCGAGGAGCAGGACCACTCGCTTCCCCTTCGCGGCCTGGGACAGGAGATCCGCGAAGGCTTCTTCCGGTTTCGGCCGCTTGTCGGCGCCCAGCCGCGTCTCGCGTGGGTCGCTGGCCGGCGCCGCCAGCGGGTTCTCCACGCCCAGCTTGCCCGCAAGGATGGCGAGCCAGTCTTCCAGCAGGTTCACCACTGAGGTGGACCGTGGATCGATACCCGCCGCGTGTGCGAGCAGCCAGAAGTCGGTCCCCTTGGTCTCCGTCAGTTCTTCGTACACGCGGGCGAAGATGGCGCTCTTGCCGCCACCCGAGGCGCCCGCTACGACCAGACCGCGCTTGTCGGCGTCGCCAGTCTTGGTCGCGTGCGCGCACAGCCGTGCGACCACGCCTGCCCGGCCCCTGAAACCGCGCGACCGCTCGCCGACGAACTGTTCCAGGGCAGTGGGCAGTTTCCCGGCCTTGGCGGCGGCGACCTGCTCGTCCGCCTCCGCGATCATCTCGGGCAAGAGATCCTTGACCACGTCGGCGATGAACGCCCCAAGGCCCGTCACCTTCTTTGCGGCCGGATCCCACTTGGCGTGGTAGTCGCGACAGCGTGGGCCCAGGACAGGATTCGTGCGTAACTGTTGCTCCAACGCTGCCAGCGCCGCCGCCCGCTCTGCGGCCCCCACCCGATCTTTGGGTGATACCAGCGTGGAAACCGCCGCGCGCTTGTCGCTGTAGACGATGGCATCGGCTTCGTCCATCCCCGTGTAGTCGAGCTTGCGGAAGTAAATCCGGCTGCGAGTTTGCTGGTCGGGATCGGCGAGCAGCCCGAACTCGATCTCCAGCGCCGTGACACTTTTGCCTTCGATCGCCGTGCGGAACTCCGCCTCACTGACCGCCGCCCGCGCCCGATCCGGTGGCGGCACCCAGCCGTAGCGATCGCCGAAAAGAACGATCAGGAAGGGGCGGCAGCGCCGCACGTCTTCTAGGCACACCTTCAGCACCAGGAGGTCCTGCTTGGCGTGATCGTCGCCCAGCCCGCGCGTCTCGATGCCCACGCGCAGATCGACCCTTTCCAGGATCGTGTAGTGCACCGCCAGCTTCTCCCCCAGCTCGGGAAACGCCCGCGCCGCCAGCAGATCCCGCTCTTCGTGCATATCGCGGAAGGTTCCACTTACGAACACCGCGCGCGCTCGCCAGCTCATCGGACACTGTCTCTTCGGGCCGCTGGTGCAAACATGTTTGGCACTCTATCTGATTTCGCCCCCGGGAGAGCAGCGAGACCTGGTGAATCAGGCATGCGCGGTCGTGATACAAGATCCCCATGAGCGCGACCTTCGATCCGGCGGCTTCGATGGCCATCACGGTGGCCAAGCGCACGCTTGCCGAGGGCGCCGAGCTGGACGTGCGTACGCTGGTGGCCGCGCTTTGCCAGAGCCAGCCGGTGCTGGCCAGGGTTCCCCAGCTTGCGGTTCTGCTGGCTATCGGGCGGCCCCAGCCCCGGCGAGAAACTGTGGGGCTTGTACGCATGGAGCTTGCCTTGCGCGGGCCGATGCATCGCCTACGCCACGGGCGAGCTGAGGCCGGCGCTGCGGAGATCGGTGCGTTTGAGCTTTTGCGAGCGATCCTCAATGACGCCGATTGTTGCAGCGCACTGGCGGCAGCGGGTGTGGCCGCACCTTCGCTTGATCAGGCGCGGGCCTTGCTCCCACCCGTGCCGCTGAACCCAGCCGCGCGCGCTATGCTAGAGCACTACGGCCGGCTGATCGAAGAGACAGGGCCGCTTCACCCCTCGCTGGCGCCGGCAGAGCCAGTGCTGGTACAGCTCGTTCAAACGCTGGGGCAGCGCAAGCACCGCAGCGCTATCGTCGTGGGGCCCGTGGGATCGGGCAAGACTTCCGTGGTGCACGAGCTGGGCATGCGCATGGTGGCCCGGCATTCGTCGATTCCCATGAACCTGTGGGATCATTGCCTGTTCGACTTGCAGCCCTATCTTCTGCGCTTTGGCGCGTATCGGGCAGGGGAGTTCGAGCAGCGTGTTCAGCGTCTCGTTGCTGTGCTATCCACCCATTCTCGCCTTGTACTGTTCATCGACGACGTTCACACCCTGTTCGCGCGTGGTCCATCCGATGCCTTCCAGGAGTTGTGGCAAGCGATCGCGGCGGGGCGGATCGCCTGCATTGGGTGTGCGTCGCCGGCTGAGTACAGGCAGCACATCGAGTGCGACGAGAGTCTGGCCCAGGTTTTTTGTAAAATTCGCCTGGATCCGCCGACGCCCGAGCAAACCGTCCAAATCCTGTCTCTGCACAAAGCTGCCATCGAATCGTGCTGTGGTGTCTCAATCCCGACGGGGCTGCTAGCAAAGACGGTCGCGCTCGTCGAGCGCTGGTTGCCCGACAGCCGCCAGCCTCGCGACGCTATCCAATTTCTCGAACTGGCGGCCCGCGAGCGCCGGGACGCCGTCCCTCCCGGCCTCGAGTTGGACGAGCCGTTTCTCACCGACGTGCTGGAGCGGAAGATCGGCGTTCCGATTCTCCACGCGGCGAGGCTGACTGCAGGCGATGTCTTCAAGGCGCTCTCCGCCAAGATCGCAGGTCAGACCGAACCCCTGCGCGAACTCTCGGATGCCTTCGTGGCCAAGCTTGGCTCTTTCCACTCCGAGCGTGGTCCGCGCGGGGTGTTTCTTTTCGCGGGTCCCACGGGGGTTGGCAAGACGCAGGCCGCGCTAGAGCTGGCGTGCATCCTTGGTGCCGGTCGGGACTGCCTGGTGCGCATCGACGCCAATAAACTCGAAGGCTCGGGCTACGATCTTGGACCCGCCACGGCTGAACTTTTCGGGCCGCCGCCGGGCTACACCGGCTACGTGCGAGGGCAGGGCGCGGCGCTGGGGCAGGTGCGCGAGTTCCCCGAGTCAATCGTCTTGTTCGACGAGATCGAGAAGGCGCCTCCTGGCGTGGCCAACCTCTTGCTCCAGATCTTGGATGAAGGCCGAACCCAGGACATGGATGGACAGGTGCTCGACTTTCGCCATTCCTTCATCGTGTTCACCACCAATGCTGGTAACGGCGGCCATGGCGCAAATCCCATCGGTCTGTCCGCTAGGGACAATGTGAGCCGTGCTGGTTCAGAGCAAGACCGCGTGTTGTCCGTCTTGCACCGGATGGGCTTCAGCGACGAGTTTCTGGGCCGCATCGATCGCACATTCGTGTTCGCGCCTCTCGGTCGAGGCGCCATTCGCGAGGTCTTCATGTTGCGCCTTGCCGATATCAAGGCCGAGCTGGTCCGGCGCGGTCTTTCGCTCGAGGTTCCGCCCGGCCTGGAAGATCATATTGTGGGCGACTGGTCGCCTCAGTTCGGCGCACGCCATGTCATGCATCGCTTCGAGCGAGAACTGATCGACCAGCTTAACTTGGCCGAGTCCGAGAAGCAGTTGACGAACATCCGGCGCGTCCGCCTTGCCGTGAGCCCCGGCCAAGGCAAGCGCCGCACCATCGACGGAGACGCCCTGGTGATCGTGATCTCCTAGCGCTGCAAGTCCACCATGCCAATCCAACTCAACCAACTGCGAGACATTCTGCAACGGCTCGGTTACTCAACCACGGCGATGGAGTCTTCCGAGCCTGGCTTGAGCATCGCTATGCCGGCGCATGGCAAATCCGTCAAAGTGGACGTGCTCCCGGACCAGAGTGGGGAGAATCTTCACCTCCGGTCCCTTGTCAGCTACTGCGAGGAATCGCGCCCAAGCCTGCCCGATGTTCTGCGGGCACTGGCCGCGTTCAACCTGAGCAACCGTACGGTGAGACTGGGCTGGAACGCGGGCGACAAAGCCATCCTGGCCTGCGCCGATCTATGGTTGATCGGCGAAGCATCGCCCGTGCGGTCGATTGAGCACCTCTTGCTTTGTTACCAATTGGAGCTCGAAGTTTGTGGCCCCGTTCTGCGCGGCGCAGTTTTGGGTCAGAATCCGGTTGACTCGAACGTCCCCGCCGAGATTGATGACGACTGGATCTAGGATTGAAGTGCCATTTACCAGGAGTACCCATGTCTGAGCCGAGTCCGCTTCCCTCAATCGTCGTTGCAGGTGATGCCACCGCGGACTGGTTCCAGGTGCAGATGCCACCTCAACAGGCATCACAGCCAGGCGGTGATGACCAGCGAACGAGTTGGCAGCGCAGAACCGGCACGCTGACGTTCGTGCAGCAGGGTGGCTCGCTCTTGCAGGCGCGTCTGGTGGCGGCCGCGGTGGGACGTCCCGTGAAGACGCATCTTGCGGAATGGGAGCACGACCCGGGGGCGGAATCTAATCTGCTCCGGTCTTACGCAGATCTCGGCCCGTTCCGGTCGGTCAAGGGCGGAAAAGCCAAGGACACGGTGTACCGGGTTGCGCGTTTTGGCGGATTCGCCCCACCTCCCGCGGGGGCTGTCCGATGCCTACCCGTGGCCGATGACGATCCCAAAGCCACCATCGTTGTTCTCGACGACGCAGGCAACGGCTATCGGGATTGTCCCGAGGTGTGGCCCGCGGCCATCCGCGAGCCGGGCATGCAGCCGTTGGTCATTCTTAAAATGCATGGCTCCCTCTTTCAGGGGCCGCTATGGGAGCACTTGCTTCGGCATCACGGTGAGCGTCTTTCCGCCGTGGTGAGCCCCGACGACTTGCGCGAAGCGGGTGTCAATCTGTGCCGGGGCCTATCGTGGGAAAGAACCGCCATGGACTTCGCATGGCACATGCTGGCCCATCCCATGCTGTTGGGCCTGACCCGGTGTGCGCACGTGATCGTTCGCCTGGGCCTTGACGGAGCCATTGACTACCAACCCGGCGCCACCGCCGAACAGCGAATTGCCCTTCACTACGACCCGGCCCGGATCGAGGGCGGCTTCGCAGGTGAGCACGAGGGAGAGATGGTCGGAATCACCAGCGCCTTTGTCGCCGGTATCGTCGCTGGGGCGGCGAGCCCGGGCGGCCTGGCAAGCGGAATCGACCGTGGCCTTCAAGCCGGTCGCTGTCTGCTGAAGAATGGATTCGGCGCGAATCCCGGCAAGCTCGACGAGCGGACGCTGTTTGCCGCCGCAGATGCAAGCGATCCCGTGTTCCAGCGGCTGTCCGTACCAACGGATGCCAAGACCGTCGCCTCGCCCGAGAAGTGGACGATCCTGCGCGAGAAAGCGTCCCTGGGGTTCGAGGAGGTGGCCTACCAGATCGTTCGTGAGGGAGACGGAAAGGCGCTGCGCGGGATCCCGGTGGGTTGTTTCGGTCGCTTCAAGACCGTAGATCGCGCCGAAATCGAGGGCTTCAGGGCAGTTCGCAACCTGCTTTCCGAATACATCAGGGATCGGGCCGCACGGATGCCGCTTTCTATTGCTGTGTTTGGGCCCCCTGGCAGCGGCAAATCATTCGGCGTGAGCGAGGTGGCCAAAGCCGTGGGTGGGGACGACGTAGAGAAGATCGAATTCAACGTGTCCCAGTTCGGCTCGCCAGAAGATCTCGTTCGCGCCTTTCATCGCGTGCGCGACCTGGTCCTCGAAGGGAAGGTCCCGCTGGTCTTCTTCGACGAGTTCGATTCCTCATTTGGCAGCGAGTCCCTCGGCTGGCTGAAGAGATTCCTGGCGCCGATGCAAGACGGGAAGTTCAAAGACGGCGACGCCACCCATCCCATCGGCAAGGCAATCTTCGTCTTTGCCGGAGGCACCAGCTTCACCTTTCGCCAGTTCTCGCGCCAGGACGAGACGAATTCAGAGGCCACGGACGAATTCGCACGACGCAAGGGACCTGATTTCGTCAGCCGACTGCGCGGGTTCATCGATATCGCCGAGCTCAATCCCGGCAACGCGGGTGGCGACGTCACCATGTTGCGGCGGGCGATCCTTCTGCGTTCGATGATCGAGTACAAGCCGAGGTGCAAGGCGATCCTCGACGGGAAGACGGTGCGCATCGACCCGGGCGTCTTGCGCGCATTCATCAAGGTACCGGTTTTCAAGCATCGCGCCCGATCCATGGAAGCGATTATCGACATGAGCATGCTCGCTGGCCGGCGCCAGTTCGAGCAATCGTCGCTGCCACCGCGCGAGCAGTTGGAGTTGCACGTGGACGCCGATGCCTTCTTGCGCCTGGTGGCCCGCGATGTGCTTTTCGGCAGCACACGCGAAGATCTCGGCCGGGCTGCACACGCCTGCTTCCTCGACAACCAGCGCGGAAAGCGTGCGGAGACGGACGATTCTATGCGGCCGTGGGAGGAGCTGCGCGAGGAACTGAAGGAGTCGAATCGCAAGCAAGCCGACGACATCCCCAACAAGCTGCGCGCCGTGAGTTGCGGTTTCGAGACAATGCCTTCTGGTGAACAAACCGGGCAGTTCGAATTTACCGAAGCTGAAATCAAGGTCATGGCTCGTCTGGAACACGACCGCTGGAACCAGGAGCGCTTGCGCGAGGGCTGGCGCCTCGGTCCCAAGAAGAACAACAACGATCGGATCACGCCGTACCTGGTCCCATTCGACGATCTCGACGCAGAAACGCAGCAGTGGGATGTCGAGGCGGTTCGGGCGATTCCCGATCTGGTTCGGCGCGCGGGGTTCCGGATTTACTCGCTGAAGCGGGCCTGATCCCGTCTGGCGGTCAAACTTGATTGGAAGCGATCGCGGGAAAACGCGGGCTATTTCGATTTTCTCCGATTCCCTTTGGGAGCCGGACGGGACGGCCAGTCGGCTTCGAGCACTAGCTCCCCGGGTGGAAATGGCAGCCGCAATGGCTCAGCGGTATTGCCAAAGAGCAATTGGAACCGCCGCCACCAAGAAAGCCCCTTTCGCCAGGCATCGTACGCCGATTTAAGCCTCTTCACCTGCGGATGCTTGTCATCGAGCCTATCGAGCAGAGACTCTCCTCGACCCAGATCTCCGGAAAGCAGGATAGCTGTTGTGAAGTTGGCCCTTACGTTCACGGGGACATCGTCACGAAGTTGGAGTGAACCGCGCTCCGTCGCAAGAGGTCGAAGGGTGGACACTGCATCGTCAACGCGCTCAACCCGCAAATAGCATACGCCAAGAGCGTTCTGCTCACAATGTGTTGCTTGATGGAGGTCTTCCAATACTTCAATAGCCTCGGCAGCTTGTCCGCTGTCGAGGAGCTGGGCGATATCCGCAATAGCGACACGGGCGGCTGCTATCCCCGGACTGGGATTGGCGCTATTCAGTGAGCGGCTGCTGTTGCCATCTGCACTGGGTTGGACGGCGGAAAGCTCGACCACTACCTGCTCACCGGACGACAGGAATATCGGGCCTTCAAGTAGGTTCGTATGGAGAGTGCTCGAGGTTTGGGCACCGGAAATGTCGACTGCCACATATGTCTGCGAAGATAGCGTTATGGGACTTTCGAGCAGATTCCTATGGGGGAGAATCTGCGGAGGCGAGAAGCCCTGTGGCGGAGGGGGAGGGAGGATTGCGTTGTCATCTATGCCAGTGTCAAGTTCGCTGAGCCCGCAGTAACACTCTCGGGCGGCGGCAACTGCCGCCAGCGCCACTCGCCCAGGGAGCATAAGCCGAAGAAAGGCGACCTCTCCGCTGGCCGTACCCGCCGCGATGTAGCCGGAACCAACTGCGCAGCAGATAACCTCACTGTCGGCTTGCCATGTCGCGAGGCACCGGCCAGATTCGAGGTCCCACAATCTGACTGTTCTATCACGGCTCGTCGAAACTGCGAGCTGACCGTCAGGAATTGGCGTTAGAGCCGAAACTGGTCCCGTATGCCCCTCTAGTGTACGCAAACAACGACCAGATTCGAGATCCCAAATCTTCAAGTCCCCATCTCGGCTCGCCGAAAGGACGCGTCGCCCTCCCTTCACAATGGCGAGCACCACGACCGGCGATGAGTGTCCCGCATACGTCCGGACGCACCGATCGGTCTCCAGATTCCAGAGCACAATCGTGTTGTCCCTGCATCCCAAGAGTGCGTACCTGCTGTCCTGAAGAAGCGCCATGCCGGCTACCCAGTCCGGCGGACCCTCCACTATCCGTCCCGAATAGTTGCGCTTGGGTGTGGCCTCCAACGCGCACCACTCCTTATGTCCAGTGAGGACGCGGACGCACTTGCCAGCTGCGAGGTCCCAGAGTCTGAGTTCCTTCTCATCTCTCGAGTAGGCGAAACGACCATCAGGAATCGGAACAATCGCCCCGATCCCATACATGTGCCCACTGAATGCTCGGAGGCGTTGCCCCGTATCTAGGTCCCAGAGCCCTAGAATCGGCTCGTATTCCACCGAAAGCACCTGGCGCCCTCCGGGCAGCACTGTAGCGACGGTCGCCTTTCCACATTCACTGTTGGTGGAATGTAGACACTGGCCAGTATGGAGGTCCCATACTCTTAGTGTGCTATCATCACCTGCAGAGACCGTACGCTGGTCAGAAACCTGGATCGTCAGTGCCCTGACTTTGTCACTATGGCCCCTTTCGAGTCGTCCAGGTGGACCAGCCTCAAGATCCCACAGTTTAAGGGTCATATCCCAGCCAGCTGAGATTGCACGGCGGCAATCCGGTAGGAACGCCACTGCACTTACATGCTCATGGTCGAATACTCGAAGGCAGCGGCCGGTCTTGATGTCCCACAGCTTGACGGTCTGTCCACCTCCGGAGATAGCACGAGCGCCGTCTCGCAAGACGGCGATGCTCTTAGTAACCGGTTCGTGCGCACGGAATACACGCAAACACTTGCCAGTTTCCAAGTTCCACAGTTTTAGCGTGTTGTCGTAGTCGCCGGACAATGCATGCTGTCCGTCTGGCAAAGAAGCAATCGACCATACGTGGTTTGGATGCTGAAGAGTCTTCAGCAAGCTGCCGCTGTCGATGTCCCAGAGCATCGTCTGATACTCCGCCACCGAGAGGGCGCGACGGCCGTCAGGCAGAACGGAGATCGCACACATCGTTGATGCGGTTTCGCGGCCGAAGGTCCTAAGGCACCGACCAGTGTCAAGGTCCCATAGCTGCAGCCGTTCGTTGACACCCTTGGAGAGGACACGACGGCCGTCTGGCAACGGCGCAACGGAATAGACGGAAGAGGTTAGTCCCTCGATCGTACGAATGCACGCGCCAGTCTGAATATTCCAAATTCTGAGGGTCTTGTCATAACCTCCTGAAAGGAATCGCTCGCCGCCTGGCAACAGAGAGACAGCCTCAACACTGTCGGTATGTCCCACGAAGGACCGTAGGCACTTGCCATTGTCCATGTCCCAGAGTTTGAGAGTCCCGTCCTGACTCGCTGAGATAGCTTGGCGGCCGTCGGGCAGGACCGCGATGTCGTTTACCCAACCCGCGTGCCCTTCAAGCGTACGCAGGCAGGCCGTGGCTTGGATTTCTCGGGGGCTCCGAAGGGACCAGAGCCACGGCCGTTTACTTCCGGTGCCTACTAGCCACGCCTCCGCGCTCTTGGTGACCGAACTCATCTCTGCGTGCGCCACCGAAAGCTGAAGAAGGTACGTCTCCGGAGCAAGTCCCGGAACATCTCTTTGCAGTAGATGCGCACTTTGGGAGTAGAAGGTCTTCCACACGTTGAAGGCTTTGCGCATTTCGGGCTCCAGGAGAGCCGACTGATGGACCATTTCGAAGTCCGTCGTGACGTTCACCACGTCTTCACGCCCGAGCGCTGCAAGCCTTTCGTGGTGGTAGGGGAAACTTGTCATCGCTTCCGCGGCGGAATTGCCATCGCCAGCCTCGACTTGGTGATGTATGAGGTTGGCAAGAGCATATCGCTTGGCAGCCTGCCCTAGGCAGGGCCATTTTGTTCCGGCGCGAGCAAGTCGCGAGTGCCAATGAGAAGAATCGTCTTTGCCTATTGCATACCGGGTTCGCGCTGCAAGCCGGAATGCCTCGTAGTAGAAGTCAGTCCTTCTGTGTCGTTGTGCCAGGAATGGGCGAATCTGACGTAAGATAGGGCGGATAGTGGCACGCATGTCGTCGCTACTGTCCGCGCCGCGCCGAAACTCATCGAGTAGCATCCGTACCAAGAGATCCTCGGGCAGACCGCCGCGCGAGTGCGCCAGCAGGCCGAAGAGCAGGGGCACGGCTTGCTTCGAGGGTACAGGGGTGTAGCTTGGGTCGTTCTCCAGCCGGCGCAGTACCGCCTCGAACGCGCTTTGTGGGGTGGTTCCAAACTCATTCTTGATCATCTCGCCCAGGCGGGCGAAGGAGCCGAAGACCCGCAACTCAGTGAGCACAACCTTGAGGAAGAGTGGGTTATCGGCGCCGTCGGCTCGGATGAGCGCATCGAGGTGCTGCTCGTCGAGTTCCTTCAGGTACTGGCGCAGGTAGGCGGCGACCAGGCGGCGGCGGTGCTCGAGGCTGGCGAAGGGTTGTACCTCGGAAACGGTCACTCGCTCGTTTGCGCGCATCTGGGCGGCCAGGACGTCGCCCTGCTCGTCTCCGATCTTGAAGCTGACGACCAGCTTCACGTTCTCAGGCAAGCTGCGCACGAGCCAGTCAAGATCCGCAAGCCCTGAGTGAAGCTGGTTCAGTGCATCGATGACGACGACGATTTGCCCCTTCTTGCCGCACTCGCCAAGCAACTCCGCGAACTTGCTGCGTAAGACGTTCGCGTTGTCCGGGATTTCACTCGCCATACTTTTCGCCCGGCGAAGTTCTTCGAGAATCGACCGTAGCAAGGTATCGACAGTATTCGACCGCTCGCCCACGCCTACGAAGCGCGCGTGTACTGTTTCGCCCGCGGGCCTGCCATCGCGCGAGCGCCAGCGTTCGACCCACTTCGCCAGCAGCGTGGACTTGCCCAGACCGGCCTTGGCCACCAGCACGAATAGCTTCCGCAAATCCCCGGCCGCATACGTGTCCAGCGCTGCAAAATCTCCCTCGCGTTCGATGAAAACATCGTTCGCCGTGCGGATGAAATCCTCGTGGCGGTCGATTTCCTTCTCGAGGTTGTCCTGCTCGGGTAGCTCCGCGCGCTCCGGGTAGCGTGCCAGGATCGCGGCTTTCAGATCGTCGAGGATAACCTCTCCCAGCGACCTGTCCCCTGACCAGAAGTCCTCCAGCCGGCCCGCGCACAGACGCTGGTTGAAGTCCCGCGCCTTGGCCTCGTCCGCGGGCACGACCGCTTCCTTTGTGGTCGCAACGCCAGCCCAGTCTTTCCACTGCTGTTGCCATCGCTCACGATTCTCGGCCTGCGCGCTCGGGCACATCAGGGGCAGCGCCAACTCGGGCGTGCGAGCTTCGGGGTTCCAGTGGCCGCCGTACCAGCGTACTGGTCTCCCGTTTTCCTGCCGAACGCGCATACGCAGGTGCTTCCGTTTTCGCAGCAGCCATCGGCGGCGCTCAAGGGCAGGCTCGGCTGCATCCGCGTAGGTACGCCGAAGCGGCGTAAGGTCCTTGGGGAGCTTCGCCAGGTAGGCCGGCGTCCGCATGTAGAAGAATGCGTGGTCCATCGGCAGGCGCATGCCCGCGGCCTTGTCGAACGGTTTGCGCAACAACGCGTGCAGCACCTCCATCTCGGTCACCGAGGAGCTGTCCGCCACGGCCTCGTTGAGGCCCGCGAAATCCTCGAACGTCTTCTTCGCGATCTCCTTGTCCTTTGGCACCCAGCCATAGCGTTGGCCGAGGAAGCAGATGAAGAACGGTCGCGCCTTGTCGATGCGGTCGAGGCAGACCTGCACGACGTTCTTGTTGCGGGTGGCGTCCGTCTCGGTCACGCCCCAGCGCAAATCGATGTCGACGAGGCGTAGCTTGCGCTCCTCGCACCAATCGCGAAGCTCGGGGAACACTTCCTTGACGAGGTAGTCGCGTTCGCCGTGCATGTCGTTGAACGTGCTGGAGACGAAGACATGGACGGTTTCCCAGCCCACGGTCCCGCTTTTGGGCTGGCCCGAAGTCTTCCTACCGCTAGTGCTCATGACGTTACCTTGTCCTTTCGGTGGGCAGACTCACCCGTTGACGTCAGCGCGTCAACAGGGACGCGCTGGCTGCCAGTCCTGGCCCGACGAGGAGCACCTGGGGCGCCGCTCCCTGACGGCCGGGCAGCGCCTGCGGGCCCGCTGTGCGCCCGTCGGTCGCCGAAGAAGCATCCGCTCACGTGAGAAGGCACGCCCGCGACGGAGGCGTTGATTGGCCAGAACTGCCGCGACGACTTTTCTGACAGCACCTTCGTTTTCCGGCATCATCCACCACGTGCTGGGGGCTCACCACGAACGATCGCTGCCGATCGCGGGGCAGACATTGCCGTTGCCGTGCTTCTTCCCGAGCGTGTCGAGTGTCAAGGCGAACCAACGGCCGGCCGAGTACGTCGAGCTTCTCGTGGCTTTGCGCGAACCTCAACTGTTGATCAGCGCATACGATTTTCACAAGGCCGTCCCCGCTGATCGCAAAAGGATGGCGCGTTCCCTCGGTCGGGCAACCAAACAGGGAACGGCCATCCTTCTCGATTCAGGCAATTACGAGGGGTTCTGGCATCGAGACCGGTCGTGGAAGTTGACCTCCTTTCTCCGAGAGCTCCGTCGAATGCCGTTCCATCTGGCTTTCGCATTCGATGATCAGGACCCACCGGCTCAGTCCACGGCTGCAGTCGCGGCGATCGAAAAGATGGTGCTGAAGGCCCAGCGAACGATGGGCGCGGCAGGTGGCGGCACCGTAGTCCCCATCGTTCATGGCAGCCCAGCTGCACTGGCGAAGCGAGCCGCGATGGTAGCGGAACGACTTCAGCCGATCATGATCGCGGTTCCAGAACGGAGCTTGGGCGCAGGGTTGCTCGCCCGCGCACATACCGTTCGTACGATTCGAGCAGCCATTGATAAGGTCGCTCCGTCCTGCGTGTTGCACTTGCTCGGCACTGGCAATCCGCTATCCCTTCTCGTCTTTAGCATGGCAGGCGCACAGAGCTTTGATGGCCTCGAGTGGTGTCGCACCTGCGTAGATCCGGACACCGCTCGCTTGTACCACTTCCAGCAGCGCGCCCTCGTCGGACGAACCGAACAAGACGATCTTGTGTCCTCCCTTTTGCCTCGCTCGTATGAGCAGGCTACCTTGGTCCACAACCTGCTGTTCTTCCGGAGCTGGATGGGCCGAATTCGCCAGGCGCTTGCCGAAGGCAAGGCCGACGAGATGGTGCGCCAATGCGTGACTTCTGATCGCGCCGATTGCGTACTTGAAGCGTTGCATGGTGAGCCATGAACAGCGATCACCTTGAGAGGCTGGGACGCGCCGTCGAAGCGGTATCGACGGAACTCGACGACTGGGGGCTCCGACCAACGTGGCGAGATCTGAACGACGAGAACCTCTTCGGCGCCCTTGTGGGCTGCATCTTGGGCAGCCAGGTCTCTTTCTCGATGAGCGTCCAGGCCTTTGAGAACCTGCACGCGGAGCACCTGCTCACGCCTCGCCAGCGGGGGCGCCGGGAATCGCTCGATCATTGGGAGGCCGCGATGGTGGCAGCCCTCGCCGGCAAGCGCTCTCCTCACGGTCATCGGCTTCCTGGATATCGATTTCCATCGAGGGCTGCATCTCATGTTCGTCGGACGCTCGAATCGTTGAACCAGGAGGAAGGCGGCCTTCGGTCGCTGTTGGACCAGGCGACAACGTCTCGCGATGTACGTCGCCGCCTGCTTGATCGTGCCTACGGCATCGGTCCCAAGCAATCCAGTCTATTCTTGAGGAACATCGGGTACTCCAGTGATGTTGCCGTGCTGGACACCCACGTCCTTACATTCATGCGCCTGATGGGCCTTTGTGACGAGGTTCGCAGTCCCTCAAGCTTGCGCCAGTATGAACGGATCGAGGAGAGGCTTTCTGCGTTCGCCCTTGGCCGAGGGATTGGTCTCGACCGCTTGGACGTCTCCGTGTGGATCGTCATGCGCGCCTCGGAGTCGAGCAAGGCAACGAACGCCTCATGAGTCTCGTGACCCTCGTTTCCGGTGGAGTCGACTCTGCTCTCATGGCGCTCCTCGCGCACGACGAGGGCCTTGTCCAGCACCCTCTTTTCATCGACTACGGTCAGCGTGCAGGGAAGCTCGAATGGATGGCATGTCAGAAGGTATTTCGAGCACACGGCCTTCCTCGCGCTACGCGGATGAACCTATCCGGATTCGGTCGCAACGTTCCAAGTGGTCTCACCCGGCGAGACCAGGATGTGTTCGATGATGCCTTCCTGCCCGGCAGAAACCTTCTCTTCCTTCTCGCCGGGGCGGCCTTTGCCAGCCGTCGTGGCGCTCAGGCCGTGGCCATCGGGCTCCTGAACGAACAGCAAAGTCTGTTCCCGGACCAATCGAGGGATTTTCTCGCCAAGGCGGAAACGCTTCTGCGCATCGCCACATCCTTGTCCGTGGCGATCATTGCCCCACTCATCGACCTCGACAAGGCTGCAGTCTTGAAATTGGCGGCGCAGCGCGGAATCCGAAGGACGTATTCGTGTCACTCGGGGACGGTTCGACCGTGCGGTCGCTGCGTCTCGTGCAGGGAGCGTGCGGCTGCCGAGAAGGAAGGAGGCAACCATGGGCGGTAGCAGCGGCGGATTGGGTCTGTCCTTAGGTCAGATTGCCGAGCTTCAGGAAAAGGCGAAGGCGATCCTACGAGATGGTGCCGAGCCGGAGAGAAGGAACGTCTTCATTAGCTTCGCTTCGGAGAATCTCGACTACGTCAATCTCTTGCGTGGTCAGGCGAAGAACGAGGATAGCGACCTCGAGTTCAACGACTGGTCCCTCAAGGAACCATTCAACAGCGATCGCGCGGAATACATCAGGCGCGGTATTCGGGAGAGAATTCGACAGAGCTCGGTCACCCTGGTCTTCGTCTCGGAGCACACAGCTGCCAGCGAATGGGTCGACTGGGAAATACGCGAGAGCCACCGTCTTGGGAAGGGCGTCATCGCGATGTACCAGGGTGAATCGCCGCCGACGGTCCTACCTCGGGCTCTCGGCGAACTTGGCGTCAAGCCCATCCAGTGGACCCACGAGGTGTTGAACCAGGCAATCGCGACCGCTGCGGCTAAGCCGCAGCCCTGACGAGGGCTGGATATCAGCCGCGCCACAGAGCGCATCGTATGTTGGCCGGCAACATACGATGCGGTACTTCGCCGCTCACTCAAATTGACCCGGGGTGTGCTCACCGAAACTGACCCACCTCGCACCCTCCTCTCAAGACAGCAGCAGGATCGGCACGGGATTTGCTGGTTAGATTGGTCGACCTGGACGCACTGGAGGAACCAGCTTCCGTTGGCCCGGGCCAACGGAAGGCACGCGCCCGTGTCGAGGTCTCACACCCGCACCGTCTTGTCATCGCTCGCCGTCACGGCGCGCCGCCCGGATGACGATGGCCCGGATCTCCCGCCGGGTCTCTTCCTTAGACTGTGGCGGCATGCTTGCGGGATAGTCTATCTTCAATTCCCCCTCAATACGGTCCGCAAACTTCTCAGGAGTCTCGCCTGACAATACATCATATTTATGGAATACAAGCCATCTGATCCGGTCCTCAACTTGGAGCTTGATACGAGGATCCATGGCGAAATCCTCATTGCCTGTATGCAATCGTGCTCCAGCTCTTCGGAGAATCGATGCCACGTCTACGTAGCCCCTCGCCTCGGCAATGGATAGAAGCGTCGCATTGTTCCTCTGACTTGGAATGTTCACATGTGCTCCATGAGCAACGAGTAGCTGGACCATTTCGGGACCCAAATTAAGGGCATACTCAAGCGGAAGCGCATCGTCATCGGGATCGTACCTGTTCGGGTCAGCTCCTTGCTCGAGCATCTTGCGAACATCACGTATCTCACCGGCCAAGACTGCGTGGGAAAGCGTCTTGCGCTTGCTGGAGCCAAACGGCCACATGATCATCTTGTATCCCAGTATTGATTGTGTTTGGAAGCGAAAAGGCTGCCGTCTACAGTCTCCTACAGCGAGCCATCCAGGATGGGGTCGAAGCGCTCGCCGACGCCGAGTTGAGCCGCCAACGCACACCGCAGCTAATGGTCGCGCCTAAAGCGGTGTGCGGCGGCTGAAGCGCAAGCTTCGGCCGCTCGCGGCTGGGTCGCGTACTTCCGGCTCAGTGGGTCAAAAACAGCTTCAACAAGCCCGACAAGTGGATTCGCCATCACCTGCGTGCCATTCAATGGCGACAGTGGAAGACGGGCCGAACGCGATTGGGTAAGCTTCTTGCACTTGGTGTCCCTTTCGATCAAGCCAAGAGTGTGTGCAATCCAGGGCGGTCGAGTTCTAAGAATTACTTGACAGAAATCGGCTGCGCTTACGGACGACGGAGGAACCAGCACCACGGAAAATCAACGACTTTCTCTCCCGGCATTGGACGCAGAATTGGAATTCGATTGCCCGGTTACACCTGTCAGCCACCTTTTACCTACATCCAGACTAGAACTCGATTGCCCTGGTGTGCAACGGACGTGGCAAAACGCTGCGGCCCTGCACATGCACTTCGCCCTACCAAACGCGGACCTTGCCAGCATGGGAGTCATGAGACTCCTTGGGGGAACACCAGCCGCCTCGCGCGCACCTCATGAACCGCCGGATGCCCACCGGCACGTCCGGTGGTGTGGGGGCTGGGGCCAGGCAACAGGCCCTGGCCACCCGATCCGACTGCTTCTGATCTGAGGGGCTTCATTGGTCCGCCCCTCGAAGAACGTGATCAGAACGCAACGATCGGCCCTCCGCCTACGCGGCGCCGCTTAGCATGGTGCGGGTGAGCGGGCCGGGCGGCATGAGCTCGAAGAACAGGACGTCGTTCCCACAGCCGACGGCGATGTGGACGCGGCCATCGGTCAGGGGCTTTCCCAGGTCCACGCTGAAGAAAGTAGCTGCCCCACACCACGCCCCCAGGCACGCGCCCGTGTCCAGGTTCCACACCCGCACCGTCTTGTCCTCGCTCCCGGTCACCGCGTGCCGCCCGTCCACGTGAAGCGCCACTGACGTTACCCCGTCGGTGTGGACGTGCAGTGTTCTCAGGCACGCGCCCGTGTTCAGGTCCCAGACCCGCACCGTCTTGTCCCGGCTTCCGGTCACCGCGCGCCGCCCGTCCGCGTGCAGCGCCACTGAGTAGACCGAATCGGTGTGACCCTCCAGCACGTGCAGGCACGCGCCCGTGTCCAGGTCCCAGACCCGCACCGTCTTGTCCCAACTCCCGGACACCGCGCGCCGCCCGTCCGCGTGGAGCGCCACTGACTTAACCATGTTGGTGTGGCCGTGCAGCGTTCTCAGGCACGCACCCGTGTCCAGGTCCCACACCCGCACCGTGTTGTCAAAGCTCCCCGTGACCACGCGCCGCCCGTCCGAGTGGAGCGCTACTGACCAGACCGAACCGGTGTGGCCCAGCATTCTCAGGCACGCGCCGGTGTCCAGGTCCCACTCCCGCACCGTCTTGTCAAAGCTCGCCGTGACCACGCGCCGCCCGTCCGCGTGGAGCGCCACTGACCTGACGCCAGAGGTGTGGCCGTGCAGCGTTCTCAGGCACGCACCCGTGTCCAGGTCCCACACTTGCACCGTGTTCTCCTTATCTCGAGGCTCACCGCTCCCCGTCACTGCGCGTCGCCCGTCCGCGTGCAGCGCCACTGACTCGACATGGCCGAAGTGGCCCTCCAGTGTTCTCCGGCACGCGCCTTTGTCCAGGTCCCACACCCGCACCGTATGGTCAACGCTCCCCGTGACCGCGCGCCGCCCGTCCGCGTGGAGCGCCACTGACTCGACATGGCCGGCGTGGCCGTGCAGCGTTCTCAGGCACGCGCCCGTGTCCAGGTCCCAGACCCGCACCGTCTTGTCCTCGCTCCCCGTGACCGCGCGCCGCCCGTCCGCGTGCAGCGCCACTGACTTGACGAAGTCGGTGTGACCCTCCAGCACGTGCAGGCACGCGCCCGTGTCCAGGTCCCAGACCCGCACCGTCTTGTCCCAACTCCCGGACACCGCGCGCCGCCCGTCCGCGTGGAGCGCCACTGACTTAACCATGTTGGTGTGGCCGTGCAGCGTTCTCAGGCACGCACCCGTGTCCAGGTCCCACACCCGCACCGTGTTGTCAAAGCTCCCCGTGACCACGCGCCGCCCGTCCGAGTGGAGCGCTACTGACCAGACCGAACCGGTGTGGCCCAGCATTCTCAGGCACGCGCCGGTGTCCAGGTCCCACTCCCGCACCGTCTTGTCAAAGCTCGCCGTGACCACGCGCCGCCCGTCCGCGTGGAGCGCCACTGACCTGACGCCAGAGGTGTGGCCGTGCAGCGTTCTCAGGCACGCACCCGTGTCCAGGTCCCACACTTGCACCGTGTTCTCCTTATCTCGAGGCTCACCGCTCCCCGTCACTGCGCGTCGCCCGTCCGCGTGCAGCGCCACTGACTCGACATGGCCGAAGTGGCCCTCCAGTGTTCTCCGGCACGCGCCTTTGTCCAGGTCCCACACCCGCACCGTATGGTCAACGCTCCCCGTGACCGCGCGCCGCCCGTCCGCGTGGAGCGCCACTGACTCGACATGGCCGGCGTGGCCGTGCAGCGTTCTCAGGCACGCGCCCGTGTCCAGGTCCCAGACCCGCACCGTCTTGTCCCAGCTCCCCGTGACCGCGCGCCGCCCGTCCGCGTGGAGCGCCACTGACCGGACCCCATCGGTGTGACCCTCCAGCACGCGCAGGCACGCGCCCGTGTCCAGGTCCCACACCCGCACCGTCTTGTCCTCGCTCCCGGTCACCGCGCGCCGCCCGTCCACGTGCAGCGCCACTGAGGTTACCCCGTCGGTGTGGCCGTGCAGCGTCCTCAGGCACGCGCCCGTATCCAGGTCCCAGACCCGCACCGTCTTGTCCCAGCTCCCGGTCACCGCGCGCCGCCCGTCCGCGTGGAGCGCCACTGACCAGACAGGGCGGGTGTGGCCCTCCAGCACCCGCAGGCATGGGTTGCGTACTACCTCCTTTGGCCGCCCGAGCCTGCGAAACCACCAGGTCTTGGGGTTGTGCGTTTCGAGCCACGCTCCTGCACCCCGCGTGACCGGGCTCGTGTCCGCGTGCGCGTACGCCTTCTGCACCAGCTCGACCTCGGGCGCAAGGCCCGGTCGTCGCAGGAAATGCGCGTTCTCGTCGTGAAACCGCTGCCAAGTCTCGACAGCCTCGCGCTGATCCGCTGGCAGCCTCGCCTTCGCGAGCACTGCAAAGTCCCTCGTCACGTCGAGGACATCGTTGGCCCCGACCTTCTCCAGCCGGGCGTGGTGATACCCAAATTCCGTTATCACCTCCACCGCGTCCGCCGCTCTTGCCGCATCCATCAGGTGCGTGGGCAGCCAGCGCAGAGCATACCGCTGGCTTGCGCCTTTGAGCCGCTCCCACGTCGCACACCAGTTGGCCAGGGCGTCGTGCCAGTCGTTCTCGCTTCGCACCGGCAACTCGGCGTCCCGCCGTGTGTAGCGTTGCTGGGCCGCGAAATGGAAGCTGTCGAAGAAGAAATCGACGCGCCCTTCGCGGTGCGCGAGGTAGGGGCGGAGCTGGCGCAACACCAGGGCCACGCTCGCCGCAATGTTGCCGCGCTGACCGGCTCCGAGCTTCACCTCGGTCTCCACCAGATCTACGATGGCGGCCTCGGAAAGACCGCCGCGGGAGTGGGCGAGGAGGCCGAAGATGAGGGGCACGCTGGTGGATGGGGGAATTGCGGCGTGGGCTGGGTCGGTTTCGAGGCGGCGCAGGACGCCCGCGAACGCCTCGACCGGCGTTGTGCCGAAGTCGTGGGCCAGTTTCTCGCGGAGCTGGCCGAAGGCCCCGAATACGCGCAGCTCGCCGAGGACCACGCGCAAGTAGAGCGGGTTTTCTGCGCCGGGGACGGTGACCAGGGTTTCCAGGTGCGTCTGGTCCAGCTCTTTCAGGTGGCGCTTCAGATACCCGGTTACCAGCTTCTTGCGATCCTCGATGTCCTCGAAACCCCGGCACTCGTGGACCTGTACGTTGCCGGCGCGCCAGCGCCCGAGTAGCTCGTCGGCCACGGCGGTGCCGGTCTTGAAGCTAACCACTATCTTCAGCCCCGCTGGCATCGCCTTGGGCAGCCAGTCGAGATCGCCCAATCTGCTCTCGAGCTGGTTCAGAGCATCAATGACAATGATCGCTCGGCCGTGCTTGCCGCATTCGGCGAGCAACTCGGGCAGGTTCTCACGCAGCTTCTTCGGGTCGGTCGGGATCTCACCCTGGATTCGTCCCGTTTCGCGCAACTCGTCCAGCAGCGAAGCGAGCAGCGAGTCCACACTGCACGACCGATCACCCACCCCGATGAACCGGCAGAAGACGACATCGCCACGATCACGCCTGTCGGCGATCCACTTGGCCAGAAGAGTCGTCTTGCCAATACCGCCCGCAGCGACTACCGCGACAAGGCGGGCATCATCGCTGTCGGCATACTGGTCGAGCGCCGCAAGGTCAGCGACTCGGCCGATGAAGCCCTCGATGGCACCAGCGATCAGCTCCTCCTGCAGGTCCAGCTCTCGCTGAAGGTCGGACTGCTCGCCGACTTCGGCACGATCGGGAAAGCGCGCCGCGATGGCTCGCTGCAGGTCTTCGAAGATCACCTCGCCGAGCGGGCGTTCGCCGACATCGAAGTCCGTCAGCCTTCCACGGTTCCTGAGCCGCTGCCACCAGCGCCGCCACCACCAGCGATCGCCGACAGCGAAGTTTGTTAGCCTTCCACCCGTCAGCTTCTGGTTGTGTGTGTCCGCCCTGGCAGCTTGCGCCGGATCTTCGTCCACATCGGTGCCACCGACGCGCACACCCGCCCAACGCTGCCAGTTCTTTCGCCAGGTCTCGATATTCTCAGGCAAGGTTGCTGGACACTGGGGCGGTAGAGCGATCTCAGGCGAGCGCAGCTCCGCATTCCAATGCACCGAGTATTGGCGCACCGGGCGGCCGGTCGCCGGGATCTTCTGCTCGCGCAGCGCACGCAGCTTCTCCTTGCGTAGAGCCGCATCCTCCTCGGCCTCATCCGTGTAGATGCGCTGCCGAAGCTGTGCCGGATCAGAGGGCAGATCCGCCAGGTACGAAGGATCGCGCAGGTAGAAGAACGCATCCGACACATGCTTGCCAGCGACGGTCGAGTGTTGAATCTCCATCTCCGTCACCGACGCCGCGCCCAGGGCGCCGGCAATATGTGGGTAGGCGCCGCTGGTCTCGGCTGTCACGTCCTGCCGCCTCGGGATCCAGCCATAGCGCTGGCCGAGCAGGCAGATGAAGAAGGGCCGGCAATCGTCGATGCGGCGCAGGCACACGTCGACCACGCGCTTGTTGTTGGTGGCATCGGCCTCGGTCACGCCCCAGCGCAGGTCCACGTCGACCAGGCGCAGCCGCCTCTGCTCGCACCATTCGCGCAGGCGTGGAAACACCTCCTTGACCAGGTAGTCCCGCTCCGCGTGCATGTCGTCGAACGTGCTCGACACGAAGACGCTGACGGTCTTCCACCCCACGGCCCCACCGCTCACCCGGCCCGGCGTCTTTTCACTGCTCGTGGCTTTGCTCATAGCGATCCCTTCTGTGTGCACAGGCAGACTCATCCAATTGCCGCAGCCGTGTCAACCTGCACCTTCTTTGGTGCCTTCTTTGGTAAGGGACGTTCCAGCCTCGCCGGTCCTTCGCATCGATCCCACGTCCGCATAGGACGAGTGGGTCCCGCATTTTCTGACCCAAGGAGAATTTCCCGCGAAATGTTCGATCGCTGGTCAGATTTCCCACGCTCCATCGTCTTTCACAGACATGGGCGACAAGAAGACCAGCACCAGAGCCATCCAAAGGGATCTCAAGCTACTCACCGGGGAGGGGATCCGCGCCGATGCTGCGCGACTCAAGCGCGACATGTGCACGCAATTCGCGGATCCGCGCGAGTGGATCCGCGAGTATGTCACCAATGCACACGACGCGGGCGCGCGCCAGGTGCGTGTGTCCGGGCGCCAGGCTGGCGAGCATCTGACCATCATTGTCGAAGACGACGGGCATGGAATGAATCGCGATGCCGTGATCGGATTCCTCCATGTCTATCGGTCGAGCAAGCGTGGCGACGAGCCGATCGGGCATCACGGAATCGGCAAGCTGAGCGTAGCTGCGATCCCGGGCCAGTCGGAATTCTTTATGCGCACGTCCACCGGCAGCGAATGCTGGCAGGTGCGCACCGGCTCGTTGCTGGCCGACGATCCCATCCGCGTGGAGAGCGTGACCCCGGTGCCGCCGCATGGCACGCGCTTTGAAATCACGTTCGGCAAGCGGGAGAGTCTGGCGACCGAGCTCGCCCTCCTGCGCGCCGTCTTGGTTCGCTTCGCGGCTTTCTTGTCGACGGAGATCGAGGTGGACGAGACGGTCGACGGTGTAGCGCGCGGGGGCCTTCCGCTCAATCTTGACTGGCGCACGACCGCCGGACGGCGGGGGCGCTCGTACGTCACTGAGCTCGGCGGCCAGCGGGCGGAGATCACCATCGGATTCGCCAACGGCGGGCACGAGATCTATCAGTCGCGCGTATACGTGACCTCGCGCTACAACCTCACAGCCAAAGGACGCCCAACTGCTCTCGATCTGCCCGGCCTTCTTATCCGTGTCGACAGCCGCGCTTTTGATCTGCCCTTTGGTCGGCACTGCTTGCGCAACGAGGACGTTTTGGAGCCTCTGGCAACACATCTCAGAGAGCGCGTCCTGCCGGACTACGTTGGCTCCCTGATTGACGAATACGAGCACGGTTGGCTTGTCGATGTTTCGGCGGCGGAAGTCGAGGCCCTGTGCGCTGCCCTGCTTGACCGGGACACCCCATTGGAATGGCGCCTGGCTTCGTTACCGCTGTTCGTGGCGGTGGGCGGTGATCGCCACAGCCTCGCCGAGCTCGATGTCGTCGCGGACGAAAGGGGGTATCTCTATCGCGAGGCGGACGACGCCGCTGGGCTCGACTACAGTGTCTTTGGCGTGCCGGTGCTCAGCCGCGTGCAGCCGTACGGCTGCAGCGAGATCCTGACTCGTCGTTTCGACAAACGCATCGTCACCCTGGGGGTCGAGGACCTCGTGATCGAGCCACCCGTGAACGGTGCCCTGGGAGAACGCGAGCAGCGGTTCATGGATCACCTGCGCTTTCACCCTGAGGCGCTGGGCCGGGCATTGCGCCCGACGCACCGGCAGTTGCAGGAAATGGCCGCACATCCACAGCGCCGCAGCGCCGGCTCTGAAGCCGCGGTGGTCAAGGTCGGCGAAGAAGCCGAACAGGCCCAATCGGATCTCGCTGCCATCGAATGGAAGGTCAACTACCTCGTCGGCAGCGACGGCCGGAGCCCCTGCCGCACGCATCGCTTTCTGTTGCGTGGCGACACCGTGGTCCTCAACCTCAACCATCCAGAGATCTCCCGGCTGTTCACACTGGCGGACCAGCACCCGACCCTGGCGGGCCACTGGGGACTCGCCATCGCACTCACCGACCCCAGCCAGCGCATCCTTCCCCATCTTTCGCACGAAGCCCGCGAGGATCTTTTGGTGGCGGACGCCGTCGCCAAGTGCACTGGCGCGGATTTTGTGGACGAAACCATCGCTGAAACTTGCGAAGGAACCCAGACACGCCTCCGCGTTCGTTCGACAGGCAACTGACACGAGGATGACCGCCATGACAACGACCCCGCTGACCGACATCGTCCAGACCTTGGAAATGCCACACGGCCTCGAGATCGATCTCGACGAGGCTTGGCGCAAACTCATTTCACGCCAGTTCGGCGGTGATCCATCGCGCGGATTCGCCGAGCTGATCCAGAACTTCATCGACAGCTATCCGGTGGGCGTCGCCTGGGAGAACCGTCGCGCCGAAATCGTTACCGACGCGCATGCCATTTCCATCACGGATTGGGGTGAAGGCATGAACCGGGACCGTCTCAAACTGCTCGTCACCCTGGGCGGCACGGACAAAGATCACGACGAGACCAAGATTGGTAGGTTCGGCATCGGGTTCTTCTCGGTTTTCAATCCTGCCCTCGGCACACGCCGGGTGGTGGTACACACGCGCTGCGAGGGCCGCGGCGTCGAGCTGATCTTCACCGTACCCGAGCCATCGCGACGGCCAGTCCTCACAGCGAAGGTTCACAAGACCGCGCCTGATTTCGGCACGCGCGTGACGGTCGAGGTCGACGACGAAGATGCGCCCCGCAATTGCGTGCGCGCGGCCCGGAAGGCCCTGCGACACTTTCCTTGCCCCGTCACCATCGACGGTAAGCCAGCCGCATCGGTGTGGCTTGAAGCGCAGCAAGACGGGTTGCCCGTGTTCGAGCACGACCAATGTCGTGGATTCCTGTGCCCGGATTGGCATGGCAACGAAGTGACTATTCTTCGCCGCTACGAGCGCCTGATGGACCTGAGCATCGGCGGACTGACGACTGGTGGTCACGGAATGACAGGGGATCTCCGCGATCTGCAGAAGCGTGCCGTTCCGTGGCTTCCCAGGCCTTCTGCGGTGATCAACTCGAACGATCTGACGGCCACCATCAGCCGCGACGGCTTCTATTTGGATGCGGCCTGGGAACGCATGGTCCGGGCCTTGGGCACGGCGCTTGAGCAAGCGCTCGGCGAGGAACTTGCGCAACTGTCCCCGGATTCGGACAGCTACCTTCGCCTCGTGGTCAACAATCAGTTCGTTCTGAGCGAGCGCGTCGGTCGCCACATTCGGGCATGCATGGCCGACGGTGCTGTTAGCGATCACGTATTGGCTCTGCTGGCTGAGGCCCCCGTCTACCGCCTGTGCGGCAAGCGCGACCGCGTCTCATTGCTCGATATCGCCCGGCGCCGGACCTCGGATCTGCCGGTATTCCACGTGCCAAGTGCCAATCACGAAGGTTGGCTGGGCGGGGCGTTCCGACACGATTTCATCGTTGCCCCGGTGCTGCACGCACACGATGTGGAGGCGCCCGCTGCCTACGATACGATCTTCAAGGCCGCTTTCGGTTCCGACGTCATCAACCTCGACACCATCCGCGACAACACGGACACCATCGGCAAGCTGGTTGATCGCGGTATCGTTGATCCCGCCCTGCTGACACCGAACACGTTCCGCGTGGCCGAGCAAGACCTCAACGCCGACGAGCGCGCCCTGCTTGGCGAAATCAACGCCCTTCTCGAACATGCTTCCGTCGCGAACGTCTTGCGCCGGGGCATCGGCCGGGGATATCTGGGCGTGCGGGCATCGTATTTCGAGAGTGACTGCGCCGGTCTGGCCGCAGCGACCGGTCTTTTCGACGAGGACGGCCAACCCAACAAGCCCGTCGCCGACACCGCCCGAAAGCTCGGTCGCATCCACCTGGGCCTGCGCAGGAGCCATTCCATCGTCCATGCCTTCGTGCGATCCATCGATCCCATGCGTGCGTTCTTCGCCGTATCGTTCCTGGCCCAGCGCCTGGTCGAATCGCAAAAAGCCCTGATCCCCCACAATCGCCTCGCCCACACCGTGCCCGACCAACTCGGCACCGAGCTACGCCAAGCCATGCTGCGCAGCCTGGTCGTGGACCCGCCGAGCGGAGGATCGGCTGCGGCGTGATCGACGATAGGGGAAGTCGAGGAGAACGAACGTGAGGTTGCGAATCTGACCCGGTCTTTCTGAAGGGGAATTGGGGTCAGAACCCGGTCTCGCCGGCCGTTCCGTTCCTAAATGCTCAACATGGCTCTTGCTGCCACCTTCGGAATGATTGCGGGACCTACGACGACAACTGGACTGCCGGAACATGAGGCGCCGGCCATTGCGCAAGTCGCTCCCTTGTTCTCGAGGCAGTACAACAGAGACCTGGCCAATATTGTGAGTTCCGTGGTTTCGCTGGCACCCGGCCGGACAAGCCCGGTCTTGGGACCCTGGAGCGTTGAAATCAGCGGCCTGGTTGCATTGGTCAAGCCTCCCCAACAGCCCATGCGCGACATGGACGAATCTCTCACGTCCGCGGGAATGTCTACTGGTTCACCGATAGAAGTGCTGCCGTTGCTTGGCGTGCGCGCCAAGATCGGAATATTCGACTATGCAGGCGTCGGTATTACGGCCGGGACCAGCGGCAGCGTTGTGGCGGATCTAAGTAGCGGCAGCGGTTCGATGGGCTTGTCGACTCGTTTCTATTCAGGGGATGTGTGGCTTGCCATGATGACCAGTCGCTTTTTCAGGGCAGACCTTACAGCCGACGTATCCATGGTTCGTGGCAACGTGGTGGTGCTCTCAACTGGAGATGGCAGCGCGAAAACAACCGTCAATACCCGTTCCTTTTCGGCCGGCTTGATGCTTAGTGGCGGCCCCGAATGGATCATAAATCCATTTGTGTATGGGAACGCGACTGGCGTCATGGGGTACGGCAGAACTTCCTTCGCGGCGTGCAGCGACGGCAACATCGCCACCATTCCAGACACCTTGGGAAATTTGAACGCGATGACCTATCAAGCCGGCATTGGTTTGAAGGGGAAAATTGTGGGCGTCGCTGGCGGAATCAGCAGCGATGGAAGTGTTGGCGTCGGCGTGACCCTCGGCTTTGGAATGGTCTTCGGCAAGCGGTAAGGAACGAGTTACCGGCCGCCCTTATTTCCGCGGCCGGTAGAGATCGTGCTTGTCAGCGACTTCGCCTCGGCCGTTTGTGGGATTTCGCTTGTTTCCAACGCGCGCGATTCATCTTTGGACGAAGCGTGTGCGAGGTCCGTCGTGGGCTGCGCAACCGCGCGGAAGATGTCTTCTGCTTCACTCAATTCGCGAAGCTCGGTCGCGGCTTCCGGGAAATGCCGAACGAGCTCGGCGGCGACAGCCAATGCATCGAGCGCGGCCGACGAAACTTCTGCCCCTTGCGCGAACCACCACATCCGAGAGCGTTCCTGTGGGGCCACGTTGGCCAGTTCGGCCAGCCGGACGTCATTGACGGGAACCGCATGAAATAGGCGGGGACGCACGACCGCATCGAACTCGGCTAGCGCCAGCTGCGATTCTTCATCCAGGACCGGGCTGTGCCCAAGGAGCACTTCTGCACCGGCGAGGATTTGGTCAGCCTGATCGCGTGCTGCCAGCGCCTGCAAGACCTGCGGACGAGCACGCTCGGCTGTCGCATCGTTGCCGACGAGATCCGGGACTGCACAGCCGAAGTTGAGGGCCTCGTTCTCAAGCGCAATGAAGTCGAAGGCCGCAAGCGCACGCCCTGCCAGGTCAGCGGCTTTGTCCGGTTGAGGAGTCAGCCTGCCAATGGCGTCCGTCTCGCCCATCCGTCGAAGGCGACCAAAGGCTGCCACCGCCTCGATGGCTGCGGGTCCATTCGAGGGGGTATTCTCATCGCGAACTGCCTGCTCGATGAGGCTTGCCGCGCGATCGCGTTCGGCCGGATCAGGCGTCCACTGGCGAAAATCGGCGTTGCTCATTCGCTCTCCCAATTCGACGACGGGCTGGGCGGCTCGTCAGGCGGAACATCCCACTCGGTTGTGCCAGTTTGTTTCAGTTCCCGAAGTCTCCGGCGCAGAACCAGCCTCATCTTGTCCACGTAGCCAGGGGTTGTTTCCAGCAGGCGAGCCAGCTCCTTGCTCGTGGTATCCGGGCTACCCGTAAGGGCGGATTGGGTCAGAAGCCAGAACAGCTGGACGAGGACACTGTCCCGCTCGCCTAGATGAGCGGCGACGACCGTTGCCTGGCGCGGAAAATCACGGCCATCGGCCAGCAAGCGCAAGGGCTCGAGGGGTGGCTCGCTCTGGGTAGAACTGGCGAAATCGCCGGGGAATTGCTCCCAGTAGCGGCGAGCGATTCTATCTTTCCGCACCCAATCGATGATGAAGTTGATGGCGGCCGTGCCAGCCCAGGCTTGCAACTGCCGGACCGTCTTGAATTGTCCAGGTGGCACCGCGAGCCTGCGGGTGCAGATCTCCTGGGCCACATCTTCGGGTGACAGACCGGCTCGGTTCGCCGAACCAGAGCGGCTCGCAACGCGCAGGGCGTGATGGTGGGCAATGGCGTCGCCAGCGATGCCGAAGGCAGTCTTTCGCGCCCAGGCTCGCACCGCAAAGGGATCTTCGCTGTTGGATATCGGGTCTTTTCGATAGGCGGCCAGTACCTGCTGCCCAAGGGGATCTTCCGGCAGGTGCCCAAGGCGTGCCATCAGTCGCGCTTGGCGCACGACGATCGCCTGCAAACGGTCGCGCCGCGATTGCGAAGGGTGAGGGGGCACGGCGGATAAGCTACATGTACGCTCCGGCTTTAGGCAAGCAACCCTTCGCAAGCGCTTTGCGGCGATGCTTTTGGCATCGTCCTTGTCGATCTCCAAGCGAAGGAATCCAGTCCGCACGTGTCCCCTTCATGCCGGGACGGATGTGAGGCCGGCGATCTGACCCGCCGATTTGGGGGAGGCAATTCGGGTCAGAAGCAAGCGTTGCCCTTCGTCCTACCAGTTGACGCGATAGCCAGGGCGTAGGACTCTGCACGCGCGAGGGGCGCGATCATGACTGGACCAACGAATTCTTCGACGATGGCGATGCACTCAGACACCAAGGCCGTGGGCTGGAAGACCGTCAGCGTCTTCGTGTCGAGCACGTTCGACGACATGCACGCAGAGCGGGACTACCTGGTCAAAGAGGTGTTTCCGCGCCTGCGCGAATGGTGCGAGCAGAGGCGGCTGCGCCTGGTCGACGTGGATCTGCGCTGGGGCGTGACCGAGGCCGACGCCACCAACAACAAGCGGGTGGTCGACGTGTGCCTGCGCCGCATCGACGATTGCCGGCCCTTCTTCATCTGCCTGCTCGGCCAGCGCTATGGCTGGATCCCGAGGCGGCAGGACGTGACAGCCGAGACCAGCGGCGCCTACCCACATATTGCCGGCGCCCTGGGCGCGGCGTCGGTGACCGAGATGGAGATTCAACACTCGACCGTCACTGGCAAGCATGTGTCGGATGCCTTCTTCTACCTGCGCGACCCTTCGTACCTGGCGGATCTGCCTGCTGATCCGGCGCAACTCCGGCAGCGCATCTACACGGATGAGGCTGAGGAGGATGCGGCTCTACGCAAGGAGAGGCTGCGGGTGCTGCGCAAGCAGAAGATCCCGGCGACCGGACGCCCGGTTCGACGGTATTTCGCGCGCTGGGATGCCGGGCTGAGAACGCCTGAGATCGCGCTGCCGCCCCTTTGCCCGGCAACCTTGCCTGAGAACATCGAGACCTGGCGAAAGAACTGGCAGCGCTGGGCGGGGGCGCGTGTGGCCGGTACCGACGTGAACAAGGATGCTGCCGAAGGTGCCAAGGCGGCGGCCCACAACGCGAAGCTGACCCGTGGTCGGCTGACGGACTTCGCTGTCGGCGAGCGCCCGCTCGGCGAGGTGATTTTCGAAGACTTGCAGCAAGCCATCGCTCTGCGCTTTCCCGATCATGTCGAGGCGGGCGAACAGACCGACCTGCAGCGAGAGCTGGACCTGCAAGAGGAGCTGATCGCCTCGGCCACCGAGGGCTTCATCGGCCGCGTCGCTGACCTTGCGGCGCTCGACGAGTATGCCGACAGCGACGATACCCGCCTCTTTGCTCTGGCCGCCGCTGGCGGCATTGGCAAGACGACTCTTCTGGCCAATTGGATCGCGAATCGGCGCGAGCGTGACGATGTCGTCTTCTGCCGGTTCATCGGGGTGGGAGATCGGTCGAGCAGCGTGGATTCGCTGCTGGCCTCGCTGCTGGACGAATTGCAGGAAGCCGGACGCATCGAGAGCGAGATCCCGCCTGACCCGAGGAAGCTGCGCGAGAAGCTGCCCGAGTTGCTGGCCGAATGTGGGAAGCACGGCCGGGCGGTCATCGTCATCGATGCCCTGAACCAGCTCGACAGCGGCCTGGGCGATCTTGACTGGCTGCCGAGAGCGATGCCCATGGGTCTGAAGATGGTAGTCAGCTTCAAGACTGGCACCCCCGCCGCCGACGACCTGCTGGCCCGCTGGCGCTCCCCGCCTCGCCCCGCGCAGCGGGGAGAGGCCGACGCGCAAAGCGCGGCGGGTGAGGGGCCACACGCAACGACTCCGGCCGCCGACGTGCGCATCCACGAATGCCGCGGCTTCGACAACATCGCCGACCGCAAGGCCCTCGTGACCGGCTACCTCGAACGGCACCTCAAAGAGCTAGATCAATCGCACCTGGAAACCCTGGTCACCGTGCCCGGCGCCGAGAACCCGCTCTACTTGCGCGTGGTACTCGGCGAGCTGCGCGTCTTCGGGGCCTTCGGGCAACTCCGCGAGAAACTGGCCCACGACTTCGGCACAACGCCGGTCGAGGCGTTCGCGGGCGTCCTGCGCCGCCTCGAAACCGACCCAGCCCACGCCGCGATTCCACCAGCGACCAGCGTGCCGCTCATCTTTGGTTTCCTCGCCCACGCGCACGGCGGCCTGCCCGAAGCCGCCATCGTGGATCTGGTGGAGACCGAGGTGAACCTCGGATCCAATCGCCGCCGCGACGTTGCGGCGAGCGTTGCCCTGGTGTTGCGCCAGCTCCGCCCCTACCTCGCCCACCGGGAAGGCCGCATCGACTTCTTCTTCGAGAGCTTCCATCTCGCGGCCAAGCAACGCTACACACGGCCGGCCGCCGAGTTGCCAGTGCGAAGCGAGGCCGCGTGGCACGATTCCCTGGCCAACTGGTGTGCGACGTGGGAGCGGCTCGAAGGCGCAAGCCAGCGGTATGCTCTGAGCTGGCTGCCGACGCACCAGCTTGCCGCCGGCCGCAGCACGGACGCGGTGGAGGTGATGGTGGATTTTGGTTACCACCACGCGCGGCTGGCGCGACTCGGAGCGGGCGATGTGGTCGAGGTGACGAAGGACTTCACAGCGCTGGTGCGCGAGAAGCTGCCAGCGGACCAGCGCGAGGCTGTCGAAACTTGGCAGCGGTTTCACGATGAGATCACGCATTTCCTGCGGCGGCCGGGCATTCAGCCCGAGGTCGAGCTGATGCAGAAGGCCTACGCGCACGCGGACGCGAGCCCCGTCACGCGAGGCACGGAGGCGTGGCTGGCAGGGCACGAGTCGAAGGACTGGTGGGTTCGCAAGCTCGGCAGGCCAAAGGAGGTAGTACGCAACCCATGCATGCGGGTGCTGGAGGGCCACACCAAACCGGTCTTGTCAGTAGCGGTCCACGCGGACGGGCGGCGCGCGGTGACGGGGAGCCGGGACTGTACGGTGCGGGTGTGGGACCTGGACACGGGCGCCTGCTTGAGAACGCTGGAGGGCCACACCAGCGAAGTCAACTCAGTGGCGATCCACGCGGACGGGCGACGCGCGGTGACGGGGAGCCGGGACAAGACGGTGCGGGTGTGGGACCTGGACACGGGCGCGTGCCTGAGAACCCTCAACACCAACTGGGTCTCGTCGGTGGCGCCACACCCGGATGGGCGGCGGCTGGTCACGGGGAGCTGGGACAAGACAGTGCGCGTGTGGGACCTCGACACCGGCGAATGCCTCAGAACCCTCCAGGGCCACGCCGACGCGGTCACATCAGTGGCGCTACACGCGGACGGGCGGCGCGCAGTGACGGGGAGCCGGGACTATACGGTGCGGGTGTGGGACCTGGACACGGGCGCAAGCCTGAGTACGCTGCAAGGCCTCACCTATGGTGAGGTCAACTCAGTGGCGTTACACGCGGACGGGCGGCGCGCGGTGACGGGAGGGGGGTACGTAGACCCCACGGTGCGGGTGTGGGACCTGGACACGGGCGCGTGCCTGAGAACGCTGCAGGGCCACACCAACGATGTCTGCTCAGTGGCGCTCCACGCGGACGGGCGACGCGCGGTGACGGGGAGCCGGGACAAGACGGTGCGGGTGTGGGACCTGGACACGGGTGCATGCCTGAGAACGCTGCAGGGCCACACCAACGAGATCAGGTCCGTGGCGCTCTACGCGGACGGGCGGCGCGCGGTGACAGGGAGTGATGACGAGACGGTACGGGTGTGGGACCTGGACACGGGTGCAAGTCTGAGAACGCTGCAGGGCCACACCGCCGAGGTCAGGTCAGTGGCGCTCCACGCGGACGGGCGGCGCGCGGTGACGGGGAGCGAGGACAAGACGGTGCGGGTGTGGGACCTGGACACGGGCGCGTGCCTCAGAACGCTGCAAGGCCACACCGATGATGTCTACTCGGTGGCGCTCCACGCGGACGGGCGACGCGCGGTAACGGGAGGGGGGTACGAAGACCCCACGGTGCGTGTGTGGGACCTGGACACCGGCGCGTGTCTGAAAACGCTGCGGTTCCATACCGACGATGTCTACTCAGTGGCGCTCCACGCGGACAGACGGCGCGCGGTGACGGGGAGCGGGGATGAGACCGTGCGGGTGTGGGACCTGGACACGAGCGCGTGCCTGAGAACGCTGCAAGGCCACACCGGTTGGGTCACCTCGGTGGCGCTCCACGCGGACGGGCGGCGCGCGGTGACGGGGAGCTTTGACAAGACGGTGCGGGTGTGGGACCTGGACACCGGCGCGTGTCTGAAAACGCTGGAGGGCCACACCGATTCGGTCATGTCAGTGGCGCTCCACGCGGACGGGCGGCGCGCGGTGACGGGGAGCTGGGACCATACGGTGCGGGTGTGGGACCTAGCCACGGACGCGTGCCTGAGAACGCTGCGGGGCCACACCCACAAAGTCACCTCAGTGGCGCTCCACGCGGACGGGCGGCGCGCGGTGACGGGAAGCAATGACAGGACGGTGCGGGTGTGGGATCTGGACACGGGCGCGTGCTTGGGGACATGGTGTGGGGCGGATGCTTTCCATGGTGGCATAGACTTGGGAAAGCCCCTGACCAATGGCCACGTCCACATCGCCGTCGGCTGTGGAAAAGATGTCCTCTTCTTCGAACTCATGCCCCCCGGCCCGCTCACGCGCACGACCCTTGCCACCTGGTCGCCGACCCACCCACTCCTCGCCACCGTCCTCGACACCGGCGCCGTCACGCTCCACCAATGGCACGCATCGTCCGCGCAGCTCGAAGAACTCGTGCGCTCCGCGCCCAGCAGCGCGCCCATTGCTTCTCTCCGGTTCTCCCTCGACGGAACGCGCCTGCAAGTTCTCGTCGCTGACAACACTGAGCACATCCTCGACGCCACCACCCTCCAGCCCGCTCCTTTCTCAACCTGCGCCTGGGCCGACCCACTCTCCACCGGCCCCGACGGCGCCTGGCGCGTGGTGATTCGCGACGGGCGGATAGTCGTCGAGGCGGTGAAGCCTCGACCGGACTCTCCTGAAGGCAAAACGCCATGAGCGGTGCCGTGGGCTGGAAGACCGTCAGCGTCTTCGTTTCCAGCACGTTCGACGACATGCACGCAGAGCGGGACTACCTGGTCAAAGAGGTGTTTCCGCGCCTGCGCGAATGGTGCGAGCAGAGGCGGCTGCGCCTGGTCGACGTGGATCTGCGCTGGGGCGTGACCGAGGCCGACGCCACCAACAACAAGCGGGTGGTCGACGTGTGCCTGCGCCGCATCGACGATTGCCGGCCCTTCTTCATCTGCCTGCTCGGCCAGCGCTATGGCTGGATCCCGAGGCGGCAGGACGTGGCAGCCGAGACCAGCGGCGCGTACCCACATATTGCCGACGCCCTAGGCGCGGCGTCGGTAACCGAGATGGAGATTCAACACTCGACCGTCGCTGGCAAGCATGTGTCCGATGCGTTCTTCTACTTGCGCGATCCTTCGTATCTGGCGAATCTGCCTGCTGATCCGGCACAGCTCCGGCAGCGCATCTACACGGACGAGGCCGAGGAGGATGCGGCCGACCGCAAGGAGAAGCTGCGCAGGCTGCGTGAGCAGAAGATCCCGGCGACCGGGCGCCCGGTGCGCCAGTATTTTGCGCGCTGGAACGCGGAGCTGCGCACGCCTGAGATCACTCTGCCGCCTCAGTGTCCGGCAACCTTGCCTGATAACATCGAGACCTGGCGAAAGAACTGGCAGTGCTGGGCGGGGGCGCGTGTGGCTGGCACCGACGTGGACGAGGACGCTGCCGAAGGTGCCAAGGCGAAGGCCCACAACGAGAAGCTGACCCGTGGCCGGCTGGCGGACTTCGCTGTCGACGAGCGCCCGCTCGGTGAGGTGATCTTTGAAGACCTGCAGCAAGCCATCGCTCAGCGCTTTCCCGATCATCTCGAAGCGGGAGAGCAGACCGACCTGCAGCGAGAGCTGGACCTGCAAGAGGAGCTGATCGCCGCGGCCACCGAGGGCTTCATCGGTCGCGCAGCCGACCTTGCGGCGCTCGACGCGTATGCCGCCAGCGACGATGGCCGCCTTTTCGCCGTTGCCGCCGCGGGCGGCATTGGCAAAACGACTCTTCTGGCCAAATGGATCGCCGATCGACGCGAACGCGACGATGCTGTCTTCTGCCGGTTCATCGGGGTGGGCGATCGGTCGAGCAACGTGGATTCGCTGCTGGCCTCGCTGCTGGACGAATTGCGCGAAGCGGGACGGATCGAGAGTGAGATCCCGACCGACCCGAAGAAGCTACGTGAGAAGTTACCCGAGCTCCTCGCCGAATGCGGGAAGCATGGCCCGGCGGTCATTGTCATAGATGCCCTGAACCAGCTCGACAGCGGATTTCGCGATCTCGACTGGCTGCCGAAGGCAATGCCCGCGGGGCTGAAGCTGGTGGTCAGTTTCAAGACCGGCACCCCCGCCGCCGACGACCTGCTCACCCGCTGGTGTTCCCGCGAGGCCCGCTCCGCGCCTCGCCCCGCGCAGCGGGGAGAGGCCGACGCGCAAAGCGCGGCGGGTGAGGGGCCACACGCAACGACTCCGGCCGCCGACGTGCGCATCCACGAATGCCGCGGCTTCGACAACATCGCCGACCGCAAGGCCCTCGTGACCGGCTACCTAGAACGTCACCTGAAAGAGCTAGATCAATCGCACCTCGAAACCCTGGTCACCGTCCCCGGCGCCGAGAACCCGCTCTACCTGCGCGTGGTCCTCGGCGAACTGCGCGTCTTTGGCGCCTTCGGCCAGCTCCGCGACAAACTAGCCCACGACTTCGGCACCACCCCCATCGAGGCGTTCGCGGGCGTGCTGCGCCGCCTTGAAACCGACCCAGCCCACGCCGCAATTCCCCCAGCCACCAGCGTGCCGCTCATCTTCGGGTTTCTCGCCCACGCGCACGGCGGCCTGCCCAAAGCCGGCATCGTGGATCTGATGGAGACCGAGGTGAACCTCGGATCCAATCGCCGCCGAGACGTTGCAGCGAGCGTCGCCCTGGTGCTGCGACAACTCCGCCCCTACCTCGCGCACCGAGAAGGGCGCATGGATTTTTTCTTCGAGAGCTTCCATCTCGCGGCCCAGCAACGCTACACACGTCCGGACGCCGAGTTGCCGGTGCGAAGCGAGGCCGCGTGGAACGATGCCCTAGCAAACTGGTGTGCGAAGTGGGAGCGGCTCGAAGGCGCAGGCCAGCGCTATGCTCTGCGCTGGCTGCCGATGCATCAGATGGATGCGGCAAGAGCGGCGGACGCGGCTGAGGTGATGACGGACTTCGGGTATCACTACACACGGCTGGAGAAGCTGGGTGCGAACGATGTCATCGAGGTGACGAGGGACTTCGCGGCGCTGGTGCAGGCGGAGCTTCCGGGGGATCGGCGCGAGACTGTCGAGACTTGGCGGCGGTTCCACGACGAGATCGCACATTTCCTCCGGCGGCCGGGTATTCGCCCCGAGGTCGAACTGATGCAGCGGGGGTATGTCCACGCAGATACGAGCCCCGTCACCGCCGGCACAGAGGCGTGGCTGGCCCTTCACCCGCCGAAGGGTTGGTGGTTTCGCAAGCTTGGGAGGCCCAAAGAACTCGTGCGCAGCGCGTGCCTGCGCGTGCTTGAGGGCCACTCCGACAGAGTCTCTACGGTTGCGCTTTGCGCCGATGGCCGCCGCGCCGTCTCAGGGAGCTGTGACGGCACGTTGCGGGTATGGGATCTAGACACGGGCGCATGTCTGCGCGTGCTTGAGGGCCACTCCGACCTTGTCAACTCAGTCGCGGTATGCCCGGACGGCCGCCGCGTGGTCTCAGGGAGCAGGGACAAGGCGTTGCGGGTTTGGGACCTAGACACGGGCGCGTGCCTGCGCGTGCTTGAGGGCCACTCCGACTTTGTCAACTCAGTCGCGGTATGCCCGGACGGCCGCCGCGTGGTCTCAGGGAGCTTGGACAAGACGTTGCGGGTGTGGGACCTAGGCACGGGCGCATGCCTGCGCGTGCTTGAGGGCAGCTTCGGCGTTGTCACCTCAGTCGCGGTATGCCCGGACGGCCGCCGCGCTATCTCGGGGAGTAACTTCTTCGCAAGTTACGGGACGGGCGCGGATGCGTTGCGGGTGTGGGACCTGGACACGGGCAAGTGCCTGCGCGTGCTCAAGGGTCCCTACGGTTTCTCGTTCGCGGTATGCGCGGACGGCCGCCGCGTGGTCTCAGGGAGCTTGGACAAGACGTTGCGGGTGTGGGACCTGGACACCGGTGCGTGCCTACGCGAACTCGAGGGCCACTCCGACGCAGTCTACTCGGTCGCGCTTCGCGCGGATGGCCGCCACGCCGTCTCGGGGAGCGGGGACATGACGCTGCGGGTGTGGGACTTGGACGCCGGCGCATGCCTGCGCGTGCTCAACGGCCACTCCAGCGGAGTCAACTCAATCGCGGTATGCCCGGACGGCCGTCGCGCCGTCACGGGGAGCTATTATGATCGCAGGTTGCGGATGTGGGACCTAGACACGGGCAAGTGTCTGCAAGTGCTCGAGGGCCACACTGGCCTGTTCTCCTCGGTCGCGCTTTGCGCGGACGGCCGCCGCGCTGTCTCGGGGAGCGCCGACAAGACGTTGCGGGTGTGGGACCTGGACACCGGTGCGTCCCTGCGTGTGCTCGAGAGCCACTCCGACGAAGTCAATTCGGTCGCGGTTTCCATAGACGGCCGTCGCGCCGTCTCGGGGAGCGCCGACAAGACGTTGCGGGTGTGGGACCTGGACACCGGTGCGTGCCTGCGCGAACTCGAGGGCCACTCCGACGCAGTCAATTCGGTCGCGGTATGCCCAGACGGCCGTCGCGCCATCTCAGGGAGCAAGGACGAGACAGTGCGGGTGTGGAACCTAGACACGGGCGCATGTCTGCGCGTGCTGGAGGGCCACACCGACCAAGTCATGTCGTTCGCATTTTGTGAGGATGGTCGCCATGTGGTCTCGGGGAGCGCGGACATGACGCTGCGGGTGTGGGACTTGGACGCCGGCAAGTGCCTGCGCGTGCTCAAATGCCACTCCAGCGGAGTCAACTCAATCGCGGTATGCCCGGACGGCCGTCGCGCCGTCACGGGGAGCTATTATGATCGCAGGTTGCGGATGTGGGACCTAGACACGGGCAAGTGTCTGCAAGTGCTCGAGGGCCACACTGGCCTTTTTTACTCAGTCGCGGCATGCCCAGACGGCCGCCGCGCGGTCTCGGGGAGCATGGACATGACGTTGCGTGTGTGGGACCTGGACACCGGTGCGTGCATGCGTGTGCTCGAAGGCCATACGAGCTATGTCGAGTCGGTCGCGGTTTGTGCGGACGGCCGCCGTGCAATCTCGGGGAGCGACGACAACACGTTGCGTGTGTGGGACCTGGACACCGGCGCGTGTCTCCGCGTGCTTGAGGGTCACCCCTCCAAGGTCCACTCAGTCGCACTGTGCGCGGATGGCTGCCGCGCGGTCTCGGGGAGCAGGGACAACACGTTGCAGGTCTGGGACCTAGACACGGGCGAATGCCTGGCAACGTGGTTTGAAGGGGGCGATCTTTGCAAAATGACCTTGGGCAAGTCTTTCGCATGCGGTCGCGCCCGCATCGTGGCCGCCTGCAAGGATGGCTCCGTCCACCTCTTCGAGCTCGTGCCCCCCGGCCCGCTCATCCGCACCATCCTGACAACCTGGTCGCCCACGCGTCCGCTCATTGCCACGGTGAGCGACACCGGCGCCGTCGCGATCCACTATTGGCACGCCTCGGCCGCGCATCTTGAGGAGTTTGCGCGCTCTGCATCCGGCAGCGCTCCCATCTGCTCCCTCCGCTTCTCCCTTGACGGCACGCGCCTGCAAGCCATGATCACCAACAATATCCCCATCCTCACCTCCTCCACACTCCCGCCGGTCCCCCGCGCTCCGAAATCGATCTGGGCTCGAATGCGGAGCCTCATCGCTTCCCCGAAAGGTCCCGTTCCACCCCCTCCGTGCGCTTTGGCCGACTCACGCGACGCTAGCCACGAAATGACCGAGCGTATCCTCGACGCCACCACGCTCCAGCCCGCCCCTCCGCCAACCTGCGCCTGGTCCTCCGCCCGCGACACTAGCCCCGACGGCGCCTGGCGTGCGGTAGTCCGCGATGGGCGGCTGGGGGTAGAGACGATTTTCTCGATCACGAGCGGCCGGGATGCGGCTGTCCGGGAGGGCGGAACATGATGAAAACGCCGACCCTCGCTGGGCCTGGCGACGATCCTATGCACCAGGGGGCACGAACACGGAAGGCTTCGGAGGAAGGACACCATGACCAGGTTGCTTCACGTCGCGTTTGCCGTGATCACGTTGGTTTCGTTTGCTGGCTGCTCCGGCAATGGCACAGGCAAGAAGGCTTCATGCGATGGCGGCGCGTGTTCGGACGCCCCGCGCGACAGCAGGGATGGCACCACCGCGAAGGCGGATGTGTCACTTGGGCCCGACGCCGCGGACTCGGCGTCGGATGTCTCCCCGAGTGGTGACCGACAAGTGGCCCCGGACTCGGCCTTGGCGGACGCACCAGTGGTTCGTGCTGATGCAATTGCGCCGGTCGACCAGTCGGCTGACACTGGCGTCGTCATCGACGCGACAGCGCCCTCGGACGCCGTCGCCGACGCGCCAAGGATGCCTGAGGCTGGCCCAGTCAGCAGCGGAGACGCACCGTCGCCTGATCTCGATGGAAGCGCGACGACTGATTCGAGTCAGCCAACCGTGGACGTCCTTTCCGGGAACCCAGCGATCGGTGACGTTGCCGATGCCAATGGCATCAGCGACAGCGCGAAGCCCGATACCCCTGCGGCGTCGCCGGATGTGGCCGCCGATTCCAGCAGCGCGGTTGCGGAAGACGCCGACACCGGCGCGGCTGCTGTCGTCGATGCTGCTGACGCAGTCGGAATTGTCTGCGAGACTTGCTCTCAATCCGTCCCAGGCTACAGCGTCGCGCGATGTCTCGCCGACGGAAACCAAGAGATGCGGCTGTGCAAGGACGGCCAGCATTTTGGCTCTATCGTGCTGACCTCAGCCGGGGCGCTGTCGATTCGCCCGCATCCGGGCAAGGACCCGAATGGTTGGGGCAGCAGTCTCTACCTGCAGGCTTTTCTCTCAGGACAGACCGTTCTCTCGGGCGCGTCTCGTTCGGTGGAGGGTATTGCGTCCACGGGAATTGCCGTCAAGGCATCAGGACCGGTCAATGCGCCGGCATCGACGACCTACGGAACATGGTCTTGGCAGATGACCTTCGCGTACGACTCTGCGGCCCGGGCCATGACGACCACCGGGGGAACCTACAGCGTGTCGCTCAATGGTCTGCTTTCGGCTCCGGCGCAGGACTTGAACGTTGCGCGCATCGCCTCGAACTACCTACACAACGTCCCACTGCTGAATCCGCCCAATACCACCGGGGACACGGGCGACATGCAAGAGGTGGTCGTCTCCAACGGACTCGACCAAACATGGAGCCCGCCGGCCAATCCTGGCTTCTATCCGCAGGACACTACGGACCACATGACGGTAGACGTGAAGGGGCACTACAATGTGGTGGATACCGCCAGGCAAGGGTTGGTTGCTATTGCCGCCGCGTACAAGCCCAGCCTGACTCTCACGCTCGCCAACCGAACGACCGGATTGCCGATGATCTTCGGTGCCGCCTACGACACCGCCATGCGCACCGACTTCTCGGCGGATAACGTCGGGGTGACCCCGATCGTGCTGAAGTCATGGACTGGGCACGAGGTGACCTTCGATGTGGTGGTTACATCGAGCGCACTTCCGGGTGACGCGACCGCATACCCATAGACGTTCAGACCGTGCCGCCGGGTTCTGCGGGGTGATGCGAGTACGTGACGTGCAGACCAATACGCTCGTCGCCGTGAACGAGGCCGATGTAGTGTCTAGCGGTCCCTCCGTCGTCTGCGCCTCGTCTTTGGCGACTTCCCGATTCCAAGTTTCCGCATCACCTCGTCCAGCGGAATGGTTTTTACGAGGCCGGCATTGATGGCGGCCATACGACTCTCGGCAAGACGAATGTCTTCCAACTCTCCTGGCTCTCTGCCATCGAGCGCGCAGAGAACGGTGAACCGTTTAGACGGCAGTTCAAGCACTCCGAAGGTCGCCGGCCGATAACCCGCAGGCTCCAGCAACGCACCCGACTGCTTGAATGCGTAGGTCTTCGAGCAACATGCACCGGGGTTCAAGATCCGGCCCTTGCCCGCTCTCAACTCAAAGGCGTCGTGCGTGTGGCCGACCACCAGGACATCGGCCCGCGCATCGTCGAGCAACCGTCGCCGCAAGGCTGGGCCGGTGGCGTCGGCTCGAATCCCCTCCATGTCGGAGCCCGGCCGCGCGTGCCACATCGCCACGCGCACGCCTGTCAGTTCGGCTGACCAAGATGAGGGTAGGGCGGCGATCCAGGCCAGGGCCTCGCGCGACAGCTTGGTGCCGCTGGCGACCAGGTCGGGAAGCTCGACCAGGGAAGGGGCGGATTTGCGCGGGTCTGGCCGCCGCCGACGGCGCTCCAACGCCCACCGCTCGTGGTTGCCGCGGATGCAGACTATCTTCTCAGCCTTGATCCGCTGGATAACTTCTTCCCCGAACGGTTCGACGTCGAGCAGGTCGCCGGGGCACAAGATCGTCGCGCATCCAATGCCGAGGAGGTGGCCAAGGGCCGCATCGAGGGCGGCAATATCACCATGGATGTCCGAGACGATGCCAACCTTCACGGAAACGGGTAAGGACTTGGCGGCTTGGGGTGCCTCACCGACACCGTACCGCTTGAGAATGTCCTCGTGCGAGAACGTGGCACCGCCCGCAAGAACCTCGGCGCGGCTCGCGTCGGCGAGGCGGATGTCTTCCGCGTCTTCGTCTTCGTCTTCGGCCTGGCTGGCGTCGTATTCGCCGAGTAGGGCCTTGGCCTCCGCCAGGTCGGCCACGGCGGCCACGCGCGTCGGCCCAAGGCCGTAGACACCGGGCACCTTCGGATCGTGCGCCGACCATGTGCCGTTTTCCTCGGTGAAGACAATCTTGCTCTTCACCGGAGCGCTTCCTTGATGACGTGGACGTCCTCGTGGATAAATTTCCAAATGTCTTCCGGACTCACTTGGAAGATCATCGCCTCAAGCTCTTGCCTGGTGAAGTTGCCCTCCGCCCGCTCCATCTTCCCGATGCCGTCGATCGTCGCCCAGAGGTCTAGCTTCGCCCAGTCGACGCGGGGGAAGCGTTTCCTGACCTCCTCGGATTGGTGACTGGCCCCCACGCCCAGGTGCCTGGTGATGTGGTTCTTCGCCATGATCACGGCACCGAAGTCCGCGACGAACGCCTCCTGCGTCTTACCCGTCGCGATCTTGCCGAGGAAGCCACACGCCAGAAACATGTCGTCGAGCCAGCCGCAGGAGTCACAACGGACGCTGATCCAGCGGTTGATGTTCGACCGCGGGCCAGGAGAAGGCTGGCCGCAGAGTTCGCACGTGACGGCGGAATCCTTCACGGCGGTTTGGAGGGCGGCTCGGGTCGCAGACACCTCGGTAGCCGCCTCGACCTCGATGAGGGTCGCGGACCCTCCGTCGAAGTACATGGTGAGGGTCGCAGGCCCTTCTTCGACGTACATGGCGAGGATCCCCATCTTCTCCTTGCATTGGATCACGACCAGGCTCGGGTCGGCGATGAGCTTCGCGGACAGTCTATCGAGGATGGAGAACCACCCGTCACCGCAGGCGAAGCCATCGCGAGCGAACGGCGGCGAGGCGCCGACGGCGGGCGAGTCCGCATGCCGGTAGAGGCCGGGGTAGGTCTCGATCAAGTGCCTCGCGTGCGCGACGGTCAGGTCGCCGCGGCCGATCCTGGTGCGGTACGGGCCGAGGCCCTGGGTAATGCACTCGCGCAAGGTCGGCCACGGACCAGAGAAATCGAAAGGGTCGGAGAGAGACGACTTGTCCATCAAGCCCTCCTAGCGAAGCCCGTACAGGGTCAAGATCGCCGCCCACCCGTACCCCAAGAGGCCAGGGGGCTCGTCTAGCTCGTGCGCATAGGCGATCAGCATGTCGAGGAAGTAGCGCGCGTGAAAGAACGCCTCCAAGATCGGACGCGTGTGTTTGGTCCACTCCCGGTTGTGCGAGTTGTCCCAGTTCTGCTTGCCGTCGCGGACGATCTCCTCGAAGTACGGGTCGAGCGGGGCGCTTGGATCAGTCGCGAGTGACCGCAGCTTGGCGACAATGTCCTCGGTGTAGATCTGACAGCGCCCGTACACCTTGTTGGACTGGTGGTAGAAACGGTAAACAGCGTCCTCGTCCACGCGCCCCGCGCACTCGTCGCGCAGCTTCTCCAGATCGGGGAGAGCCGCCTTGATGACGGCTAGCAGCCTCGCTACCTCCGGCCTGTTGTCGATTCTTCCTCCGCCTAGCGGGCGGTCTTTTTGAATTTGGGCTCGCAGGTGCGCCTCGTCGTTCATCGCTTCCCTTCCTTTCGCATGAATACAAGCGTTACGAGCACGGCCGCAGCGGCATCTAGGCTCAGATTGTGGAGCGATAAGCTGACGGTCTTCCCGACGCATGCGGCATGTCCCTGGAGCCCCGGCAACTTTTTCGAGCCCTGGAAGACCACCCGGCTCCCGATATAAGTGCCTTTGGGAATGCAGGCGCTGCCGGCTCCGACGATCTTAGCGATGACCTCGACCGACTTCGCCGTCGTGGCGTTGCGCTCTCTCGCACGTTTGCTCGGCCTGTCGTGCGATTCGCCCGTCGCCTGCGCGCCGCGCATCTTCACTCAACCTCCAGTCGGTAGCGCGGGCGAGGTTTGCCGTCCCGCTCCTGCATGACAGCTTCGCGCTTCAAGAACTTGGTCACGGGTATCGTCGCGAACTCGTACGGTGGCATCTCCGACTGAGCCTCGGCCCAGAGCTTTCCGACGTTGCTCGTCGGCGTCTCAAGAGTGAACGGCAGGCGCTCGCGCCGCTCGACCTTGTCGGCGACGGCCACGATCATCATCGGGCGATCTTCCGTGCCGTCGACCCAAGGCCTATAGACGGAGTTGAACCACTGCTCGAAGTCGGCAGGTGCCTCTACAAAGTAGAGCGCGTGGTCGCTGTAGGTCTTGCCGTTGTCGAAGATGAAGATCATCGCGGCACCGTCATCGATACCGCCCGAACATCGGTTCCCTGGACGGCTCGCGGGAATACGATCGAGCGGATCCGCACACTGGAGGTTGTTGTTCATACGCATAGAATAGAACTATAGTTCTAAAGTAGCAATAGAATAGAAAGTCTGTTAGAACTATGGCGCCAAAGACCTTTGCCCGTAAACGCTGAAACGGCTATCGTTTGCGGGTGACCGCGAAACCGACCAAGAAGACCGGGAAGACTGTTGAAGTAGAAGAACCCGTAGAGAAGGTTGGCCTCTACCTACCTGCAAAACTAGCTCTCGCGCTGCGGGTCGCGGCGGCGAAGAGACGCATGCGGATCTCTGAGTTCACGCAGAAGCTGCTCGTCGAGGCGCTTGAGTGCATCGACGACCCGGAAGCGGCGGACAAGAGTCTCGCCGAGATTCGCGCTGGAGGCGTCATGCTCTCGCACGAAGCCGTGCTGAAGCGCTTCGGCGTCAAAACAGGGAAGTAGGTGCCGGCCGCCGCTTGTGTCTTCGCCAGGGGGACATGATGCGGCGGCGCAGCGCCATGCGAGGATCGCTGAGCGTTGCCCAACTACGAACAAGGCACAATGTCTGTACGGGGTATCGTTCGGTAGACAAACGACTCCACCCGAAACGTCACCCAGGTAGCGATACCGCAAATCGTTCGCGTCCCAGAGTAACAGCGTTCCTGGAGCGTAAGTCCCACACGCGGGTTTCGCACCACAGATGCCACTCATGACTGGCCACGCGGGCGTATAGCAGGTGTTCGTTGCCGGATCCCATCCTTCGTGTTACCGAAAAGAAGCTACATGGTGAGGCCCCGCGCGTGCGAAGACCATCCCGGTTGGACCGTGTAGCACCGCGGCCTCGTTCCAGCGGTTGAGAGGCCTTCTCTGCCGAACGTCGCTGAGCGTGCCAAGAAAGCCGCTACCGAAGCCGCCGATCCAACTTGTCTGGCGAGCAAGACGTAGGCGTTCCTTGTTCATCTTGGAGACGATCTCGCACAAGCACGGGCTGAACTCAGCAGAGCTCGGCATAAGCAGGCGCTTTTCAAAGGTCGTTTCCACCTTCATATAGCAGCGACTACACTTTCGGCGCCTGTGAGCCACTATTGGTGGTGCCATTGGCATCCCGGCCGTCCGGGGCAGGAGCGGCTCCCTTCGATGGGTCAGGAGCAGGGACCATGTTCATTGCTTCTGCCATCTTGGCGAACACTATCCGCTCTGGCTCCCCAAGCGGGGAGTCCGCAGCCAAGAGGGCGGTATACTCCTTTTCGGCGAGGTTCTGCATCATGAACCGAAACTTCTCTCCGGCATTCTCGCTGTGCAGTCTTGGATCGAGGGTCTCACCCTTTTGTAGTTGAAGGACCGCCCAAGGCAGAAGAGTCTGCCCGAGATAGTCGATAGCCTCGACGATTTGAGCCTGGCGTGCCTTTATCTGGTCGCTTACGGGCGTGGGCGTGGGCGTGGTCGTGGGCGTGGGCGTCCTTTTCGCGGCCGTCGGGGCCGCTTGCTGCGTTGTGGCCGGCGGAACTGGAGGCTTCTTGTCGCCACCCCGCACCTTCGATATAGATTCGGAGATTTCGACGAGGGTCGCAAATTGCGTCTCCGTCAAGACTGAGCTCAGCGCTTGCTCCTGTTCCTTCGTCATGCTGCGAAACAACGACGCCATCAACTCATCCCGAGGTGTGACGGCGGTTTGGTCACCACCCTTTCGCACAAAGCGATTCGCCAAAATCGGGAGAAGTGGTGCTACGTGGTCAATTCCCGCTTGTAGCAAGACGCGATCATGCTCGATCCCAGCCTCCTCCTTCCGGAGTGCCAAATCGGATTCTTGCTTCTTGGTGGCTGCTAGGACTTCCCTTTCGAAGCGTTTATCGGAGAGATCCTCCATCAACTGGTATGTCCTGGCCATTGCCTGGCTCGTCTTGTCCATAACAGCGTCATTACGTTGGTTTTGCCGGTTCATGTTTTCAAACGTCATTCCGAAACCCGATATCAACGTCCGATAGGCATTTTCCGTTTGCTGCATTGCCAAGGCCAACAGGCCACGACTGTTTGGAGGTGTCGAATCAGCGAAACCAGAGCCCTCGGCCGCTAAAGGATTTCCGCTGTACCTCAAGCTGATGCTGCCAACCTCCTTGCCAGTCTGCCTGTCGCGGGCGCGCACAATGTATCGTTGAGGGCTCAAGCCGAGGCTTTCTGCATCCTCTCTGGCCTCTTGGTCGATCTTGTCAATAATCTCACGCAGGGCTTCGTGGGACGGTGGCTCGGCAATCTCTAGGTCTTGAAGTAGCCTTGGCTCTTCATCGATCCCTGCGTGGTAGACGCCCAGGCGAAATCCATTGGGAGAGGCTGAAGCTCCAAGAGTGACAAGAGGAAGCCATCGACTAAGTCGTTGAATATTGTTGCCTGTGGTGAGCATTGGTGTTCCCTTTCTTCATTTCTGTGAACGAGCAAGAATCGAGCTGACTGAAACCATCGTCCCGGTATGAGGGTCGAGTACCTCCCCAGCATCGCCGGCATCATGGAGCCCTTGGTCATAGGCGGCATCGCGCTCGGCGCGAAGGCTATCGATAATCTCTAGGATGTCGTCTGCATCCGTGACAGCCCTGGAATTAGCTTGCCTGATCTGAGACACCGCTTCTGACGGGAGAGTTAGGCATCCGGCCATGGTGTCGTATTCGGCCCGAAGGGTACGAACCATCGCGGGCGATTGCTTGAGAGAGATGACGACGTCTGGCAGGCTCTTGCCCGCCTGAAAAAGCTCGAACGCCAATGCGCAAATGGCTCCGGTCGGAACCTGGCCATCGCAGCCATCTCCGCCAAGTGTCGCAAGGACCTCGTCAGAGGCATAGCGCCAAGAACCATCAGGGCCCTTGGTTGGGTGGAAGACAGTATTGTCTTTCTCCTTCACCTCATCTTCGGATATGCCGAGTAGCACGGCGACTTGCCGACGCGAAAACACCGTCTGTGTGTTTCCGGTCATGGTTGACCTCGATGTTTTCCGGTCATGGGGTACTTGGACGCGATTAGATCGGCTTGTTGACTAATCGGAATGAAGTAGCCCTGCAGCCGCTGAAGTTTTCCGTCTTGCATCAGCAACATGTCGCCCGAGCCAAGCAGCTTCTCGGCGCCGCCTTGGTCAAGAATTACATGGCTGTCAATGCGCGACGGTAAACGGAAGGAAATGCGGCAGGGGAAATTGGCCTTAATTGCGCCGCTGAGAAATTCCTTGCTGGGGCGTTGCGTGGCAACTATCAGATAGATTCCGACAGCGCGGGCCCTTTGGGCAAGGCGGAGAATTTCTCGCTCGAGGGCGTTGCGATCTTGACGGGGGAGAACGGTGATCAGGTCGGCGAACTCATCTATGACGACGACGATATTGTTGAGGCCGGGCGCGGGAGATAGCGCGAGTAATTCGCGCCAATTGGAGCAACCGGCTTTCCTGAGTATGGCGGTGCGATTTGCCAATTCCTCGCCGGTCAAAGACTGAAGGATTTCGATGGCGTGATCTGGGTCCGATATGATCTCACCGTTGCGCAGGTGGGGTAGCTGTGCGAATGCTCCGAAATCAGTCGACTTAACGTCGATGAGCAGGATTTTGAGATCCTCGGGGGAGAGTCGCAGGATCAGGCTTAGGATCAAGCTCTGCAAGAGCACGCTTTTCCCAGAATCCGTTGCGCCTGCGATGAGGATGTGTGGCGCTCTCACCAAAGCGAGCTCGATTCGCGCGCCTTCTGGAGTCATGCCTAGTGGCAGCCAGAGGTCTGCGGTCGTTGTAGGGAGTGCTTCGATGGCGGGCAGGAGCGGCAGGACCTGACGATCAGGACGAGGAAAATCGATCGCTATGAAAGGCTCGCCCGGAAGGTGGGTGACGAAAACCTCGCTACGAAGTGCACGGCTGATATCCTCCGAGCATCGCCGGAGAGAGTCGATCCTGACGCCTGGTCCAACGGGCACGCGATACCTGACAATGGTGGGGCCCACTTGCGGGGCGAGGGGATCCCCCATGACGTCGATTCCAAGGCTGCGGAGCACGCGATGCAGATCTTGCGGCCGGGTTGGAAGTGTTGTCGGGGCTGTTTGGGGGTGGCTGTCTTTCGGCTGATGGGCCTTGGCAGTGATGGCTGGGGTAGGGCAGGGGCCACTCGAGATCGGGCGGTCCGAGGGACGAGGAAAGCTCGCAGTTGCCCGAGATGGCTCATTGCCGGCGGTGGAATGCTTGAGATCGGGTTCATCGTCACAGTCGACCTTTCCTTCGGGAGCGCCATGCGACTGGTGCCCCGGACCAACCCGCTCAAGCAGCCAATAGTGCTCTTCTCCACTTCGACGTAGGCGCAGTTCGACGTTGGGATCGCGCGCAAGCCGATCGAGCGCCGCTGCCAGCTCTCGGTGGTCGCGAACAATATCCGCCAACTCCTTCTCGGAGATCCATTGCCTCTGCCAGAGAGGCTTTTGGACGCCAAGGACGGTGAGTATTTGAGTGACTGCTCGGTCGCTGGTCATCCATGAATTACGGTCCAAATCGGAGAAATACGCGAACCGCAACAAGGGGTGCCCCCTACATGCGGGAGCCGACTATCGCCCTGTTTGAAGGCGGCCTCTGAGCGAGTCCGTGAACGCCGACATCCCGTGGATCTCTCCACTGGATGGGCCATCCCGTGGCCATCGGAACCGGATCACCGGGACCCGAAACCGTTTCTTATCGCAGATTTACGGCTGGTGCCACGGGGCTGCGCAGGCCAAGGGGAGAAATCCCGTGGAAAGCAAATCCCAATTCCTACAAGCTCTTGAACACTCCCGCCTCCGCGGCATTCCGCCACTGGTGAACGAGTTCCCGGGCGAACTTTTCGCTTTCCACCAGCACACCGACCTCGACGTTGCGTTCTTGGCCTCGGCTGGTGAAGTTGGCCGATGTGACCAGGGTACGCCGGTCGTCCACGACTATGCACTTGGCGTGCAGGCTGGCGGTCGAGGTGGGCTCGATGGTGCGCGGGTCGTAGTAAAGGCGCGGGATGGGGGAGCCGAAAGGCCAGTTCTTGATCAGGAAGTCGTCGATCTCGCGACGGGCGTGGGCGGGGACATCAGTCTCGGTGCGAGGCGCGCGGGGGAGATCCAGGAAGACGGATGCCTCGACCGCCCGATCCTTCATCGCTCGGTGAAGGGGCTCGAAAATGTCGGCACCGTGGTCGAAGGAGAAGCCCGCCACCAGGACGCTATGTTGAGCGCGGGCGAAGAGCTCGCGGACCACCACGGCGGTGTCGCGGGCGGTGCTGCCTGCCACATCGGGGCCGGTCCAGACCAAGTCGACGGTGACTTCTTCGGGACGACGGCGCTCTGCCAACACGGCATCGATGACGGCGAGCACGGCGCGGCCGTCGAGACCTACGAGGGAGCTGGCGCGGCCATCAACCGATAGTTGCGATAGTTGGGCAAGGCCGGTTGTCGTCAGTGGGGATGCAACGATCCCTTGGCGCACGGCACGCGCGATGGTCTCCAACTCCAAACTGGACAGATCCAGCAGACCTGGAATGCGTGTTGTCATGGGCGCTCGGGAAAGAAAGCCACCCCATCATGCCCGAGCGCGGGCACAACCAGCGCGCGGTCGAGGTACTTGTTGAAACGCTCGCACGAGCACTCGGCGACGAAAAGGCAGCCATGACAGGCGGCACCTTCCAGATAGCGCTCGGTCAAGCTGGACGGCTTGTGGCTGGCACAGACCGGATCGTTCGAGCACAGCTTTCCCATATCGAAGGCGCGCTGCAGGTGCGCGCGTAGGTGGCGGCCCTGTTCGACTAGACCGCCCAGGGTTCCCTCGGTCCCGGTGCTGCCCGTGCTGATCAGAATGGCCGCCATGGGGGTCGGATCGGTGGCTGGCGCGCAGTAGATTCTCTCCGTCAGCGCGCTGGCTCCATAACCACATTCTACCGACAGCGCTGTCATCAGCAGGTGAGAGAGGGAATGCAGCAGGTAGAAGCGTGTGCCCGGGAAATCGACCTTGCTGCCGTCGGGCCACTTCTGGAAACCTTCGTACAGTTCGCGGCCTCGCTTCATGACCTCGGGCCGGTTTTCCCAGCGCTGAACTGCCGCCTCATCCAGCTGGATGAAGATGCCTTCGCCGCGCACCTCCGTCGCAGGAAGCCAGTCGGTCTGCAGGCCAAGTGGCGCGGTGGTCACGCCCAGGTCGTACTCGCCTTGGAGATCAGGGGTGGCGGACTCTAGTCGTGTGAGGCCGACCTGCACCCGAACCTCACGTAGTCGATGCGCGAGAACCAGTCTGCTGATACCAACCGGCAATCCGCTCGCGGGCTTGAAGGTTCGCGCGAAGAAGTAGTGGCCCTTGGGCGGCGGTAGGTCCCCTGTCCGCTCAGAAAGCGATCCCGCGAACTGCTTGAACTCCGCCGTGCGAAGGGCGTCCCGTTGTGGCTGCTTGCCTTGGCGAATATCGTCGATGGTCTTGAGGATCTCGGCGTCGCCGCGCCCCTCGAAGGCGAACTGGATCTTCGGAATCTGGCGAAGGACCGAGAGCGTTGCTTCGTTGGCTATCTGCAATGTGCTCCAGTTTTCGCGAACCGCATCGTGGAGCCCCTGCTCGGGCTCAGGGATCGACAGGGCACTGACCACCTGCGGAAAATAGCTATTGCTGGCGGTGCGCACGAGAAGGCGCAGACTTTCCCCACACGGCTCTTGCCCCTCGCGGCCTAACCATGGACGTTGGCCACTGCATATTGGATTCACCTGAGGGACGAGAGCATTCGACACTGGCCGGCTGGCGCCGCAGGCACAGCGCACCTCGACTTCGGAAAAGTCACCGGTGCCGCCTTCGTGCAGCCGCAGCGATGGTGACGGGCAGCGTGGGCGTCCCTGCCGTCCGTGGACAAAATCGGTCCAGGGGAATTCTTCCAGGTGGCCATTCTTGCAGGCCATGACGAAGCGCACGGGTACGCAAGGGGAACTCTCGCGTCCGTCGCACGAATGGATGTACTTGTCGCTCTTTCGAACCAATTCACCGCTTTGAACCAGCGCTCGGCAGTCCCGGTTCTGACAGACGAACCACCTGGGAAACTCCAGCACCTCAATGCCGCAGTTCCGGCGCGGTTCATGGTCGTCGCCGAGGGGCGGCAACCGGAACGAATCCTCGTCGCGGATCTTGCGACCCTGCTGTTCAAGGCGGCTGGCGATGGCGTCGCGCAGGCGCGGTTCGGAGATCACTCGTCCCGGTTTGTCGTCGTAGCGCCAGAAGTCCAGCCCGCCGATGACGACGGCATCGTGAACCAGGTCAATCATAGCGCCTGGGCCAAAGGTGGATGCCGCCTGGCTCTGGCGAACCTTCCCGTCAGGTTCGAGGTGCGGGTTGTAGGCGCCGCCTCGCCACTTGTTAGCCATGGTTCGGTCCTTTCGTTCCCAGGCGCTGGCGCTCGATCCAGAAATGTACCGATGGCTCGACATCGCGCATGGACGTAGCTGCCGAGAAATCCTCTTCGCCCTCGGTCATGAAGGCGGGATCCGCGTCCAGGACCGTGTGCAATAGAGCTTTGTCGTTCCTGCAATCGACGTCATAGGCCGAATACACCCTTTCGCCTCCTCCTTCGGCCGCCCTGCGCACGATCTTCTGCCAAGTATCCAGCAGGTGCTTGCAACGTCCATGGATCTCATCGCCCAGCCGCTCTCCGTCCGCGGCGTCACCCCGGCGTGGCTGGCTTCGCGCTTTGTCGGCGATGGCCGCCACCGCAGCATTGCCAGCGGTCTCCCGCAAGGCCTCTAGCATCCTGACCGCCGTGGGCGGCGTCAGCGCTGGCGTACCCAATCGGACCAAGGCCACCAACGTCCCGCAAAGACCGCGATCGATGGCCGGTCCCGAGAATGGCGTCACGCTGGTCGCCTCCACGAATCGATAGAAGCTCTCGTGGTAGGTGCGAAAGCGCTCGTAGTGGGAGCGGTCGCGCGGCCGGTGCACGTTCATGACCGTGACGACCAGGCCCGGCCGCTTCACATCGCGGCCCACGCGGCTGGACGCCTGGATGTACTCACTGGTCGTCTTGGGCTGGCCAGCCACGACCATCAGGCCAAGGCGCTCGATGTCCACGCCCACCGAGATCATGTTGCTGGCCAGGGCCACGTCGACGTGTTGATCGTCGGTGTGGTGGCAGCCAAGCAGATCCTTGGCTTTACTGATCATGTAGGTGCTCTCGCGGCTGGTCAGCTCGACGGGTTCGGGCCTGATATCGCGGTTGGCCACCCACGGGTGCGGCCCCTTGAAGTCCTCAGGTCGTCGCTCTTCGATCTTCTGGCAGCGCCGTAGAACCTCATCCTCGACCAAGCGCCGCATCCCGCCCAGTTCGCGCAAGCTGTTGAAATACCCCACCACGGTCATGTACGGGTCGGCCGCCTGTTCGCCCGCACCCTTGGGATCGAAGTGGCGCTGGGATGCTCCCAGCAGTGCCGCGTACACCCGCAACAAGATCGCCTTCACCGCGCGGCCTGGAGCCGCGACGCCCAGATACTCACGCCCTGGGTTTTCGGTGTCCACGGTGGCAAAGAAGGATTCGGATTGGTCCGCACCGCTCGGCGGGAACACGTCGACGCCGGTCCGACCGAACAGCGCCTGGATCTGGCTCTCCGCCCGGCGCACCGTGGCCGTGGATGCAATGATCTTGGGCCTGACCTTGCTGCCGTCCGGGCGCGTACGCATGCACAAGCCCTCGATGGCGGTCTCGTAAAGCCCAACCATCGTGCCGAGCGGTCCTGAGATGAGGTGCAACTCATCCTGCACAATCAAATCTGGCGGTAGCAGCCCCTCGGGCAGCTTCTCGGACTGCGGTGGCGGCACGGCGCCGTCCATCGGGCCGAAGAAGCGACGACCGTCTCGCGAATGGACGCGGCCGAAGAAGGCGCCCGTTTCGCCCCGCCACGGCAGCATGGCGAATTTGTCCACGGTAGCGACGACGAAGGACGGCAGCTCGCGATAGATCTGCTCGTCGACGAACAACACAGGCAAGCCCTCGCGATTCTTCGACGCCGCGAAGTCACAGCGAAAATCCGAGCAGCCAATCAGAACCTCTTGCGGGCGCGTCTTGTTCGGCTTGAGCTCCAGGCTGTCCTTGCCCAGCGGCTTTCCGCACCACGGGCAGGCGGGCAACGGAAACGGCGACTGCGCCACCGGGGAATTGCTGTTTCGGTATTCCGTGATGCGCTTGGCGACATCCTCGAGCGTATTCGCTGTCGCGGACTTGCCGACCCACAGACCGAGGGAGAATCGGACTTTGCCGAGCCGAGCATCCGCCTTGCGAATCAACTCCAGCGCACAAATCAAGGTCGCCGCGCGGCCAAGTTGGTCAAGCGTCAGCAGCCGAAGTGTGTAGCGCAGGAGAACCGAGGTGCCAAGGCCGCCGTCTGGCCGCCCCTGGCCGCGCAGTCGGCGCAGAACCAAGTTGAACGCAATCACGCCAAGGTACGCCTCGGTCTTGCCGCCGCCCGTCGGGAAGAAGATCAACTCGACCGTTTCGCGGTCTTCATGCGTTTCGTCCGCCAGTCCGGGCAACGACAGCAACACAAACGCAAGCTGGAATAGGCGCCATTCCGGCCTTCTGCCGTCCTTGTAGCGATCCGGGCTGCGCCGGTAGGCTGCGTCGGCCATGGCGTGATTCGCGATCCTAAACGCATCGAAGGCCAGCGGATCCCGTGCCAGAAAGTCAATTCCTGCATCGATTCGCTTGCGAGCACGCTCTGCCTTGAGCACGAGCGCCTGCAGGGTTTCTCGACGTCCGTCGGTATCCAGCGAGGTCGCCTTCTGGTCCTTTATCCAAGCGGCATAGTGATCGAGCAGCGGTGCCAACTTCAGCCGTGCAGTGGTGGCATCTGGAAGAGCAGCCAGATCCTCCATCGCGACGGTCACGTTCTTGATGTCGTCCCGGGTCTTCACCCTAGTCACGGTTGCGGTGGGAAGCCAGGTCGACCTGACGGCAAACACATGGCCTTCCTTCTCGACAGGATCGGCCGCGATGCCGTGCCCAACCACGTACTCGAACTGATTCCGGAACTGCAGATCCGCGACCCGTTCATCCCTGTCGTCGGCACTCTCGCCCCGCAGATTCGGCCTTGGGATGAACCCCTTCGCGCTCGCGATTTCCAGTTCGACCTGGAAGATGTACGCCTCATCCTCTCGCCCCTGCGGCGCAGGTTGGCGACGGTTGACCAGAAACAAGGACAGCGCCTTCGCACCGTTTTGAAAGCACGGCGCCGCGACCTTCTCGACCACGCCGGTCAGAACCAGTTCGGGGAAGCCTGGCAGAGGGACACCGTTGGCAAGAGTCCTGGGATCGACGGGAACATCAACCTCGACAGGGCCACGCGGCAGGCGCCGCCAATGTAACTTTCGCGCGCGCGCGGATCCCTCGCCGCTCTCAGGACCATCAACCGCCTCATAGTCGGCGAATGTCACCCGGGCGGTGATGACATCCTTCGCGTCACCCTCGGGAATGAAGACCGACATGCCAAGCGATGCGGGGAGAAGGCTCTTCCGCTTGGGCTCGGGCTCAGCACTGGCGCTGGCCTCCTCGTCGTCGTCGCCCTCGCCAAGCTCGCCCTCCTCGACCTGAACCTCGGGTTCGCGCCCTTGCTCTGGCGCGAGAAAGCCGCACAGGTACCAGCGGGAAGGTGGTACGGGCAGGACTTCTTCGGATCGGGGGCCATCGCTGGCTTCGGGGAGAAACGGCCCAACAAGATCGGCCCGGAGCGCTGCGATCAGGTGCTGGCGGACTTCGACGGGCCGGAACGATGTCATGGCTTGGCGATGATACGACAAGTTGCGACGGACGTCGCCGTGTTCCCAGTTGCGCCAGGTGCTCGCCAAATCTCCTGGGGCCGTGCTCGAAGGGGTACGCTCGAACGCCCCCACCGCTTAGTAGTTGTCGGACTCGAAGTTGTCGACGACGTGGAGAAGTCGTCGGCGGTTTGCGTCGGCACAAAACCGATCGATCTCAAGGTTGGTTTCGTCCCCGGCGCTGGCGTTTGGGTTCACATAAAGGAAACCGGACATCACGTGCCCGGGTCGGGTCGGATCAGCCTTGGGTTGCCGCGGCGATACCGACTCATCGACGATGAAGAGAATGGCCGAGATCCTCTGCGCAATCTCGGCCACCGTCACGCTCGCTGCGCCCCCACGAGGCAGGACTTGGTCAGATGGTCTCGTGTCTTTTGTCAACTCGCAGAACACCCGACGGGCAAGACTGCGAAAGAACGTTGTCCGGCCCCTGGAGAAATCATTCGCGTTGGTCTGGTCGTACCAGGGGTGAGTGACGAAGATGCGGAGGTTGGGTCAGTCCTCCAGAAGCTGATGGGCATCCTCGATCGCTGTGTACTTCCACGCGTTCGCCTGCTGGTATGGATTGTGGTGGTGAACCGTTGTGACGATGTTGCGCCTAGGCTTGTAGACGCGAACGCACAATCCAACTTTGGGCAGCGAAAAGACGGACGCGCCCTTGGCAGCCGCATCTCGGACTCCGCGCAAGATGGCCGAGTGTTGCTTCCCGATTTCGTCAGGATCGATGTCCAAGGGATACTCGGCGGCAAGTTGCACGTCGGGATACTGCCGCTCCACCTTCGATATGATTCCAGCAAGGATCTCTCTGGTAACATCGGCCAGACGCTTCACGTCGAAATGCAGATCGAAGTAGCTCGGCAGCTTGCCGTCCAGGATTGGCGTTTTTCGCCCCATCCGTGCCGACAGTGTCGCTTCTCCGGGGTGGACCTCTGGGATCACCTTGGCGAAGGAAGTCAGAAAGTCATAGGCTACCAGTTCGGCATATGGGCCACTCCAACTTGTTGTTCCGACCGCCGATAGCTTCGTCAGAATCAGCGCGTAATCCCGCTGGTCAGAACCGAACGCTTTCTTCAGGCGAAGGATACGATTCTTGAAACACCGTCGGAAAAAGCTGTAGGTCGATGACGATGTCTCGATAGCACCAGTCGCATGGTTGTGCGCCCACTTGGCCGAAGGCAGTGGATCGCCAAGTACACCCTGAACCCATCTCGCGTACCCTGTTGGGATTCGTGGCGCCATTGTCACCTTCGGCGTCTCCGCCTTGCCGCTGTCTCGATCTTCTCCTCAAACGCCTTGATGACCTTGTCCGTGATGTAGAACGGATTCTCCGCCTGGATGGCGCGCGCCACCTTCTTCGCCTCGTCTCCCGTGATCTGCCCCATCTCGACCAGCGCGATCATCGGTTCCAGCCCCCACAGTACTGGCACGCCATCCACCCCGCATTCGCGGCGGAGCGTTCCGTCGTTGGTCACGCAGGTCCACGCTTCCTGCCTGGCCAGCAGAAGGCACAAGTGGTCGCAAAAGGACAGGCCCGGTCGGCGCTTGCCTGCCGCCGAGACCATTTCCATCTCAGGCTCGAACACGTGCAAGCGCAGGCGATCGCACTCGCTCGCGTCCAACGCCTGCACTTCCTCGAGAAGCAGCGTTGGCACGTGAATCCTGCCCACGTGTTCGGAAACCAGTGTCAAGATCGCCCGCTCAGCCGAGCAGTAATCGATCAGGACATTGGCGTCCAGGATCAGCAGGTCGGATCGCATCCTGGCCATGGGTCTACTCGACCCAGGATGCCACCAGCTTCCGCATCTCCGACAGATCTTTGCCCAGGATTTCGGCACCGCGGCCGAGCGAAATCAGATTCTTCTCGATCGCTTCACGCACTAGGCGATTGAGTCGAGCCCCGGTGAACTCGCTCTGGTACAGGCGATCTGGTTCATGCCCGCTGTGTGGTTCGACCATCGCCGGCTCGGCCTGCTTCAGGCCCTGCGGTTCCTCGGTGATATCTAGGATTCGTTCGTACCGCTCCTTGTATTGCGCCTGGAAGCGTTCCCATACCGACTTACCGAGAGAGGTGGTGTCCTGAACCCGGTGGAGCACGGTTCGGTAGCTGACCCGAAATGCCGCCTTGACCTGCATCACCCTATCGACGAGCGGCAACCCACGAGCTGCTTGCCATTCGCGCTCGAAGGCTGGCGCGGGCATTAGGAAATGGCTCCCGAAAACGTCGGCCGCCTGCTCCTGCGCCTCGTTCTCTTCTTGCTCAGCGACCTTGTACGCATCCAAGTGCAGCAGCAGATGGCCGAGCTCGTGCGCAACGGTGAAGATCCAACGTTCGATGGTAATCCGCGGCCACACGTTAACCACGACGGCTGGGCCGCCATCCTCCTTTCCGACCGAAAGGCCAAAGAACGCCTCCGACGCAAGCACGTGGGGGAACACCTTGACGCCGTTCTCTTCCAAGAGCCGACAGATATCGCCGATGGCCTCCTCGGGCTTCAGGCCGACGACTTCTCGGGCTGCGATGGCCATCCGTTCGGCTTTGTTGCCGCCGCTGCCGACTTTGCCGAGCGCCTTGCCAAAGGTGAATCGAGGCTTGTCGCCAAGGACATCCTCAAGCTCAGTGTAGGCTTCGAGCCAGCGCGACACGCGCACCAAGAGTTGCTCACGGCTGGTCATCTTCTTCTGGCGAAAGCGCACGGCCTGCAGAGTTCGCACCTCGGTCATCAGATCAGCGGTCTTTACCCCAAGGGTGGCCGCCAGGTTGGAAAGAGTAGCGGTTCTCGGGGCGGCCTCGCCGGTCTCGATGTTCCGATACGCGACCCGCGAAATGCCTGCGCGCTGAGCGACCTCAGCCTGGCTCAGGCCCTTCTCATCGCGAAGGCGACGCAGGTTCTGGGCAAGGGGGGCACTGCCTACGGGAGATAACTTATCATCTTGCATGATGGTGTATATATGATAACTTAATCAGGAAGGAAAGACGAATACTTTTCGACTTATGTTTGGCCCAACAGGACGCAAGCAGGAGAACGAGATGGGATATGACAAAGTGCACCTCGACCGAATTTTTCACTCCACGGCAGGCCGATGTCACCTCTGTCATCGACCCCTTGCACGCAAGAACTATGCGGCTGACGGCACGCGCGGTGCGTGGGAGGTCGACCACTCACTCGCGAGAGCGCGCGGCGGGACCGATCACGGGAACAATCTCAAACCCGCACACATCGCCTGCAATCGTTCGAAACAGCATTCTGACAACCGAGCCATCCGGCGTGTCCATGGCCACGCCCGTGCCCCACTTTCGGCGAAGGCCATCAAGGAGAAGCGGATACGAAACGCGGCGATTGGTGGGACTGGATTGGGAGTCGTTGGCGGCCTGGCGTTCGGACCTTTCGGTTTGGTTGCGGGCGCGCTAGTGGGCGTGCTCGCGGGTCACGACATTCGGGTCGAATAGAACGAAATGCCCTCTGAGTGGCTGAAGACGATGCTTAGCGCCGGGTTCGGCGCAGGGGTGACCGCGGTTGTGACAGCGCTCAGTTGGCGTGCGCAACGGCACCTCCAGGACCGCTTGGCCGGTCGCACGCGCAGGGCAGACTATCTGCGTGGCCAAATCGAACACCTCTACGGGCCACTTGCCTTTCTGGTTGAATCTAGCGAATGCCTAATCACAACGAGCAATTCCATCTTGAAGGCGTACACCGAGAACCCCTCCGGGCGCTCGGATAGCGAGAAACGCGACGGAGCCATCGACACCGCCAATCGCTATGTCGAACTTGTGGTCGAAAACAACAAGGAGGCGATGAAAGTGCTGCGGACTGGATGGGGTTGGCTCGATCACGACGACATCCTCGACGCTGCCCAGTACCTTACGGACGTCCACCGGCACACAGTTGAGTTCGCCGAAGGACACAAGCTACCGTTCGACTTCTACATCGAGGAGCTTTGTCCGAGTGGTCCTGGGACACCTTCATTCATCCGCCCCCGGTTCATCGAGCGCATTCGAACAGGTCTCCGGCGGAAGCAGGCCGAGTTGACAGGACTTGCTGATGCCAAGGGATCGGTCTGATCGGTACGGGATCTGCCGTATCTGCAGATTCGAGGGCAAGCTCTCGTTCGAGCACGTTCCGCCCAAAGCTGCTTTCAATGACCGCCCGTTGGTTGTCTCGGCCATGCGCGATCTCGTCGGTCGAGATCTCGACGAGCGTCGGGGCAGGACGCAGCAGCGAGGTTCAGGCGCATACACGCTTTGTGGGTCGTGCAACAGCCACACCGGGCACTGGTATGGCAGTGCCTACGTCGAATGGGCACGTCAGGCCCTCATGATCATTCGAGCCTCTCAAGGAAATGCTACTTTGCATTATGGGTACCGATTGCATCCGCTGCGCGTTCTGAAGCAGGTGATCTGCATGATCTTCAGCGCCAATGGTCCTCGGTTTGCTGCCCGACAACCCGAATTGGTCCGATTTGTGATGGATCCCGAGCGCCGCGGGCTCAACCCAGCCATCCAAGTCTTCGCCTTTCTGACAGCCAGCGGTCGAGGCCGTGAGTGCGGAGTGTCAGGCATGTTTGGGTTCGAACGCGGGCAGGCCGTGATTCTCAGCGAGGTCTCATTTCCGCCGCTTGGCTTCGTCCTCTGCCTAGGCTCCCCGGCCCCAGATCCACGCCTTGTCGACATCACGCTCTTTTCCAAATTCGCCTACGGCGACGTGCGAGATCTGTTCCTGCCGCTGCCGGTGCTGCCTGTCTACACTCCTTACCCAGGGGACTATCGGCCTCGCGAAGCCGTGCTGGAACAGGTCGCCCGGAGCCAGGCATTGTTGGCACCTATGACCGATGGATTCTGGCGTCCGTATCCCCCGCCGGGATACTATCCATGTGTCCCATGCTTCGCGCCGAGGTCAGCCCCGCCTTGTTTCGCTGGGCGCGTGATCGCGCCGGGATACCCCTGGCCGCGCTCACGGAGCGCTTCGCGAAGCTTCCCGACTGGGAAAGCGGCACCGCCCAGCCGACGCTGAAGCAGTTGGAAGCCTTTGCAAAGGCGACCTTGACGCCGGTGGGATACTTCTTTCTACCCGAGCCGCCTGTCGATACGCTGCCGCTGCCGGACTTCCGTACCATCGGTGACCAGCCGCCGGCCCGGCCCAGTCCAAACCTGCTTGAGACCGTCTACATCTGCCAGGAACGCCAGAGCTGGTACCGGGACTTCGCCATCACAGCCGGGGTCGCGCCAAGCGCCTTCGTCGGTTCCGTCACCGTCAAGCACGACATCGTGGCGATCGCCGAGTCGATGCGGCAAACGCTGGGATTTGACCTCGCTGCCCGCGCCGCTTGCCCAACCTGGACTGACGCCCTCCGCGACTTCATCGGGCAGAGCGAGACGGCTGGCGTGATGGTCATGTGCAGCGGCGTGGTGTTGAACAACAACAACCGCAAGCTCGATCCCGACGAGTTCCGGGGCTTCGCGCTCTCTGACCCACTGGCCCCGCTGGTATTCATCAACGGCGCCGACACCAAGGCGGCTCAGATGTTCACGCTCGCGCACGAGCTGGCGCACCTGTGGATCGGCCAGTCCGGCGTCTCGGACGCCACGGTCCGAGATGTGCCGGATCGCGAGACTGAGCGATGGTGCAACCAAGTCGCGGCCGAGCTTCTGGTGCCGTTGGCGGCTCTCCGCGCCGAGCACCAACCCAAGGTCCCGTTGGACGGCGAGATCACCCGCCTGGCCAGGAGGTTCAAGGTCAGCACGCTGGTCGTCATTCGACGGCTCCGTGATGCTGGATTTCTGAGCAAGGCGGCTTTTTTCGACGCATTCGAGGCAGAGCTGAGCCGGCTGCTCGCCCGCGAGAAAGGGAGTGGCGGCAACTTCTACCTGACCCAATCGGCGCGAACGAGCAAGCGCTTCACGCGCGCGTTGTTGTCCAACACGCTCGAGGGCCAGACCCTGTTCCGCGATGCCATGCGCATGCTGGGGATTTCGAAGGTTGAGACGCTCCACAAGCTGGGCCAGAACCTTGGTGTCGCGTAGATGGCTTACCTGCTCGACTCCGACACCTTCATCCAAGCAAAGAACCTGCACTACGGCCTCGATTTCTGCCCGGGATTCTGGGACTGGATCGTGCGCGAGCACGCTGCCAGCCACGTGTTCAGCATCGAGAAGGTCGGAGACGAATTGGAAGCTGGAACAGATGAACTGGCCACGTGGGCGCACGCACGCGGAAGCAGCTTCTTCCTCCCGCCTGACAGCAGCGCACTGCCAGCGCTTGGCAAGGTGAGTACCTGGGTCTCATCGCAGAACTACGCGCCGGCCGCCGTGAATGGTTTCCTGCAAGTCGCGGACTACTACCTCGTGGCCCAAGCCTTGGCGCTTGGGCACACCGTGGTCACCCACGAGCGGCCAGCCCCGCAGTCCATCCGGAAGATCAAGATTCCCGACGTCTGTATCGGACTCGGGATCAAGTGCATGAGCCCGTTCGAGATGCTGCGCAAGGAACGCGCACGGTTCTTGCTGGCGGGACGCTGAGTTTCCGGACTGGACAGGATCTCCGATGACCTCGTCAACCCCAGGACCAGATCAATCTGCTTCGCCGGCTGTCGAAAATCTCGTCTCATCCGTCCGACTTGCCCCGAATGCGACAGCCAATTGCCCAGGCCCGCCGTCGGGTGAGAATGGCCTGCGCGGCCGTCTGCGGCGGGTCTACCGATCAGTACTCATGCTACGAGCGCGAGCCATCGTATTCCGGTGGGTAGACGCGATCCTAACAAGCTTCGTCGCTGCTGCCGTCTTCGTGATCGGCGCGCCCAGGCTGATTGGCCTTGTCGAGTACCTCTTGCCCAGCAACCTGGACTGGCAGGGTTTCGCCCTAGCGATTCTGTGGTGCGCACTTCTGGTCCTCGCCGGGCGGTTTGGCCTGCTGGGAACGGCTGGGATTCGCAAGGCACGGGTGAATCCGCCGCCATGGTTGCAGGCGTGTCTCGCCATGGCACTTGTTCTTGCCCTCTGGATATGGTGGCCGAGTTCATTTCCTCGGTTCTTGCGACCCTTACGGCATGACGAGTTGTTTGCTGCTCGTTGGTTCCTTCTTGGTGGCCTCACCCTGTTGATGATCACGCCGATGCTTGCTGGCCTTCTGGTGGATAGGAGAAGGTCCAGAAATGTGGATTCAAGCGATCCGCCGATCAATCTCGCGAGCGGCGATCTACCACGCATTCGCGCATGGCTCCGTACGGACGCCGAAATCGCAGATCCCCTTCAAGATGCTTTCGGTCACAACCACCTGGCACTGAGGCTCGCGGATCGGCTCGTTGATGCAGGCGAGGGCGACCTTGGACATGGAGCCACCTTCGCCCTGGTTGGCGAACTTGGTGCTGGCAAGTCATCCGTCCGACAACTCGTTCGCCATCGACTGCATGCGCGTGGTCTTCTGGACCGCCGGATCATTCTTGTCGATGTCAGCCTTTGGCCCTTCGAGACCGCCGAGGCGGCAATACGAGCGATCCTCACCAGGATTGAAAGCGGGCTCGCGCGTCTGACGTGTACGGCGTCAGTCGGCCATGCCGCCGATCGGTATCTTCGTGTCGTCGAGAAGCTGGATAGTCGTCTTGGAGCGGTCTCGGCGCTACTACCCGAGCAGCAGGGGCCTCAGGACGTTCTCTCTGCATACGATCGGCTCGCACAACTCCTTGGCGTGCAGGTCGTTGTTTGGATTGAGGACCTCGAACGTTTCGAGGGGGTTGGAACGGATTTCGGAGCGCGTAGCGCGCCCGTGCGAGGGCTCCTGCACGGGTTGCAAAGGTTTGACCACATCACGGTAGTGCTCGCCTCGAACTCACTGGATGCTCGGGTCGATCTTGAGAAGATCGCGCGCTTCGTCGAGCGACTGCCACGTCTCAGCACGCTGGAGGCATGGCCGATCATCCGGCGATTTCGGCAGGTCTGTCTGGCAGAGGCGCGCGCCAGCGGAATGGCGCTTGTACTGGATCCCTCCCACGGGCCGTTAGCCGAAGAATACAGCGCTGAGATGGATTTGCTGGCAAAGGCCCTCGGGAGCGGCATGAACGAGAGGCGCGCCATCGTGGAGCTTTGTCGTACACCCCGGATGCTGAAACAGACCCTTCGAGCCACGCTGGACGTGTGGGACAGACTGCGAGGCGAGGTTGATTTCGATGACGTGCTCCTCATGTCGGTCATTCGCGTGTGCAGCCCTGATATCTTTTCATTGGTCGAGTACGGAATTGGGTGCCTCCAGAACGGCGCCGATCGGAGCGTAGCGGGGAAGTCTGACGTGGTGGCCACGCAGTTCCAAGCCGGCCTCAATGGGCTGCTCACTCGCGACTTGGCGTTAGCGACGGCCATTGAAAGAATATTAGACTTCGTCTTTCCCGCCCGGAATGGCACACAGTCCGAGGATCACGGGAAGCTACAGGGACTTGGTGGTCAGTCAGGTGAGTACTGGCGACGCTATTTGGCGATGGAAGGACCGGGCGAGGCGACGGATCAAAGCGTGATTGCTGCAATCCAGGAGTGGAATGAGCGGCGCTCGGAGGTCGTACTTGCTGCTATTTCGTCACCTGGGACGAGTGGGATCGTCGAGAGGTTCGGTCGGCTCCTGTCGGACGAAGGAGTCCTCCGCTTGATGGAGGAAGTGGCCAAGGCGCGTCTTCCGGAGGATCCGGCCAAGTGGCATGAGGAAGCCCTACCCGGTCACCGGCCACCACCAGGCGTTGTCCCCCTTTGGCGAATCATGCGACAGCCGAGCAGGGGCAGACTCATCGCGGAGGACGAATTGATAGCCAGTCTGCGCCGCGTGTTTGCCACGTGCGTTCCGGTCAGGCTCGGCGTGGCCCATGAGTTCGTCCACCTTTTTCTCACGGACAGCGGTGCCGGGTCGTCCATTCTGAGCGACACGGCAAAGGCCGTAGTCATTTCGGAGTTTGAGGCACAGCTCCGTGGGTACCTAGACCGCGCGCCTCGTGACCTAGCCGCCGCCCTGTCTGGTTCGGAACCTCACACCCTCCGCTGGGTCTGCTGGAGAATCGACCGGATTCGTCGGAAGGAGCACCTCGCGGGCATTCCTTTCGAAGGATGGGCTGACTTCTCGAAGCTGGTGCTGCGTGCGGCAGATGAGGACCCGAAGACGATGATCCCACAGTTGCTCCCATTCATTCTGTCGCGAGAGGTCGATCCGTTCGCGATTCAAGACAGACACGGGTTCCACGCCGTCCTTGAGTCCGAAAGCGCTGAGCGCCACTTTGGGCTCTCGGCGTTGGCCGAAGTGTTCGCGCGCCATCCCCCGGATCGCCTACCGGGCCTCCCGGAGGGGACCGCCGCGGACTACTCGTTCGCGCGTGCCGAGATCGCAAAGGTTCTCAAGGCGAGGATCGCCGGGGCCTCGCATACCGGTGGCATCGAGCCCGGCACGCCGAAAGACCCAGAATAGGCCGCAGCGACTTGTGCTCTCGGTGGCCATGGTCCACGTGCCACGAGCCCTAGAACCGCGGCGCGTGACCTTGACGTTCTGCCTCACCTGGCCCGTTTTGGTGGCACACCGATGTCTGTGAGCCAGTCTTGCACCGCATCCTGGATTGACCGTTTGTCGAGCACGTGGTCGTTGGTGCCGATATCGAAGTCCTTGGGAATGGTCCCCACCAAGTCTGCCCGTAGGTGCTTGAAACAGCGCTCCTTGAGAAGCACCACCTCGCGTCCTAGTCCCTTCATGAAACCGTACTCAAGCGCCACGTTTGGATTCAGTTCGTCGCCGACGTGGTCTTCCAGGATTGCAATACCGTAGCGACACCCAAGCATATAGACGCACAGGTTGTCCCAGAGTTGCTTGCTGGTAGCGTAGGTCTTCTTGTCAGCTCTACGAGCGACGAGACCGTGACGGTCGAGTTCGTCCCTCACTGCACCATAAAGGGCTTCAAGGCATTCGACCTGCCAGGCATCCATCTTCGCGCGGTCGGGGAACTTCATCATCACGAAGACACTTCGGTCGAAGGGGTCGTCCTGGTGAAATCTCCCTAGCTCGCCTTCAAGGTGACGAAATGTGTCAGGCGTCCAGGAGGAAGGGGTGGCGCTATTCAAATGCACATTCCGTGACATTCCCTTGGCCATCTCATCCAGAGTGAACTGCACTCGCTCGTATTCGATCTGGAAGTACTCGTTGCCTTTCTCTTCCTCATCCGCGAGCTCGTGGCCGAGGTCCTCGTCAAGCAGGCGCGCCAGGCACACTCGAGCCATCTTGACATCTACCTTGGACGTCTTCCCCACACTCTCAAGAGATAGGGCTTCCCCCATGCAAAGCTGATCACCTTCGAATTGGGCCGCGCGGAGAAAGGCTGCATACTTTTCGTCGGCGACCTCGACGCGTTTGAACGTGTAACTTCGCCGGATGGCATCCAGCCCATAGGCCATCTGTCCTACCAGAGTAATCAAGTCGTTCTGTCCCATGGCGCTACCCCTGATGCCGAAAAACTCCCGGAAGGCAATCAAGCCACCGTCGAATGCCATGCGATCTGAAGCACTGACACCGTCGTGCATCAGCCGTTCGAGCTGGGAAAGCCACGCCTGAAGTCGCACCTTGTGGTTGTCTAGGGGCGTTCCGCTACGAATGGCCTCAAGAAACAGGTGCCCGTGGTTTGCAAGTTCCATGATGTCCACGCGTGTGTGGTCTTTTAGGTTTCCCAAGGTTACTTCAGCCTTTCTCAATGCTGCGTTTTTGCTACTTGGACTTGCGTGCGAGTTCGGCCGCGATAGCCGCCTCAGTGACATCTGGTTCCGGCGGTGGCGAGTTGCTGCCACTATCGGCGCTCGTGCCCAGGTCGACGTGAGCGATGGTCACGCCGAGACTGCCGATTTTGTATTCCGGCACCGGTGTCGCGCGTGGACCGCCGAGACGGAATATGAGGAGGATAGGATCCGCATGAACACCCTCATCGGCCAGCGTGTTCGCATACTGGTGGATCTGTGAGAGCCCTTCAACCACAGCCGCCAGGCCACGGCGCTTGGCATCGTAGATTTTGGCCTCGATGAGAAGCTGCTCGCCGATGATGTCATAGCGGTGGCTGCCGATCGACTGCTCGGTAAGAACCTCGAAGCCCTGGTCGAACAGGAACACGGCGGCATCGCGGGTCAGTGCAAGCTCTCGTTTCTCGGTCGGCGCAAGCTCCTCCAGCATCTCTTTCAATTCGTTTCGCCGAAGGCGTCGGCAACGGCGTGCATAGCGTTCCAGGATCCAGGCGATGGACGCTCGCCGACCAAGCCGGGCATGGAAGTCGCTTGCGACGGCGTGTAGGCTCGTTCGCAAGTCCAGCAGCCAATCGCAAGCCCTCCTGCACTCTGGTTCGTCAAGGAATCTCTGGTGGTGGACCAGCTTGTAGAGCGGACCCAGCGCCGGGGGTTCCCAGCTGTTGGATTCGCTCAGCCATAACTGGGGACCGTCGGAAGGGTTGGCGGCGACCGGTACGTCGACAAGCCGCAGCCATCTCTTGCCGGGGCTGCTCTCGTCCAGAACACGTCGAGCGCGACGAAGCCGCCCCAGGTTCATCGAGCTGGCTCGGCACCCTTCCTTCCAGCGATCAAGCCGGGGTTCATGTTCGTCTACATGATCCAGTACATTCCATAGTCCCTCGGCTGCCTTGTGCTTGCCGCTCGAAAAGAAGGAATCATCCTGCCCCAGCTTCTTCAGCCCCTTTTCGAGGAATTCGTCAAACCCAGAGACAAGCTTGGAGCCGTCGGTCTGGTCCGTGACTTGCACCGATGGATCCAGACTCTGGCACTTGGTGACAATAGCGTTCCTGATCCTTCGCAGTCGCAGCAGCGTGGTTCGCTCCTCCGCATGAAGACGGGCCTCTTCCTGACGATAGTCAGAGGACGATTCTTCGGCCGCGCGAGCCAGGTGGAGGTTCTTCTGGATCAGCGCGACCAGTCGGCATACGCCGCCGAAAGCCGCCCTTGCTGCTCTCTCGACGAGTCGGTGATTCTTGGGATCGGGTATCTCGATCGAGCCGATTTCCTCCACCGCGCGGTCGAGTGCCTGGCGGGCTTCTTCGATGGAGGTCATCGCTTGCCCTTCCTGCTGGTCGGCTCGGAATCGAAACTGAGCTGCGCCTCGCCTCCGTGAGCTTTCGACGGCTTGCGAGCCTTGGAGGCGGGCCGAACCCCGGCGCCTTGGAGTTTTTCCTTTTCGGCACGCTCGGCGTTGAGGGCGAAGAGGCGGTCTATGAGTTCGTCTTCGAAGGATTCTTGGGCGGTGCGGGCTGGTGGGGTGGTGGGTGTTTCGAATGGGGGGACGGGGATGTCGGACCAGCGGTAGGCGGCGAGGACTGATCGGTCGAGGTCTTCGTGGAGGCGGCGGAGGGCGAGGATCTGGGGGTCGTCGCAGGCGGGGTCTTTGAGCTGGTTGTAGGTGGTCGTCAGGCCCTGGTTGCGCTCGACCATCAGGCGGGCGCGAGTTTCGTAGAGGCGGGCGCCGATTGCTTCGAGGTCGCCGGTGGGGGCCAGGGTCTCGGCGGCGGGGAATGGGAAGTTGTCAACGCATTGGGAGGGGCTATAGCTGAGATCACTCTTCATAGTGGACGAGAGAAGCCAGCTCCAGGACGAATGAATTCGCGATTGCAGGACACCGAAGCGAGAGTTGTCCTCGACGGGGAAGACGATGAGATTCTGGCTGAACACGCGTTCGGTTGGTTGGAAAGAGAAACAGAGATGCTTTGTTATGTGTGCCGCGACCAAGCACCGTCTACTGACTGCGAGTGCAGCGAACAGCGCAGGAGTGGCCTCGCCGAATCTCCACCAATATTTTCGGCGCACGTCCCGCTTGTCCTTGTCCCGTTGGGGCTTCACCTTCTCGCGCAGAATTGCGATCAGGTCCGGCCACTTTTCGGCTTCTTCGAGGGGCCACTCACCGAAGTTGATCACATAGCGAGCGAAGCTCTGGGTTGGGCTGGTGTTGACCTCTTCGCCACCAAGATAGGGAAAGGTTCGCTCTGCGTTGCGCTTGTTCTTCTGAACTAGGACGTCTCGCTCGTTGAACGAGAGGTTGAAGCCTGTGCCCAAGACAATGCAGCCCTGAAAGCTCAGCCCTGCATTCTCGGAGAGAGCATGCGGATCTGGTCGCTCTGGCTTAGAGCGCAGGCGTGAGTTGATGGCCGCGACCTCGATTCCATCAAGCCGCCTGCGCAGACCGGAAATGTTGGCGAGGTGGCCCTTGGCCAGATGAACGACGGCGACCTCAACGTTAGCCTCGCCTGGCCACTTCATGCTTCGGACAGCGTCGTAGATTGCGCTGCCGCTGTTCACCATGTTCTGCAGGCCGGTGCTACGCGAGTCGCCTTGGGCAATGGTGTTGGTCGCGATGAGCCCGATGGTGCCGTGCTGGCCAAGTAGGAAGTCGCCACGGCGAAAGAAATGGGTGCAGAGATCGGCGTTGCCGTGGGCACCGGGATGAAGGACTCGGAGCCAGTCCAGGTAGGACGCGCCCGTAGCGGCTGCAAGACTGTTCTTTCCGGCAAAGGGCGGATTTCCCACGAACGCGTCCATCCACGCTGCGCGGTTCACATGATCCTTGTCCAGGGGATCAGGCCGCCCACCGTAGAACACCTCGGGAAACTCGATCATCCAGTGAAAGGGCGGGATGGCCTTTCGGCCGTCGCGGTCGCGGCGAAGCTCGTCGCACAGGTCGCGCAGCTCGGCGGGAACGGGACCGCCGTCGCGCAGCCAGGTGGTGACGAGATCCAGGCGGCGGTTGCGCTCGGCCAGTCTGGCCTTGTCGGTGTCGGCGGCGAAGAATGCGCCGACAACCAGATCCGCGATCACGCGCACGCGGTCGAGGGCGTCCTCGGCGTCCCAGAGCAGTCGCTCTTTCTCGCGCGTGATGGCACTGCCGTGGTCGCGCGCCAATTCGAGAATGCGTAGGCGCAGGGCGAGGGCCTCGTCGATAGCGGTCTCGATCTCCTTGCCTACCAGCTCAAGCTGGCTTTCGGGTTTCCAGTGGAAGGCGCGAATCTGATCGAGCGACAGGCCGACCAGCGAGTCGCCGTGGCGAAGGGCGTGGTCGACGAAGGTGAATGGTTCGTCCTTGGCCAGGGTCACCAGCCACAGGGACAGCTTGGCCAGACTGACGGCAAAGGGGTTCTTGTCCACGCCGTACAGGCAGCGCTGGGCGACCAGGCGGCGGGCTTGCGTGACGACATCCTCGGTGGCGGAGGCAACGGCCTCCATGCGGCCCTCGCGCGTCCACGCGGCCACCACTTGGTCGGCCAAGAAGCGGCAGGCTGCTACCAGGAACGCGCCCGAGCCCATGGCCGGGTCGCAGATCTTGAGGTCGAGCAGGCGCTCGGAGGGCGGGGTGCCACCCATGGCGCCGATGAGCGGCTCTAGGGTTCGCCGCACGATGGGCTCGGACAGCGAGCGCGGGGTGTAGTGCGAGCTGGTGCGGCGGCGCTCGACACCGGGTTGCAGGACGATTTGCAGCGGGCGCGCCACCTCGGTGTCGCGGGCCTGGATGGTTTGCAAGGCGGCGATGAGCTCGTCTTCGGTCTTGGCGGACTTGATATCGGCGCCGGCCTTCTTGAGGGCGCTCTTGTCGACGCCGGCCTCATCTTCTAGCCGGGCGGCGCGGCGATCGGGCGCGACTTCCAGCAGGTCGGCCACAGGCACCCAGACGCGCGGACCGCGCACGCACACCGCGCGCGAGGGGACGCGCACGACGTGGAAACCCATCAGGGCCTCGTACACGCTGCCGATCTGCTCGACGTCGAGGGCGCGATAGGACAGGCGCTGGTGGTCGAGGTAGAGCAGCTTCTCGAGCACGCGGTAGATCGATTCGTCATCGACGCTGGGCACCTGCACGCTGGCGCGGGCCACGGTGTCGACGGGGGCGCCGCCGGTCGCGGGCCAGCCTTCCAGGAAGGGGTAGCGGGCGGGGTCGAACAGGTCGCCGCGGCGGGCGGGCAAGACCAGGGGACCGTGCTGCGCGCCCTCGAACACGATGCGGAACAGGGCCAGCAGGCGCGGCCAGGCGCCGAACCGGCGCACCATGGTGTCGGGGAAGTTGGCGTGGTCGTCTTGCAACTGTTCGAATAGGCCCAGCACCGAATAGTGCCGGGAATAGCGGCTGTCGCCGATGGGCAGAAGCTCGCGATCCTCGGCGTAGAGGAGAAACACCAGGCGCAGAAGGACGGTCAGCAGGCCGCCATAGACGTGGTCGTCGTCGCGGGTCAGGGCCTCGTCGAGGGTGCCCGTCTTGTCGCGGTCGGCGGCGGACTCGAAGCCGCGCAGCAGGAATTCCAGCGCCTGGCGGACCTGGTCGGCAAGCTGGTTGGTGACGTTGGCCTGGCGGCGGCGGCTGTCGCGCAGGATCTGGGGAAGCTGCCGTTCGGGGGAAACGGCGAAGAAGCGGCCGGCGGAAAGCAGGGTGGCGAAGGCGTCGAGCACGGGCCGCCCACCCGCGTCGGCCATGGTGGCGAGTGAGAAGGTGATGGAGCCGGTCGCCTCGCCGTGCGGGGCGTAGATGAGGCGGAGGTATTGATGGTTGGTCAGAAGGCCGATGGGCACGCGGGTGGCGCGGAGGAGGCGGTCGAACTTGGCGGCGGGGGCGTATTCCCAGGGGCCGGTGGTGGTCTCGGGCTTGTCCAGGTCGAGGCCGGGAGGGATGGACCAGACGAGCATCTCGTAGGCGGCACCGGCGCGGCTGGCGGGGGTGGTGTCGTCGGGAAGGAGATCAGCATTCGGCGTGTCGCCGGTGAATTCGGCGGTCTGCTTGCGCAGGGCGAGTGTGGGGCGAAGCTCTTGGCGGCCTTCGGGGACGTAGAGGGAGAGGTCGGCGGGTATGGCATCGCCGCGGTCGAAGAGGTCGGGCGTGAGATCGAGGATCTCGGTGAGGAGCCGGTCGAGGTCCGCGAACTGGCGGGCGGCGCCGGGATCTTCGCCGACGAGAGGCGCGAGCTCGCGCAGGCGTTGCTGGAGGACAACCGGCTTGCGCTCCATGCAGCCGGCGTCGACTAGGACCGGAATCGAGAATACGAGGCCCTCGACCGGCTGAACGAAACCGAGCCAGGTCTTGTGAAAATCAATCTCGACGTCGGACATGGGTCATCTCGTTGCGGGCCAAAGGTAGACCAGGCCGACGGGTTCCAGGCGGCGGAGGACGACCTGGTAGAGCGCTTCGATTTCGCGCGGCTCGGTTTCGATTTCGCGGTCGATCTGATCGAGGCGGGCGTTCATGTGCTTGCGGTCTTGCTCGAACTGGATGCGCTGGATTTTGTCAGCCTCGGTAAAGCCGAAGGAAAGTTGCTGCCCTTGCAGGGTCTGTTTGATGGCGTCGCGCTGGTCGGTGAGGATCTTCTTGAGCG
>OCTA010000111.1_pt1 | contig 75913 bp, 68 predicted proteins | sample 1538991 | NCBI WGS metagenome assembly OCTA01 (sample SAMEA3539302, study PRJEB22396) | soil metagenome | biome: tundra; feature: field; material: soil | place: USA | collected 2010-05 | depth 0.15 m
AAGCCCGATCGCGTCCCACCAATTACTTACGCTACGGATCCGCTCGAAAATACCTGCTTTCCGCCTCCAGTAGCGGAAGTCGGGCTAACGAGGGCGCGACTCCTGCCCCGCAGGAGGCGTGACCGAGGAAAGGGGTCGGTTCCGACGATTGGTTAGGCCGATTTTTCATACCCGGGATTTCTGCCATGCTTGGCAGACGGATCTTTGGTTACAATGCGGGCACCCGAGCTTCAACGTGACTATCCTAGTGCAGCCGAGAGCAAGGATACCGAACGCAATCGCAAGCCCGACGCGCTCCCAAGAAAAATGGATAATGAGCAGAGCCAAACCGCTAACTATTGGAGCGAGAAACACCGGCGCTGCGAAACGCATGTACTTAAAGTAATCACCAAATCGCTTTGTCTCCCGTTTTGAAAACAGAAGAGCCGCCAATCTGCCCTGACCTGAATGACAGGTTTTCCCATAGTACGTACAATGCGTGCATATAAATCGCGGAATGACGAGATACATGCAAACAAGCGAATAGCCAAGATATGCCAAAGCGGCCCATGCGCTGAGTAGGGAGAATATGACAAAACCAAGGGCATAGACCGCTAGCCAAACGGCATTCTCAAGCAATGGCGTGCTCCACGGGTAGTTGTCGTAGTGAATGGGGCCTGGTTTCATTTCGGGCTTAACGCTAGTTTATGCCGCTTTCCGTGCACGAACCAGGCGCATAGCGACGCGAGGCTTACCAAGTTGCAAGTTCTTGGGGACCATTTCTGTTCCGGCCTCATGCCGAGGCGCCGCGCACGATTTCGAATTTCGACAAAAGATAGTCTGACAGGGGCGAGCCTCAAGGTCGAATTGATTGAGTCTGCTAATCTAAACTGTTTTCGGATTCGGTAGAATGGCCTGCCGGCTCAAAGGGTTCAGAGCGCCACGCTATCGACGGTTTTTTCATCGTTGCGTCGCTGGGTCGTCAAACAGCGGGCACGGTCTATGGGGAGGGGCGTGGACAGTTATTGACCATGGTAACAAGGAAAACCAATCAGTGCCTCTGGTGCTGGAAACATCGAGTCCGTGTCAATTACACCGAGGATTAACAAGGAAAGGCAGCTGCGCCGCGCGGATTTGTCGTTAGGGTGGTTCTGTTGGAATTGTTACTATTCTGACAAGGAAGGGCGGCCGGGCGCGCCGTGCTCCGCGCGAACCGCAAGACAGCCCTCGATGGCTTCCCGAATACTCTTCAAAGCCGCGGCCTTTGTCTTTCCCTGGCTCACGCAACCGGGAATGGCAGGACACTCGACACCCAATGAGCCGTCCTCGGCGCGGTCCAATGTCACGGTAAATTTCATCGCAAGGTGAAAATGGGATGATTCTGCCCAATCAAGCGTGGTCCATTGACTCACGTCCCCTGGCCGTCGAAACGATCACGCCGCCTTGTGTACGAGGGGCTTTACTTGCCGTCGGATGCTTGCATGGTGGCGCTCAAATTCCATGAGGTCGTAAGCATTCTGGAGGTTGAGCCAATTCTGTGGCGAAACGTTAAAAAACAGTCCCAAGCGGTATGCGGTATCGGCGGTGATTGCCACCTCTCCCCTAACCAGCCGACTCAGGCGTGATTCCGGGATGCCAGTAGCATGCGCCAAGCGATACCGAGAAAGGCCGAGAGGCGTGAGAAAATCCTCCGCAAGAATTTCGCCAGGATGCGGATTGTGAATGAGCTTCGTTTTCATAATGGGTTTCAATGATAGTCGGTTATTTCAACATCGTGCGCGTCTTTCCCGTCCCAGCGGAAGCAGAGCCGGTACTGAGTGTTGACCCAAATGGCGTGTTTTCCCTCGCGATCTCCTCCAAGAGGATGAAGTTTGTTTCCGGGTGGTATCTTCAGAAAGTTCAGCTCTACAGCGGCGTTGAGTTGGCGGAGCTTGCGCAAGGCGGTGGAATGAATGTTGGCGGGAAGTTCCGGGGTGGAGCGGCCCCGCCAAATTATTTCCGTCGCCTCGTCGGCGAAGCTCTTGATCATCGTCGAATGTTAGTTGGAACAATACTTGCGTCAAGCGCAAGTATCACATGTTGAAAAGGGCTACGATTCGGCAGCTTGGGCGGCGAACGTCATCCGCTTGGCCATTTCGAAGGAATGGGTGTCCCTGAGATGGCCGTAGGTCTTGGCGACGAGGAGACCGCCATCCTTATGGCCGACCCAGGCAGCGATGGTCTTGAAATCGACGCCGGCCTCGATCGCGTTGCTTACCAAATAATGGCGCATGCAGTGATGCGTGAATGTAGCAAGGCCGGCGAGCTTGCACGCCCGTTCCATGGCCTTTGTCGCCTTCCCGATACTGCTTGCGGGCCGTTTCCGTCGTGGCCTAATTACGCTTTGAAGCATCGTCCCTGTAGCTCAAATGGATAGAGCAGCGGTTTCCTAAACCGCAGATCCCGGTTCAATTCCGGGCGGGGATACCACGCCGGGCGAACTCAATTCTTGAGTGCGCGACCCACGGCCCCCAGCAATTCGCTCCGGCCGCAGGGCTTCGGCAGCGATTCAGCGATGCCGAGTCCCGCGAGTTCGGCCTGCTTGGCTTCCGAAGCCATGCCCGTCGTCACAAGGGCCCTGATGTCGGGTCGGATTTCGCGCATCTTCCTGAGCATCATGATTCCATCCATCCCGGGCATCATGACGTCGGTCAGGACGAGGGAAATCTCACCGGAATGAAGCCGGAAGAACTCCAGCGCTTCGCTGCCGCTGGCCGCGGCAAACGCGCGATACCCACAGCGTTCCAGGACGAGGCGCGCGGATTCGCCGATGCTGGATTCGTCATCCACGACCAGGATGAGCTCATTTTGCCCGCGCGGAGCCTTTGCAGCCTCCGCCACAGGCGAACGAGGCTGCTCGGACGGCGCCGCCGGCAGATAGACCCGGAAGGTTGAGCCGTGGCCCGGCTTGCTTTCGACATTCAAGAAACCGCCGTGGCTTCGCACGATTCCGAGCACGGTTGACAAACCGAGCCCGGTCCCCTTGCCGACCTCCTTAGTCGTGAAGAACGGATCAAAAATGCGCCCGATGATTTCCGGGGTCATGCCCTGGCCGGTGTCCGTGACCGTGAGCAGGACGTGCGGCCCGGATTTGGCCGGCGGATTGAGTTGCGCCATGCCCGAATCGACGAACTTGTTTTCAGCGCAGAGCGTGAGCGTGCCGCCGTCCGGCATGGCATCGCGGGCGTTCACGCACAGGTTGAGCAGCACCTGGTGGAGTTGCGTTGAGTCGCCGAGCACGGGCCGCAGCTCCGGATCCACGACCAGGCACAGCGTAATGTTCCGGGGAAACGTCTCCGCCACGATGCCGCGAACCTCGCCTGCCAGCCGGTGCACCTGGACTGGCACGCGATCGCCGCCGCCGCCGCGGCTGAAGGCGAGCAGTTGCTTCACGACATCCGAGGCGCGTTGTGCGCTCTTCTCGATGAGGTCGAGCATTTCCCGGTCCTGGTCGGTTGCCGCGGTTTCCTTGAGCAGCGCCGGCGCCATCAGGACGGGCGCGAGGATGTTGTTCAGGTCGTGCGCGATCCCGCTCGCAAGGGCCCCGACGGACTCCAGGCGCTGCGCGTGCCTCAAGCGCTCCTCCAACTGGCGCCGCTCGGTGACGTCCTCCTTCACCGCGACGAAATGCGTGATCTTTCCGTAATCATCAAGCACCGGGGAGATCGATGCGCTCTCCCAGAACAGCTCCCCATTCTTCTTTCGATTGCAGAAAGACCCGTGCCATTCGCGCCCCGCCTGGATCGTCGCCCACAGGTCCCGATACTGCTCGGGCGTCGTCTGGCCGGACTTGAGCATCGCCGAGGTCTTCCCTCTCACTTCCGCCAAACCGTAACCGCTCACTTCAGTGAAGCGGGGGTTGACGTACTCAATCGCCCCGGTGAGGTCCGTGACGACGATCGAAACAGGGCTTTGCTCGATGGCCCGCGACAGCGAGCGCAGTTCCTCCTCCGCCCGTTTGCGGTCGGTGATGTCGAACAGGATCCCCTGGGAGCCGACAATCTTCCCCGACGCGTCGGATATCGGGGTCTTCGTCACATACATGCAGTACTTGCGGCCGTTGGGCAGGGTCCATTCCTCCTCGAGCTCAATGCGCTCGCCGGTTTTCATGATCCTTTCGTGGTGCGTCTCGCCCTGGTTGAAAATGGCCGCGCCTGTCGCGGACTCAATCCTCCTGGTCCCGCGCCCCGTCAGCTCCAAGCCGATTTGCGAGGCGCTCTTGCCGATGTAGTTCTCCGGTTTCAGCCCGGTGATCCGGCAGAACCACCCGTTGACATAGACGTAGCGCCCGGCGGCATCCTTGCGGAATATTCCGGCCGGCATCAGCTCGACAAGCGAGCGGTAGAGCGCCTGGTTCTCGCGCGCCTCCGACTCCGCCTGCGCCCGCGCCGACGCGTCCCGCTCCCAGGAGGAAAGCTTGCTCCGCAAACCCCAATAGAGCAGCAGCGCCGTCACCAGGACGAAAATCCAACCCTTCAGTATCGACAGTTCGCCGAACAGCCCGCGATTTGGCGCGAATTTCAACAGCGCCATGTCGGATAGGGCTATCCAGGCAAATCCCGCGATTGCGTAGATGAGCGCCGCCCGCAAGGCGAGCCGGGTCAGGGGAGCGCGATTGCCGCGCGGCGTCTCCGATGGATTCGGCGGGCTGGAGCCGGACGGAGGCGCCACGGCAGCCGGCCCCGATTGCGGCTCCTTCGCTCTTTTCATCGGATCACAGGTGCTTCCCGATCGCCTTTTCCAGCGGCTTGCGAATGAGGGTGAAAAGCACGCCGGTGCAGATTCCTATCAGCGCGAGCATGAGGAAGAAGTGCTGCTTCGGCATCGTATTGTAAAACGTTCCCAGGTAACCAGTCAGATAGTTGCCGAAGAAGTTCGAGAGGTACCACATGCCCATCATCATCGAGACAACTCTTTGCGGAGCGACCTTTGTCACAAGCGAGAGGCCGACCGGCGACAGATAGAGTTCGCCGGCTGTCGCGAGAAACGTTGTGCCGACGAGCCAGAATACGCTGCCGCGCGAGCCTTCCGGAACGGCCCAGGCGGCCACGATCATCACCAGATACGCCGAGCCGATCAAATAGTAGCCGATGCCCAGTTTTGAAACGCTGCTGGGCTCCCGGCCCTTCCTGGACTGGTGGAGCCACACCCAGCTCAACATCGGCGCGAAAATGAAGATCATCGCCGGATTGAAAGCCTGAAACCATGACGACGGTATCGTGAACAGCCCCAGAAAACTCCAGTTTGTCCGCTGGTCGGCCCATAACTGGAGCGTGTTGCCCTGTTGTTCGTAGACGGCCCAAAACGCGATGTTCAGGACGCACATCACGATCAGGGAGCCAATGGCGGTCCACTCCCGTCGCGTGAAGGGCTTGTGCGCCCCGCCCCGGGCGGCCTTCTGAACCGGGGATTCGCGCGGCACGAGACCGCTTCCCAGCCAGTAGATCAGCAAACCGAGCAGCATGCCCACGCCTGCCGTCGCAAAGCCCCAGGACCAACCGACCATCTGGCCGAGCGTGCCGCAGACAAGGGGGGAGAAAAAGGCGCCGAGATTGACCCCCATATAAAAGATCGTGAAGGCGCCGTCGCGCCGGGGATCGCCTTCGGGATAAAGTTTGCCGACTTGCGTGGAAATGTTCGGCTTGAAGCAGCCGTTTCCAAGGACCAGGAAAACGAGGCCGAGCAGAAAGGCGCGCTCGCTCGCCAGGAGGAACTGGCCGATCGCCATCAGGAAACCCCCGATGTAAACCGTGCGATACTGTCCGAGGACGCGATCGGCGAGCATGCCTCCGAAGAATGGGGTGAAATAGACAAAGCCCGTGTAGAGCCCGTAGATCTGGGAGCTCATTGCCTGCACGCTCATCGGGTGGAAGATCCACACCAAGATGCGCTCCAAGCCCGGATAACCCCAGACAAGGCCGGCCGTATGGGGATCGGCCAGCAGGTGCTTGGTCATGTAAAGGATCAGCAGGGCCCTCATCCCGTAGTAGGAGAACCGTTCCCACATTTCGGTGAAGAACAGGGCGAAAAGGCCGACGGGATGACCAAACAGTTGCTTGCCGTTTAGCCGACTGGTCACCCAATTGCGCATTTTGCGAGGGGAACGGACAACGCGGCCGCCCGCAATTAAAAATGCATGCGTGCGGCTTCGGCCCGGCGTGCTCACTTCTCGCTCGGCTTCCGGCAGCCGTTGCGTGTATAGGCTACCGTTTACAGATGCTTGAGAGATTTGGAAAAAAAGAGGTGATCGCCGCCTGGGCGTTGATCTTCCTTCTCAGCATTGCGGCCGCCACCTGGGGCGGGCGCCGCGCGCGCATGAGCATGCAGGAGGAATGCGCGGTCCGGGCGGGCGCATTCGCTGCTGCGCTGGATCAGGGGCAGCTTGCGGCGCTCGCCGGGGCGCGGCCGGATGACCCCGCCGCCAACGCCGTGACGGTCCGGCTCGCCCGGCTTCAGGCGTCGGACCCGCGGGTGCACTGGGTTTTTCTGCTTCGGCCCGGCGGGGTTGTTGGGAAGTTCACATTTCTTGCGGGGTCCGCGCAGGCCCTGTCGCCGGGCACCCTCAGGCCGGGGGACGATTATGGCGAGGCATCGCGCTCGCCCGCGCTATTGCGCGCCGCGCGAACCGGACTCGCTTCGGCGGACGGTCCGATCAGCGGCCGGTTCGGGACCCTGTTCGTCGGTTATGCGGCGACCGCCGGTCCGGCGGATGAAATCCTGGGAGTCGAGATCGGCGTTGATGACTGGACCGGCCGGTGGTGGAGCGAGGCCTTTCCATTCGCCTTGTACGCGTGGCTTCTGCTCGGCCTGCCGTTTGGATTGGGCCTCGCAATGCGGGATACGGAGCGGCGCCGCGAAGCCGCCCGAAACCTTTCCGAGGCCATGGAGCAGAACGATTCAGCCGTCGTGATTGTCGATCGGTCGGCACGGATCGAATACGTGAACGCCGGTCTCTGCCAGCAGCTCGGCTATGCAAGCCGGGAGCTGATCGGGCGGAGATGGAGGAAGTTTCATTGGGCCGGGGACGATCCTGCCATCACCGCGGAGATGCTGGCGACGGTCCGCTCGGGAAAGACCTGGCACGGCGAATGGGTCAACAGGCGCAGGGACGGCGAGTCTTATCCGGCGCGCGGAATCGTGACCCCGGTCAAACACCGCGACGGAAGCCTATCCTGTTTTGTGGCGGTGTTCGATGACATGACCCCGATCAAGAAGAACGAGGAAATGCTGCGGGCGGCGGTCGAGCGGGCCGAAACGGGAGACCGGACAAAGGCGCTCTTTCTCGCGACCATGAGCCATGAGGTGCGCACTCCCCTGAACGGCATCGTGGGCTTCACGAGCCTGCTTCTCGACACGGCCCTGAACGCCGAGCAGCGGGAGTACATGCAGACGATCCAGACGAGCGGCGAGGCGCTCATTCAGCTCACGAACGACATCCTGGATTTTACGCGAATCGAGGCGGGGACCCTGAAACTCAAGGAGCAGCACGCCAACCCGCGCGCCGCCGTGGAGGACACGCTGGATCTTTTCGGAGTGACGGCCGCAAGGAAGGGCATAGAGCTCCTGCATTGGATCGAAGACAACGTGCCGGCGGTCGTCCAGGTCGATGACGCCAGGCTGCGCCAAGTGCTCGGCAACCTGGTTTCCAACGCAGTCAAGTTCACTTCGAAGGGCGTTGTGGAAGTGACGCTGAGGGCGGAGAGAGAGGGAGATGCTGAGCCCGGCCGCTGGAAGCTTTTCTTTGCCGTTCGCGACACGGGAATAGGCATTGCTCCGGAAAATTATGACCGGCTGTTCAAGCCGTTCAGCCAGTTGGATGCGTCGATCACGCGCCGCCACACCGGCACGGGTCTCGGGCTGGCGATTTCCCGCAACCTGGTGCAGATGATGGGAGGAGAGATCCGGATCGAAAGCTCGCTCGGTCAGGGTTCGGTTTTCTCCTTTATCATCCCGGTCGAAGGCGTGCCCGGAATAGTTCGCACCGTGCCGGAACTGAGCCCGTTCCCGGTCGCCCTCTGCGCAGCGCCCGGCCCTTTCCGTGACGAATTTTCACGGCTTGCCAGGCGCTGGCGGCTGCCGCTGACGGAAGGCGACAGCCCATCCGTGTTTCCGGAAAGGCCGGGAGAGATTGCCTTTGTGGAACTCAACCTGGGGCGGGCGCGCCAATTGGCGGCCGGCCATGCGGGATTGCTGCCATGGCTGCCCCAAAGGGCGTACGCAATCGTGCCCATGGGCCTTGAAAACGATGTGCGCTCGGCGCTGCGGACCCATTTCTACCAGGTTATCAACAAGCCGCTGCATCACGATGCGATGATGGGTCTGCTGATTGGGATTAAACCGTCGGAGGAGAGGGGGAAGGCGATCCCGCGAAATTTCGGCGTCAACGTGCTTATCGTGGAGGACAACCTGGTGAACCAGCGGCTCGTGCAAAGGCTGCTCCTGAATCTCGGATGCACAACCGCGGTCGCGGGCAACGGTCTGATTTGCCTGGAGATGCTGTCCCAGGCGAAGGAACCCTTCGACTTGGTGCTCATGGACCTCCACATGCCGGAATTGGACGGTTTGGGCGCAATCAGCAGGATCCGAGGAGGGGAGGCGGGGAGCGGAGCCGCGTCGGTTTGGATCACGGTGCTGACCGCCGATGCAAGGCCCGAGCAGAAGCAAAAAGTGTTTGCAGCCGGTGCGAATGATTATCTCGTCAAACCGGTCAATCTCGCGGAGCTTGCGGCGAGCCTGCGCCTCCACGCGGACAGCCGGCGGCGGCGGCCCGACGACCAGAATTCAACGAAGAGCAATCCATGAAGAATAGATCGATAGTCATCGCCTTCGCCGCCCTGGCATCCCTTTTTGCTGCAGGATGCGGCCATCTCGACCTCACTCCGGAGGGCAATCCGAGCCGCGTCTTGACGGGTGTCGTGGATTTCAACAATGAGGCCACGCTGGCGGCCGATTCGGTCGTAGTGATTCGGGTGGTCGATCCGACCGGAATCACGGAAACGCCGCCCGCGCAGGTGCTCGGTTCGCCTTCGGCAGCCCAATCGAAGGCTGGCATGCCGCCCAAGGTCTTGGGAGAGCAGGTCATCCGCAATCCCGAGCGCACGCCCATTCCCTTCCGGATCGAATACACGGCATCCGACGAGCAACTTCGACGCGGCCTCAACATAGAGGCAAGAGTCTCGTCTGGCGGCAAGTTGCGTTGCATCAACGTGAACAGTTATTCAGTCACGCTGGGTAGTGTGGGCGACCCACACACCATCTCGGTTGAGATGGTCAAGTGAGGGGTCGTCAGGTTCGGCTGATTCGATTAAGGTTTGTTATAACCATGTTAAGGATTTGGAATAGCCATGTGTATGGCTATTCCATGAGTGGACGTTCGTGGGCGGTCCGCACCCCGCGATTCCGACCCACCAAAACGAGCAACGCATCCTTAATCATGAAGAAATCCACACGTTTCATCGTCACTGCAGCAGCCATGGCGGGCCTTTACGCCGGTGCTCTCGCCGCCCGCACCTACGCCGCCGACGACCAGGCGGGCACATCGGATCAGACAAAGAAGGACTCGACAACGAAGCACGATTGCAAGGGCAAGAACGACTGCAAGGGCCAGGGGAGCTGCAACTCGGGCGATAACGGCTGTGCCGGCAAGAATTCCTGCAAGGGCAAGGGCGGCTGCGCGAGCAAGAGCGACGACAAGAGCAACGACAAGGGCGCCAGTCCGAGCGGCGCGTTCGTCATCTTTTCTTGAGTTTTCCAGGAGCGTGACGCGGCCGGCAAGCGTGTTGCCGGCCGCTTTTCATTGATGCCCGCAAACCGATTCAACGGATTCAACGATTACGGGATTGGAATAGGGCTGCGCGTGCCGCATTACCGGCACATTCTGGAGAGAAAGCCGGTCGTCGATTGGTTTGAGATCATCTCCGAGAACTTCATGGTCGACGGCGGGAAACCGCTCGAGGTGCTGGACCGGATCCTCGAGCAGTACCGCGTCGTCCAGCACGGTGTGTCGATGTATTTCGGGTCGGCGGACCGGCCGGATCGCGCGCACTTGCGGAAGCTGAAGGCGCTGGTCAGGCGGACGAAGACGCGGTGGCTCTCGGACCATCTCTGCTGGGGCAGCGTGGATGGCACTTTCACGCACGATCTCCTGCCGATGCCCTACACATTTGCGGCTGCAAGACGAACGGCTGAGAAGATCCGCCAGGTGCGCGATTACGTGGAAGTGCCGATCTGCGTCGAAAACGTGAGCAGCTACGCCGAGTTCCACGCATCGGAAATGACGGAATGGGAGTTCCTCACCGAAGTCGTCGAGCGCGCCGATTGCGGGATCCTCCTGGACGTGAACAACATCTACGTCTCATCGAAAAACCACGGCTTCGACCCGTACGATTACCTGAACGGGATTCCCCACAACCGCGTCGGCCAGATGCATGTTGCGGGCCACACGAAATTCGAAAAATACATCCTGGACACCCACGACCACCCGGTGCTCGACCCGGTGTGGAAGATGTATGCCCACGCGACCCGGTTATGCGGCGTGACGGCGACGCTGCTCGAATGGGACGACAAGATCCCATCCTTCGACGAGGTGCACAACGAGGCCCTGAAGGCGAACCAGTTCATCGACGGAGCCAGGCAGCATGCGCGAGCCGTCTAGAAATTCCGCCGTTCGGCAGCGCCGGCCCGTCCGTGGCAATCGCCAGCCGGAGGCAAGGGCGGGACTCCTCCCGCCGCCCGCGCATGCCCCAAAGCGGCTGCAATCCACGGCCGACCTGCGCCGCCTCCAACGCCTGATGGCCCACGCCCTGGTGCGGCCGCTCACCCGCGATGGCGGACTGCAGCGGAATTGGATCGACGGCCGTCCGACGGCCGAAGTGGCCGCAGAATTCATCAAGCCGAACGGGCGGCTGACCTCCTTTGAGCGGCTGGAGATCTACAATCGCATGTATTGGTACCGGCTGATCCAGTGCGCAAGCGACGATTGCCCCGGACTTCGGGCTTTGCTTGGCGAGAGCAGGTTCGGCCGGCTCATTCGCGCCTATCTCGCGAAATGCCCGTCCCGTTCCTTCACGCTGAGAAATCTCTGCTCGCGGCTGCCGGGATTCATCCGTGAAGAGCCCCGTTGGACAAGGCCGCGGACGGCCGCGGCCTTTGACATCGCGCGTTTCGAATGGGCGCAAACGGTGGCCTTCGACGGAGAGGCGCTGCCCACGCTGGAACCCGAAGCGCTGGCGCGAGCCGCGCCGGGCGGGCTCCGTGTCAGGCTGCAGCCCTACCTGTCGCTTCTCGCCCTGAAATACCCCGTCGATGAGTACGTGATCGCGGTCAAGCGCCGGGATGCGCTCCGAGGGGAGGCGAGCCATGCGATCGAAAGCAGCCACGCCGCCGGCCGGCTTCGCCGGGTGCGCGCGCCCAGGCGGAAGGCCGTTCATGTGGCGGTCCACCGGCACAGCGGCAAACTCTACTACAAGCGGCTCTCCCTCCCCGAGTTTCGGATCCTGGAGGCGCTGCATGCGGGCCATCCGCTGGACCGGGCTGTGGCCGCCGGCGGAAGCAGGATCCAGCCGGGGAAAATCCGGCAATGGTTCTCCCTTTGGGCGAAACTGGGGTGGTTTTGCAAAGGGCATTCCTCGTCACGAGCCTGCTGATTCTGGCTTTCGGACCGGGAAAGTTTTCGCTCGACGCGCTGATCTTTGGGAAGACGTCCTCCCAGACTCGCGCTTCGCAGTGACCTGCGCTCCGGATCAGGGCGAATCCGCCGGGGGTGTGGCGGAAGGCTCCGCGGCGGTCCGCGCAGGCCCGCAAAGGTCCTCGTAGGCGTACACGAGCGCCCCGTAGATGAGCGGCATCGCCACAAACACTCCGACGATCAGGAGCGCCAAACCCAAAAGGGCGAAGACAAACCCGAGGAGAAGGAGCCCGAAGACACGCCACCATTGCGCCGTGATGACGCGCCGGCTCACCTCCAGGGCCGCCCAAAAATCGAGCTTTTGGTCGACGATCAGCAACCAGGTGAAGGTGTAGGCAACAACCAGATAGATGCCCGGCAGCACGAGCAGGATAAAGCCGCAGGCCATGAGGAGTCCGCCGACCAAGCCGCCCAAAGCGAGCGGCAGAAAGGCGGTTGTGAATCCCGCAAAGGCATCGCCCAAAACCGTCGGCTGGCCGCGAATCTTCTTGAGGAAGTAGAATTGCAAACCGCCGATGAACACGTTGCCGACGATGCTGATCAGCACGAGCTCGGGGATTTGGCCCAATCCAAAATAGCTTAGCAGGGCGGTCGCCTCTTCCATGACAAAGACAAGGGTCGTGACGCCGACCAGCGGCCAGAAATTGGCCTTCAACAATTCCCAGCTTCGCTCGAAACAACGCGAAACATCTAGCTTGCCCGGCCTGGCCTTCATTTCCTCGGCGATCCTTTCGGCGCCGACCTTGTGGATCGGGCCAACCGGCGTGGACGCGCTCGCGCCGGCGTCGGCAAATTCAGAAAAATCCCCCAGGCTCTTCCAATCGTCCGTTCCAAGAGCCTTGGCGCGAGTTTCGAGATTGGCGCGCCCCGCCGCGATCCAGCTCCGCACCTGCCCCGCTGTGACCGGCCCGTATTCCTTCCCGTCGCCTCCGATGATGGTGTACATGGCTGTAGGCGAGACCAGAACACACCGCCGCAACCGCGTCAATCAGCGCGGGACGGCGCCTAGGGCGCGGGCGGTTCGCCGCAAGCGCGGGCGACAGCATGGCGGGCGATCGTGCAATCGTAGCTGGCCTGCAGACGGGCCAGCTCCGCCGCCCGGGCATTGCTCTGGGCGTCCAGGAGTTCAAAATTTGTGATGACGCCGTTGGCGTAGCGCGTCTTTGCGAGGTTCAGGGCCTCCGCCGCCTGGGCGACCAGCGCATCCGATTCGGCAAGCCGGGCAATGGACGCCTTGAGGTCGGACAGGGCGTCCGAAACGTCGGTTACTATGGTCCTGTGCAGCTCATCCACGCGAGACTGGGCCGCGCGGAGGTCGGCGCGCGCCTCGATCCGCTGGCCGGTGATGCGCTGGCCCGTGAAGATCGGAACCGAAACGCTGACTCCGGCGGTCACGTAACCCCGGCTGGCGTACATCTCGGGCAGCTGCCCGTCCTCGACGCCGGCCGCGGCATTGGCTGCCAGGGTCGGGCGATCCTCGCGATTTGCGGCATCGAGCCTTTGATTCGCCCCTTCTGCGGAATCGCGGGCGAGCTTCATTTCGGGACGATTCCGCAATCCGGCGGCAATCGTGGCGGACAGATCCGGCGGCTCGCCCGGAACGCCGAAATCCCCGGCCAGGACGAGGGGCGCGCCTGGCTCGCATCCGAGCAGCTGGCGCAGAACGGACTCCTGCTTTTCCAATGAGGCCCGGGCGTCGGTCCGGTGGTTGTGCGCGTTGGACAGCCGGACCTGCGTCGTCAGGAGGTCAAAGCGGGTGGCCGTGCCTCCGTTGAATTTCTTTTCGGAGATCCGGAAGGCTTCGTCGAGGGCGTGGATCTCCTCATCGGCGACGGAGACCGATGAACGGAGCAGGAGCACGCCATAGTAGGCCTGGATCGTCTGGTAGCCGAGCTGGCTGCGCGCCTGTTCGAGCGCGTCCCTTGCGGAGATTTCGCCGGTTCGCGCGAGCGCGACCAGGGCGTCCGTCCGTCCGAAGTCGCTCAAAAGCTGCCGAACGCCAACCCTGGCCTCATAGCTGTTCGCAATGGTCTCATAAAGCGAAATCCCCGGGATCGATACGTAGGGGCGCAGGGACAAATAAGTGTAGGCGGCATCCGCGGAAATCTGGGGCAGACGGTCGGCCTCGCTTTGCATCGTTCGGCCGCGGGCTGAGTCGACAGCCGCCTGCGCGGCGGCGAGCGAGGGATATCGGGCGAGGACGGCGTCCAGCGTCTGGGCGAGCGTTAGAGGTGAGGGCGGCGCCGGCTCGTCGGCCCGGATGGGAGACCCGATCGCAAGGGAGAGGAGGAGCAGGGCTGGAATGGGTTTCATTGGAAGTCTTTCAACTGAATTCGACAGCGGGCCGGCCCGGTGGATGCCGCGCGACCTGCCGGCGATCGCCAGTAAAGGCCGGCAAACGACGGCAATCAAGGCGATCAAGCGGTGCCCGTCGAGTCGAAGACGTGCGCCAGTGGAAGCTCACGCCATTTCCCCGGGGGAAGATCCCCGAGCGTGAGGTTCCCGAAGCTCTCGCGGTGCAGCGAAACCACCGTGAGCCCCTCGCCGGCAAACATGCGCCGCACCTGGTGATGGCGGCCCTCAACGAGCGTGAGTTCGGCGCACCGGGATCCCAGCCAGCGCAGGAAGGCCGGACGGCATGGGGTCGCCTCGTCGGCAAGGACAAGCGTCCCGCGGGCGAATCGCGCCGCGATTTCATCCGCCCGGGCAGGGGAAACGTCGCGGTCCAGGACTGCGGAGTAAACCTTGGGCACCTTTTGCTTTGGCGAAGTCAGCCGGTGGACAAGCATTGCCTGGTCGGTCAGGAGCAGCAGCCCGGTCGTTTCCCGGTCCAGCCTGCCGACGCTCGTGACCGGGGGATTTCGCCGCAGAAACCTCTCCGGGATGAGGTCATAGACCCTCGGCCCCTCGCGCGCGTCGTGCGAACAGACGACGCCAGCCGGCTTGTGCAGGAGCAGGAGAAGGCCGTCCGGGTGGTCAGGCGGTTCTCCATCGATACGGACGTCGGCCGGATTGCACTTCATCGCGGGATCGCCGGCTGCGCGGTTGTTCACAGACACGCGGGCGGATTCGATCCAGTCCCGCGCCTCCCGGCGGGAGCAATAACCGAGGCTCGACAGAAGCTGATCGAGCCGGCGCGCTTTCCCGCCGCGATCGCGCGTTGGCTCGGTGCGATCGGGCGGTTTCAGGCGTACCGATCCTCCGTCCACGGGTCGGCCGTGTTCGAATAGCCCCGGACTTCCCAGAATCCGAGTTTGTCCTCGGCAAGGAAGGCGATCCCGTTCAGGAACTTGGCGCCCTTCCACGCGTATAGTTTTGGGATGATGACCCTCGCCGGACCGCCGTGCTCCAGGCGCAGGGGAGTGCCGTCGAATGAGGTGGCGACCAAGACGTCGTCATCGAGGCAGCGTTCGAGCGGCACGTTGGTCGAATAGCCGTCATTGCCCGTGAAATAGACAAATGCGGCCTCCGGCCGCGGCCGCGCCAGTTCGTATAGCGTCGTAAAGGCCACCCCTTTCCATCGGCAGTCGAACTTCGACCACGTGGTCACGCAGTGGAAATCGCTGACGTCCTCAACCTGCGGCAGGGCGTTGAACTGCGGCCAGGTCAGTTCGCAGGAGTTTTCCACGAGTCCGCCGAGGGACAGCCTCCATTTTTCGAGCGGAATGGCGGGCTGAACACCCAAGTCGAGCACCGGAAAGCCGGTCGTGAGCTTCTGGCCGGGCGGGAGGCGGCCGGTGGCTGCGATGGAACGCGCGACGCGGCCGAGAGCCTTCTGTTTTTCGGCCCAACGCTGTTTTGCCTCGATATAACGCGCCTTCGACATGCGGCGAACATAAGGCGTACGCCCGGGCGTGCAAGCAGACGCCGATTCTAGCCGCCTTCCTGGAGAACCGTGGCGACGGCGGCCCGCCGGCGGCGGTAGTAGATCGACATCCCTCCCTGGTAGATCACGGTGCCAATGCTGACGGCGCTCCAGAGGGTTGAATTGAAAAGGCGCACGGCATCGTCGGGCGTCAAATTCGCCTCGGCCGCCGCGCTCCGCAATTGGGCAAGCTGTTCGGGCGTGTACAGGCTCCTGAAGACAGCCTTTGTCTCGGGGATCGATATGTGATTCAGGCGGTACCACGCGTAGGCGAGGACCAGGGCCATCAGGAACAGCTGGCTGGCGACCAGCCAACGCATTCCCTTTTCCTTGCTGCTTCGCAAAAGTCCGGCCCCATGCAGTTCCATGGTGCCGGCCGCGGCGATCGCTATGCCCGTGCCGGCGCCGGTGACATCGTGGGCGGCGGCGGCGATCAGGGCAAACGCGCCCGAGAAGACAAGGACGATCGTGCCGTCAAATTGCGCCGTCCGCAGGACGCGGCGGAGGATTTCGGCGGGAAGAAGGGGAGGTGTTCTTGGCAAAGTGGTGGGATTGCCAGTCCACCCCTTCGCCGCCTTCGGGCAACCTGAATCTGTCGTCGGATTCGCCGCAACGAGGCCGATGGCGCCGACCGGCCCGGGCAACCATTTCCATTTGCAAGATCGGAACCGCAGAGTACGGTACGCGCACCCCAAGGAAGATTCCCCAATGACAAGCACGCCAATCTCCGTATTGCTGGAGCGCAAGAACGCTGAGGTCCGCTCCGTGGGTCCGACCATGACGGTTGCGGAGGCCGTCGCCGAAATGAATCGGCATCGCATAGGATCCGTCGTTGTCCTCGATGGAGGACGCCTCGCCGGAATCTTCACCGAACGCGACGTTCTTCGGCGCGTCGTGGGCGCGGGTGTCGATCCGTTGCGGGCCACCGTCGCCGAAGTGATGACGGCGGACCTGGTCACCGTGACGCCGGCCACGACGGTCGATGAGGCGATGGAAATATTCACCGAGAAGCGGTGCCGGCATCTTCCCGTGCTGGAGAACGGACGCCTGGTCGGGGTTCTTTCGATCGGCGATGTAACCCGGTGGTCCGTCGAATCCCACCGCGCCGAGGCCGAGCAACTGAAGAATTACATCGCTGGCGGCTTCTCGGCATAGCCATTTGCCCGGCGTGTGCCCCGTCGGAGCATGCGGATGACAGTCGGGTTCGCTGCGGGCCTTCGGGAATCCAGCCATCCCGCAACCATGGGACTCATCGACACACACGCACATTTGGACTCGTATGCCAGGCAGGGAATCCTGGAAGACGTGCTTGCGCGCGCGCGGAGCGAAGGAGTGGAGGCGATCATCGCGATCGGGACAGGCGTTGACGACTGGAACTTCAACAGGGATCAGTCGCTGGCCCATCCGCAGGCGGTTCATTACACCGTTGGACTTCACCCGTGTGCGGTGGATGAGGGTTGGGAGGCTGCCGTGGCGCAAATCGAGGGTTTTTGGAAGGCCGGGACCGCTCCGGACAGCGTTGAAAAGGGAATTCGCCCGGTTGCGCTTGGTGAGTGCGGACTGGACCGTTTTCATCTTCCCAAGGATGTGGCTGGGGCGGAGAGGATCTTCTCCTGGCAGAAAGCCGCATTCGCAGCCCAGCTTGCCGTGGCGCGACGGCTCGGCTGCCCGGTTGTCGTCCACTCCCGGGGAGCCTTTTCCGCGTGCGTTGAAATGATCGAGGCGAGCGGGGTTGATTGGTCGCGGATCGTTTTTCACTGTTTCAGCGAAGGTCCGGATGAAATCCGCGAGCTGAACCGGCGCGGTGCGCGCGGTTCGTTCACCGGAATAGTGACCTACAAGAACGCGGAGAATGTCAGGGCCGCGGTCCGCGCCCAAGGCATCGACCGGCTCATGGTGGAAACGGACGCGCCGTACCTTGCGCCCGTGCCGCATCGCGGCAAGACCAACGAACCGGCATTTGTGCGGCATACGGCGGAATGCGCGGCAGGTCTTTTCGGCATCCCCGTTGAAGAGCTGGCGGAAAGGACAACCCGCAACGCGCGCGCGTTCTTTCCTATGGACGGGTGACTCCGTCCCGGCCCGGCAATATCCGCCCTTCCGCCCCGCATATTGCGAAGGCACCTCTACGCCTCGTCGAACTTGCGCGCGAAAAGCTGTTCCAACTCCGTCAGCATGGCCGCCGCATCGTCGCCCGTTGCCAGAAACTTGACCTTGGAGCCCTTGCCGGCGGCGAGCATCATCAGGCCCATGATACTCTTTCCATTCACCTGCTCTTCATCCTTTTCAACGAAAACCTCGGCTTTGAACTTGTTCGTGATCCGGACGATCATCGCGGCCGGGCGGGCATGAATGCCCATCTTGTTCTGCACGACCAACTCCTTGACAATCTGTTGTCCAATCGGAGTTGGTTCGGCTTTGTCCATGGAAGAGTGCGGAGCGCCCGGCGGCCGGGTGAAGATGCAGTTGGAGGAAAAATCCGCCAGGTCGGGCCGGCTTGCAACCTAATAACCGGCTGCCACGATGCAAGAGCATGAGCCGTGCCGCGATCATAGTGCCCTGCCGACTCGAATCCACGCGCTTTCCACGAAAGCTCCTGCACCGCATCCGGGGGAAGCCGCTGCTCCTGTGGGTTGCCGAGAGAATCGCTTCGCAGGCGCCGGATCATCCCCTCTATTTTGCCGTGGACCACGAACTTTTGCGCGGATGCGTCGAATCGGGCGGTTTTCGGGCGATCATGACGCGATCCGACCATGCGAGCGGAACGGACCGGATCGCCGAGGCGAACCGGAAGATCGGTGCCGAACAGGTCATCAATATCCAGGCGGATGAGCCGCTGGTGTCTGCGGGCCAGATCAGGCTGCTTGCGGAATTGATCGCGGGCCCATTTGAGGTGGCCACGCTGGCCACCCCCTTCAGGACGGCTGGGGACTTCAACAATCCAAACCAGGTCAAGGTCACGTTCGCCCGCGACGGCCGGGCGCTTTCCTTTTCCCGTTCGCCGATTCCCTATGCCCGGGATTGCAGCGGCCGGGTCGATGACGAGTGGGTGAGGACGCATGCGTGTTTCCGCCACCTCGGCCTATACGCCTACAAGGCGGGATTCCTTGAGCGGTTTTCGGGACTTCCCGCCGGGCGCCTCGAACAAATAGAAAAGCTCGAGCAGTTGCGCGCGCTCGAGAACGGCCATGCCATCAAGGTGGGCACCACCGACGACCCTGCGATTGGAATCGACACCCCGGAAGACGCGGAAAGGTTCGATCGCCTTCTGCCCTAAATCTTCCCCTGCTTCCGCTGCTCGATCAGCCTGTAGAAATCGACAAAAAGGGGGTCTGCGTCGTTGGGCCCCGGCGCGGCTTCCGGATGGTACTGGACGCTGAACACGGGGAGGGAGGCGTGGCGAAGGCCCTCCACCGTCCCGTCGTTCAGGTTGATTTCCGTGATTATGGCGCCGCGGCTTTCAACGCTCTTGGGATCCGTCGCAAACCCGTGGTTCTGCGCTGTGATCGAGACGCGGCCGGTTTCAAGGTTCTTCACCGGCTGATTGCCGCCGCGGTGGCCGAACTTCAGCTTGTAGGTGAACCCGCCCAGGGCGTGAGTGATCATCTGGTGCCCGAGGCAGATGCCAAAAACAGGATATTCGGGAATGAGTTCGGTGACCGTCTTATAGATGTATGGAAGCGCGGCCGGATCCCCGGGGCCATTGGACAGGAAGATCGCATCCGGCCGGTGCTCGGCGATCTGCCCGGCGCCGGCCGCCGCGGGAAAGACCAGAACGTCGAAGCCATGGCGCACGAGCTTGCGGAAGATGGAATACTTCGCCCCGTAATCGAATGCCGCGACCTTGAAACGGCGGGCGGGAGGCTGAACGGAGCCGAAGGAGGTGCCAATCGGCACGTAGGCCCTGTTGTGGTTCGCCGCATCATCCGGAAGCCAGACAAACGGTTCCGCGCAAGTGACGTCCTTGACGTAATCACTGCCCGCCATGTTCTGACATCCCCGGGCCCGCTGAACAGCCTCGGCGCCGCTCATGGGAAGGGTGCTCAGGCAGCATCTCATGGAGCCATCCACCCGGAGCTTCTTTGTGAGAGCCCGCGTATCGACTTCGCTTATGCCGGGGATGCCATTCCTGCGCAGATAATCGCCCACCGAAAGGGTGGCCCGCCAGTTGCTGACGACCGGCGAGAGCTCCCGAACGACAAATCCGCTCACCTTGGGAACGGCGGCTTCGGCATCCTCATCGTTGACGCCCGTATTGCCGATTTGAACGGCCGTCATCGTCACAATCTGCCCAAAATAGGAAGGATCCGTTAGGATCTCCTGGTAACCGGTCATCGACGTGTTGAACACGCATTCGCCGGCGATTACGGCCTCCGCGCCAAACGCAAGGCCGCGAAAGACGCTGCCGTCTTCCAGGGCAAGGATTGCAGGCTTGGTTGGGGCGCCGTCCGGGGACGGCGTTCCGGCGGTCGCGGACGAAACTCCCCCGCAAGCGTCGGACAATGCTTTGGTGGGTTCCGACATCAAGGGAGGACGAAAAGGAACCGCGGGGCGCCTGCCAAGGGTATTCGGATTTGCCCGCGCAACAAACCGCCGGCAGGGGCTCGTCCCCGGTGCCGGCGCCCGTTCCCTGTGGCAGATCCGAACCTCGAAGACTTATTAGATATTAATCATTAATAACATAGGTATGACCATTTGACACTGGGGCGACGATCCACGTACATATGCCCTTCGCACGCCGATGCCCTACACCGAAGACCGATCCGCATGGTTTGATGGCCAGGGGCTTTGGCAGCATATTCCCCAGGCGGACTGGAATGACTGGACTTGGCAGCTCAAGAACCGGCTGACCACGGTTGAGCAGCTTGAGCAATACATGACCCTGACTCCGGAGGAAAAGGCCGGCTGTGCCTTTGCAAGCCATAAGCTTGCGCTCGCGATCACTCCCTATTTTTTCAACCTGATCGACCGCGCGTCTGCGGACTGCCCGCTGCGCAGGCAGGTGATACCCCGGTCCGAAGAAAGGATTGTAAGCGAGGAGGAAGCTCTCGACTCGCTGGGAGAGGATGAGCATTCGCCGATTCCCGGCCTTGTTCACCGCTATCCGGACCGCGTGCTGTTCCTGGTGACGGACCGGTGCGCTGCGTACTGCCGCTATTGCACCCGCAGCCGGCTCGTGTCGAACGCCCAGGACTATAACTTCCACCCGGAGTTTGAAAGGGGGCTTCGGTACATCGAGGCGCACACGGAAATAAGGGACGTGCTGCTTTCAGGGGGCGATCCTCTGCTTCTTTCCGACAAGAAGATTGAACATCTCTTGAGCCGCCTGCGTGCGATTCCCCATGTCGAATTCATCCGCATCGGCTCGCGGATTCCCGTTTTCCTGCCGCAGCGCATCACGCCGGAGCTTTGCGCGATTTTCAAGAAGCATGGCCCGGTTTGGATGAGCATCCACGTGAATCATCCGAAGGAATGCACGGCCGAGCTGCGCTCGGCGTGCGAACAGCTTTCCTTTGCGGGCGTGCCGCTCGGAAACCAGAGCGTGCTGCTGCGGGGCGTCAACGATGACGCCGAAGTGATGAAGGCGCTCGTGCACCGGCTTCTCCGCATGCGGGTCCGGCCGTACTACCTCTATCAGATGGATCTGATCACGGGCGGAAGCCATTTCAAGGTGGATGTGCGCAAGGGGCTGGAGATCATCCGGGCGCTGCGCGGGCACACGTCGGGCTACGCTGTCCCGCAGTACGTCATCGACGCCCCCGGTGGGGGCGGAAAGGTGCCGATCAATCCGGACTACGTGGAAAAGATAACGGACGAGGAAGTCGTATTCAGAAACTACGAAGGCCGCGTGTTTCGTTATCCCCTCAAGAGCACCCCTGTGCGACAGCCGGACAAGGCGCCTGCGCATCCCGAAATCGAGGTTCCGGCGATCCTGCAATAGGTCCGCCGGCCGATTTGGAAGATGGCCGGACTGGTCCGGCTCCTCTGTTTGCTACCGGCGCCGGTGTGACGAACGGCACGAGATTAATTTCGTAACTAGTTTATTGTTAAATTATTAGATAACTATTAATGAACGGATGTTTTTTTCGCAATTTTTTGAGCGTTTTCAACAGACACGCGTCTACCTCTGCGTAATCACACCGTTCGCAAGAATGGTGAATGTTTGTAGTTCTTACGGTTTGCTTGGTGTTAGGTCACACGGGGCGCCTCGCGAGGGGCGCCTCTTGTGTTTTGGGCGATTGGCGCGAGCCGGTTGCACGCCGAAGCGGGATGCCGGTGGCAAAAACGGAATTGCCCGCTGAAGCACGGCGCGGTGGAATGCTACAAGACGCTTTTGAATAGAATGTTATGCGTCATGGCGTTTCCGTCACCATGGAACAATCGTCTCTTGAATCGTGACTAAGCTACGTAACTTCAATTTACACCCATGAGCCAGCACTCAAGATTCGTCTCCATTCTGATTTTATCCGCCCTTTGCGCAGGTTGCGTGGGCACGGGCCCCAATACGCAGCAGGGAGCTGTCACCGGCGGCGCCATCGGCGCCCTTACGGGAGCAATTATCGGCAATAACAGCGGTGGCCGCAACGGATTTGCCGGCGCCCTGATCGGCGGCACCATTGGCGCCATAGCCGGCGGCACCATCGGCAACAGCATCGATAACGAGCGCAACACGCTCTACACTTCGGAATATCAGGCGACGACAAGGGTCGTGGTCCAACAGCCGCCTCCGCCCTCGCCTCCAGCCCAACCGGAAGTGGTCGTGATGCAGCCCAGGCCGGACGCCATCTGGATCCCGGGTTATTGGGACTTCAACGGCGTCCAGTATGTCTGGATCGGCGGCTTCTGGGCGATTCCCCCGCCTTACCATCACCAATACATGGCCGCGCACTGGGCAAACCGCGGGGGCTCCTGGGTCTATATACACGCTTACTGGCGCTAGGGTTTGCGCCCCGGTTTCCGGCTCGATGACCAGGCGGCGGCAGGTCTTGCCCGCGGCCGCCTCCGTGCTTTGAATGGTGCGGAATGATTTCATTGCACGAAGGCCGGGGTTCCGCCCGAAAGAAGCCTGCGGAGCGGGTCTACCAGTTGCACTTGAAGGTGGCCGGATGCCGGCCGCAAATCTGGCGCAGGCTGCTTGTGCGCGAAACCATGTGGCTCTCGCGACTGCACGATGCGATCCAGGTGGCCTTCGACTGGTATGATTATCAGACCCACTCCTTTTCATTCGGGGATTTGCGGTTTGGCAATCCTGTCAGGAAAGACGATGTCACGATCGAGGACGATCGCGATGTGACGCTGGCCGACGTGATTCTCGGCCCGCATGCCCGGTTTCTGTATTCGTATGACTTTGACGAGGGTTGGCGGGTTGAGATCGCCGTCGAGCAGCAGCTGACGCTCAAGAAGGCGGCCGCCTATCCCCGGTGCACCGCTGCGGAACGGGCGGGTCCGCCCGAGGATTGCGGGGGGGCGGAGGCCTATCTCGACATGCTTGCCTGCATCAAGGAGCCCCACACCGATCTCGGACGGGAGTGGCTCGAATGGCTGGGGCCCGGCTACAATCCGGACTTCTGCGACCTGGAGAAGGTCAATCGGGCTCTCGGAAAACTGCGGCGATGACCTGGCGGGCGCCTTCCCGCCGGATCATTCCGATCCGAAACGGTCAAGCGATTTCGTCCTCCCCCTGCTGTCCAGCCTTGCGGTTGCCGGGCAGGTGGCCGGGGAGGAAGAAGTAGTAGCTCATGAGCCACCAGCTCCGGGATGACCTGTAGAGCAAGGCCGGGATGAGGACGGCGCCGGCGCCGGCGAGGATGGTCGCGGCTGTCGCGCCGATCCAACCCTTGCAGGCGGCGATCAAGACCGGCACCAGGAAGCAAACGATCGTCACGCCGTAGTTGATCGACATGGAGCCGAGGAAGAAGCCCTCGTCACGCTCGATCTTGAGGCCGCATCCGGGACATTCCTTGTTGATCTCGAAAATTCTCCCTTCCTTGAAGAGCGTCCGGCCGCCGCAGTTGGGGCAGCGATTGGTGATGCCGCGGGCCACGATCTGCAGCCGGGTCACGCAAAAGGGCGGAGGCTTTTCCGGAATTCGGGTCATCTCACAGCAAGCGGAGAACATCTCGCCGCACAGGAAGCGAAGCGCCGGCGACGGTTTCTTCCGGCGTCAGGATCCGAGCTGGAAGCGCACGAACCGGCGGATCTGGATATTTTCGCCGATCTTTGCGACCTTCTCGGTGAGAATCTCCTTCACCGTCTTGTCCGGCTGCTTGACGAAGGGCTGGTCGACGAGGCAGACCGTCGAATAATATTTCTCAAGCTTGCCCTCGACGATCTTCTGAATGGCCGCCGGTGGTTTGCCCTGAACCTGCGCCGTCGCGATTTCCCGTTCCGTGTTGAGCAAGGCCTCGGGAACCTGGTCGCGCGAAATGTACAGGGGGCTTGCAGCCGCGATTTGCAGGCAAAGATCCCGCACAAAAACGCGAAACTCGTCGTTGCGGGCGACAAAATCGCTTTCGCAATTGACCTCGATCAAAACGCCAACCTTACCGCCGACGTGGATGTAACTCTCGATCAGGCCCTGGAGCGTTGCGCGCGCCGCCTTCTTGGCTGCGGACGCGGCGCCCTTCTTGCGGAGGATCGTGATCGCCTCCTCCGCGTTGCCGTTGGCCTCAGTGAGGGCGTTCTTGCAGTCCAAGAGACCGGCGCCCGTCTGGATGCGCAGGTCGTTTACCATTTTTGCGGTGATGGGAATGCTCATGAAACGAAATCCTTACATGCTGTGTGGTGATGCCGGTTGCAGGATGATTGGCCGCCTCCCTGGCTCGGAGAAGGGCGCGGGCCCGTCGCCTCGAGAAGGGCGGAAATCGGGATGTTCACTCGGCCTTGACGAGGGCCTTCTTTGGACGAACCACCTTGCGCTTAAGCGTTGTGGTCTCGGTTTCGCCTTCGACGGCTGCGGCCACGTCCGCGGGGAGTTCCACCTTTGACAGGTCGATTTCCGTTTCCGGCACTTCAACGCCCGTGACGGCGGCGGGCTGCTGCTTCGCCTCGGGTGCGCCGCGCTGCGCGCGCCGCGCATCGCGTTGACTGAGGCCGGCTTGGATCGCTGTTACGATCGTCTCGACAATGATGCGGATGGACTTTACGGCGTCGTCATTTCCAGGGATCGGATGGCTGACGGCAGTCGGATCGGAATTGGTGTCGACAATCGCAATGCAGGGAATCCCGCAGCGCGCAGCCTCGGCGACGGCGATCTTCTCGTGGCTGATGTCGACGACAAACAGCGCGCCGGGCAAACCGCCCATGTCGGCTATCCCATTGAAATTCCGTTGCATGCGGGTCATCTCGCGCTTGATGGCCGATTCTTCCTTTCGGGGCAGCTTGGACATCTCGCCCGAGGTTTCCATCTGCTGGTATTTCTTGAACTTGGCAATCGAGCGCTTGACCGTCTCGTAATTTGTCAGGGTGCCGCCGAGCCAGCGATCGACGCAGAGGGGCATGTTGGTCGAGGCCGCCGCCTCGCGAACAATCTCCTTTGCCTGGCGCTTGGTGCCGACGAGAAGGACGCTGTTGCCTTCGGCGACCGTGTTCTCAATGAAGGCGCAGGCTTTTTCCAGGGCTTCGTGCGTCTTGGTGAGGTCGATGATCGTCACGCCTTGGCGATGATCGAAAACGAACGGCTTGGAGCGGGGATTCCAGCGCTTTGTCTGATGCCCGAAATGCACGCCGGCATCGAGCAGGTCCTTGGGGGTGATGCTGATACTCATGATTGATCTATGTATCGTGCGATACACAGGTCGGCCGATGGGCCGCCTTGCGATCGAGGATTATGGTTGTTGTTTATTGCAGGCTTGTGAAGAAAACGAGGGTTCAACAGATAGCAGACTGATGCCGCTGGCAAGCGATTTTCGGGTCACTTTCTGGCGACTACGGCGCGCCTGCCTGGGAAAAGGGTGCGGCAGATTTCGCAAGTAGTGCCGTCGCAACCGCGGGCCGTGCAGTACTGCCTTCCGTAGAATATGATACGGAGGTGGACTTGATTCCAGTGCCCGCGGGGAAAGAGGCTCTTGAGGTCGCGTTCCGTCTGCTCAACGCTTCGGCCGTCGGTCAGGCGCCATCGCTGCGCGAGCCGGTGGATGTGCGTGTCCACTGGGAAGGACGGAACGCCGAAAGCCTGCGCCATGACGACGCTGGCCGTCTTGTGCCCCACGCCCGGCAAAGCCTCCAGTTCCCCAAAGGTCGACGGCACGCGCCCGCCGTGGTTTTCAACCAGCAGGCGGGAAATCGCCGAAATCGCCCGGGCTTTCTGCGGAGCCAGCCCGCAGGAGCGTATGATGCTCTGGATCTTTGCAACCGGCAGGCGGGCCATTCTTTCAGGCGAATCAGCCGCCGCGAAAAGGGCTGGAGTCACTTCGTTGACGCGCCTGTCCGTGCATTGGGCCGACAGAACAACGGCGATCAAAAGGGTGTAAGGGTCGCGATGGGCCAGGGGCACCGGCGTTTCCGGGTAAAGTTCAGCCAGCCGCCGATCGATGAAGGCGGCTCGCTCCGGGCGGGTCGGGAAGGGACGTGGAGGCGGCATGCGCGGGCGGGCAGCAGACCGTTTTCTCGGGATGAAAACAAATGCTTTGTTCAATTCGCGATTGCGCGGCATTTGCGGCGCCCTACGGTTTCCTTCGCTTATGCAGCCTTCGTTCGCTCCGGTGGACACGTTCGCCCGGCGTCATCTCGGAGAAGATCCCGTCGCCACTCGTGAAATGCTCAGCGTCCTGGGCTACGCCTCAACGGACGCACTGATCGAAGCCGCGGTCCCCGCCCAAATCCGCCGGGGTCCGCTCAATCTGCCCGCGGCCCTGGGAGAGAGCGATGCACTGGACGAATTGCGTGCGATTGCCGCTCAAAACCGGGTATTTCGCAGCTTCATAGGCGCAGGCTACCACGACACGCATACGCCGGCCGTCATTCAGCGGGCGATCTTCGAAAACCCCGGATGGTACACGGCCTACACGCCCTACCAGTCCGAGATTTCCCAGGGCAGGCTTGAGGCGCTGCTCAATTTCCAGACCATGGTCACCGACCTGACCGGCCTGGAAATTGCCAACGCATCAATGCTCGACGAAGGAACCGCGGCGGCGGAGGCAATGATGATGTGCCGGCGGTTCAAGGAGGACGCCTCCGCACGGCAGTTTTTCGTCTCTTCGGGATGCCACCCGCAGACCGTCGATGTCATCGAGACCCGGGCGAAGCCGCTCGGCATTGCGGTCATCGTGGGCGATCACCGCCGCATCGAGATCGGGCCGGGATTCTTCGGCGCGCTTGTCCAATACCCGGACACAACCGGTTCGATTCATGATTATGAGGGCTTCTTCGCCCGCGCGCATTCGGCGGGGGCGGCAACGATCGTGGCGGCGGACCTTCTTGCGCTCACGCTCCTGCGCCCGCCCGGGGAGTTCGGAGCGGACGTTGCGGTGGGCTCGGCGCAGCGGTTTGGCGTCCCAATGGGATTTGGCGGTCCGCATGCGGGGTTTCTGGCAACCAAGGACGGATTCAAGCGGCAGATGCCCGGCAGGCTGGTGGGCGTTTCCAAGGACGCACAGGGAAACCCGGCCCTCCGGCTGGCCCTGGGCACCCGCGAGCAGCATATCCGGCGGGAGAAGGCGACTTCCAACATCTGCACGGCACAGGTGCTGCTCGCCGTGATGGCTTCCATGTATGCGGTCTACCACGGGCCGGAGGGCCTGACGCGCATCGCGCGACGGGTGAAGGGGTTGACCGGGCGCCTTGCGGCGGGGTTGCGCGGGCTGGGGATCGAGATCAATTCCGAGCCGGTATTCGACACGGTGACGGTTCGCGGAATCGACGCAGGGCGCATCCACGCCGCTGCGGAGGCAGGAAAGATCAACCTGCGCCGCATGGATTCCACCGCGGTCGGAGTTTCCTTCGACGAGGCGGCCACGGAGAAGGATGTGCGAACGCTCCTTGCCATCTTTGGCGCCATTTCAACGAAGCGTGAGGGAACGCCGACAACGCCTCTCCGTGAGCCGGATGACGACTTTCCCGCTCCGCATGCACGCCGGTCGCAATTCCTGCGCCACGCGGTGTTCAACCTGTATCACACGGAGCACGAGATGCTCCGCTACATCAAGCGCCTTGAGGCGCGCGACCTGTCCCTTTGCCATTCGATGATCTCGCTGGGCTCGTGCACGATGAAGCTCAATGCCGTGAGCGAGATGCTGCCTGTGTCGTGGCCGGAGTTTTCAAAGCTTCATCCCTTTGCGCCTGCCGACCAGACCCGTGGATACCGGCGCCTTTTTGGCGATCTCGAAACCTGGCTTGCGGAGATCACAGGACTGGCTGCGGTTTCATTGCAGCCGAACGCGGGATCGCAGGGGGAGTACGCGGGGCTTCTCGCCATCCGCGCCTACCACGAGGCAAAGGGGCAGGGCGGCCGAAATGTCTGCCTGATTCCCGCGAGCGCGCACGGCACGAATCCCGCGAGCGCAACCCTGTGCGGCTTCAAGGTGGTTCCGGTGGGATGCGACGCCCACGGCAACATCGATGTGGCCGACCTGCGCGCCAAGGCTGGGGAGCACGACGGGGATCTGGCGGCGCTCATGGTGACGTATCCCTCCACGCACGGGGTTTTCGAGGACGCGATCCGTGAAATTTGCGAACTCGTGCACGCGCACGGCGGCCAGGTCTACATGGATGGGGCCAACATGAACGCCCAAGTCGGGCTCAGCTCGCCCGGCCGGATCGGCGCCGACGTCTGCCACCTGAATCTGCACAAAACATTCTGCATCCCGCACGGCGGTGGCGGCCCGGGCGTTGGCCCGATAGCGGTGGCGGCCCACCTGAAGCCCTACCTGCCGGATCATTCCCTCGCGGGGCCTTTTAAGGATGCCGGCGGGGCGCACCGTGCGTTTGGCGCCGTCGCGTCCGCTCCGTGGGGAAGCGCCTCCATCCTGGTCATTTCCTGGATGTATATCCGGATGATGGGGGCGGACGGACTCACTGCTGCGACCAAGGCCGCGATCCTGAACGCAAACTATGTGGCCAAGCGGCTTGAGAACCACTTCCCGGTCCTGTACCGGGGACTCTCGGGGCTTGTCGCCCACGAATGCATCATCGATCTGCGGACGTGGAAAAAGCACGGGATCGAAGTGGAGGACGCCGCAAAGCGGCTGATGGACTACGGCTACCACGCCCCGACAATGTCGTTTCCGGTGCCGGGCACGTTCATGGTCGAGCCGACCGAGAGCGAGACGAAGCATGAACTGGATCGCTTTTGCGACGCCATGATATCGATCCATGGCGAGATGCAGGCGATCGCCAGGGGCGATGCGGATCCGGTGGACAATCTCCTGAAAAATGCACCCCACACGGCAGCGGTCGTCTGCGCGGACAGGTGGGATCGCCCGTATTCGAGGGAGTCCGCCGCGTTTCCGGCGCCTTGGACGCGGGAGAGCAAGTTCTGGCCCGCGGTCAGCCGGGTCGACAACGTTTACGGCGATCGGAACCTCATCTGCTCCTGTGCCGGCATGGAGGCCTATCCCTCTTGAGAGCGCAGGTTTCCCGAGCTGAACAGAATACCCCGCTTCGCGGCTCGAGTTGTTCACTGCCGCGCCCAGAGGGCGCCCGCGGCAGCGAACCCCTCAGCTTCGCTTCGGGGCTGAAGCCCTCTTCGCGCTGACGCGCTCCGTGCCCAAGGCCCAATCTGCCCGCCAAACCGGCCTGGGGGATATCGTGGTTACCACGATATCCCTCCGGGCCAAAGAGGCGGGCATGAGGGCAACCAGAGCCGCTCCGAGGGCATTCTGTCCAACTCGGGAAACAGCCGAAGAAGGCTGAGGCTTGCCACCGCGCGAGCCGGAAGGTGGATTTGTCGCCAATGAAACTCATCCGTCACCTCACCCCCGGTGGTCCGGCCTATGCCGCTTTGCAGCAAGACGGGTCCTTTCGCGAGATCGCGGGCGACATCCTCGGCGAATTCGCCGTCACCCACAGGGCGATCAAGCCGGGCAAGCGACTCGCTCCGATCGTGCCGCCGAACATCCTGGCGATCGGGCTCAATTACAGGAAGCACGCGGAAGAGGGCGGCAAGGGCGTGCCGGAGCGGCCCATGCTCTTTCTCAAGGGCACAAACACACTGCAGAACCCGGGCGATCCGATTGAAATTCCGGTCAGGCTGGCGAGCAGCGAGGTCGACTTCGAGTGCGAGCTCGCCGTTGTCATCGGCAGGCGGTGCAAGAACGCGACGCGCGAAAATGCCCTCAGCCACGTGCTCGGCTACACGTGCGCGAACGACGTGTCGGCCCGCGACTGGCAGCAGCGCCTGGGCGGGGGGCAGTTCTGCCAGGGAAAGGGCTTCGACACGTTCTGCCCGCTGGGGCCGGTGCTCGTGACGACCGACGAGATCCCGAATCCGAACGCACTCAAGATCCGCACGATCCTGAACGGGGTCGCAATGCAGGATTGGAACACGAACGACATGGTGTTTGACGTGCCGGCGCTCATCGAGTTCCTGAGCGGCAGCAAGACCCTCCTGCCGGGCACGGTCATCCTCACGGGAACGCCTCACGGAGTCGGCTTCGCGCGGAAACCGCCGGTCTTCATGAAGGCCGGGGACACGGTGAGCGTCGAAATCGAAAAAATAGGGACCCTGACCAATCCGGTTGTGAACGAAACCGTTTGAAGGCCGAGGTCGTGCCTTCAGGTCTTCCGCGTTCGCAGGAGCTTTTCGCGGCCGACGAAATAAAGCAGGACGACGAGGACGGCGAAGGGAATCATCGACAACAGGTCGGCATTCGGACCGTTGAAGAAAGGATTGTGGACATTCGACCAATCCGTCAGCGCCGAGTCGAAATGCTCGATGGCGCCCGGAACGCCGGTCGTGATTGCGATGATGATTCCAGCGATCGCTCCACCGGCGATGTAGCCGGAGGCGAGCAGCACGCCGGGGCTCTTGTCGCATTCGGCCACAAGCTGCTCCTCGGTCAGGTTGGCATCCTTCAGCTTCCGGCGCTGGTGCCAATCCACGAGGGCGCGCACGAGCCCGCCGACCCAGATCGGGGTCGAAGAGGATAGGGGCAAATAGACACCGACTGCGAATGCGAGCGAGGGCTGTCCCAACATCTCGAGAACCAGGGAAATCATCACCCCCAGGAGGACAAGGGCCCACGGGAGCTTCCGGTCGAGGATTCCCTTGATGATGTAGGACATAAGGGTTGCCTTGGGGGCGTCGAATTTCCTCACCACGCTTCCGTCGGGCCGGTGGTTGAACCGGCCGTTGATCCCCGGGTCGACGTACCACACCGCGCGGCCGGAATCGTCGACCAGATATTTACCGGGGGTGCCGCCTTCGAGGTCCGTCTTCTGCCAGACATGGTACAACCTCGCATCCTGCTCGGCCTGGGGTCCCTTGATCTTCTCCGTCCGGTCGAGAGCGCTGACGTCGGTGTGCAATGCGCCGGGCGCCACCTGCGCCGCCGGAAGATAAACGGTCGCGGACTGGTTGAGCACGAGGAGGATCGGCCCGAGCGCGACGGCCGAGGCGAAGGCGCCGAAAAGGATGGCGATCTGCTGATACTTCGGCGTGGAGCCAAGGAGATAGCCGGTCTTCAGATCCTGGGAAGTGCTGCCCCCGTTCGAGGCGGCTATGCAGACGATGGCCCCGACGGACAAGGCGGTCACGTAGTAGGTGCCTCCGGTCCAGCCGACCAGGAGAAAGATCAGGCACGTCAGGAGCAGCGTGGCCACGGTCATCCCCGAGATGGGATTTGACGACGAGCCGATTTCGCCGGTTAGGCGCGACGAGACGGTGACGAAAAGGAAACCGAAGACGACGATCAACAGGGCGCCGAGCAGGTTCATATGGAGGGCGGGCGCCGCCGTGATTCCGACAACCAGGATTATGATGCCGATCGCGACGAACTTGAGGGAGAGGTCATGTTCGGTGCGAAGCGCGGTCTTCTTCTCCGGCCCGGCCGCCCGGGCCAGGCCCACGTCGTGAAGGCCGGCCCGCAGACCGTGCCAGATCGTCGGAACGGAACGGAAAAGGCTGATGATCCCGCCCGCAGCGACCGCGCCCGCGCCGATGTAGAGGACATAGGCGCTTCGGACCTGCGACGGATCCATATCGGAAATGGGAACCGTCCCCGGCGCCAGCGGCCCGGAAATCTTTTCCCCGAAAAACTTGATCATCGGGATGAGGACCAGATAGGCGAGGACGCCGCCGGCGCACATGAGAGAGGCGATTCGCGGGCCGATGATGTAGCCGACGCCCGTCAGTTCGGGCGATATCTCGACGCTTATCGAGCCCGACTTGAACGGGGCCCCAAAGACCCTCTCGGGAATGTCCCGCCATCCCTTCCCGGCGATGTTGAGCACCTTGTAGAGCAGCCCGATGACGAAGCCCGAGAAGATGACTTTGCCGCCCGGGGACTTGCCGAGGCCGGCGGCCTCGGCGGCGCGGATTTCTGCCTGCGCGGACGGAGAGGCGAGAGCGATGTCGTTCGGGGAAACCCCGGCCGCGAGAACCGCGGCGCAGGCGGTGCCCTCTGGATACTTGAGTATGCCGTGTTCCTTGACGATGAGCGCGCGTCGCAGCGGGATCATCATCAGAATGCCGAGCAGGCCGCCCAGCACCGACACGAGAAGGACGCGGGTCAGCTCGAGTTCGAAGCCGAGAATCATGATCGCCGGCATGGTGACCGCGACCCCGAATGCGATGGACTCCCCCGCCGAGCCGGCCGTCTGGGTGATGTTGTTCTCGAGTATTGTCGCGTCGCGCACGCCGAGCTTTGAAAGTGCCCGAAAGAGGGCGAGCGAGATGACGGCGACCGGAATCGAGGCGCTCACAGTCAGCCCAACCTTGAGGGCGAGGTAGAGGGAGGAGGCGCCGAAAATTATGCCGAGGATCGTGCCGGTCAGGACCGCGCGGACGGTGAACTCGGTCATCCGGGTCTGCGGCAGGATGAACGGCTCCGCCTGAGGGCCTGTCTTCGGAAGCTCGCTATTCGACATCGGGGAAAAGGACAGGCTGGTTCCGGGCCGCCCGCTGGCAATTGAAATTGGGTGGAGTCCTGATTTGGACGAAACGACCTCGGAGCGGGTCATTTCGTCCAAATCAGGACTCCACCCAATTTGGTGGATTTTGGCGTCGCAGTCTTCACGGGTTTCGCTGAAAAGAAATCATGGTCACTACCCTATACTGTGCTGCGGTTGATCTCGGCGCGACGAGCGGCCGGGTGATCACGGGCTCCTGGGCGAAAAATCGGCTCACGCTGACGGAAACCCACCGGTTCCCCAATAACTTCCATTCACTGGCCGGCCACGATTACTGGGACATCGGCTCGCTTTGGGAGGAGGTGCGGATCGGCCTGCGAAAGGCTGCCGCGGCCCTGCCCCGCCGGTCCCACCTCGCTTCGGTGGGCGTCGACACCTGGGGTGTCGATTACGCCCTCGTCAACGATTTGGGCCGGCTGGTCTTTCCGGTGCATGCCTATCGCGATGCAAGGACCCGGCCGGGGCTCGAGCGGCTGGGGCGCACGCGGGCCGCGCTTGAGCGCGTTTACGAGGCGACCGGCATCCCCAACGTATTCTACAATTCGAGCCTCCAGCTGGAAGAGGTCGTCGCGAGCTGTCCCTCGGTGGCCGACCTGGCAACCAGGTGCCTCTTCCTTCCGGACTATTTTAATTTTCTCCTGTCGGGCCGGATGGAAAACGAGATCACAATTTCGAGCACCTCGCAGCTCCTCGATGTGAACTCGACCGATTGGTCGCGCGCTGCGCTCGACCACTTCCACGTGCCTCCGCAATGGTTTTCGAAGCCGATCCTGGCGGGAACAAAGCTCGGCCGCGTTCGGGACATTCCCGAACTGTCGCGGACGCAGGCGATCGCCGTTCCCGGCCACGACACGGCGTGCGCATACGATGCCATGCCAGCCAGCCCCGACGGCACCGACCTTTACCTCAGTTCCGGCACCTGGTCCCTGGTCGGTTTCGAAAGCGAAAAGCCCGTCCTCGGACGCCAGGCGCTCGAGGCCCGCGTCGCCAACGAGCGGATCGGCGACGGCCGGTACCGTCCGCTGACAAACGTGATCGGTCTTTGGCTTCTCGAGGGGATCATGAAGGACTTCAGTTCCCGGCCTAAGAGCGACGCCGAGTGGGCGGCGCTCATCCGGGCCGCCAAAAAGCTGCCGGTTTCCAGGGATGTTCTCGACGTGGCCGACGGGTCTTTCGCGAATCCGCCGTCGATGAAGGGCGCAATCGATGCGCAGTTGAAGCGGCGGCACATCTCGCCGCCGAAGACGCTGGCCGCCTACGCGCGGCTCATCTGCGACTCGCTCGGACGCGGACATGCCGACGCCAAGGCGGCCTTCGAGCGGATGACCGGGCGCACGTTCAAGCGGATTCTGATCGTGGGCGGCGGATCCCGCAACACGCTGCTTTGCCAGGCGACCGCGGATGCCGCGGGGCTGCCGGTTGTGAGCTTCAAGCTGGAGGGCACCGCTGTCGGGAATATCGCCCGCCAGCTGATTGCCCTGGGCGCGGTGAAGGACTTGGCGACCTTCCGGAAGCACCTCGGCGCGGCGCTCGAGCAGAAGGTCTACGCGGCCCGTTCCTAGCGCGGCAGGAGCTTGTCCAGCGCGCTCAGGCTCTTGAGGGCGGGCCCTTTTCTGCCGGGCTCGCCCGTCAGAAGCGGCGCCCTCGTGTCGGGCGGCTGCGGGGAAGGCGCGGCGATGCCGCCGCCCGGCGATGTGCTTCCAGCCTGGGCAAAGGCGCGATCCAGCTTCGCCGTCGAAACCGACTCGACCGTGCCGAGTTCCTGGGCGAAAAGACTCACCCGGAATTCCTCCACGAGCCAGCGCAAAGGGGAACAATGTCCGCCCGGATGGGAGGGCAGCTTGGACGCTGCGGCGACGTAGGGTGCCAATTGGCGCGCCCGGTCGGCATCCTTGGCGGGGCTCTTCCGCCAACGTTCCGCCCGGATGACCATTGCCTTCAAATATCTGGGCAGATGGGCGAGCTGAGGGTAGGGTGTTGCGCGCAAAAAGTCCGGTGGCATCAGCGCGCGAAGATCCTTCTCCATGCCCTCATAAGGCTGCGGATGGACAAGGAGGCCTTGGCGCAGGGTGAGGATCTCCCGGAGAAGAACCGCAAAGCGCTGCACGATCCCTCGCAGGTCCGATTTGGCTTGGTCGAGGGCCGAGGTGAATGTGGTGGCGGCCAGCACGGGATCCGTGCCGCCCCCGCCGAGCCGCTCCGGGGCGCACACCCATTCGCGGATCGAGGCAAAGGCATTCTCCTTGAGCGATTCGACCGGGGCCAGGGTCGCCGGCAAGGCTCCCAGGTCGCGGAGGGCGCGCAAGTCGCGCTGCAGCCAGCCGAGCTCGTAGCGCAGCCCTGATTCGAGAAGGGCGGAGATTCCCCGGGCGGTTTCCTCGCGAGCCTGCGATTCCTTTCGGAATAGATGCAGCGAGACGCCGTTTGGACCGGCCTGCAATCCGGGAAATGCAAACGCGGGGAGGCCGGCCCGGTCGCTTACGGGCACACGCGAGGGGATGTCGCCGAAGGTCCATGTTAATTGCGGAGGGCGCTCCCATTGTGTGCAGGCCCTCCGCCAGCCTTCGGGATCCTGGCGGGCCGCGCTGGCATTCGCCTCCGCGGTGCAAGCCGCGAGCGCCGAGGTGAGCCCGGCGAGTTCGCGGCTCTCTGCCAGCACGCGGTTCGCGCCGTCGCGGACACGAACGCGCACCCTCAGGTACTCCGGCGGCGGCTTGCCGTCCCAAATTGAGGCCTCTATCCCGAGCTTGAACTGCTCGCGGATTTCCGCGGCGAGTGCCTCCGCCACTGTTTCGCGCCGGCCTGTCAGCCGGTCCCGCTGGCGGAGTGCCCCGGCCATCCGGCGGGCATTTTCGGCGAGGGGAACGAAGGCCCGCCGCAGTTCCTTCGGGAGAGCCCGGAGATAATGCTCCACCTTGGCTTCGAGGTGGCCCGGCACGGCCCAATCGAGGGTCGCGGCGGTCAGGCACCGGGCCTCAAGAAGGCCCACCTCGATCGTGACCCCGTCATCGACCTCTCCCGGACGATAGGAGTAGTGGATGGGAATCACCCGATTTTCGAGCGGCAGCGCTTCCGGAAACTCTCCCGGGTCGGTCTTCGCTTCCTCGGGATCGTGCAGATCCGGGGCCTCGACAAACAGAAACCGGGGCTCCATTCCCTTCCGCTCGCGCACAAGGGCGGCGAGTTCGGCCACGGAGGAAACGCCCGCGGGGCCGACGCGGTCCGGCGCAAGACGCGCCGCGTAAAACCGGTAGAGCGCTTCATCGATGTTCAAGATTCCGCCGCTGCGCGCCCGCGTAAGGGCGTCGGTCACCTTTTCGCGGACCTCGCGGTTGTGGGCGATAAAATCGAGCGGCCGGACGATCGTGTCGTTGACAAGGCCTTCCCGGATGAAAATTTCGGTGGCGTGGGCTGGATTGATCTTCCCGTAGCCCACCGAGCGCCGATCAATTTCAAGGCCGTAGAGAAGCGTGCGTTGCCTCGCTTGCACGCGGCCCGCTTCGGCATCCCAGAAGGGTTCGCTGTGGGACACGCGCAGAAGATGGGCGCCGAGATCGAGGACCCATGCCGGATCGAGGCGGGCGCAGGTGCGGGCAAAAAGGCGGCTGGTCTCCACAATCTCGGCCGCCATGATCCAGCGGGCCGGTGCCTGTCCCCGCTCGCTGTCCGACGAAGACTCCGCTTTCGCCGGGGCTCCGGCGGACCGTTTCCTGGCATCGTTCTTTTGGTGCAGGACCGAACCGGGAAACAGCGCGACCCGCCGGTCGTTTGTCGCCTTAAACAGACTCAGACGTGCTCCGCTGCCTGGAGCGGAGGTTCGCTCATTGGCGTTAGGACGCCGCCTTTCGGCGGCGTTCAACACCGCGCCCTCGGGATCGCGAATCGCTATGTTGCCAAGGAGGCCGGCGAGAATGCTCCGGTGAATGGCCCGATAGGCGGCGGTTCCGTACGCGGTCCGGGCGTTCGGACTTTCCGGCTCGGCCCGGCCGCGACGGGCAGGCCGCGACGTCTGGGTTCCATCGAAAACGGAAGTCGCCAGGAAACCGCGGCGCTCGCGCAAAGCTTCGAGTAGTTGCTGGTGGATATCCCGCCATTCGCGCATGCGGGTGTAGCTGAGAAAATGGCCGCGGCAGAAGCGGCGCAGCCTTGACTGGGTCATCTCCTCGAATTCCCCGTGATAGGTCTCCCAAATGTTGAGGAGCGTCAGGAAATCGGAATCCGGATGCGCGAATCGGCGGTGAGCCGCGTCCGCCTGGGCCTGCTTCTCGAGCGGCCGTTCGCGCGGGTCCTGGATGCTCAGTCCGGCGGCCACGACCAGCACCTCGCGCACCGCTTTTTCCTCCCGCGCCTGAAGGATCATTCTTCCGACGGAAGGGTCGACGGGCAGTCGCGCGAGTTCCGCGCCGACTGGGGTCAGCTGCCACGCCGGGGAAGGCACGGCGCTTCCGTCAACGCGCCCGGGCGGAACCATGGCGCCCAGCTCCTCCAGGAGCGCATACCCGGCGCGAATCGACTTGTCGGCAGGGCGGTCGATGAAGGGGAAGCGCTCGACGTCGCCAAGGCCGAAGGCCTTGAGGCGCAGGATGACGTCGGCCAGGTTTGCCCGCTGGATCTCCGGTTGGGCGAAGCGCGGCCTCGCGAGATAGTCCTGTTCGGAGTAGAGCCGGATGCAAACGCCGTTTGCCACGCGGCCGCAGCGGCCCTTCCGCTGGTCGGCGCTGGACTGCGCGACCTCCTCGATCGGCAGGCGCCGGGTGCGCGCCGTCGGCGAATAGCGGTTCACCCGGGCGAGGCCCGTATCGATGACGAAATGGATTCCCGGGATCGTGAGGGACGTTTCGGCGATGTTTGTCGCGACGACGATTTTGCGGCGCTGGGAGGGGGCGAACACCCGCTGTTGTTCGGCGTTGGTCAGGCGCCCGAATAGGGGGATGATTTCGCAACCGCGGGACTGCCCGCCCTCCAGGAGATCGAGGACCTCGCGGATGTCCCGCTCGCTGGGCATGAAGACCAGGATGTCGCCGCGAGGGCTTTCCCTCAGGATGCGGTGAACCGCTTTGACGGCACCGTCGATGTAATGGAGGGCCTCCGCCTTCTCGGCCGCGTCCGCCGAGCCAGGATCGGCGTCAGATCCGAAGGAATCAAGCGGGGCGTAGATGACCTCGACGGGGTAGGTTCGTCCCTCGACCACGATCACGGGAGCGCCATCGAAGGCCGCGCTGAAGGCTGCGGTGTCGATCGTTGCCGAGGTGATGATGATTTTGAGATCGGGCCTCCGGTGCCGAAGCTGACGCAAGTGGCCGAGCAAAAAATCGATATTCAGGGAGCGCTCATGTGCCTCGTCGATGATGACTGTCTCGTACTCCCGCAGAAACGGGTCGCCCTGCGTCTCGGCCAGGAGCATCCCATCCGTCAGAAACTTGACCACGGTGGCGGGCGTTGTCTGGTCGCTGAACCGCACCTTGCAGCCCACCTCCCGGCCCCACGCAACCCCGACTTCCTCCGCGACCCGGCGGGAAACGGAAAGGGCCGCCACCCGGCGGGGCTGCGTGCACGCGATGCGCCCCCGGACGCCCAGGCCGGCCGCGAGGCACATCTTTGGGATTTGGGTCGTTTTTCCGGAGCCGGTTTCGCCCGCCAGGATGACGACCTGGTTTGCCTGTATCGCCTCGGTGATCTCCTCCGCACGGGCGGTGATCGGGAGTTCGGGAGGGAACTCCAATCGGAACGGGAAGTCAGCGGCGCGACGGGGCACTTGGCTAAGATCGCCCCTGTCACCAGATCGTGAAGCGGTCGGCCGCCGGGCGGCGCATGGGCGCGCCCTCGGGCACGCCGAAGGCGTTCGCAAACTCGTCCATGTTGGAGAGCGGCCCCTTGACGCGGTATTCTCCCGGCGAATGCGGATCTATGCGGAGCCGCCTCAACGCCTCCTCGGGCGTGAACTTGACGGCGTAGATTGAGGCGAAGCTGAGGAAGAACCGTTGCTCGGGCGTGAAGCCGCCGATCTTTTCGCGGGATTGGCCCGCGAGCGCCATCTGCAGCGCGGCATAGGCAATCCGCAAGCCTCCGAGATCGGCTATGTTTTCGCCCTGCGTGAGCTCGCCATTGATGTGCACGTTCGGGATGGGAAAGTAACCGTTGAATTGGTTCACGATTGCCGAAGAGCGCGCCTTGAAGCGGGCCGCGGACTCCGGGGTCCACCAGTCGGCCAGATTGCCCTGTCCGTCGAATTGGCGGCCATGGTCGTCGAAGCCATGCGTCATCTCGTGCCCGATCACGACGCCGATGGCGCCGTAGTTCACGGCATCGTCAGCCTTCGCGTCAAAAAACGGCGGCTGCAGGATTCCCGCCGGGAAGACAATCTCGTTTCGCGCCGGCCTGTAGTAGGCATTGACGGTCGGGGGCGTCATTCCCCATTCCGTCTTGTCCACCGGACGGCCGATCTTGGCCAGGTTGCGGCGGACCTCGAACGCCTTCGCCTTGAGGACATTCAGGACATAGGGTCCCCGATCGATGACGAGGGTGCTGTAATCCCTCCATTTTTCAGGATAGCCGATCTTCACGGTGAGAGCGTCCAGTTTCTCGAGCGCCCTGGCCCGCGTAGGCTCGTCCATCCATTCCAGGGTCTGGATGCGTTTGCGCAGGGCCAACCTGACGTCACCCACCAGCTTGAGAGCCCGAGCCTTTGCCTCGGGCGGAAAATAGGATGCCACGTAGAGCTGGCCCAGGGCCTCGCCAATGGACTCGTCGATCGTCGTGACGACGCGCTGCCAGCGGGGTTTCATCGCCTTGGTGCCGCTGAGCGCCGCTCCGTTGAAGCTGAAATCCTCCTGCGCGAAATTTTCCGACATGTAGGGGGCAAACGCATGGATCAGCTGCCATCGAAGATAGACCTGCCAATCGGCGACCGGGGTCTGGGCGAGCGTCGAAGAAAGCGCCCTGAAGAAGTCGGGATGGGCGAAATTGAGATCGGAAAAGGGAGGCGCGCTTGTTTCGGCAAGATACTTCCGCCAATCGATCCCGGAGACGAGCTTCCCGGCGGCATCGAGGCTCATCTTGTGGTAGCTCGCGTAAGGGTCGCGCAGCGCGACCTGCGGAAGGCACCCTTTTGCGAGCGCGGTTTCAAGCCTCATGACCGCCTCGGAGCCCGCCTGGGCGTTTGCGGGCGTGTCGCCGAGCAGCCCCAGCATCCGCGAGACATGGGCCACGTACTGTTCGCGGAGTTTCTTCGATTTCTCGTCGTCCCGAAAATAGTAGTCCCTCTCCGGCAGGCCCAGGCCGCCCTGGCTGAACTCGGCCATCTCGCGGTCGCTGTCCTTGTAGTCGGGCGCGCTCTTGAACGAGAAGGCCGCCGGAACGCCGATCCTGTGCAGGCGGGCAATTTCAACCAGCACGTCGTCCGGAGTCTTGATTGCGCCGATGCGCATGAACTCGAATTCAAGCGGCGAGGGGCCCGCCGTGTTGATGTCGGCCGCATCCAAGCCGCTCGCGTAAAAGTCCCCGACCATCCGCTCGACCGGACTTGCATGGTTCTCCTGGGCGCTCGCCCTTTCGCAGAGAACCCGGAGAATCCCCTGGTTGCGCACGATCAGCGCATCGAAGCTGCCCCAACGCGGGTATTCCGGCGGAATGGCGGTTTTATTCAGCCAGCCGCCGTCGGCATAACGGTAGAAGTCATCCTGGGGGCGAACCGCAGTGTTGAAATTCTCGGGGATGAACGCCGCTTTCGCGGCGGCGGTGAGGACGAGCGCCGCGAAAGCGGCAGCGGATACCTTTCTCAGCATACGGCTGTAAACCAGATCCGACGGGCGATTTCAGCCCTTTTCTTCGGGGTCATGCGGCGCCCGGCCATCGGCGTTGACGGGAACGACCTCTGCTGCCAGAGAGCCATGTGATGCCCTTGATGAAGGAGAGGAACGCCTCTTCCACAAGCCGTTCCCGCCTAACGGGCTGGATTTTCCTTCTTGCGATATTCGCCACCTTTGCATGGCGCCAGCATCGATTTGTGGACCGTTACGCGGTCAACATGATGTTCTGGGACCAGTGGGACTTGTACCGCCCGTTTTTCGAGAACTGGAGCCCATGGGGGATATTCTCGGTTCAGTTCGGTCCGCACCGACAGGGGGCGGGATTTCTTGTGACCCGGATCCTGGCGGCAATGAGCGGATGGAACTCCCGATGGGATGCCTTCGGAATCAGTTTTCTGCTGGTTGCGGCGGCCCTGGCGGCGATTTGGCTGGCGCGCCGTAGCGGCGTCCGATCTCCCCTGTCGCTGGCGGCGGTTCCGCTCCTGTTTTTCAATATCCACCAGTACGAGGAATTTGTCGGCGCCTCGAATCTCTCACACGGGGCGATGCCCATCCTGCTCTTGATGCTCTATTGCCTGGCCTGGTTCATACACGACCGGCGGGCAAGGCTCCTGATTCAGGGCGCGCTTGGCCTGCCCCTGGTTTTCACGGGTTTCGCCCAGGTGGGCGGCTTCCTCGCGCTCGGCCTCGCCGTCCTTGAGATGCTTCAGGCGCGGCGGATCGGCGCGGAAGGCGCGCGCAAAGAGGTTGGGCGGTTGCCCATTCTGTGGAATGGGGCGGGCCTATTCCTGATCCTTGGCGCCTGGGCACTGTTCTTTCACGGGTTTCGATTCGACCGAATGGATGTGGATTTTCAGTTTCCGTACGGGAAGCTGTGGGAATGCCCTGTTTTCAGCTCCCTGATGCTGGCGAATTTCTTCGGCTTTCCGCCCCATGCGCTGGTGTCCGTTTTTTTCGGTGCGGGAGTGGCGCTGTTGCTCGCCTCGGCTGCGGTCTTGCACGGCTGGCGTTGCTGGCGGGATGGATTTGAGAACAGGCGCGCCAGCGTGGTCATCGTCGTTCTGTCCGGATTCACGCTCCTGTACTGCGCGGACACGGCGATCGGGCGCGTGCACCTGGGCCTGGACGAGGCTCCGGCCGCGTCGCGATATGTGACCCTGATGATTCCCGGTGCGCTCGCGATCTATCTTCATTTTGCGACCTTGAAGCTCCGGGGAACGGGTTTCCTCTGGTTGATCATGGCTCTTGCGCTTGTCCCGGCGACAACGCGGCTCTCTCCGCGCGAGTGGACGTCCGTCCGATGGTACTCGGAGGGGAGGGCGGCGTGGAAGGCCGCATACCTGGCCACGCACGACGAGGCGAAGGCGGATGAGGCAAGTCACTTCCGGGTCTATCCGCACTCGGTGGCGGACCGCCTCGAATTTCTCGAGCGCAACCATCTCAATCTTTTTCGCGGACCTACAAATCGCTGACGCGCCCGCTGATGACGCTCATTGGACGGATCGCCGGCGGTTTGCGACCATGCCTTGGAGAAGGGCGTAAAGGAGCGCCAGCCTCGGCAGGCTGGCCCCGGCGGCTTGGGCCCTGCGGAGGGGTTCGCCCCAGATCGGCTCCACCTCGACTTCGCGTCCGGCGAGGAAATCGACCAGACTCGAGGGACGGTAGGCGCCCATGGGCACGGTCACCTCGAATTGCCTCTTGAGGAAGTCGTCCGAAATCGAGTGGCCGAATGCGGCTGCGCCGGTTTGGATTTCGGCCATGAGGGCGCGCGCTTCCGCGGCCAGGGCCGGGTCTGAGCAGACGAGATCGGTCGAAATTCCGCCGGCCGCGATGGTCAGGCCATTGAAGGGAACGTTCCAAACAAGCTTGTGCCAGCGTGCGGAATCGAGGTTGTCGGCGATGCGGGTCTTCACGCCGGCTTCGTTGAACTGCGCGGCCAGGCCGCGCGTGCGGGCCGCGGGAGGACCGGCAAACTCCCCCACGGTGAGCGAACCGGCGTGAAAGCAGGTAACCTCTCCAGGAGCGGTTCGGTTCGTGGCGATGAAGGCGAGGCCTCCGATCACACGGCCGGAACCGAACAGGGATGCCAGATGTTCGTCCGAGCCCAGGCCGTTTTGAAGGGTCAGGATCGCCGTCTCCGGACCGAGGAGCGGCGGCACGAGGGCGGGGAGGTGGCTGTTTGAGGTTGTCTTGAGGGTGATGACGACAAGATCGACGGGCCCGATTTCGGCAGAGGTTGCGAAAACGGCCGGACTGTTGAGTTCACGCGTCTCTGCGCCGTTGACGAGACGGAGGGTCCCCCGGGCGCGGACGGCATCCAGGTCGCTTCGCAGAAGAAAACGGACGTCGGCGCCGCCCAGGGCGAGGCGCATGCCGTAATAGAGGCCGATGGACCCGGATCCGACGATTGCGATCTTATGGAAAGGCTTGGTCACGATCCCGCCTTTGTCGGCACAACCTCAGGGCCTCCGGATTTCCAACGATCACTTGGACGGAACGGAGGGTGACGCTCCGGCGCCTTCGGCATTCATGCGGCGGAGGGCGCTCTCGGCCTCGGCATCACCCTGGTCGGCGGCCTTGCGGTACCACTTCGCGGCCTCAGCGCTGTCCTTGGGCAGACCGTCGCCCTCGGCATACATGCGGCCGAGGGCGGTCTGGGCTTCGGCGAGACCCTGGTCGGCGGCCTTGCGATACCACTTCACGGTTTCCGCGCTGTCCATGGGCACGCCGTCGCCGCTCCGGTACAGGAGGCCGAGGGCGGCCTGGGCTTCGGCGAGACCCTGATCGGCGGCCTTGCGATACCACTTCGCAGCTTCGGCCCCGTCATGGTTCAGGCCGTCGATGCTCCAAAAGTACATGAATCCGAGTTTTTCCTGGGCCAATGCGTGACCCCCTTCGGCGGCCTTGCGGATCCAGGTTGCGGCCTGGGCGTTGTCCATGGGCACGCCGTCGCCTTTCTCAACCATGAGACCGAGGCGATACTGAACCTCGGTGTCGCCCGCCTCCGCCTTCGCGCGGATGGACGTCAGGGCCCAGGCGTTGCCCTGGCCGGCGGCCTTCCAATACCACTTCATGGCTTCGGCTGCGTCCTTGGGCATGCCATCGCCGGCCTCGGACATGACGCCTAGATAGTATTGCGCTTCGGCAAAATTCTGGTCGGCGGATTTGCGGATCCACTTTGCGGCTTCGGCATGATCGCCGGACACTCCTTCGCCGTTCCAGTACATGCAGCCGACGTAGCACTCGGCGGCGGCGTCACCCGATTCCGCCTTCGCGCGGATGGACGATCGGGCCCATGCGTTGCCCTGGTCGGCGGCCTTGCGATACCACTTCATGGCCTCGGCTGCGTCCTTGGGCATGCCATCGCCGGCCTCGGACATGACGCCCAGATAGTATTGCGCCTCGGCAAGATTCTGGTCGGCGGACATGCGGATCCATTTTGCAGCTTCGGCATGGTCGCCGGGCACGCCTTGGCCGTTCCAGTACATGCAGCCGAGGGAGCACTGGGCGGCGGCATCGCCTAATTCCGCCCTCATGCGGACGTCGGAAAGGGTGTCGGCACCGGCCGCATCGGCCGCGGTTGACGAGTCAGCAACGCCCTGGGCGGCGGACGTGCCCGTGATCATCGGGACGCCGGCCACGGCCAGCAAAAGAGCGATATGAGGCTTCATGGACTCTTGCCAATCGGGAAAGGGAAACGGTTACCTGGCGGAGAGTTTCTTGAGGACCTGGTCTGCGATTTGCCGCACGGCCGCCTCGATGGCGGGATCGGGCGCTTCCGCCGCCGCGGCGGTTTCGGCTGCCCCGGCCGCCGGCGCCTGGCAGACAACGCCTGGCTGAAAACCGCTGTTGTCGCACAATTCGCATTCGCGCAAATCGGTGCGGTTGTCGGGCATGCCGAGGCTTTGGCGGACGCGGATCAGGTCCTTCAGCTTTTCGGGACTGAAGGTGTGCAGGCCGGCGCCCAGCTGCGAGGCGATCCAGACTGTTTTGCAGTAAGAATCGGTGTTCTCCATTTTCCAATAGGCGTCCTCCACGTCCTTGCCCCAGACGATGACCCCGTGGTTTTCCATGATGATCGACTGGTGATCGACGCCGATCCTGCCGACCTCGTCGGCATTTTCAGGCGAGCCCGGCGTTTGATACTTGGCATAGCCGATCTTGCCGAGGAAGACTTCCGCTTCGGGAATCATGCAGGTTGGCGGCTGCACGCCGGCGACGGCAAATGCGGTTGCATGGGGCGGATGGGCGTGGACGCAGGCCTTGGCCTTGGGCTGGCGCTTCATGATGCCGAGATGCGTCATGGCCTCGCTCGTTCGCTTGCGCTCTCCGGCAAGCTGTTTTCCGTCGAAGTCGATCAGGCAGATGTCGGCCGGGGCCATGAATCCCTTGGAAATGAGGGTCGGCGTGCAGACGACGAGATTGTCGCCGACACGGACGGTGATATTGCCGCCGTTGCCGTCCACGTAGTCCTTTTCCCAAATGCGGCGGCCGATGTCGCAGATCTTTGCCTTGAGGGCCTGGATGGCCGGCGAATTGAAGAAGAGCTCGATTTCAGCGGGAGTCTTGGGGTCGGAACCGGGCGCCCATTTGAATTCGTGGTCTGGGACGATCGGTTCGGGAGGCTTCTGGGCCGAAACGACCGCCTTGGCGCCGGGCCTGGTCCGCCCGAAGAGGACGTCCCGGGCGGAGGGCGTGAGAATGGCGCCTGCGGGCGGCTGTTCGCCTTTGCGAAGGAGTTCTTCCGCTTCTTTTGCCGTAATGACTTTTGGCATGGTGATGGCTATTTGGGTGGCGCGTAGAAAATGCTGTCAATGATCGCGGCGTTATAGGCGTCGACGGGAGTGGGATTGGCGAACGGAACGGCGGCTTCGCCGCCCTGAACGAAGCCGATCGTGTGTCCGGGCGTGGCGCCGAGATCGTCATAGACGACCAGCGAATCGCCCCTGGCGAGCGGGACGGCGGGAGCCCCGGAGAACTGTTCCCGCGAAAGGGGATGCACGATGAGGAACCTGGCTCCCCTGAAGGCGGGATCCTGCTTGGAAAGGACGACCCTGCCGATGACATTGCCGAGGCGCATGGTTCAGGACGGATCGTCGACGATGCCGATGATGATGTTGCGCAGGGGGGAACGGGGATCGCCGACATATTCCCTGGTGGCGGAGCCGTCGGTGGAGAGAATGACGCGCTGGTGCTGGCCGGCTCCATGCGGATCAAGGGCGAGGATGGGGGAGCCCTCGTCGCCGCCCTTCTCGTCGAGAGGCTGGCAGATGATCATCCGGCATCCATGCATGCTCGGATGGCACACGGTCGAGACGACGACACCATCAACACGGGCGTTGACCATGGGGCTTCAGCGGATGCGAGGATTGCAGGCCATCACGCAGCGGCTACGTCTTCCTTGCCGGGTAGATCCGCTGGTTGAGCGCTTCGACCGTATCGACGATGCCGACGACGGCGGCGTCGACGGGAAGCGATTTCATTCCGGTCGCCTGCCGGGAGGAGCTGCCCTGGCACACGAGCACAACCTCGTCCATGCCCGCGCCCAGGGCATCCACGGCGACGACCGTGCCGACGCCGGGACGAAACTGGGCCGGACTTGCCTCGTCCACGAGCAGGGGGCGAAGCACCAGCAGTTTGCGGCCCTTCATCGCCTCGTCCTTCTTGGTCGAGACGAGGGAGCCGATGACACGCGCCAGAAACATGGCTTACTTGGTCGGCTTTGCGGCGGTGGCGAACTTCGGAAGGACGATGCCGAGGTCGTCTGCGGGACGCGGGATCACCTGGACACTGACGACTTCACCGACGGCGCGGGCGGCCTGGGCGCCGCTGTCGGTTGCCGCCTTAACAGCGCCGACTTCCCCGTATATGACCGCGGTGACGAGCGCGTGCCCGACCTGCTTCATGGGTCCGGCGAGGCTGACATTGGCCGACTTCAGCATGGCGTCAGTGCCGATGACGAGGGCGGTGAGGCCCCGGGTTTCGAGAAGACCTATGGCTTTTGACATAAATGTTTGGTTTGGGTGTTCTTGTTGCCCGACTCAGGCCGACGTGGAGTTGCCAATCCACTTGCCCAAGCCGCAGAGGTCCTCGTGCGGGCGCGGGATCACCTGGACGGCGACGACTTCGCCGACTTTGGCTGCGGCTTCGGCGCCGGCATCGACGGCGGCCTTCACCGCCGCGACGTCGCCGTGGAAGAAGACCGTCACGAGGCCGCTGCCGATCGCTTCGTAGCCGGTCATGGTGACGCTCGCCGCCTTGAGGGCCGAGTCGGCGGCTTCGAGCAGGGGGCAAAAGCCCTTGGTTTCAATGAGTCCGATTGCTTCTTGAGCCATGGAGAGGAGAGGTTGGCGTTGCGGTTGAAATCAGATCCCTACGGTGCGCATCAAATCCGGGTGCGGACGAGCGATTACGTGCGAGCAGACCAGCTCGCCTACGCGTTTGGCGGCTTCGGCGCCAGCGTCGACGGCCGCTTTCACGCTGCCGACGTCGCCTTTGACGATGACCGTGATGAATCCGCCGCCGATTTGGACCTGGCGGACGAGCGAGACGTTCGCTGCCTTGACCATGGCATCGCTGGCTTCGACGCTGCCGGCGTAGCCGCGGGTTTCTACCATTCCGATGGAATCACTCATGATTTTTTTGGGTGAGGGTTGTGCCTAGGAGGCGGGTTTGGGAAAAAGGACTCAGGGCAGGAGTTCGACCGGGGTGCCGGGCTCGAGGGCGCAGGCGTTGCCTTCGTCCGTGTCGATGTGGACTTCAAGCTTGAAATCGGCATGAACGCGCACGGCGAGGCGGTCAAAGGTGATGGCGCAGGGGCCCCCGATCCTCAGATGCATGAAATCGCCGTCCTTCACCTTGTAAAACGCTGCGTCGTCCGGGTTCATGTGCACGTGCGGGGCCGCGCGAATGACGCCCTCATTCATCTGCAGGAAGCCGGCCGGGCCCATGAGCATGCATCCCGGCGAGCCGGCGGCGTTGCCCGAGGAACGGACCGGTATTTCGAAGCCGAGGGCGATCGCGTCGGTGCGAGCAAGCTCGACCTGGTTCAAGCGGCGGCAGGGTCCGAGGATTCGCAGGTTTGAGATGACCCGGCCGAGCGGGCCGACGAGCGTGACGGTTTCCTGGGCCGCAAACCGGTCTTTTTGGTACAGCCCCTTCATGGGCGTGAGCGCTGCTCCCTTGCCGAAGAGAGTTTCCACCGCTTCCGATGTGAGGTGGCAGTGGCGGGCCCTCACGTTGACCACAAGCGGGTTTGGAGCGAGAGCGCGCCGCGGCGGATTTCTTCCCAGGCGCTGGTAAAGCGCACGCCGAACCAGGTATTCGACTTCGGCGCGATGGGGCGGAGGAGGCTGGGGAGCCATGGGGAAAAACGGCGGGAGGTGCGGAAAGTTGGGTGGTGCTGTTGAACCTTCAGCGGATTATTGCAGAATCGTCCAGAACTTCCAGAATACTTCAAGATAATGCACTTGTCGCGCCTTACAGGGGAATGTTGTCGATGAGACGCACCTCATCAACCCAGGCGGCGATCGCAGCCATGCAGCGACCAGGCCTGACTTCGCGGACGGGCTCCAGGGTGTCGTTGTCCACCACGGCGACGTAGATCACCCGAATCCTTCGATGCTGGGCGAGAATGTGCGTCGCTTCGGCGACAAGGCGGTCGGGACTCCGGACTCCCGCGTCGGCCATCTCCTTCGCCTGGCGAAGCGCCTGGGAAAGGGCGAGCGCATCGAGGCGCTGGTTTGATGTTAGCTCGTGATTGCGAACGCCCAGCGCCAATCCATCTGTTTCCCTAACAGTCTGAACGATAGTAACTTGAACGTTGAATCTGAGATCCCGCGCCATCTTTCGGACGACGGCTGCGCGTTGGGCGGTTTTCTGGCCGAAATACACGAAATCCGGTTGAATGATGTTGAACAATTTCGCCGCGAGCGTCGCCACGCCGCGAAAATGGCTGGGGCGCGAAATCCCGCACAGGGGTTTGCTTAAGACCTCTTCGGAGACATAGGTCGAAAACCCCCGTGGAAACAGTTCATCGGCGGAAGGCGTGAATACGGCCTGGGCGCCCCACTTCTCGCAGTGTTTGAGATCCTCGGCGGGCGTCTGGGGGCGTGCGGATATCCCCTCGTGAGGGCCGTACTGGAGCGGATTGACGAAGATCGAGACGATTGCGGCTCCGGCCCGCGCAGCGGCAGCACGGACAAGCGCCTCATGTCCGCCGTGCAGCGCTCCCGCCGTGGGAACAAGGGCGATCGTCTTGCCCTGGGACCGCAGTTCTGCGGCGAAAGCGCTCATATCCGACACCGATTGGAATTGTTTCATGGGGTCGCCGGAAGGGACTTATCAATCGTAGCCCGAACGAATGCGGGGAACAAGTACCATGTTATTGACAAAGGCGGCCTTGCCCGTCGCGGCCCTCCCTTCGGGCCGTTCCGGCGAGGCTGTCCCCGCTTGGCGCACGGAGGGTCGAATGCCAGGATAGGCTGTCCCCGCGGAGCTTGTCCTCGGCCCGCTTTTGGCTCATCCCTCGTCCCTTTTCCGATGATTCGCATCAACGACAACTACGGCAAGCTGAAGGCCTCCTATCTCTTCGCGGACATTGCGCGGCGGGTGGGCGCGTATGAGGCGGCGAATCCGCAAAAGCAGGTGATCCGGCTGGGGATCGGCGACGTTACCGAACCGTTGCCGCCGGTATGCGTCGAGGCGCTTCACGCGGCGGCGGACGAAATGTCCCATCGCGCCACATTTCATGGTTACGGGCCGGAACAGGGGTATTCGTTTCTGCGGGAGGCGGTTGCGCAGCACGATTACGAGGCCAGGGGATGCGCGATCGCGGCCGACGAAATCTTCATATCGGACGGAGCGAAGTGCGACTGCGGCAATATCCAGGAGATATTCGCGTTGGACATCCGCCTCGCCATTCCGGACCCGGTCTATCCGGTCTATCTCGACACAAACGTGATGGCGGGACGAACGGGTCCAAACCGGGACGGACGCTATGAAGGGGTGATCTATCTAGAGAGCACGCCAGCCAACGGCTATGTGCCCGAAGTGCCCGCTTTTCCCGCGGACCTCGTCTATCTGTGTTTTCCGAACAATCCCACGGGGGCCGTCGCCACACGTTCCCAGCTCAAGGCCTGGGTCGAGTACGCGCGCAGGAACCGGGCCGTGATCCTTTATGACTCGGCCTACGAGGCGTACATCCGCGATCCCCTGATTCCCCACAGCATTTACGAGATCGATGGCGCCCGCGACGTGGCGATCGAGTTTCGGAGTTATTCCAAGACGGCCGGATTCACCGGCACCCGCTGCGCCTATACGGTCATTCCGAAGAGCCTCATCGCCTACGATGCCGCGGGCGGCGCCCAGCCGCTCCACCCGCTTTGGAATCGCCGGCAGACGACGAAGTTCAACGGCGTCGCATATCCGATACAGAAGGCCGCGGCGGCGATCTACACGCCCGCCGGCCGGGGGCAATGCCGCGCCCTGACCGACTTTTATCTCGGGAACGCGAAGATGATCCGCGAGGCGATGGCGAAGCTGGGGCTTGCCTGCGTCGGTGGCGACAACGCGCCCTACATATGGGTCAACACGGGCCGTGATTCATGGGAATTCTTCGATCTTCTGCTGGAGAAGGCCCAGGTGGTCTGCACGCCGGGAGCGGGGTTTGGCCGGTGCGGCGAGGGGCATGTGCGCATCAGCGCGTTCAACAGCCGCGAAAACGTTGCGACCGCCCTGGAGCGGATTGCCAGGGCGCTCGCCTGAACTCACTCGCGGGGCGCCGCCGGCAGGGCCGCGACGATCTCTCGGGCGAGACCGGATACCGCTTCGCTCAAGTCTCCCGCGAGCTGGGCATAATCATGCCCGTTCCACGATGAATCCGGGGCGACAAAATTCAAATGAGCCACCACCTTGTGGCGTGGCCCCACGGAAGCGATTTCGACAAGCGCCGAAAAGCGCGACGTGACGCGGCCGCTTTCCGGCCGGACGCCTTCGCACTGAAGCACGGTAACGGCGATGTCGAAGTCGCGATCCCCGTCCAGCGGGAACGGCTGCGCGAGCACGCGGTCGACGTTGGGCGCGGCCACCAGGCTCGTGCGCAGGATCCGCGCAATCCCGGTGTCGAGCGGCTCGGCCCAGCGGTCGTATTCGTCCAGGCTCAGCTCGTTCGCTCCCTGCCGGACGACCATCGAGCGCGAGCGCAGATACTCGGCGACGGCGACGCTTCGAAGGCCCAGGCGCAGCCCGTGCGGCGCAGCAGGCGCGGCAGGCGCGGCGGCGGCGGGCTGGGGCGGGGCGGAAAGAAGGTAAAAGCGCGTAAAGTCGCCCTGGGCGGGCGGGACGACATTGCAGCCAGGCAGAAGGAAAAGAAAGGGGAGGAGCAGAAGGCCGGCGAAAATTCGAAGTTTCATCGAAGAAAGGGGATGCGGTTCCGGTTCGGTCGCAGCGGTGTCATTGCGGCGGTTTGCGGCCGGATATCAGGGCGCTTGGGTTGCGCTCGAGGAAATCGGCCAGGCGCTGGACGGCCTCCGCGGCGTCGGCGAACTGGGTCAGCGCGTGGTGGGTGTCGTCCCCGAGATTCTGCTGCGCCTCTATGAAGCGGCGAATCGTGGCGGCCGTGGCGTTGAATTGCTGCATGGCCTCCTGCGCGCTCAGGAGAGCCGTCCGAAGCTCGGTGCCGCTCGTCGCAACCTGGCCATCGACGTTGGCGAGAGTGTGGTGCAGGTCGCCCAGCGTTGTCTGCAGGTTCAGCAGGGTCAGGTTGAGGTTGGCGAGGGTCTGTTTGATCTCGGACGAGCGGGCGAGGTCCTCCACGGCGGCGCCCGTGTGCTGCCACTGGGCCGCCAGGCCCTTGAGATCCACGCTGTCTATCCGCGTCCGCGCATCCGCGAGCAGGCTCTTGAAATCGCCGGCGAGCCCCTCGAAGTCGACCTTGTCGACCTTTTGCAGGATCTCCATTGCGAGCGCCTGGATTTCCGAAATTGTCGAGGGAACCGGGGGAACCACCGGGTACTTGTTTTCGAAGACGCCGGGCTGGGGCGGATAGCGTTGCGGATCGTAGAAATCGAGCTCCACAATGACCAGCCCGGTCGCGAGGCCGACGACATCGAGCTGCGCGCGCAGCCCGTGGTCCACGAGCGACTGCAGCTGGGCCCGGTTGCTGACGTCGATCATGGCGCCCTTGTCGTCCGTGACCATGTTTCGGTCGAGCTCGCACACAACCGCGACCACCGAGCCGTTCTTCGCGGGGTTGTAGCGCACATGAAGGTCCACCACGCGGCCGATCGCCACACCGCGCAGTTTCACGGGCGAGCCGAGGTTCAGGCCCTGGATCGACTCGTCGAAGTAAACGACGAAGCGCTGCTGTTGCCTGAAGAAATTGACGCCGCCGAAAAACAGGAGGGCGAGTATCCCAAGCGTGAACGCGCCCAGGACAAAAGCGCCGATGACAGCCGGGCTGACCTTTTTCATCTTTGTGGATCTGAAGATTTCGTCTTTGGCATGGGCGCGGCGGCCGGACCCGCGCCATCGGCGCGTCCCGGCGTCGGGCGCAGGAATGGGTGACGCCGTCTACATAGATTATGGGCCATTGGCTCCGCGATGCAAAAACTCCTTTACCCGCGCGTCGGTGGCCGACTCCGCCAGCTCGCGGGGGCGGCCTTGGGCGAGGATACCCCTGGTTTCCCGGTCGAGCATGATGACGCGGTCGGCCAGGCTGAAGATCGATTCCAGCTCATGGGAAACGATGACGAGGGTCGTGCCAAAGGTCTCCCGGATCTGCCGGATCAGGGCGTCGAGCTTGCGGGAGGTGACGGGGTCAAGCCCCGCCCATGGCTCGTCGAAGAAAACAATGGCCGGGTCGAGCGCCAGCGCGCGGGCGAGTCCGGCCCGCTTCTTCATGCCGCCGCTGATTTCCGATGGGTAGTAGTCCTCGAATCCCCCGAGACCCACCTGGGCCAGCTTCAGGGTGGAGATTTCCCCGATTTCACGGCGGGTCAGCGTGGTGTGCTCCTCAAGCGGCAGCGCCACGTTCTGGCGCAGGGTGAGCGAGGTCCAAAGAGCTCCGCTTTGGAAGAGCATTCCGAAATTGCGGAGCTGCGCCCGCCGTGCGGAGAGGTCCGCGGAGGAGAACGGCTGCCCCAGGAACTTGACCGTCCCCTGCCGGGGGCGGTTCAATCCGACGAGATTGCGCAGCAGCGTGGTCTTGCCGCATCCGGAGAGCCCGATGATGAAGAACGACTCGCCCCGGGCCACCTGGAAGGTGATGTCCTTGAGGATGTCCTCGCCTTCGTAGCCGCATTCAAGGCCGTCGACCTCGATGGCTGGTCCGGAGCCCTCGGGAACGGGGCCGGTTTCGGGTTCGGCGGTTGGCATGATTCAGATTCCGAGGGCGTGGAAAAGCACGGCGTAGAGGGAGTCCGCCACGATGATCAGGAGAATCGCCGTTACAACGGCCGAGGTCGTGGCGCGACCGACGCCCGCGGCGCTGCGCTCGGCCTGCAGACCGCGCAGGCATCCGGACAGCCCGATCAAAAGGCCGAAGGTTGTGGCCTTCAGCATGCCCGTGCTGAGGTCGGTCAGGTCAATGCTGCTTTGGGTTTCGACCCAGTAGGCCGAGGGAGGAATCTGGAGGATTCCGCCGGCCACCACCATTCCGCCAAGGATTCCGACACAATTCGCGTAAAGGGTCAGAAGCGGCATCATGAGCCCGAGGGCGAGGAGGCGGGGAAGGACGAGGAAATCGATGGGCGAAAGGCCGAGCACCTCCAAGGCGTCAATTTCCTCGTTGGCCTTCATGTTGCCGAGGGTGGCGGCGAAGGCCGCGCCCGTCCTGCCCGCCAATATGACCGCCGCCATCATCGGGCCCATTTCCCGAACAACGGAAAGGCCCACTATGTCGGCGACGAAGATATCGGCGCCGAACTGCCGCAATTCGACGGCCGCCTGATAGGCGAGGGTGAGGCCGACCAGAAAACTGATCAGGCTGACGATCGGAAGGGACATCGCGCCGCACTCCTGCATCTGGTCAAGGCAGTCGCGCCAGCGGAACTTGTGCGCGCGCCTGGGAAACCGCACGGCGCTCAGGACGCATTCACCCACAAAGTGCAGGATCCCGCGCAGATTGGTCGACGCATGTTTGGTCGCAAGTCCGACCGAAGTGAGAAGGCCGTCCCCGCGCTCGCGCTTTCCGCCCTTCTTGAGGGTGGCCTCAAATTGGACCAGGAGAGTGCGCATCTTCTCGGGAAGAGCCGAGGTGTCGCATGCGATCGCCGATCTTCGGCACCCTTCGAGGGCTTCCAGAAGAAAGAGCAGAATGGAGGTGTCCCAAGGGCCGAGCCGGTCGGCGTTGATCTTCACGCGCTCGGGCTTTTGCGACCCGAGGACGTCGGCCCACGATGGCCGGCGGTCGCCGATCCGCCACTCGCCGCCCAGTTCCACCTCAAGCTGTCCGCCTTCGGTCCGGGTGGCCGCGATTGCGCGTGCGGGCTCTTCGGGAACAGGCATCGCGGACAGTCTGTCCCCCTGGGGCCGCGCGCCAATCCCTTTTTCGCGCCGCCGGCCGGCGGAATGCGCGGAATCCCGGCGCCCGGCTATCGGTCGATGCTCACCGTAAATTTGTCGAGCGCATCGCGGTCGATCTCGTAGCCCAGCCCTGGCTTCGTCGGCGCATAGACATATCCATCCGGCGCGATGCGGATCTTGTCCTTCATGAAGGCGAGGTCGGAGGAGCCCAGGGGCACGGTCATCTCGAACCAAACGTTGTTCGGCATCGCCAGCTCGCAATGGAAGTGAACCGCATGGTAGTACACATTGCCCCAGTTGTGCGGCGCACACTCCATCTCGAAGCATTCGGCCATGTGCGCCAGCTTCATCCCGCCGGTGATTCCGCCGACATTGTCCACGATAAACCGGACCGCGTCGGTCGCCCCGCGGCGGAGGTATTCAGGGAAATCGTAGATCGAGTCGAGGAATTCGCCGATGTGAACCGGTATGTCGAGGTCGCGGCAAAGTTCGACCAGGCCCTCGATGTCCTTCGTCGGCAGCGGATCTTCGTAGAATACGTAGCCCAGGTCCTGGATTGCCCGGCCGACCTTGATCGCCTCTTCGCGGGTGTAAACTCCGACCGGGTCGATCATGAGCGTGAAGTCGGGGCCCGCGGCCTCGCGGACCGCCTTTGCCACCGCGATGTCCAGCCTGTAATCGTGCCCGCCATTGGGCGAGGGCGGGTGAATCTTGTAGGCCTTGAAACCCTGCGCCTTGCAGACCTTCACCTCATCGACGAACTGCTCGAGCGTCTCGTGATGCTGGGTGCTCGCATACGCCAAAACCCGATGCCGGCAGGCTCCGAGGATCTGATAGATCGGCAGGCCGACCGCCTGGCCCAGGATGTCCCACAGGCAGTTGTCGATGGCCGAGGCGTAGGAGCTTTGCCCAAGGCGGCGCCTCTCCGGCACCCATTGCGAGGTGATCGCCGGCAGGTCGATGACGCTTCTGCCGACGCAGGCATTCTTCGCATATTCCAGCCAGCCCAAATTGCTCCAATTGGGGTGAAAGTAATGATCTTCGAGGAGGTAGGTGCCCTCGATTCCGCTGTTGGTGACGATCGATGCAACTTTCATGCGGCCCCCATAGAGGGCGGCGGCGACACCCTTTCCCCGCGCGCTGCCGGTCATGATGGCGGGGGGGCCGGGCATCCGGCGGCGGTCGAGTTCGTAGACCTTGACCTCCTTGATCGTAAGGTCGGGCAGGTCGGCGGGTTTGGTTCCGACTGCTTCGGCGGCGGCCCGGGCCGGATTGGCCAGGGCCGAAATTCCCGCAACTGCGCCAAGGGCGGATGCGCCCAGAAACTGGCGTCGCGAATAATTGCCATCCAGCATAAGATATTCCTTCTGTTTGGCCGTTGCAGGCGGCCTCCGGACTTGGATAACCTGCTATCCTCTAAGGTATGGTTTCAGGTAGTGGTTGAGGGCCACGCGAACGGCATCGTCGTCGAGGACGGGAACCGGGTGCTGGCCACCGGCGCCACCGCGGCCGCCGCGGCCGCCGGCCGGCGCGGGGACGTCGACGCCCGGCGTCGGGGGAGCGCGGCGGGACTTGACCGTCGCCGGGAAGACTCCGCGGGCGATCAAAACGCTGTTCATGCCCGTGGTGCCCATGCTGCCGAAGGCGCAGATGCGGCCGAACATGTCGAATGCCTCCTGGCGCTTGCCGGCGTGCCACAGGTCGAAGGCTTGCGCGTAGATGTCAGCCAGGCCGGTCGTCGGGCAGTGACCCAGGAACCCGAGTTCCATCTCGTTGATCATGGTGCGCACCCCATTTCCCGAGAATACCTTGAGCTGGTCGTCGGTCCTCTTGCGCAGCTCGGCGATCCGCGCCAGAGGGTCGCCGGCCTCGTCCTTGACATGCCGCACCGTGGGGACGGTCTTGAAGATCTCCACGATCAGGTCGATGCTCATGCTGCCCTGGCTCTGGACGAAGAGGGGCAGGTCCGTGAGGCGGCCGACCTGCTGGTAATAGTCGAGAAGGATCTTCTCGTCGGTCACGTTCGCCGGCGGGAGCGAAACGATTGCGTCGGCGCCATGCTGGGCGGCGTGCTTTGCGTAGCGGGCGACCGCAGCCATGTCCGCCTGCTTGTCCTGCACACCGATGACAAGCGCGGTGTTTCCGCCCTTGCCCGCCGCGAGGATTGCCTCGGTTCCGGCCATGCGCTCCTCCTCGCTGAGGGTGGTCCATCCGCTCGCAATCTGCGGCCAAACGAAGCCATGAACGCCGCCGCGGATGCAGAACGCAACTTCCGCCGCCAGCGCTTGGAGATCGATCTTGTCGTCTTCGGTGAACGGAGTCTGGGCGATGGGAAAGAGGCCGCGCAGCTCCTTCGGGCCCGAGCGCGGACCGGCGGCCGAAGGCGCGGGGGCTTCGGCGGCGGCGGCCTTGCGCATCGCCAGTGCAATGCCCAATGCGCCGGCGCCCAGATATTGCAGGAATTCCCGGCGGGGAAGCGCGCCGGATCGGTTGGCTGGCAGGGGTCCAAGAACTGTGGTTTTCATAAGTTCGACGGTGCTTTTTCCAACGTTGGGGTGGGGGCGCCGCGGATCTCCGTTCGGAGCGCAGCGAAAGAAATGGCGGCGGCGATGTCGGTTCGCCGCCGCCTGCAATCAACGATCGACCCGAAGCATCATTTTGTCCAGCGCGTCGCGATCGAGTTCCATGCCCAAGCCCGGCCCGGAAGGGGCATTGACATAGCCATCTTTGTCCAGGCGGAACTTATGCTTCAGGTAGGCGCGGTCGGTGAGGGTCGGCGGATACGGCATCTCGAACCAATAGCAGTTCGGCAGCGCCAGCTCCAAATGCATGTGCACGGCCAGGTCGAATCCGTTGCCCCAGTTATGGGGCGTGCACGGCATTCCGAATGCGTCGGCCAGCTGGCCCACGCGGAACGAGCCGGTGATGCCGCCGACGTTGTCGGCGATCAACCGGACGATATCGATCGCCCCCCTGCGAATGTACTCGGCGAAGCCTTGAATCGCGTAGAGGAATTCGCCCACCTCGACCGGCACGGTCAGTTTCTGGCGAAGTTCGATCAGTCCCTCGATATCGGTCGACGGGATCGGGTCCTCGAAGCTGACGTAGCCATACTCCTCCAGCGCGTGTCCGACCGCCAGGGCCTCGTGCACGTTGTAGCGCTGCACCGGATCGAAAAGCAGCGTGAATTCCTCGCCAACGGCTTGGCGGACCGATCGGATCTCCTCGATGTGGCCGACGTAGGCAGAAATCGGTTCGGCCGTGGCTTCCCGGTGCTGCCCTCCGCCCGGATGAATCTTGTAGGCACGGAAATTGTTTGCCTTCGCCTCCAGAGCCTGAGGCGCAAAGTCCTCGATCGCCGGCAGGTGCAGCGAACTGCCATAGGCGAGCATCCGATCCTTCGTTCCGCCGAGAAGCTTGTAGATCGGCCGGTTGACCGCCTTTCCCAGGATATCCCAGAGCATGACATCGATGAGCGCGGCATGGTAATTCGTCTCCCCGATGCTCCCCAGGTGCATGCCGTTGGGGTAGCCGAACCCACCCACGAACATGGTGGGAAACATGCGGCTGCGCGGAGCGGTGGCAGCGGTCAATCCGGGCAGTAGGTCGATGACATTCTTGCCGAGACACGCGTCCTTCGCGTAGGCCAGCCAGCCCGTGCCGGGCACCCGGTTGCCGATGGTATAATTGCCCTCTATTCCGCAGTTCGTGACGATGGAGCAGATCTCACCGCTTTCCGGGCTGTTGATCTTGTGAAGCGCCCCGAGGTTTGCCACGTAGACCTTCACCTCCTTGATGGTGAGGTCGGGCAGGTCGGTTGGCTTGATCCCAACCGAGTCCGCGGCGGCGCGGACCGGATTCGACAGGACGGACGCGCCCGCGATCGCCCCGATTGCGGAGGCCCCGAGAAAATCCCGGCGCGAGATGTTTCGATTTAGCATAAGTTACTCCTGATTGTTGGGTCTTGCATCGACTCGGTGAAATCCGGGGTTGCGGCTACGCCGGCAGGCGGCGAACTGACAGGGGGAAAACCTCCTCATCCTCAACGGGGCGCATCGGATGAAATTTGGGTGAGGTCATCTATTCCGGGATGCTTCGGAGGTCAAGCGCGTGAGGATATTATTGCCTTCTCAGTCTTAGGACTTGGGTTCGATCGGCAAATCAGCCTAGCTGACTGCTCCTGACGCACGGCCCGAGATTAAGATTCGCCCGCGTCGCGCTCATGCCCCCCGCCCCAACTCCGCCCGCCGACGCCAGCAGGCCAACCCGCACCCGCCACTGGGTCCTCGCCTTTGCGGCGACGCTGGCCCTGATCACCTACGTCGACCGCGTCTGCATGGCCCAGGCCAAAGGGTCGGTCGCTGCCGATTTGGGCCTTTCCGACTACCAAATGGGCTTGGTTTTTAGCTTCAGCACCCTGGCGTACGGTTTTTTCGGCGTTCTGGCCGGGTCGCTCGGCGACCTGTTCGGGCCGCGCAAGGTGCTTACCCAGATGGTCGTCTGGTGGTCGCTCTTCACCGCCGCCACCGGCCGGGCCTGGAACCTGGGCTCCCTGCTGGTGGCGCAGTTTCTATTCGGCGGGGCCGAATCCGGCGCTTTTCCAAACCTGGCCAAGGCCTACACAAAATGGCTGCCCGTCGTCGAGCGCAACCGGGCGGTCAGCGTCATGTGGCTTTGCACGCGCTGGGGCGGAGCGATCACGCCGCTGCTCGTCGTGTGGGTGATCTCGCTCGTGGGCTGGCGGTGGACTTTCGCCGCGTTCGCCGTCCCCGGCATTCTCTGGGCGGTCCTTTTTCACGGGTGGTTCCGCGACAGTCCCAGCGACCACAAGGGCGTGAACGCCGCCGAACTCGCGCTGATACAGGAAGCGCCGGCAAAGCCCGCGAGCCGCCCCAAGGTGCCGTGGTCGAAAATCGTACACTCGCGCACGGTATGGCTGCTCATCGTGCAGTATTTCTGCTTCGGCTACGGTTGGTATTTCTACATCACCTGGCTGCCGACCTACGCCCGGGAGGCGCGCGGGCTCGAACTGCACAAGGGCGCCCTCCTTTCCGGCATTCCCCTTTTCTTTGGCGGATTCGCGTGCCTGCTGTCAGGCTGGCTGGCCGGCTGGCTCGTCCGCCGCGGCTTTGCGCTGGTCCACGTCCGCCGGAGCCTGGCGTATGTGGGCTACGGGGGGGCTGCGGTCATGCTCCTGATCATGCTCCGTATTGCCGACCCGGTCTGGGCGATGCTGGCCATGGGCCTGGCCAGTTTCTTCCTCGACCTGACCTTGCCCCTCTGCTGGCGCACCGCCATGGATGTCGGCGGACAGTACGCAGGCACCGTCTCCGCCGCCGTGAACACGTCAGGTCAAATCGGCGGCGCTGTTGGTCCCTATGTCGTGGGCTGCATCCTCCAGTACATGAATCACAACTGGACGCTCATTTTCGCGATCTCGGCGGCGATCTACATCTTGGGCGGGCTTTGCTGGATCTTCATCGATCCGGTGAATCCGATCGAGAAAGCCGAGCCGGCAGCGTCACCGGCCTGACGGGCGGCGGCGACCGCCGCGTCACTTGGGCAGGAGCGCGATCAAGTCGTTGTGCGGCCGCGCGATGACATGCGCGGCCACGAGCTTTCCCAGGCTTCCGACCGCCTTGGCGCCGGCGTCCACCGCGGACTGCACGGCCGCCACTTCGCCCTTCACGATCACCGTGACATAGGCGGCACCGATCTTTTCCTTGCCGACGAGAGTGACGTTGGCGGCCTTGAGCATGGTGTCGCACGCTTCGAGAATCGCCGTGAGGCCCTGCGTTTCAATGATGCCCAGAGCCGGTTGGTTTGTGTCCATAGTTTCGTCCTTTGATTGGTTAAATTCCGTCGGCACGATCTGGTCGCGCCCCCCATAGAGCGGATTGGTCGAATTCGGGAAATGGATGAGAGGGTCGAGCCCGGCCTCGGGGCGGCCGATGCAATCCACGATTGCGGTCACGCCCAATTCCTTCGCCCGCCTTTCCACGAACGCGAGCGCAGCCTCCACCGCCGCCACGTCGCCCTGCAGGCGCATCATGAGGTTCTCGTTGCCGCTCGTCTCGATTCCGAGCAGGCGGACTCCCGACTCCTTGACGACCTGGTCCGCGATCACCGCCGTGATGCTCAGGAAGGGCATCTCGGCAAAGCCCAGGGCCAGGTGCAGCGTGTTCACGGACTGCCCGGCGTCACTGGCGCGCGGAGCTGCTTCATGACCTCCTGCACGATCCCGTCCACATCAATTCCCTTGACGGCCCGCGAATCCGCCGGCGCGGCGGCCTGCGGCCGGCAGGCGTGCGCCGCCTCCTCGTATCCGCAGTCGGCCAGGATGCACGCAATCCTGGAGCGGATGTCCTCGAGGCCCAGCTGCTCCTTTGGCGAGAGCAATTGCCGGCTCGAGCCGAGCGAGAAGCCCCGCAGCGTCATGCCCGCGCGGAAGCCGTCCGGGAAGTTCACGCCGGAAAGCATGGCGTCGATCAGATCCAGCAGCCTGAACTGGATGCGCTTCGCCTCCTCCCAATGGCCGGCGAGGAATTCGTTGTACAGTTTCACGATCACCTCGGGCACGACTCCGCTCGAGGCGATGGTCCCGCCGTCCGCGCCCATGAGCAGCGAGGGAAACAGGATCTCCTCGCATCCGATCAGGCAGGCGAAGTCCGGACGCTGGGGCTTGATGGCGTTCAGCGTCGATAGAAACCGCGGGAAGTCGCGGCTGCTGTCCTTCACCCCGACGATGCGCGGGCAATCCAGCGCCAGCCGCGTGAGCACGGGCACGCTGATCTCGTTGGAATACTGGGGAATGTTGTAAAGCACGATGTCGATCGGCGAGCGCTTTGCCAACTCGCGGAAGAAATGCTCAATGCTTTCCTGACTGACCTTGTAGTAATAGGGGCCCGTGATCGACACCGCGACGCAACCGAGATCGGCATAGGTCCGGCAGGCGTCCAGGATCATCGTGAGGTTCGTCTCGGCCGCTCCGGCAAGGATGGGCAGGCGCCCGCGATTCTCCTCGACCACGATCTGGATGACGCGCTTGCGCTCCTCAAAGCTCAACCGGATGAACTCGCCCGTGCTGCCGTTCGGGTACAGTCCGCTCACGCCTTTTTCGACAAGCCAATTCACCATCCGGCGCAATTCGTCCTCATTGATTCGGCCGTCGTCGAGGAAGGGAGTCAGGTTTGGGGTGAAGATGCCTTTGATCACGGGACGGAGGGATTGGGAAACTACGGCCAACGAATGACAATTCCTGTCAAAAGCACGACCGAAAAATGACGGAGGACGTGTTTTTGCCAACTTGGGACTCCAGCCGAGAGAAATGGAATTACAGGCCGACCGAGCCCGGCTTTCAATTTGCGAAAGAGGGAAAACGACAGTATCTAATGCGCCATGATTCCTGCACGCGACCCCATCTCCCGGCGTGAACTTCTGCAGAGACTCGCGCTGGCAACCGGAGCGGCCTTGCTGCCGTGGCGCGCCATGGGCGCCGCGGAGGAGGCGCCCTCCGACAAGCTCGGCCCCATCCTTCCGCGGCGCACGCTCGGGAAGACCGGACTGAGGGTCACGATGATCACTGTCGGCGGCTCCCATATCGGGCGGCCGAAGGCCGACAGCGACGCCCAGGCCGTCATCGAGGCGGCGATCGAAAGCGGGATCCGCACGTTTGACACGGCACAACTCTACCAGAACGGCGGAAGCGAGATACGTTACGGGAAGTTCCTCACCCCGAAATACCGCGAGCACGTGCTCATTTTCACAAAGACAATGGCGGAGGACGCCGACACCGCGCGCAGCCACCTCGAGAACTCGTTGAAGCACATGAAGACCGACTATGTCGATCTTTGGGAGCTGCACGATGTGAGGGAAATCGACAAGGCGAACACCCGCGTGGCGAAGGTGCTCGACGTCATGCTCAAGGCCAAGGAAGAGGGCAAGGTGCGCCACATCGGCTTCACGGGGCACGCGAGCTGGAAGACGCATGCCCGCGTCCTGGAGCTGACCGATGCCTTTGAAACCTGCCAGATGCCGATCAACATCGCGGATCCATCCTACGAGAGCTTTACGCTGAACGTCCTGCCGATCCTGGTGCAGCGCAACATGGGCGTCCTGGCCATGAAGACGCTGGCCGCCGACGGTCTCATGGGCGGCCGGGGCGGCTCGGGACCGCGCGTCATTCCCGACCGCCTCTCCGTGCATGACGCCCTGCGCTATGTCTGGTCGCTGCCCATCTCCACGCTCGTTTCCGGAATGCAAACCGTCGAACATCTCAAGGCGAACGTCGCCTCCGCCCAGAGCTTCATCGCTATGGAGGAGGCGGAACGCCAGGCGCTGGTCGCCAAGGTCGCCGACGTGGCGCAGTCGGGCGAAATGGAACGCGGCTTCAAGGGCCAGGTCGGCAGCTAGCGATCACCGCCTGTACAGCCCGCTGCGGGCGATATAGCCGGCAACGGAATCCGGCACGAGGCCGGCGAGAGGCAGGCCATCCTTCACGCGTTTGCGCAATTCCGTCGAACTGATCCCGATCATGCGGCTTGCGCAGTCGTGCAGCCGCAGGCCTGGGATGTCAGGGGCCGGTTGCGGGGAATGGCCGGGCCGCATCAACCCTATGAATTCGGCCAGGAGAACGAGTTCGCTGATTCCCTTCCAGTCGCGCAGCCTCCCCAATTGGTCGGCGCCAACGATCCAAAAAATTCGGTCCTGCGGATGGAGGCGCCGGAAGTGGCGCACGGAGTCGATCGTATAACTGGCGCCGTGCCGCCCCAGCTCGAATTTGGAGATCTCAAAATGCGGCTGGGATTCGGTTGCGAGGCGCAGCATGGCCAGGCGGTCCGCGGCAGAGGCGTGGATGCGATGGGACTTGTGCGGCACCTGCGCGGTAGGCACGAAGACGAGGCGGTCCAGGCGGCATTGGACGAGAGCCTCTTGGGCGGCGCCGAGATGGCCAAAATGAACGGGATCGAATCGTCCGCCAAGAAAGCCGATGTTCACGGCATTGAGGTTGGCCAGGTGAACGCCCGCCGCAAGCCGGGCGGCAATCCGGCGCCGCCCCCGCCGCTTCTTTCGCTCGTCGTTTGCGCCGGAACATGGCAAGTTCACTCTTCATGCATTTTCACACCTTCCTTTTTGATCTCGATGGCACGCTGATCGATCACTTCGCGGCGATTTACCGCTGTTATTGCCATACGATGGAGGAACTTGGATTACCCAAGCCGACGTATGCCAGGGTCCGCGCGGCGGTCGGCGGAGGCCTTGAAAATGCGTTTTCCCGGCTTCTCCCGGCGGAACACCAGACCGACGGACTCCGGATCTTCAACGATTATTGGGAGAAGATCATGCTCGAGGATGTCGTGCTCATGCCGGGCGCTTTCGAGCTTCTTCAATCGCTTCACGCCCGCGGGGCGGTTCTCGCCGTCTGCTCGAACAAGCTTGGATCCTCCTCCCGCCCGGTCTGCGAGGCTCTCGGCCTCAGCCCGCTTCTGAGCGCGGTTGTCGGGGCGAAGGACACGCCATGGCTGAAGCCCGACCCCAGGCTCACGGCGCACATGCTGCAGCTTGTCGGCGGCGAGGCCGGCTCAAGCCTGCTGGTCGGCGATTCCCCGTTCGACGTCCAGGCGGCGCACAACGGCGGATTGACAGCCTGGTGCGTGACGACTGGAACGCACAGCGCCGAGCAACTCCTGGTTGCGGGCGCCGACGCGGTCTATCCCGGCTTGGTGGAACTCGGACGGAATCTCCCCTAGGGCGTGTTTGCAAACACGATCCGGCCGGTATGGTATCCCGCCCTGCCCAAGGACCGCCGAATGCCGACACACGCACGAGTTGACCCGAGGCCGCCGCACCCGCCGTGAATCCCGCGGCCGGTCCATCCTCCCCGCCCGCACCGGCGAACCTCGCCGGGGTCGTCGAGCGCATCATTTTCCTCAACGAGGAGAACCATTACACCATTGCGGAGCTCCGGCCCGAAGCAAAGGGGGAGAAGGAAAGGACTGCGGCGCTTGTGACCATCGTCGGCGTCCTCCCGGGGGTGGAATGCGGCGAGACCCTGCACCTGACCGGCGAATGGACGCGCCACGCCCAGCACGGCGCCCAGTTCCGGATAACGGCGTTCCGCAGCGAGCTTCCGTCGAGCGTGTATGGGATTCGCAAGTACCTCGGGAGCGGGCTCGTGCCGGGCATAGGAAGGGTGTACGCCAATCAGATCGTCGACGCCTTTGGCGCCGACACGTTCCGCGTCCTGAGCGAGGACTCGGGCCGGCTTCGCGAGGTCCCTGGGATCGGGCGCAAGCGGGCGGCCGCGATACGGAAGGCCTGGGAGGAGAAGCGGGCGGAGCGGGAGCTCTACATCTTCCTCCAGACGTACGGCGTGACGCCGGGCCAATGCGTCAAGCTCGTGACGAAATACGGCGCCGGGGCCAGGCGCGTCCTTCTGGAAGAGCCGTATCGCGTGGCGCGGGAAATCGACGGAATCGGCTTCAGGACAGCGGACAGGATCGCGATCAACCTTGGCTTTGCCAACGATGCGCCGCCGCGGATCGATGCGGGGCTCATCTTCGCCCTGGAAACCCTGGAGGAGGAGGGGCACACCGCCTTCCGGGAAGGGGATCTGGTCGCCCATGCGGCAAATCTGCTCGGGACGGCCGTGGACCGCGTCGCCGCGCGGGTCGAGGCGCTGGTCGGTTCGAAGCAGATTGTGCGCTACGGCGCCGGCGGGACGGCGCTCGTGCAGCTTCCGCACAACGACCGCGCGGAGCGGAAGATAGCGGAGGTCGTCGCGCGGCTGCGCCGGGCGCACGGCGGATTGCCTCCGATCAGGGTCGAAGCGGCCCTTCAGTGGGCCGAGAAGCGCGCGGGCTTCGTCTTTGACGCCCTCCAGCGGGACGCGGTGCGCCGCGCGCTCGCGGACAAGGTGACGATACTGACAGGCGGACCGGGAACCGGAAAAACAACGTGCCTGCGCGCGCTGGTGGACATCCTCAAGGCCAAGAAGGTCCGCGTGCATCTGGCCGCGCCGACGGGACGGGCCGCCCAGCGCCTGGCCGAAACGACCGGCGGTTTCGCTTCAACGATCCACCGGCTCCTGAAGTATGATGCCACCAGCGGCGGATTCACGGCAAACGAGGACCATCCGCTGGCGACCGATTTCCTGATCGTGGACGAGGCGTCGATGCTGGACGCGAGGCTGGCCGCCGCCCTTTTCCAGGCTGTTCCGCTCCGGGCGCATTTGCTGCTCGTCGGCGACGTGGATCAATTGCCGAGCGTGGGGGCGGGCGACGTTCTCAAGGACTTGATCGCCGCGGCGGGCGCGCCGGTCACGCGCCTCGCCGTCATTTACCGCCAGCAGGGCCAGAGCGGGATCGTGACGACGGCGCATGCGATCAACTGCGGCGACTCCTCGCTTCCGCCCGTGCTTCCCGACGTCGCCTCGGCGCCAAAATGGAGCGACCTTGCCTTCATCGCGGCGGGTTCGGCGGAAGACTGCCTTCGCAAGGTGATCGAGCTGTGCGCGGAGTTTGTGCCGCGCCAGTTTCCATGGCTGGACCCGGTCAATGATGTGCAGGTCCTGGCTCCGATGCACAAGGGGGTGGCCGGGGTCACCAACCTGAACGTCGAGCTGCAAGCGGCCCTGAACCCAGCGGCACCGGGAACAGCCTCCCGTGCGGCCGGCCTCCGTGGGCTGCGAACCGCCGCCGGCGAGTTCCGCCCGGGCGACAAGGTGATCCAGCTGCGAAACAACTACGACAAGAACCTGTTCAACGGGGACATTGGCGTGGTGAAGGGGGTGGACCCGGGAGCCGGAACCCTCACGGCGGTTTTTGACGGGGAGACCCACGAATTCACGCGGGGAGAGTTGGGCGACATGGCCCTCGCCTACGCGATCAGCATTCACAAGAGCCAGGGCAGCGAGTATCCGCTCGTGATCATCCCGCTCCTGAAGGCGCATTTCGTGATGCTCCAGCGAAACCTGCTCTACACGGCGGTCACCCGCGGCAGGAAGAAGGTATTCATAGTGGGTGAGCCCGCGGCCTATGCAATGGCCGTTCGAAACAGCGAGGCCAAGCTGCGCATCACGCATCTGCGGGAGGAATTGGCCGGCCATCTTCCCCAATAGCCCTTCCGCCGCAGGAAGGGAGTCCGGCGGCGGATCAGTATTCCCAATGGGCCCGGATGGCGAAGATCGGCAGGCCGCCGCGATCCCGATTGTATCCGGGATGCTCCGCATATTGCAGATCGGGCGTGATCCACAGCCCCCTGGCGACCTTTGCATCGTAATATGCCTCGACAACCTCTTCCGGACCATAGTTCAGGCGGCCATCGCCTATGATAAAGCCATACCCGCCCGCCGCAAGGTACTGCCGATGTTCCGATGACAGGCCGTTGGCGATTCCCGCCAGGCCCGCGACGTCGCCGGCGCGACCCCACGCAGCTCCCTTGAGGCTGATGCCCCCTGCGATGGAGCGGTCGATTTCGGTGAATGCCCACGACTCCGTTTTTCCGTCGTTCCAGCTGAGGCGCAAAAAGGCTCCCGTGTTCGCCGTCAGTTCCTGGTCCCAGCTCAGCCCCGCCCCGTACTTCGAGCGGTATTCCCGGGTCCGGGTCACGTCCAGGCGGGCCGCCGGATCCGCAATGGCCTCGCTGTAGCTTCCCATGTCGGCCCGGTTCAGAAACAAAAAGGGGCGCACGGTTGCCGGATGCCCGTCCCACGAATAGGACCGGTCCAGTTCGAGAACCTGTGCAAACGCCTTGGTCACATGCTTGTCCAGCACGAGTTGGTTCGCCTCCTGCGGCTCCATCATGATTCCGTATCTTGTCGCCCATCCCTTCTGTTTCAGCTCGGCCACGAAGCCGGCCGTGTATCCGCGCGTGTCTGCCGGATAGTCCCAGGCGCCGCTGTCCATCAGGGCCCAATTCATGAACTGGGTGCGGGGATCGTGGCTGCAGGCATTGTCGTCGAAATAGTCCACGGCGGCGAACTTGCCCGCGGTCAGGGTGAGACGATTGGCCTCTTTTTCTCCGGCGAGCTGGTTTGCATCGTCCTCGACCTGTTCCTTCCCGCCCCCGAGTTCGAACGTCTGCTGCAGGAAAAGACGGGACGTGCTGTAGTGCGGGCTGTCGCCGGAGGCCCGGGTTCCCTCCCCATTCGGGAAGCCCGCCATTCCGACCGTGCCACTGAGTCCTTCGCCCTCGGGAACTTCAGGATCGAAGTAGATTTCGCCGCCCGGCCAAAGCCGCCGGCCGATGAACAGGGTGGCCGTGACCGTGTGCTTGTCCTCGGTTGTGCGGGACTCAAGGCTGTTCCGTCCGGAATACTCCGCGGGAAAGCCGTAGTGCCACTGCTCGATCACCGTCGCCTGTGCGTGCACGCTCCATTGCGAAGGATCGGGGAATCCCGCGGAATCCGCCCCCGGCGCATTCAAGGCGGGCGCCGGCGCTGCCGCAGGATCCGGCGGGCCGGCCGCTTGAGACCCGTCAGCCCTGGCTCCGACGCCAAGAAGCGATGAAATGGCGAGCCCGAGGACGAGGATTCCCCTGGAGCCGGAAATAATCGGATCACCAGTCATCAGAGGGCCGGGTCCGGCGAGGCGGTCACGGCCTGGCTTTGAGAAGGAGCACGGGCACGGTGACGCTGTGCCGGACCTGCCTGGAGGTGGATCCCAGCACCAGGTCGGCGACGAAACGATGTCCATGGGTGCTCATGGCCACCAGATCGCAGCTTTTGTCCCGAACCCATTTGACAATTTGCTTGCCCGGATCGCCGAACGCCAATTCAGCCTCGGCCTGGATGCCTGCGGATTGAAACTCGGCCTGCACGCTTCGCAGATATGCGGTGTCTTCGGCAATCTCGGGACTGACCGCATCGGCCCCGTGGGTGCGCGCGGCCCAGCCATCGGCGACATGCAGCAGCACGACGCGGCTGTGCATCTCCTTGGCCAGGGCCTTGATGTGCTCTATGATCACCCGGTCGGTTGGAGTCGCGTCCAGCGTCAGAAGGATTTTGTCATACATGGCTGCCTTTCATCTGAGGTTGCATGAAGATCCGTTTCAGTGGCCGGCGATGACGACCCAAGCCTGCTTCAGCGCGTCCGGCAAGCTGTAGATGTCCATTGCCGTGATCAGAAGCGCAGTGCCCCAACCCGTAATCATCAGGAACCAGCCGCTTCGCCACTTTCCCATCCTCTTGCGCGAACTTGAAAAGTGCAGCAACGGGAACATGGCGAAGGGCAGCACGAGGCACAGCACAACCTGGCTGAGATTGACAAGATCGGTCACGCTGGTGTTGCCGCGGACGCTGATGATCAAAATCGCAGGCACCACGGCCAGCAGGCGGGTGATCATCCGCCGCAACCACGGCTTTATCCGCCACCGCATAAAGCCCTCCATCACGACCTGCCCGGCGAGCGTGCCGGTGATCGTGCTGCTTTGGCCGCTGGCAAGGAGCGCCACGGCAAAGAGGGTGCTGGCCAGGGCCGTCCCCAGCAGCGGAGCGATCGTCAGGTAGGCCACGCGAATCCAGTCGCTGTCGGCCGTGAACCGGACCACCTGCCCGCCGGGCAGCGTCATGCTGTCCTTGCCGTAAAAGACGAGTGCCGCGAGCACCAGGATCGCCGCATTGATGAAAAAGGCGATGGTCAGCGCCACGGTGGTGTCGATCGTATTGAAGCGGATGGCACGGCGCACGGACGGTTCATCCTGCTGCAGTTTGCGGGTCTGCACCAGGGCCGTGTGGAGGTACAGGTTGTGCGGCATGACGGTCGCCCCGATGATGCCGATGGCGACGAAGAGCATGCCGGCCTGGGCGAAATCCGGCCGCACCATGGCGCGGCCCATTTCGAGGAAATCGGGCCTGGTCTGGGCCAGACCGAATACTTCGATGCCGTAACAGACGCTTATGGTCAGCACGAAGACCGTGACCACCGCCTCGATCAGCCTGGCGCCAAAACCCTGCAGCGCCAGCAGGAGCAGCACATCGAAGGCCGTGATGATGATCGCCCACTGCAGGGGGATGTGAAACAGCATGTTCAGGGCCACGGCGCTTCCGAGCGATTCTGCCAGATCGGTCATTCCGATGGCGATTTCCATGGTGATCCAGTTGGGCCACCGCGTCCACGCGGGGTAGTAGTCGCGGCAGCACTGCGCCAAATCCTTTCCCGTTGCCACACCCAAGCGGGCGGATATCACCTGGAGGATGACGGCCATGAGGCTGGCCAGGGCAACGACCCAGAGCAGGCCGTATTTGAACTGGGCCCCGCCCGCCAGATCGGTGCCCCAGTTGCCCGGGTCCATGTAGCCGACGCTGATCAGGATCGCCGGTCCGACAAAGGCCCTCCATTGCCGCCAGAATCCCGCCTGCTGGGACGGCAGGCTTACGGTGCCATGCAGTCCCTCCAGGGAAACGCGGACCGGTTCCGGCCCTCCGGCGTTGGACGCCCCGGAGGCTCCGTCCTTTGCCGGTTCATGAAGGTTCTCGGGCGTCCCGCCGGTTTCGCTCATGAGGCGCAGGGACTCCCGGTGGTTCCCGGTGGAGGGAGCCCGGGTTGCTTCATCAGTTTCAAGGCCAAAGGATTTGGTTTTGAGCAATCAAGATCAAGATCTATTTTGGTCGATCAAAATAAATCTTTTTATTGCCCATAGAAGACGCGCCGGACACACTGGCCCCCGTGCCCAGTGTCACCGTCGAGAACTACCTGAAGCGCATCCTCCTGCTCGGGGAGGGCCGGGAGCTTGTTTCCATGGGCATGCTGGCCCGTGCGATGAAGGTGACTCCGGGCACGGTGACCGCCATGGCCAAGGCCCTTGCCGCGGAAGGCCTGATCGAGCACCGGCCGCGCGGCGGGGTGCGCCTGACGGACAGCGGACGGCGCACGGCCCTGAATGTCGTCCGGCGCCACAGGCTGGTGGAGACCTTTCTGGTTCGAACGCTGAAGATGGACTGGGCGGACGTCCATGAGGAGGCGGAGGAGATGGAGCATGCGATCTCGGGGCGGCTCATGGACCGGATCGATGCCGTTCTCGGCCATCCGAGGACCGATCCGCACGGCGATCCGATTCCCTCCGCGCAGGGATCCGTTCCCGGTGCGGTCGGGCAGACGCTGGTGACGTTTCCGCTCCACCTTTCGGCCCGGGTGCTTCGCGTGCGGGACCAATCGGCCGTGTTTCTTGGGCTCGTTGAGAGGCTGGGCCTGAAGCCGGGCGCGAAGGTGCGGGTTTTGGAGCGGGACCTTGTCTCGGGCATCGTCCAGATCGGTCTTCGCGACGGGTCGCGCCAGCCGCTCGGCCTTGCGGAGGCCGGCAAGATCGAGGTTTACGCGGGCTAGCCCCGGCAGGAAAAAGGGGCGTTTTTTCTTTCCTGAATCAAAAGTTCGGTCACAACCGGTGGCTTGCGCTCCGAACGGCCGAGAAAACCAGCGGGAAGATCCGCCACGCGTGACTGAACAGAGACGGTCTCCCCATCCCTTCGTATACACGATCCTGGTGCTGCCTTTTGGCGCGAGCAGCGGGTACGCCTCCGTCACTCTTGCCTATCTGGCCACCAAGTCGGGCCTTTCCGTGGAGCAGGGAGCCGTGCTGGTCGCGGCGAGCCTGTTTCCCCAGATGTGGAAGTTCTTCTGGTCGCCCGTTGCCGATCTGACCCTCAGCCGGCGCCGCTGGTACCTGCTCTCCTGCGTGATGTGCGCTGCCGGGATGTTCGGCACGGCGGCGGTTCCCCTTGCGCCTCCGACATTCCGGCTCGTGGAGGCGCTCGTTCTCGCGAGTTCCGTCGCTGCGACGTTCCTGGGCTTCGCCCTGGAGGGCCTGATCGCGCATCTCACGCCGCCTTCCGATCGGGGGCGGGTCAGCGGATGGTACCAGGCCGGGAACATGGCCGGCACGGGAATCGGCGGCGGCATCGGCCTGTGGCTGGCGTCCAATCTGCACCATGGATGGGAATCCGGGATGATCCTCGGGGCCCTTACGCTTGGCTGCGCGGCCGTGTTGCCATGGATACCGGACGTGCCCGCCGAGTCGAGGGGCATGTCGGCCGGGAAGGCGATACGCAACACTGCCGTCGATTTTTGGCGGATGATCCGGTCGCGAGTCGGAGTGCTCAGCGCCATCCTCTGCATTGTGCCGGTGGGCACGGGCGCCGCGAGCGGGGTCCTTGCGCAGGCCGAGGTGGCGGCAAACTGGGGCGCTGGTCCAGGCCATGTGGAGCTTGTCCAGGGATTTCTCAACGGGATTGTCTCCATGGTCGGTTCCATTGTCGGCGGCTACGGATGCATCCGGCTCGGGGGCCGCGTGGGTTATGCGGTTTTTGGGGGCCTCATGGCGGCGATCACCGCCGCCATGGCCCTCCTTCCCGCCACGCCCGCCACCTACATCTCGTGCAGCCTGGCGTACGCGTTTGCGACGGGCCTCTGCTACGCGGCGTTTTCATGCTTCGTTCTGGAAGCCATAGGCGCTGGCAGCGCGGCCACGAAATACAATGCCCTGGCGTCGCTTTCCAACACGCCAATCTGGTACATGGGGCTGATTCTTGCCGCCGTCGCGCAGCACCGCGGCCCCAGGGACATGCTGTTTGCGGAATCGGGCTTTGGCCTCCTGGGAATCCTGGTGTTTGCAGTCGTGGCGGGAGCGTGGCGGGCTCATCCGGCGCCGGTTGCCGCAACCGCACAAGCAGGTTAGATTTTGACTCTGCGCGGGTACGGGGTGAGGAATTGACGTTATGTTTCGAGGGCGCGAACGATTGATCGGCACGGTGAGGTCCCCGCTTCTGGCCGGGGCCGCCCTGATTGCCGCGGCCGTTGCCGCGCCGATCGCGCTTCGCGGCGACTCGGGTCCAAAGACCTCAATCTACAAGGAGGATGCGGTTCTGGGGCACCTGAACGCGTCGATCCACTGGTACCGCCAGGTCGGGACCGCGAAGCAATGGATCACGCAGCCGAGCGACGAGTTCTTTTACGAGACGCAAATCGGCCTTGCGGGCAAGGAGGTCAAGCTCGCGTTCGATACTGCGGCGGCCCAAGTGCCGTTGACGACCGCCACGGCACGGCCTGCGGCCGGTCCGTCCAAAACCAACGCGTCCGAGCAGCGGAGATCGAATAATCTCAAGGCGGGATTGGCCGAACGGCTTCGCGTGCTCGACGCCGAGATCAAGTCGGTCGATGCGCAGATCCAATCGGCGCAAAGCGATCAGGACCGCGCGAACCTTGCCGCGCAGCGCAACACGCTTCAGGCCGCCTACAATCTCTCCCTCGCATTGCGTGCGGCGATGCAGAAGGTCGAGGAATACGTGAACAACGCGGCCGACGAAGGCGGCGCATCCACGATCTCAGGCCAGATCAACGCCCTCCAACTGTCGGTGTCGGATATCTTCGGGGGCACTCCCGCCCTGGCCGCCGCGCCGACGCGGCCAGCCGCCGGCGGGGAGCCCAGTGGTTTGATCGGGCGGACCTTGGATCTTTTCCGGCTGGGGGGGGCGCTGCGGGGGATTGACCAGCTCCTCACCGAGACGGGAAAGATGCAGGCGATTGTTTCTCGTTTGCGCGAGCCGCTGCGCGCGAGCCTGTCCGCAATCGTGGCACAAAGCGAGCAGGTCGGCGACCGTGCCTTGGGAAACGATTTGAGCCAGTTGCAAACGGCGCGGCAGCAGCTCGAGACAATGGCGGCGGACTTTAACGTTCTGTCGGCCGCCTCCGTGCCGCTTCGCGGCGAGTCCGCCTACCTCGACCAGAGTCTCCAGAATCTGGGTCCGTGGCACGACTCGGTGAGCCGCCAGTACGATGCCCAGTTGCGCGGCCTGATCGTGCGCCTGGCGGTGGTCGTCGCAACCCTGGCTCTCGTCCTTGTCATCTCCGATATCTGGCGCCGCATGACCTTCCGCTACACCGTTGACGCACGGCGGCGCCACCAGTTCCTGCTCATCCGGCGCTTTGTCATCGGCGGTCTCATGATGATCGTGATCCTCGTCGCAATCATCAGCGACTTGGGGTCGCTTGCCACGTTTGCCGGATTCATGACGGCCGGTGTGGCGCTGGCGTTGCAGAGCATCATCCTTTCGCTGGCGGCGTATTTCTTCCTCATCGGCCGGCACGGGATCCGGGTTGGCGACCGGGTCACGGTGTCGGGGGTGACCGGGGAGATCATCGATACGGGGCTCGTGCGCCTGTATCTCATGGAACTCGCCGGCTCGGGCGTCGACCTTCATCCCACAGGTCGCGTGATCGTGGTGCCCAACTCGGTGATTTTTCAGGCCAACCCGATCTTCAAGCAGATGCCGGGGACGGATTTCGGCTGGCACGAGATTGCGGTCACCCTGAATGTCGAGGGCGATATGGCGTATGCCCGCGACAAGATCCTGGCGGCGGTCAACCAGGTCTGCGCCGAATACCAGCCGCTGATCGAGACGCAGCATGGGAAGGCCGAGAGTCTTGTCGGCATGAAGCTCGAGGCGCCGCATCCCGCGGCACGGCTCCGACTGGGCGACAAGGGATTGGAGATCATCGTGCGCTATCCGGTCCCGATGGGCCGCGCGGACAAGATCGACGAATTCATCATGAACGCCGTCCTTGAAGCCATCCAGGGGGAGCCCCGTCTCAAGGATACGGTCTCGGGCAAACCTCGGACGGGCCCGCTCGGAAAGGTCTAGCGGCCTTCCGATCGGTTGCACTGCCGAAATCCCGGATACTCGAGAGGGGGCCCCTCCATGATAACCTCGCGCCTCTCGGTGACTCCCCGCATTTCCGAGACCAATCAGATGGGGTTTATAGCCGAGGCCAGCTTTCCGCGCTGGCTGGACCTGGGGCGCGCCGTGCTGCTGAGGGAACAGGGATTGGACTACCGCCAGTTTGAGCTGCTCGGCTACTGGGTGCCGGTGCTCGAGATCGGGCTCACCTTCCATCGGCCCGCCTATTACGGTGACACGCTGGACATCATCACCGTGGTGCGCAGCCGCCCAACCTTCCGCATCCGCCTGGACTACGAGGTCAGGCGGGAGGCCTCGCTTCTCGCGACAGGCTACAGTGTCCACGCGTTCGTCAATCGCGAACAGCGGCCGGTGAGGCCTCCGCCTGCGTTCATGGCGAGGCTGGAGGAGGTCTTCCCACGGAATAAATCGGCCTGAGCCGCATCGGCTCAGAATTCGACTGCCGGGCCGTAGGTTTCCTTCGGCACGTATTTCCAGCGTGCGAGAAGGGCGGTCAATATCATCGCGGAGGCGCCGAAAGCCGCGAGCACGCAGGCAGGCGGGCCCCATTGGCTCCCGAATGCCGAGAACATCGTCGCCCGAAACGCCCTGACCAGGAAAGTGAAGGGCAGGTATCCATGCACATTCTGATAAAAGGCCGGGGACAACTCCACGGGATAGATTCCCCCCGAGGCGGCCAATTGAAAGATCAGAAGGACGACGGCCAGGAGCCTGCCGGCGTCGCCGATTGCGGACATCAGCAGCAGGATCACGCTCACGAACACGGCCGAACCGATGACCGCGACCAGCCAGACCTGGAAAGGGTTCGCATAATGAATGCCGAGCATCACACACGGCAGGACGACCACAACCGTCGCCTGCAGCACCCCCATCGCCAGGAGTGTCGATGCCTTTGCCAGGCATTTGACGGGACGCGGAGCCGGCTGCATGGAGTCAGGCAAGTGTCGCAGGTGGAATACGAAGCTCATCATCAGCGCCCCCACCCAGAGCGACAGGGCGGAAAAGTAGGGCGAAAAAGCCGGGCCGTTATACGGAACGGCGGCGGTCGTCTCCACGCCCACGTCCACGGGCGCAGCCAGCTTTGCAGCGGATGCGCCGCCGACTCCGGATTCGAAACGAATGGAGACCTCGTCAAGGCCGTCGGCGAGCCTGCTCGCACCGCCCTTCAACTCCGACACCCCTTCCTCGAGCTGTACGGCGCCTGTCTTCAGCTCCTGCAAGCCGGCGGACAGCGAGCCGCTCCCGTCGCGGAGCTGGCCCATCGAGCGGTCGAGAAGATCGAGCTGATCCGGCGGAGGCAGCTTTTCGGCAAGGGCAGCCAGGCCGGCGTTCAGCTGGATGAGCCCAGCCGCCAGGGGCTGAACTGCCGGATCCAGCCGGTTCATTCCGTCGCTCAACTGGATGGCGCCCTTTGATGCCTGGGTTATCCCTTTGCCGAGAGTGTCGATCCCCGCCCGAAGCTGTCCCGCCCCATCCGCCACTTTTCCGCCCACGAACGGCACCCAGGCCACACCCTTCCGGAGTTCATCGGTTCCCGCATCGAGTTGAGGGATGCCGGCTTCGAGCTGGCTGAATCCCTGTTTGAGTTCGGTTGAGCCCTGGACAAGGGCGCGGCTGCCCTGGACGAGTTCGCCCAGGCTCTGATCCCCCGGCAGTTTCGACCGGATGGACCCCACTGCGGACTCCACCTGTTTCATTCCGTCGGTCAGGCGCGAAGAACCGCCGGCGAGCTGCACCGAGCCCTCTGCCAGTGCTTTCGCACCCTCCTGCGCGCGTCCGACGCCGTCGCGCAGCTGGATGCTGCCTGCGTGAACTCTGTCCACGCCTTCCGCCAGCTGTCTTCCCCCTGCGCGAAGTTCAAGGAGTCCTCCACGCAGGGTCTGCTGATCTGTGGGGCCGGTTTCTCCGACGAGCGCAGACCAACGCTCGCCGCCCAGCTTCTCGTTTACGGTGTGGGCGAGTTCGGAGACGAACCGTCTGCTGAAAACGGATGCCGTGTAATTTCCGCCTTCGGAAACATAGAGGCCCAATTGCGCTGGCGGGCCGCCCTCGACGGCCGCCCGGCTGAAATCGGCCGGAATGACGAGCGCAAAGAAGACCTTTCCCACCCGCACGGCAGACCGGGCGGCCTCCGGCGTGTCGTAGCGAACGAAGGCAAAGGGACGCTCCTTTTCCAAAGTTGCGACGACCTGGCCGCCCAGGTCGATTTCGCGCCCCGCGAGCGTGACCGGAACATCCTGATTGACGAGCGCTGC
>OCTA010000112.1_pt1 | contig 75898 bp, 55 predicted proteins | sample 1538991 | NCBI WGS metagenome assembly OCTA01 (sample SAMEA3539302, study PRJEB22396) | soil metagenome | biome: tundra; feature: field; material: soil | place: USA | collected 2010-05 | depth 0.15 m
TCGCCGTCGTGGTCACCATCACTGACACGTCAGTGGCCGCGGATCGGGTTTTGGCCAGGCACAGCCCAAGTGCTCCGGAATCACTGCCCAGATCGTCCGGAATGTGCACTACAGACCTTCTGTGTCCTTCTTGCCGAACTCGCGGCCCGAAACGACACTCGGCATTCGCTGCACCGCTTGGAACAACCCTCCTGCTGCATCTGCAGCTCTATGCCGCGCCCCAGTCAACCTTTCGCGGCGCTGCCGTGCCATCCGGTCCGGTGCCTGACCTGGAATGGGTCAGTTTAGATGAGCACCCCCCGGGTCAATTTCGGTGAGCGGCGAAGCCGAGATGCCGATCGGCATTATTGCAGCGGACACCCGCCCATCTCCGCGATTCCATGCGAGGATTCCAGCAACGACTTTCCCGACCACACGGCGCTTATGAAAGATCCGTTTACAATGAGTCGAACAATTCTTCGGACGCATAAGTCAAGTTGTCGATATGTATGACGAAACTTCTATTCCTCATGATTCTTATTGCGAAACCAATGGTTCGGACAAAAGGATCATAGCAAAATGCCCAACAAACACACAGGGGTTACACACCTACACTACCCAAATATCCGTAATCTATTGAGAATTTCAAGACTCACTGTCTCAACAGGTTTGAGTAGGAAATCCGGGGGATTACGAATCCAACCGTGTCGTTTACGGCTGACCTATTGACACCGAAAGGTCCAATGGCAGCCAGCAACGAGGATCACCACGTCCCCGAAGACGCGTTGAGAACGCGCGGTTGGCGTTGAAGGTTCCGAACAAGATGTCATGAAGGCACGGCGGGAGAGGACTCAATCGTTCCGCGCAACCAACTGCGAACCTTTGGCCGTATTTCATCATGGCCGCTATAGGGTCAAATTCGACACGCGAAGGAAGGATGGCGTGGTTGCAGGATAGAGCTTTCCGCCGATTCCCGGTCGCTGGACAACTGCAAGAGAGTCTCCCTTGGACTTCAGGATCACCTGGTCTGGATCTTTGCATAGGTCCATTTCCCAAAGCCTGCAACCGCAACTGAGGATGGACTTGAGTTCGGCCGGAAAGGCGTTGCGGCTGGCGACCAAGTTCCAATACCTTTTGCGATTGCTCACCTCGTCTTCCATCATGAGCAGTATGGGAAACCAGCCGCCACCAGGGAGGGCGATCTTGGCGAAGAGCTGGCTACGAAGCGCAAGGCATTGAGCGGATCGTAGAGACATCCTGGAAGACGCCACATGGTGCAACGCACCCCGAATGCCCTCGCGAAAGTCAGCATACCAGTCCACGTGCAATATCGATTTGCCGCCTGCCATCCGCTTGAGGCCAGCCACCATCGGCAAACATCGACAGGTCTCTTTTTCGTCGTGGATGAACCCAACAGGCTGATGAGATCCAGGAATAGCTACGCCTTCGGACTTGGGGCGGACCAGCCCCAGACGGAGTGCCTCTACGCTTGACTTGAACCTTGGCGCAAGACTCTCGAGCACACGTTCTCCTGCAACAAGCCCTGCATGCCTTGCGCCGGTTCGGTACCGCACTCGCACATAACCTGAAGTTTCCGGCGGGCCTTCCGGCACGCGAATCCATACAGGGAATAGGTTGTAAAATTCGGCTCGGGCCCTCAGGGCCACATCCGCAACGATCATCCCCTCACACACGACTTCGACTATCAGTTCACCATATCGCCCATGATCCATTATCCCTACAGCCCGCAAGTCTAGCGCGGCGTGACTTCCCCTCCAAGGTACGACCGCAGCCTCCAGTTTGGTCTTGGGAGTGGTCTGTCTTGGGGGCAAAGCCTGCACGGGGCGTTCGCGCGTCAGGACATTCGCCCTCGGCAACCCTGTCGGCAATGGCTTCTTGGTTATAGGGAATTGCATCGTCATCGACCCTTAGCGTCTGGAATCCTCGACCGGCCAAAGCCAAACTTGGGGTCGCTTGCGTGGTGGTCATCACCCGGGCCCGGGATGATGCTCTCAGCTTGCCGCCTCTCATTGATCTCCGCGACCTTCGCGATTGCCTGCCTGCGCAAAAGCCCCCCAAGACAAGTGTGGAGTAGTTCGAAAAGCACCAGTTTGCCGAAATCCATGTGCATGCCCAATTGTGACAACAGGAACCAGTAAGGTTCCCTCGTTTTCCCCGACGATGCAACTCTCAAACTTAGAGTCCGGGCCGGCGAGGCTAGGAGAGAAGTAGCGTCGGCGAATTTTGCATTCAATTCAAGCACTTATGATAGCCACAATCACCACCGGAAACCGATAATTGAAATACCTTCCCAAATGACAGTTAGATTCCAACCAATGTCGCAACGAATATAAGAAACAATGTTGAACAGGTTGTTGGTGAGTGGGTATTGAAGGCAATAGTTCCTGATATCAGGGTCACCAATAGACTACAATTACAAGTTGGAATTGGGACAACTTGTGAGACAGACATATATCTAATCCATGACAAACTGAATTATTCTCCCATTTCAGCCGACTTCATTGCGATCGGCAACTCAGGCAAGGTCAACCAACTTCATCCTTCCGGAGAAGAGCCGCTCAATGTGGTTCTAATTCTGAAGTGAAACTGCGAAGCACCATTGGAGTGTGGCTTCCTGATCTTCCTATTTGCATTGGATGTTCATTGGGACCACAGTCAATTACCTTTGGAAGTTGTGATCTAGGTATCGCGGCGCTCAATGATTCGCAGCAGCACCGAGATGACAGCGATCGCAATGTGCACTGGCCAATCACGCATTGACATGATATCTCTTACTGCGGCGCGAAGGCGTCGCATTTGGTGCCAAAGGTCGATATGCAGGCTCTATCCACAATTGAAATGTTTCACCACACTCTTTCGGAGTTGGATTCGATTTCCAGCACTTCCAGCAAAGTGCCATCTGCGAGTGCTGCGCGTGCGTTGATTCAGGCCGCGAGCCAACAGGTCAGGCACATGTTCAAGGAAACCCTCAGAGGTCGTGGACCATTTGAGATCCATGTCAATCCCGAATGCATTTCGTTCAGACCGCGGCTCTGCCCAAGGACAGGGACGCCTACACCTATCCATCACCGGAGTGCGCGCTCTAAAATCCTACGATCGCGGCGTCCGAACTGTCGCCAGCGCCGAGCCCGTTCGCCGGGAAGCGGCAGCGGGGGCTCTGAACCTGGGGGGGACGGAGGCTGTGCAGACCCAGACCCGCCAGCACCTGAGGGCTCACCCAGACTAGAGCATCGGGGAGGCATTCGTGCCTCCTAGCACTCCCTCACCTCCGCTGGCAGCGGACGATGATCGTGTCCGCATCGTGGAGGGCGATGCTGCCCAGATATTGGCCGGCATTGAGCCGCGATCTGTTGATGCCGTCCTTTGCGATCCGCCGCACGGTGTTCTGCAAGCGAGTTGGGACATCTTGCCTGCGATCAAGACTTGGCAAGCCGTCCTTGGCGTCATGCGGCCTGGGGCTCGGCTGCTGGTGATCTGTTCGTCTCGTACATATCACCGCCTTGCGACTCACGTGGAAGACGCAGGGTTTGAGATTGAAGGCATGGCAGTCTGGTGCTTCGCGACCGGCAGGCCGCCCAGTACCGCACGACTGAAGCCCGCGTTCGCCCCCATCCTGATAGCGCGCAAGCCTGGCCCCGCCCTGCCAATCAACCTCGACGACACACGGATTCCCTTCGTCGATGCCGCCGATGCGAAGCAGACCCATCGAATCGACACACTTCGGGCTGCGGGGACGCGCCGGACCGGGGTTTACGACCCCAGCCTCAGCACGAACGATCGCGAGCACGCGCCTTTCGCGCCGAAGAAGGGGCGATATCCCTCGGACCTCATCCTCACGGAATCGGTCCTCGGTCATTACAACCGATTCTTCCTCATCCCCAAGACTCGCGCTCCGAACGGGCACCCAGCGGCCAAGCCGGTTGAACTACTAGCCCACATCCTGAATTTGTACACCGACAAAGATGCTGAGGTCCTGGACCCATTCGCTGGCGGAGGCTCCACTGGTGTGGCCGCCCTGTTGACCGGCAGGCGCGCGCTACTCATCGAGCGCAATCCCGAGTTTGTGAAACTGGCCCGGCAAAACCTAGGCTCTGCGCGTCAAGGCGACTTCGGGCTTCCCGCTCGCGTGAATCCCGCTCACTTTCTCGCCGACGTCCCCGATGTCCCCGCCAACGCGAAGACCTGCACGAACGAGGCGTTGCGTTATCCAACGGAACGAGCGACCGTGGATCTACCAGAACGCTTGGACACCATGAATGAAATGGCAGCGCGACTCGGGATCAGCACTCGGACTCTTCGCCGGCGTGTCTGCGACGGATCGATACTGGCCATTCCACTGGGTCGTGGGGCCCGCTGTCGTGCGGTTCGATTCGATCCAGGTGCGAGTCTCGACCGCCTGAGAAAGCGAGAAGGAGCAAACGATGTCTGTCTACCTCGACAAAAAGACGAACACCTGGGTAGTGCAGGTCCAGCGGACAGGAGCGGACAGGCAGAAGCGGCGAAAATGTCAGCGCGTCCGCGGAACCAGAACAGACGCGCTCGCCACCGAGAAGAAGATGATCGCGGAGCTGGAAGTAGAGGTAGCAGCAATCCGCAAAACGCAGGAGCACCAGCAGCAGAAGAGGCACGCGGCGACCATCTTGGGACTGAATCCGAGTGTTGCGACAGCGTCACGAAGCTCCGCGCGGCCGCCGTCACTGCGCGACTACTACTCAAATCGCGTCGTGCCCCATCTTCAGGCAACTTGTAGCAGCGCAAGCCAGCAGAAGGTCATAGCGCCCTGGCAATATCTCCTCTACAAACTGGGCGACATGCGCCTGGACGAGATCACCACCGAGGTCATTCACCGCTACGCCGAGCAGATGGTGCTTCCGGGCGCTGCCCTGAGTTTCCATGTCCGCAGGGACGGCAAAATGCGAAAGCCCAAGACGGACACCTTGAGTGCGCTAACGGTGAATAAGCAACTCCAGCAGTTGAAGGCGACCCTCCGACTGGCCACCGATGAACGCACCCTCGGTGCCGTGCCCGTCGTACGCATGCTGCCCGCTGATGACGCCCAAGAGGTTGTTCCACCCAGCGAGGAACAATTCGATCTCGTCGTGCGCGCTGCCGAAGAGTTTCGTGACATCGCGCCCTTGCTCCCAGAGGTGACCGTGTTCGCCGCCGAAACCGGCCTCCGCGAAGGCGAGTTGATGAACATGCTTTGGTCCCAGGTCGAGTTCGGAATCGGCGCGTGCGGTGCCCTGCGAATCGAGCGCCGCACGCGCGGCCGAAGCCGCGGCGGCAAACCCTACCGGCCGAAACGGGGCAAGACCCGCACCGTGCCCCTTAGCAAACGAGCACGGGCGATCCTCGAAGACCTGAAACAGAGGTTTCAGCCGCAGCTTGACGAAAAGGTCTTCCCGAACGCCGGCGGCTGCCCCTACGTCCGCATCGAGCACGACCCCGAGTGCAAGGGCACCGGCTACTTCCCCCAGGCGGTCGAGCAGGCGGGACTCAAGGGCAAGGTGACCTTCCACTCCCTCCGCCACATGTTCGCGTGCCGTTGCCTCGCCCGTGGCATCCCCATGTCTGTCGTCAGCGACTACCTCGGCCACAGCAGTATCGAGCTGACCGTGAAACTCTACGGCCGCTTCAGCGACGACGCCCGCGAGAAATGGAAGTGGATCGAACTGCTCGACGAGCCCATGGAAGCTGTGGCCAAGCGCCGCATGCTGACCGTGGTCGAGGGCGCTGGCACGCGCATATAGACTTGCGCCGGCCCCATGGCCGCCGCAAGTTGGAGCGACGGCAATCAAGCTCGGCCTGCTGAGCCGTCTGAATGAGGGACGCACGCCGCGCGCATGAGGGACTACGCGACTTCAACGCGTCACACACCACAAGTTCAAACTTCAAGTTCAAACCGGGTCGGCAACGCAACGCTCATTCCCTCATTATTCCCTCATTATTCCCTCATTCGGAATGAGGGACGCCGGAGCAAGGCGATTCGAACCGTAAGTCTGCGAAAAGATTGTAGCGGGGCCAAGATTTGAACTTGGGACCTTCGGGTTATGAGCCCGACGAGCTACCAGGCTGCTCCACCCCGCATCACTTGAGCGAGGCAAGAAGGTGCAGCATCAGGGCCGCCCCGTCAAGTACCATCGCGTGAAAAGCTAAAGCGCGACGCGAAGTCCCACGCCCAGATCGAAAAGCGATGGAGCACGGATGATGGGAATGGACGGAGGACAGGGAAGCTCGCTGCTGTTGAAGCCCAGACGAAATTCGCCGTTTTGCTGACCCCAGTGAACGGCCCCGTAGGCTTCGAAGCGCACGTGGGTGAGGACGGTCAGCGAGTAGTCGAGTCGTGTGATGCCAGACCGGTCTGACAGATTTGTGAGCGTGGACAGGGTGAAGGTCGTGTTGTCCCAGGAATAGGGCGCGGGAGCGGTGGCGAATACGCCCAGGTAGTGCCGCCCAAGGTAGAAAAAAGTGGCTGGATTCGCCAAGGTCTGGGGCGGAAAGAGCAGCCCGAGATAGTCCTTCACATTCGAATAGCCAAGGCCGTTGTAAAAGTACTCGCTGCCCACCGTGAAGGTGTCCTTGTCTGCGTACTGGCGCGTGTAAGAGACGCCTCCGGTTGCCTGTGGCTTCCAGCCCGAGCCGCGTGCGACCTGGTAGTACTGGGAAAACGGATTCCCCGAGGACGGGCTGGTCGCCTGGGAGCAGTCTGTCTGCGATGAGCTCCCTTGGTAGTGAACGAAATCGACATCCCCCGCGTTGCGTAGGGCGGCCTCTCCGTAAAAGTCGAGATCCCAGACGCCAAAGGAGAAGTCGCCTGCGAACTTGGCCTTGCTGTTTTGCCTGCCGAAAACGCCAAGGCCGCCTTCGAAGGTCCCGAGCACGATTTCAGCGCGTGCCGCGGCGGCAATTTTGCCCGTGGTCTGGGTTGCGTCGACGTTCTCGGGCAAGGCATAGGCGTAGAAATTCCACCCGCGCTCTTCCCATGGCACGTGCAGCTTCAGCATGGTGGTGCCACTGCGTGCATCGAAGGGCAGCAGGGGATTGCGCGCTTGCATGTGCAAGTAGTCGGTCGGCGCCCAAAAACGCGCGGTTCCCCAGCGAACATGCTGCTTGCCCGCGGTCACGAACACCGTGTGCAGCAGGTCGAAACGCAGCCACATCTGGTCGAGCAGGACACTCGGCCCACGGGTTTGCTGGCCGAAGAGGGATGCGCTCGTAGAGTCGCTCCCTTGCACCGAACCCGCCGACACGTTGCTCACTGAGGACGACGTCGTTCCGTTCGGCGGGAGCGTGGGATCGTAGAGCATGCGCCCAAGCGCAAAGGCGCGCACGCGATCGTTCGGGCGCGCATCCATGAAGACATCCAGGAGTGCAGGGGCAGACAGACCCCAGTTTTGCGGATACTGGCCTTGTCCCCCGGTGCTCATCACGCGCCAATAGACCTGCCCGCCGATCTTCAGCGGATCTTCGGGAGCGACGTCTGCGGAGAAGCGCGTAGCCGCCTTCGGATCTCCTAGATTCAAATCATCTCGCGCGTCCGCCGCGGTACTGGTCCCCGTCCCGGTTCCAGTATCCGTGGCCGTGGCCGTCGCCGTGACCGTCGAGGGTTCGAGAGGGGCTGGAGACGCGCGCACCGCCGGCGCCGTCTCGACCTTCGCCGTCCCACCGAAAATCTCATCCTCCGTCGGCTGTCCCTGCGCCCGCGCGGTGTTCGTCGCCCATAGCACTCCGCAGAGCAGCCAAGCCCTGCCCCTCATCGGCTCTTGCTCTCCAGCCACGCCTTGGTGAACAGGTTCGCCTCAAGCGGTTTCATGTCGACGCTCTTGACGACGATCAGGGTCTGATTCGCCTTTTCAACCTCGTCGAGAAAACGCATCTCTTCCGGATACCAGACATCCATCTTGCGCGATTCGCTGTAGGTCTTCTTCCACTTGGGATAGTAGGACGTGCGCAGCAGGCGTCCGGACAGGGCAAACTCCTGGCGCTTGAGCACGTTCTTGCTTTCCTTGTCGACCCACAACTTGATGACTGGGAAGGCCAGGTCGATGTCCGGCTTCCCCTTCAAGGTCATGACCTGAGCGGTGTAGGCGCCCAGCTTGGCCTCACCGTTGTCCTCGGGATCGTATTCTTGGGCCAGGCGCGATTCGTCGAAGTCCGAGCGGCGCGAATTGGTGCCGCCGATACGCTCGCGCTCGGTCCGACGCTCCCACTTGCCCACCGAGGGATCGTAAAACCAAAGGTTCTTGTCGATGCGCAAGTAGCCCTGGCCTTGCGAGGCCTTGGGCTTGGTGAACAGGATGATGAATTTCTGATCCTCGCTGCGCCGGAAGACCAGGGCCTCGTACGCGACGTCGACCTTGCCCTTCTCTTTTTGCTCCATGTAGATGAGCGAGTGCCAATCGCCTTGATTGCGCTGCCGGTCGTCGACGGCTTTCAAGAGATCGACCATTTCTTGCTTGCTCGCCGCGTGCGCCGATTTGGGCACCACGAACAAGGACAAAAGCGTTACGGCCAGGTAGCAGATACGACGGCTCGACATGGATAGCTCCTTCTTATTCCAAACTAACCGAAGTGGGACATCGCCGACACCGGCGGCAAGCGCGCCGCCCGGTAGGCAGGATAGAGTGCGGCCAGGGTGGTGATCAGCGTGATCGTGAAAGCCGACTTGGCCAGGGCCGCGGCATGAATGGCAAGGTGAAGACGATCGGACATCAGGAATAGCTGGACGGACAGAGGGACGCCAATTTTGGCCCGATTGATCGCCAAGGCGACCAGACTTCCGCCGAGCGCACCTGCAACTGTCCCGAGAATGCCCATCTGGAAGGACTCGAACAAGAACATGCGCAAGACTCCCCATCGCTGCATGCCGATGGCGCGCAGGGTGCCGATTTCCCGAGTGCGCTCGCGGATGGCGATCCACATGGTGTTCATGATACCGGTCACCACGATCGCCAGCAGGATGATGAGCAGGACGACTCTTAGCCCGTCCACAATCATGAGAGTCTTCGTGAGGAACGAAGACTCGTCCTCCCAGGTCGTCACATCCAGCTTCTGCCCCGTCCAGTCTTCGCGATTGACAGTCTGAAATTTCATCCAGAAGGGATTCGCGTCTGGATCCATCACGCGGTAGCCGGATTCTTCGAGGGTTTTGCGCAGGCGCGCGGCAATGTCGTTCACGTTGGAGACGAACTTCGGTTTCAGGTACAGCTGGATGACCCCCGTGGTGTCCGGGCGCAACTGATAGAGGGTGCGCGTGGTTTCGACGGGCACGATGGTGCTGAACTTGCTCATGATGCCCATGTCCTTGGCAATGGCGACGATGCGGCAGTCCACGGTATTGGCGGCCCCGCGGTTGGTTTGCGCGGAGAGCGTGACGGCATCGCCCACCTTGACCTTGAGCCGTTCGACCTGCGATTCGAACAGCATCATCGTGTTGGGCTCTGCCAAGTCTTCAATGCGTCCGCTCACCACGCTGATCACGCGCTTGAAGTCGGACTCGCTCTTGATGTCGATCCCCGTCACGCCCGCTTGAACCGAGCCCGAGTCCGAAATGATCTTGGCCCAGCCGCGACCGCGGTGGGTCCAATACTGCATTTCAGGGACATTCTGTTCCACCACCTTGACCACTTTGGCGAAGTCGGTCACCACCGGCCCGCACTGACTCGATGTCACCTTGAAGAAGCCACCCACGTTGACGTGGCCGCTCGAAAGGGTGGTCGCGGTCCGGATCATGGTTTCGCTGATGCCGGTCGAAAGCGCATTGAGCAAAACCATAAGGCCGGTCACGCCGGCGATGGCCGCCATCAGAAAGAAGGTGCGCCGGCGATGTTGAAACAGACTGCGCAAGGCAATTGTAAAATCCAGAATGAGGTTTGTCATGATGGTTACTCGTCGGACTGCATGGCCTGGCGTGGACTGACCCGCATGGCCAGGAACCCTGGATAGAGGCTGGAGGCGCCACTCACGAGCAGCACGATGGTCAGCGCGATGGTGACGTTGATCGGGGACAGGCCCGGGTGAAGGCGAGGTCCCGAGAAAAGGAAATAGAGAGTGTCGTTGGAGGCCGGGATGCCGACAAATCGCATGATGGCCACCACGCCCACGCCGAGCGCAGAGCCGATGCCGCCGAACAGGGCTCCGACCGCGAGCGTTTCAACCACCAGCATGCCGAGCAGAAAGCGCCGCTGTGCCCCCACGGCGCGCAAAGTGCCGAACTCGGCGATACGTTCAAGGGTGGCCATGACCAGCGCGTTGTTGATGATGACAAGCGCCACCGCGAAGATGATGAGCACCGAGATGTAGAGCACGGCGCGAATCATGGTGACGAATTGACCAACCAGGCCGGACGCCTTCTGCCAATCGATGGCCCTCAAGGTAAAACCGGACTTGGTACCGGCGGCTTCTATGTCCTTCATGGTTTGCCGGATCAGCCGCGGATTCTTCACGATGACCGCGGCGTTGAGCACCACGCCCTGGCCAAGCTGAGCCGGATCGTAGGTCTCGTCCTCCAGCTTCACGCGCTTGCCTCTGCCACCGAGCCCGCGCAAGATCGCATCGGCGTCGCTGGTTGCCGACGCCGCCTTCTCGGGCTGCGCGGCCTCGGCCGGCCGGGCGCCAAACAGCTCCGCTTCGGCGCTGTCGCGATCGATGTCCTTGAAACCGGCCACGGCCTTGAGCGCCTGAATCTCGCGCTCACGCTCGGGCGTAGAGAACCCATAGAGCTCGCGGAACGACACCAGGTCCATCAGGTTGAGCACGCCGGCCATGGGCGAATCCTCAAGCCCCTCGAAGGCAAAGGTGCCGTAGACGCGGACGTTCACCGACTGCACATAGCCGCTCTTGGTGAACGCCTTGATGGTGAGGGTGTCGCCCACGCGCACGCGGTAGAGGGTGAGCGACGGCGCCAGTTCGTCGTAGAAGAACTTGTAGCGTCCCATGATGTTGCCGTCGTCGACGCGAAAGAATTCCGCGAGCAGCTTGCTGACGTCGTCTTCGTGGCTCGCCAGTTCCTTCTGCAGCTTACCGCGAAACATCGCCGTCTGCTGCCGGTCGAGCTGAAGCATGATCTCCTTCACCTCGGTGGCGTTCTGCTTCACCCAGCGTTGCAAATCGAGATCGCCCGCGATGGTCTTTCCGCGCTTCAAGATGGCGTCGTGGATTTGGTCGAGGCGGTGCGCGGTCTTGAGTTTCACCTGTTCTTCGTAGACCCACTTGGAGAAAAGGAACCCGCGCTTGCCGGGTGGGACGGTCGTGCCATCGACGATCTTCATGCGATCGAAGGCTTGCGCAAAGGCCGCAAGATCGGTTCCCATGTAGCGCAGAAACAACATGTCGGCATCGCTGGCCAGAGGCGCGATCCTGTTTTCGAGAAACTCCAACGTCGCCAGTGGATCCTTGTCGAACTCGTTCCAGAAGCCGGCGTCGGACGCGCGATGTATCGCCGCTAGTTCCTCGGGCGACACAGCCTTGTCGGTCAAGAGCTTGCCCACGTTGGCCATGTCCGTGGCCAGCACGCCGACGATCTGGCGCACGTGCTCCTTCTGCGATTCGATGGCGGCCGACACGTCCTCGCCCGCTTGCTGGCGGCGAATCAGGTTGCGCAGTTTCTCCAGCACGACGTCGACGATGTTACCTGACGGGACCATCGCGCCCGACAAACCCATGGGCACCACCGCCTTCACGTTGGGCACCGTAAGCAGTGCCTCACGCATGCCCTTGAAATCATCGATCTGCGCCAAGTCCGCCGCGTCCAACTGGAAGCCGCCCATCACCACCAGCTCATCGGCCGACTTGGCGTTGTAGACCTGAATGTGTCCGGCCACGGAGCCGATGATGCTGCGGCTCATGGAGGCGTCCACGCTGTCCACCAGCGCGGTGCCGACCACGACCAACATCGAACCGAACAGGATGATGCCGCCCACGATGAGCGTCTTCAGCCAGCTCGCGAAGAGGTTGCGGAAGGCGATGAGGACGATCACCTTCAGGGTATCGATGTATCCGCGCATCTAGCTCGTCCTCGCGGTTTGCGCAGTGGGCACGCCGCCCACGCGCACGGCCTCTTCGGCGCTCACTCGATCCACCAGCTGCCCGTCGGCCAGGCGCACCACCGAGCTGGCGTAGGACCACACGCGGGCATCGTGCGTAGAGAAGATGAAGGTCGTCTTCTCGGTGCGGTTCAGCTCTTTCATCAGATCGAGGATGTTGGTGCCGGTCACCGAGTCCAGATTCGCCGTGGGCTCGTCGGCGAGCACGAGTTGCGGTCGCGTGACAAGCGCGCGTGCGATGGCCACGCGCTGGCGCTGGCCGCCGGAAAGCTCGCTCGGCCGGTGGGTGGAATACTCGCGAATGCCGACTCGATCGAGCAACGCCTCCACGCGCGCGCGCCGTTCTTTCGAACCTGCCGAACGCTGAAGCAAGAGAGGCAGCTCGATGTTCTGGAACACGCTGAGCACCGACACCAGGTTGAAGCTCTGAAAGATGAACCCAATCGTGTGCAGGCGCAGCCGCGTGAGCTGGCGTTCGGACATGGTCTCGGTCGCGTTGCCCGCGATGTGCACCACGCCCGCGGTCGGCGTGTCCACGCAGCCAATAAGATTGAGCAGCGTGGTCTTACCGCTGCCCGAGGGCCCGGCGATGGCGAGGAACTCGCCTTCCTCGACGTCGAGCGAAACTCCGCGCAACGCCGGCACCACAAAAGTGCCGAGAGTGTAGTTCTTGAAAACCTGCTGTACGGAAACGATGTGTGTCATGATCTACCAGTCGGTGGGTTGTGATTGCAGGCGGTCTGCTCGTCGCTGTCTACTCGTCGCTGTCTACTCGTCGTTATCTTCGGTTGCGTCGTCGGCGAGCAGGCGATAGAGCGCCTTGCGAGCCTGGTTGAGAATCTTCTGCGCCTCGCGCACTTGGATGCCGGAGCCGGCGTGGACGACTTGGATCGTGGCGGCCGCGATGTGTTTCAATTCGGCGAACAGTCCTAACATGGGATCGTCGCCCGCGGTTTGGTTTGCCGCCTCCCAAGGCGCGGCGAATTCATCCGGATGTGCTTGCACGTAGGCGCGCCCCTTCTCGGTCAGGCTGAAAGTGCGCCCGCCTGTCGTGCTTTCCGCACTAACCAATCCTTCATCTTCCAGTAGTTGCAGGGCCGGATACACGGCGCCCGGACTTGGCCGCCACGAGCCGCGGCTGCGCTGTTCCAGCTCTTGCATGATTTGGTAGCCGTTGAGCGGCTTCTCGGCGAGCAGCGATAGAATCGCCGCGCGTACATCGCCGCGCTTGGCCCGCGCCTTGCGGAAAAGATTCCAGGGAAATCCGCCAAAGGGCGGGAAGGGTGGAAACGGTGGCGATCCGCCGCCCGCGCCGCCAGGTCCAGACCCGCCCCCAAAGCCGCCGAAGTTGAACGAGCCGCCGCCTTGCTTGCCATGCCCCATGACGTACTCTCGAATCTGTTCTTCCAGCATCTGACTATCGCGACCCTTCTAGATGCATCGTAGATATATCGTCATGTTCGATCGGGTCAAGCGAAAAAGTGAATGAGTCATGTTCTGTCGACGACAGGCCCCACTTCCAGTAGAAATCGGGCATGTCCGAGTTTATCAAAGACCTAAAACGTACCCATGACTGCGGCGCACTGCGGAGCGCCGACATTGGCTCCGCCGTCGTGCTCTTTGGCTGGGTTGCTTCCCGCCGCGATCACGGTGGCTGCGTGTTCATCGACCTACGCGACCGGGGCGGCATCACGCAGATCGTGTTCGAGCCGCAAACCAACGCCCTAGCACACAAGCTGGCCAGCGAGTTGCGCTCCGAATTCTGCGTTGGCCTGCGCGGCGTGGTTCGCGACCGTGGCGAACGGCGCAACCCCAACTTGCCCACCGGCGACGTGGAGATCCACTGCACCGATCTCACCATCTTCTCGCGCTCGGACACCCCGCCTTTCGAGATCAACGACAACAACGCCAACGAATCCATCCGGCTCAAGTATCGCGCCCTCGATCTGCGCCGACCCGCATTGCAGAAGAACTTCCTCTTGCGCTCGCAAATCTACCAAACCGCCCGGCGCGTGCTCACTCAGCACAAGTTTCTGGAGATCGAAACGCCCTTCCTGGTCAAGTACACGCCCGGCGGCGCGCGCAACTTCCTGGTGCCGTCGCGCCTTTCGCCCGGCCAGTTCTATGCCCTGGCCGAATCGCCGCAGCTCTTCAAGCAGCTTTTCATGGTGGCGGGTTTCGACCGCTACTTCCAGATCGTCCGCTGCTTCCGCGACGAGGACTTGCGCCAGGATCGCCAGCCCGAGTTCACGCAAATCGACGCCGAGATGAGCTTCGTCGTCGAGGAAGACGTGCAGAACGTTTTCGAGGATCTGATGTCCGCGCTGTGGAAGGACATCCTTGGCATCGAGGTGCAGACGCCGTTTCCGCGTCTGTCCTACGCCGAGGCCATGGACAACTACGGATCGGACAAGCCCGATCTGCGCTTCGGCCTACCCCTGTGCGACGTCACCGAGGTCGTGCGCAAACACGATGGCGGCAACGTCGAGATGCTGCGGCAGGTGATTTCGGGCAAGGTCGCAGGCGGCGAGGCTCCGGTGGTCAAGGGTTGGCGCCTGCCAGCGGCCGAAGCCGCGAAAATGTCCAACGCCGAGATCGACAAGCTGGAAGAATTCGTCAAAGGGTTGGGCGCGCGCGGCCTGGCTCGCGCACGCATCGGCGCCGGCGGAGCGTGGACCCGCTCGCCCATGAAGACCATGAGCGAAGCCCTGCGCGCGGATCTGAACCAAGCGGCCGGTTTGCAAGAAGGCGACGTCTTCTTCCTTCAATTCGGCGCGCGCAAGCTCGTGTACACCGTGCTAGGCGCCCTCCGCCTGCACGTGGCGAACAAGCTGGGCATCATCCCCGCCAACCAGTGGAAGTTCTGCTGGGTCAATGCGTTCCCGCTCTTCGAGCGCACCGATGAGGGCAAGTTGGCCGCCGCCCACCACCCGTTCACCTCTCCGTTCGCAGAAGATCTCGAACGTCTCGAATCCGACCCAGCCTCCGTACGCGCGCGCGCCTACGACCTCGTGCTCAACGGCAACGAGATCGCCGGCGGATCTATCCGTATCCACCAGGGCGACGTGCAGTCGCGCGTGTTCCGCGCTCTCGGCCTGACCGACGAGGATGCGCGCACCAAATTCGGATTTCTCCTCGATGCCTTCCGCCACGGTCCACCGCCTCACGGCGGCATCGCGGCTGGGCTGGACAGGCTTGCGATGCTCCTGTGCGGCGCAGATTCCTTACGCGACGTGATCGCGTTTCCCAAGACCCAAAAGGGAACCGACCTGTGCACGGACGCTCCTTCAACTGTGCTGACCAAGCAGCTCGATGAGCTGCACATCGCCCTGGTTGGCGTGGAAACCAAGTAGCGCAGTCGCATCAAATACCCATTTCGGCGCCGGCTTGCCGAAATCATGCCACCATTGCTGTTGGATGGATGGGACTTCTACGCGGCGGGACTCGCCAAAAGATCTGTCATCGCCTGCGAACGCGGCTACGCACCTGAGAGGAGCAAGACGCATCCATGTGCTCCGTTCAACCCACAAGTGACCAGGATCTCTGCGTAGAGTTCTTCGCGGCAAAATGCGCATTGCGCGACGGGTGCATGTGTTTTCATAGTGTTACAACCATGTGTCAAAATTGTGTCGGTGGCACATGTCGTGCTTAGGCCAGGGGCAACCTCTTGGGAGGAGGAAAAATGTCACAAGCCCTCGCAACCACTCAGACCGAAGCTCCAGTCATCAATCGCGAGCGGGCGCTCCGAATCCTTTCTAAGTCGCTCTATAAGGATCTGCGACAGAATGGCTACGAGCCCAAACAAATCGTGGCACTGGCGAGCGAACTCATCGCGCAGGTCACCACCGACATTATGGACCAAAGCACGCTGGCCTAGCTAGTTCTTTATTTCAATGCGTCAAAGGGGCCCTACGGGTCCCCTTTTCATTTTCGGGCATTTACCCTCGTCCAAAGCCTAATACCCTGGAAAATCCCCGTCCTTCCGTGTAGAAGCGGCGCTCTCATGGCGGCAAAAACCATTGCCGAATTGGACCTCCAGGGTCGCAGGGTGTTCATACGCGTGGACTTCAATGTTCCGCTCACCCCGGCCGGAGGTGTATCCGATGCAACCCGCATCCGCGAAAGCCTGCCGACCATCACCCACGCCATCGAACGCGGTGCTCGCGTCGTGCTGGCCTCGCACCTGGGACGGCCCAAGGGCCGCCCTAGACCCGAATTCTCTTTGCTGCCTGTTGCCGCGTATCTTGCCGACGCCCTTGACCGAGACGTCGTTTTGGCCGACGAACCGGCGGGCGATGGCGCCAAGAAGGTCGTAAATGATCTGCGCGATGGCGGGGTCGCCATCTTGGAAAACCTGCGCTTCACGCCGGGCGAAGAAGCCAACGATGAGAATTTCTCACGCGCCCTGGCCGCCTACGCCGATGTCTACGTCAACGACGCCTTCGGCACAGCCCACCGCGCCCATGCCTCCACCGTAGGCATGGTCAAGTACGTCTCGAACAAGGGCATGGGCTTCCTTATGGATAGGGAAGCCAAGATGCTTAGCAAGCTGCTTGGCGAGGTGGCGCGACCTTTCGTGGCCATCATCGGCGGCGCCAAGGTTTCGGATAAGATTGGTCTTCTCGAGAGTCTGCTCGGCCGCGCGGACGCCGTGTGTTTGGGCGGCGCCATGGCCAACACCTTCCTTTGCGCCAAAGGGGCCAGCATGGGCCATTCACTGGTCGAATCCAGCCGACTGCCCATCGCACGCGCCTTCCTGGCCAAAGCGGAAGCCAGCGGCGTACAGGTCCTTCTGCCGCGCGATCTGGTCGTCGCCGAAGATGCCAAAGCGCTCACCGGCACGGTGATTTCCGCCACGCACGTTCCTGACGACCAGATGGCCCTCGACATTGGACCAGAGTCGGCAGCGGAAATCGCGACCGTGCTGTCCCGCGCCCGAACCGTGTTCTGGAATGGCCCGATGGGCGTGTTCGAAGCGCAGCCCTTCGCGGCGGGTACCATCGCCGTGGCCAAGGCGATGGCGCAGATCATGGGCGGCACCACCGTGGTTGGCGGCGGCGATTCCGTGGCCGCGGTCCACCGCGCCGGCGTCGCCAGCAGCATCACGCACATTTCCACTGGCGGCGGCGCCTCGCTGGAATTCATCGAAGGCAAGAAACTCCCAGGGCTTGCCGCCCTGGAATCATGAAGTAGAAAGGAGTCTTCATAACCATGTCTAATACGCGCGTTCCTCGACCCTTCTTCTGTGGCAACTGGAAACTGTGGGGCACCCTGTCCGAGTCCGTGACCCTGGCCACCGGCGTGCGCGACGCCGTTGCCTCCGTCACCGCGGCCGATGTTGCCGTGGGACCGGGATTCGTGGCCCTTGCCAGCGTGGCCGAGAAGCTCAAAGGCAGCGTGCTGGGCGTGGCCTCGCAGGACGGGTACTGGGAAGTGAAAGGCGCGTTCACCGGCGAAGTGGCCATGGCCCAGATCGCCAACGCCGGGGTTCGCTACGCCATCGTGGGACACTCCGAGCGCCGCCAGTTCTTCGGCGAGACCGACGAGACCGTCGCGCGCAAGGCGAAGGCCGCCCTCGCAAACGGACTTGTGCCCATCATCTGCATCGGCGAAACCTTGGCCGAGCGCGATGCCGGCCAGGCGCTTGCGGTGGTGGCCAAGCAGCTTGAAGGTGCCACTTCCGCGCTGAGCGACGACGAACTGCTCAAGTCCGTCATCGCCTACGAGCCCGTGTGGGCCATCGGCACCGGCCGCGTGGCGACGCCGGCCCAGGCCCAGGAGATTCACGCGTCGATTCGCGCGAAACTTGTGCAGCGCCTGGCGACCCGCGCGCAGCAGATTCGCATTCTCTACGGTGGCAGCGTGAAGCCAGACAACATCGCCATCCTCATGAAGGAAAAAGACATTGACGGCGCTCTGGTCGGAGGAGCGTCGCTTACGGTAGATTCGTTCGCCAAGATCGTCACTGAAGGGGTTGCCGCGTGTACACGTTCCTAACTGTTCTCCACGTTGTGGTTTGTATCTTCCTCATGCTGGTCGTTCTGCTGCAAGCGGGACGCGGCGGTGGCATCGGCCTGGCCTTTGGTGGCAGCGGCGGCAGCCAGAGCGTGTTCGGCTCGTCGGGTGGGGCCACCTTCCTGACCAAGATGACCGCGATATGCGCCATCCTCTTCATGGCCAACTCGCTCACGCTGGCCTACCTGTCGAGCCAGTCGGATTCGCGGCGCTTGCAAAGGATCGCCGAGAAGAAGGCGCTGGCCAAGAAGGCCGAAGACGCCACCAACGCCAAGATGCTGACCGACATCGAGAAGCAACGCGAAGAGCAGGCCAAGGCCGCGGCGGCCAAGAGCGAGGGTGTCTCCGAAGGAACCGCGGGCGAAGAGAAGATACCAGCAGCAGAAGACAAGACCGCCGAAGCCAAGACGCCCGCGGCGCTCAAACTGACGTTTCCCGAACAGGGTGCCGGCAAGCCCGGGGCTCCTGGAAAGCTCGCGATCGATCTCAAGATGGGCAAGCCGGAGAAGCCGGCACCCGACACCAAGCCCGAGAAGGCGGAGAGGCCCGCCGCCGAGAAGAAAGTCGTGAACGTGGAACCCGCGGCCAAGAAGAAGGTCGCGGCTCCCAAGCCCGCCGCCGAAGAAGCGCCCGCAGCCGCTGAGAAGCCCGCGACCGAGGAGAAGCCGGCAGCGGAACCCAAGCCGGCCGCCGAGAAAAAACCAGCCAAGAAGCCAGCGGCGGAGAAGAAATCAGACGAGAATTCCGCCGAGAAGCCTGCAGCGGAATAGTCCATCATGCTAGCTTTGGCGAATGGCCCTCCTGCCATTCGTCAAAGTTGAAGGACTGGGAAACGATTTCCTGGTCGTGGATTTGCGACCGGGGAAGCCGGCGCACTCGCTGGCCGAACTCGTCACCAACCCAGCGACCGTGCGCGCCCTATGCGACCGCAACTTCGGTGTGGGTGGCGACGGCGTCTTGGCCATCTTGCCGGGCCTCCAGGGCGACGCTCGCATGCGCGTGCTCAATGCCGACGGCAGCGAAGCCGAGATGTGCGGCAACGGCCTCCGCTGCGTGGCCAAGATCCTGCACGATCGAGATCCGGACCTGCGGCGCGAAGTCCTGCGCATCGACACGGGCGCCGGGCTGCTCGCCTGCAAGATCGACACGCAAGACGAGCAGGCGGCGAGCGTGACCGTGGAGATGGGTGTGCCCGAGCTCGTGCCCAGGCTGGTCCCTGTGGCGAGCGACGCGCCTCGTCTGGTGCGAGCGCCCCTGCGCGCCCTGGAGCGCGACCTTGCCTTCACCGCAGTTTCGATGGGCAATCCCCACGCCGTGATCTTTATCGACGACACCGCCGCCAAGCTGCGCGACCTGGCGACACGGTTCGGTCCCAGCATCGAGCGCGATCCTTTGTTCCCGCGCCGGACCAACGTGGAATTTGCCTCTGTCCGAAACCGCACAAGCGGCGAGCCCGAGATTGACCTTGTGGTGTGGGAACGCGGCTGCGGCATCACCCTCGCCTGCGGAACCGGCGCCTGCGCCACCGTTGTCGCCGCCTGCCTGGAGGGGCGCATTTTCGCGGATCGCGAGATCCCAGTCCATCTGCCTGGCGGTACGCTTTTCATCACCGTGAAGAGCGGCCCGACCGGCAACACGGGTCCGACCTACGCTGGCGTTGCCATGCGCGGCCCGGCCAACATCGTCTTCGAAGCCTCAATCGACCCATCAGCAATCCACCTGCCGACGAGGTGAAGCCATCCCCCGCTCGGACCCCGCGGCGGCCGAAGTGGGTTAAGATGCGGGTATGGCGTGTCCCCAGGAATCGCCTGCTTCGACCAGTTCGACCCCGAGCGGTGGCGAGACGAGCTTCCGCGATTTGCTCGATCGCCTGCCTCAGACCGTCTTCGAGTTCGATCTCGAGGGCCGTTTTGTCTACGTCAATCGCACGGGCCTGCAACACTTCGGCTACACCGAGGCGGAACTTGCGCAGGGTCTCTCGGCCTTGAACATGATGGTGCCCGACGAGCGCGAACTCCTGCGGGCGAATATCGCCCGGCGCCTGGGCGGAGGTGACCCCGAGTGGTTTCAGTACACGGCCCTGCGCAAGGATGGCAGCACGTTCAAGGCTCTGGTTGACACGGTAGTCGTCAGCAAGAATGGCCGCCCGTGTGGCATGCAGGGCTACCTCATCGATATGTCCGAGCGCGTGCGGGCCGAGGAGGCTCTTCGCCGCCGGGTAGCCCTCGAACAGCTCATCATGCGCACCTCGACCCGGCTGGTGGCGGAGTTGGCGCCCAAGGAGCTGGACGCGCGTATCGACGATGCGCTGGCGGAGATCGGCCGCTTCCTCAACGTCGATCGTAGCTACGTGTTCCTTTTCTCGCACGATGGCGCGTTCATGGACAACACCCACGAGTGGGTTGCCGACGGCATCTCTGCCGAGCGGGAGAACCTGCAGCACCTTTCGGTGAAGCCCAGTTTCTCCTGGTTCGCGCGCGAGCTGCGCCAGCGACTCGTGGTCCCGGTGCCGGTCGTCGCCGATCTACCGGCAGAAGCGAGCACCGAACGGGCCGAATTCGAGCGGGAAGGCATTCGCTCTCTCCTGTGCGTGGCCATGGTTCACGGGGGAACGGTGGGTGGCTTTCTTGGACTCGACGCTGTTCGCCACCAGCGTTCTTGGTCGGACGATGAGATCGCCCTCTTGCGGGTGATGGGCGAGATCCTGATGGGCGCCATCTTGCGACGGCGGGCCGAGCAGGCCCTGCAAGAGAGCGAGCGGAAGTACAAGACCTTGGTCGAGACCACGGCGACCGGATTCGTCATCCTGGACGACCAGGGCAGCGTGCTCGACGCCAATGCCGAGTACGTGCGTATGTCGGGACATCGGACGCTGGACGAGATTCGCGGCCGCCCCGTCGTGGAATGGACGGCCGACCACGATCGAGCGCGCAACGCCCTAGCCGTCGCCGCGTGCATGCGCGAGGGTTTCGTCAGGGACTTGCAGGTCGACTACACGCACGCTGACGGAACCGTGGTCCCCGTGCTGATCAACGCCACCGTGATCGATGTCGAAAAGGCGAAGCGGATCATCACCATCATCCGCGACATGTCGGATCGCAAACGCCTGGAGGCCGAGCTTCTGCGCTCGGAGAAGCTGCGCTCCGTCGGCGTCCTGGCGGGCGGCATCGCACACGACTTCAACAACATTCTCACCGCCATCCTGGGCAACATCTCGCTCTTGCAAGCCACGCTTGCCACGGACGACTACGCCAGCGAACACCTGGACGAGGTCGAAAAGGCCTCCCAGCGCGCGCGCGAACTGACCAGGCAGCTTCTCACCTTTTCGCGCGGCGGAGACCCGGTACGCAAACCCTTCCACCCCGAGCCGCTCATTCGCGAAAGCACGACGCTGGCCCTGCGTGGCCGGGCCAGCACATGCGAATTCAACATCGCCCCCGGCCTCGCCTTGGTGGACGGGGACGAAGGTCAAATCGGCCAGGTCATCCGCAACCTGGTCATCAATGCCAGCCAGGCGATGAACGATGGCGGCACCGTACACGTGTCGACCGAGAACCGGGAAATCCGCGCCGGGCAAGTGCACGGGCTGGCAGCCGGAAGGTACCTGGCGCTCGCGGTCGCCGACAGCGGCGCTGGCATTTCCGAGGAGCACCGCCTGCGCATCTTCGACCCCTACTTCACCACCAAGCGCGACGGGCGCGGCTTGGGTTTGGCCGTGAGCCACTCCGTCGTTGCCAACCACCGCGGCGCCATCACCGTCGATTCGCAGGTGGGCAAGGGCTCGGTCTTCACAGTCTACCTGCCTGCGACCGAAGGCGATGCACGGGTGCCCCAAGCCGCCGCGGCGGAAATCGTGCGCGGTCGCGGCCGCATCTTGATCATGGACGACGAGGAAAGTGTTCGGCAGATCGCGGGAAAGATCGTGTGCGCGCTTGGCTACGAAGCCGCCTTCGCGCGCGACGGGCGCGAGGCCATCGACTGCTGGCAAAAGGCGCGCGCCGAGGGTCAGCCGTTCGACGTGGCCATCATGGATCTGACGGTAGCAGGCGGCATCGGCGGCCGCGAGGCCATGCGTGAACTCTTGGCCCTCGATCCCGACGCCAAAGCCGTGGTGTCGAGCGGGTATTGCCAGGATCCGGTCATGGCCAACTTTCGCGACTACGGATTCCGTGACGTTCTGGCCAAACCCTACAACGTGCTCGACGTCAGCCGAGCGCTGTCCGCGCTCCTGCGTTCTGGCTAGCTGCTTTCCAACACCTGCGCGGAGCGCGCCTCGCGGCCTCGGTGTGCGAGCAGGAGCAGCGCGGGCTGCAAAAGGCGCGGCAGGACCGCCAGGGCGAGCGCCCCGCCGATCACGACTATGGCGAGCGGTTTCTGAGTTTCAGAGCCGATGCCGTGTGAAACCGCGGCGGGCAGTAGCCCCAGCATGGCCACGAAGGTCGCCATCAGGACCGGCCGCAACCATCGCTCGGCCGCCATGCGCGCGCTCTGCTCGGCGCTGTGGCCTTCTTCGCGCAACTTGCGCGCATAGGTGACGACCAACAAGGCATCCTGCACGGCTACGCCCAGGATGGAAATGAACCCCATGGCCGCCGAAATCGAGAAATCGGTTCCCGTCAGATAGAGCGCGACGAGGCCACCGCTCGACGCCACCGGAACGCCGAGCAACACGATGAGCGTGTCGCGCCCATTCTTGGCCGAGCTGAACACCAGAAAAGCGATGACCAGCAGGGTGATGGGAACGATGACCAGCAAGCGTGACGTGGTCTCCTTCAACTGGTTCATCTCGCCGGCCCATTCGAGGTGGGTGTCGTAGGGCAGCTCTTTCACGATGGGCGCGATGCGCGCCTGGGCTTCGCCGATGGTCGACGCGAGGTCGCGCCCACGCACCGAGAACTTCACCGGCACGTAGCGCTTGATGTCCTCGCGAAAGATCACCGAGGGCCCCTCTTCCTCGACCACTTCGGCGATCTGACCGAGGGGCACCTGCGCGCCGTCGGGCGTGGACACCAGGATGTTGCGAATGGAACGCACATCGCGCCGGTACTGTTCCGCCCAGCGCAGGATCAGGTCGAAGTGCTTCTCGCCTTCGAAAACCTGGGTGATGACCTGTCCGCCAATCGCGGCCTGCACCACCGCCGCGACGTCGCCGGTGTTGAGCCCGTAGCGACCGATCTGCGTGCGGTAGGGGGTAATCCGGATGGCCGGCTGTCCGAGCGACCGGAAAATGCCAAGATCCTCGATACCCGGAACCTTCCTGAGCACCTCGACGATGTCCTCGGCCTTGGACTCGTTGACGTGCAAATCGGGGCCGACGACCTTGACCGTATTTTCGCCCTTGACGCCCGACATGGCTTCCTCGACGTTGTCGGAGATAGCCTGCGAGAAACTGAACACCACGCCGGGAAAGGCGTCCGCCAGCTCCTTCTGCATGTCGATCGTCATCGATTCCTTGGTGACGCCCTTGCGCCATTCGCTGGCGGGCCGCAAGGGCGCGAGCAACTCGATGTTGTAGAAGCCCGACACGTCGGTGCCGTCGTCCGGCCGCCCGAGCTGCGAGATCGCGGTCTGGATCTCGGGCCGGCGCTGTTGTCCCTCGGCACAAGTGGCGTCCTCGTCGGATGGACAGCCACGCACGATGGCCCGCATCCGACCCACCAGACGCCCGGCCTTTTCCAGCGAGATCGACATGGGCAGGGTGGCGCGGATCCAGAAATTCCCCTCTTCCAGCTTGGGCATGAATTCCCTGCCCAAAAAGACCGAGGCCACCAGGGCAAGCACGACCGGCCCCACGCCGAAAAAGACCGCCAGTTTGGGTCGGCGGAGCGAAAACGAAAACAGCGGCGCGTAGAGCCTGGAGACAAAGCGCATGGGTAGGCTTTCCTTCTCGTGATCCGCCGATCCGACCGGAAGCATGCGCGACGCCAGCACGGGCGTGAGCGTGAGCGAGAGCAGGATGGAACCGCCGATGGCGAAGGCATAGGTTTGCGCCATCGGCGACATGATCACGCCCGCCACGCCGGTCAGCGTGAAAAGGGGAATGAATGCCACCGCGATGATCAGCGCCGACGAGAACATGGGTGGCCCAACCTCGCGCGCCGCCGCGACGATGCGCTCGAAGGCGGTGCCGCCCTTGCGCGCGAAGTTGCGAAAGATGCTCTCCATCATGATCACCGTCGAGTCGACCACGATGCCGAAATCCACCGCGCCCAGCGAAATGAGGTTCGCGGCGGTGCCACCCGCCACCATGCCGGTGAACGCAAACATCAGCGCCAGGGGTAGATTGATGGCGGTGATGAGAGCGGCGCGCGCGCTGCCGAGAAACAGCCACAGCACGAGCGAGACGAGAATCATGCCGATGAGCAGATTCTCCATCACGGTGTGCGTGGTCAGTTTCACCAGATCGGCGCGGTCATAGATGGGTTCGATGGTGATGCCCGGAGGCAATACGCGATTCTGACGAATGTAGTCGACGCGTTCGTGGATGCCTCGAATGGTCTTGAGCGAATCGCCGCCGTAGCGCATGAGCACGATGCCCTCGACCACGTCCGGCTCCTCGTCCTGCCCAACGATGCCTAGGCGCGGGGCCGCGCCGACGCTCACGTTGGCTACGTCGCGCACGCGCACCGGAACGCCTTTGGCCGCGCTGATGGTGATGTCGCCAATGTCCTGCACGGAGCGAATCAGTCCAACCCCACGCACGTCGAACGACTGCTCGCCCAAGGTGATGCGCTGGCCGCCCACGTTCTGATTGGCATTGGCGATGGCGGACTGTAACTGCGCCAAGGCCACGCCGCGCCCGCGCAAGCGGTAGGGATCGACCTCGACGTGGTACTGCTTGGTCAAACCGCCGAATCCAACCACGTCGATCACGCCCGGGACCTGGCGGAACTGCTTCTCCAAGATCCAATCCTGCGCGGTCTTCAGGTCGGCAAGCGTGTAGCCCTTGCCCACGACCTTGTAGCGAAAAAGTTCCCCGATGGCGCTCCACGGTGAGAGAGCGGGCGACACCCCCGGCGGCAGCGAGATGAAGCCGAGCTGGTTGAGCACCCGCTGCTGCGCGGTCGCGTACGGCGTGTCCCAGCCGAAATAGCATTTGACGTCCGCTAGCCCGAACAGCGATTGCGACCGGATGTGCTCCAGGCCCGGCATGCCGACCAGGCCCGTCTCCAGCGGCACGGAGACATAACGCTCGACTTCCTCCGCGCTCCAGCCCTGCGGCTGCGCAATGATCTCGATCATGGGCGCCACCGGGTTGGGGTAGGCCTCGATATCGAGCTCGAGGTACGAGCGCAACCCGATCCCTAGCAGCGCCAGGGTCAGCACGGCCACCACGAGAGGCGCACGAACGGCGGCGGCGACCAATTTCGCGATCATGGCTAGAACATTCCGGAGAGCAGAATGGCGCCCACTGTGACCACTCTTTCGCCGGCGGAGATGCCGCGAACGACGGGGAGATAGTCGCCGCCCAGTTCTTCATTCACAGAGACAGGTCGCCGCTCGAAACGTATGCGGCCGTCCGGCGCCTTGCCCACTTCAACGAACACCATGGTCTGGTCACCCAGGTGAAGGATCGCGGTGCGCGGGAGGGCAAGGGATCGCTGCCGATCCACGGCCAGCGCGGCTGTCGCGTACATTTCTGGCTTGAGGCTGCGATCTGCATTGTCCAACTTGCAGCGAACCTTGGCCGTTCGCGTGGCTGGATCGAGCGTGTCGGAAACCCAATCCGCGATCCCTTTGAAAACACGGCTCGGATAGGCGACGACCTTGACCAAGCACTCGGTTCCCTGCTTGACTCGGCCGAGATCCATTTCGAACACATCGGCCATGACCCACACGGTGTCGAGTTCGCCGATGGTGAACAACTCAAGAACGGTTCCTCCCGAGTACTGGCCCTGCACTTCCGCGCCTGGATTCACGTTGCGAGCAATGACCTCGCCGCTGATGGGGGCGCGCAATGTGTAGCTTTGCCCGCCGAGATTCGCCCCTCCAGCACGCAACAGCTGCGCCTTCTTGCTGGCACGCTGGAATTCGGCCTTGCTCTTCGAATAGTTCCCCTGGGCAGCCTCCATGTCGCGTTGCGATCCCGCGTGGACGTCGAACAGCTCCTTTTGCCGATTGAAGTCCTTCTCGGCGGAAATGAAGTCCGCGTGCGCTTTCTCCACGTCGGAAAAGGCGCTTCCCACGTCGGGCGACTCGATGACCGCCAGGGTGTCGCCTTTCTTCACGCGTTGACCGGGCTGGGCCTCGATGCGACTCACGCGCCCCGTGACCGGACTCATGACGTGCGCCACTTTCAGGTCATCGAACGTGACACGGCCGCTGGTCACCACCAACCCGCCCACGGGCTGTGGAGCCAAGGGCTCAACAATCAATTTGGAGGCGGTCACCTGATCCTGCCAAAGCCAGATTTCGCTCACCGGCGGATCCGCGGAAAGCTTTCGCTGCGCGCGTTGCCCGCAGCCAGCACACGCCCAAAGCAACAGCGGAACAATGAGAGCAACCAAGCGAATTCTCATGGGCTCATCTCCAGTCCCACCGCTTGACCGATGAGCACCACGGCCAGCCAGTAGTCCGACAGATCACCTTCGTAGTCCAATTTCGTGGAAATCAAGATACGTTGCGCGTCCAGGTATTCGAGAAGCGACGCCGCTCCCTTCTGGTACTGAAGCTGCACCAGATCGCGTGTGTGCTTGGCGTGTTCCAGCAGTTCGCGCTCGGCGCGCTCGACGCGGCTGCGCGCGGATTTGAACTGAGTGAACGCGGTCACCACGTCATTGAGCACCTGCGCCTCGGTCTTGGCCAGCTGGGCCTTCTGCGCGGTCAGATCGGCCTTGGCCTTAACGATCTCGCCTTCGAAACGATTGAAGACGGGCGGGGTCAGGCTGAGACCGAAGCTGAAGGTCGGCGGATTGATGGCGCTCGAATAGCTCCCCTGCCCGCTCACCCCAGCCGACATCTCGATTTCGGGAAAGCGCAGGCGCTGACTGGAACGCACGGAGGACTCGGCGCGATCGCGGTTGATCTTCGCGCCGGCCAGATCCGGCCGCTGCTTGCGCGCCACTTCGAGCAAAGAATCCACCGTCGCGCCTTGCAGAGCCGCAGGAACGAGGTAGCCCGGAAGCTCTGGATCGACATCGAACACCGGCACGCGCCCGCGCGCGCCCAGCATGAACGCAAGCTGCGACTTGGCCGCGTCGAGATCCCGCTCCGAGCGCTCGACCTGCTGGTCCGCGGAAAGCTTCTCGGTTTCGATCTTCAGCACCTCGACCTCTGAAATCGAGCCATGCTGGTAACGCGCCCGAATCAAGTCGGCCAAGCGGCCGAGCGTTTCCCGAGCTTCTTTCTGCGTGGTCAGGGCCTGGCGTGCGGCCACCGTCTGCAGATAGGCCTGGCGAACCATGCCTTCAAGCGTGCGCCGAGCATCCGCCTCGCCCTTGCGCGCAACCTCAAGCGCGAGATTCGCCGTGTTCATGCGCAAGCCGCGCTTTCCGGAAATGGAATCGAACACGGAAGAGCCGTCCGAGATGCCGAAGTTCCAGGCCAAAGCCGAGCAGTCTCCAGTCGAGCTGGAACAGGCAAACGACCGGCCGACCCCGCCCGAAATGGATGGATTCGGCGCGGCGCTGGCGAGCAAGCTATCGCCGCGCGCCCCTTCCACCGCGGCCTCGGCCAGAATCAGGTCAAGCCCGTGTTCGCGAAACAGGCGCAGGGCGTCGGGCAGGTGAAGCTGCGCGGGCACGTCGAATTCTCCGTCGGGCTCGCGCGCGGCCGCCGAGGGCAAGCCGAGAAGGAACATAGACGCGACCAACCACCCACGTTTGGGGCGGACGAAATGCTTCGGTGCTGCTGAAGTAGTCTGTGCTGGCATGCCTTTGCTGGGCTCCTGACGAGAACCGGCACAGTATTACATTTATTCCCCGCGCTGTGGCGGCGCGACACGTGCAACTGGGCGATTGCGGATCCCGCATGCCGCGGCTGCTCTTGGCGGGAAAACAAGCCGCAAGCAGTCCGGTTTCCAGGCCGAACGGAACACGACCCAGCAGAGTGGACGGAAGAATTCAATCCGCGAAACCGGACGGTCAGTGCACCTGAACGGTCATTTGGCTACTGCAGTCGCTGTAGGTCAGGTAGATTTTGCCCGACGTTTGATCCGCGGAGATGTACGTGTATTCGATGTCGCACGGATTCGGGTAGCCAGCGTAGAGCTGCCAGGATGTTCCGTCGAAATACTTCACCGTGGCCGCCTGGGGCTGAGGATCAGAGTCACGAGACTCGTCGTCGTAGGCCACGTAAGGCACGCCGTTGTAGACAGTGCCCGATACGTACTCCACATCGTCCCCATTGGTCACGCTGCCAAGGGCACCGACACTTGTCAGGGTGGACCCATTGAGTTTCAGCACGATGACGCCATAGGTCGAGTTGTAGTAGATGAGGTAGAGAGCGCCCTGACTCACCGTCAATATCTGTCCCCAATCCTCGTCGATGGTATTGGGGGACTGTGCCACGTGCACCCAGGCCGTGCCTGTCCACATGTCCAGATACAGGATGGATGCGTTCTCGTCGTTATAGGCCACGTAGACCGCGCCGTTGAAGATGGTCATGGTGCAATAGTAGGAATAGGTCGAAACCGGAGCGCCGCTGAGATCCGCCCACGTCGACCCGCCAAAGCTCATGACGTGGAATCGCGAAGAGCTGTCGATGAATGCGACGTAGACCACGCCGTTCAAAACAGCCAGCGTTGCCAAGCCGTAGCCACTGTTGGTTGCAAAGCCCGCACTGCCCACCAGGACCCAGGCGCTGCCATTGTATTTCATAACCGTGAGGCCGCTCGAGTAGCTCGAATACGCCACATAGGGCGTGGTACCGTCCACAAAGAGAGTGAAGTAGTAGCCCGCGTCCGGGGTGAACCCCGCACTGCCCACGGTGGTCCATTTTCCGCCGGTCAGCTGCATGACAGTGAGCTTGCCGTCTTTCGACTCGTCCGAAAAGGCGGCGAAGGGAATCCCGCCAGAGACCACGACTTGCCCAGAAGAGGCTGCGTTGGGCGCGATCTCGGTGCTGCCACCGACGGTGACCCAGCCCGAACTCGCATCCGACCCGGCATCCCGCCCAAGCGAGCTGAATTGACCGCCAGGCCCGGCATCCACGAACCCGTCTTCTCCGCCGCCGCCACAGGCCGCCACCCAGACCAGACACAGTGCCAAGGCCCCTCGGATCACGGAATTCACGCGCATCTTGAAAACTCCCGTCGACAAGTGAACGCACGAACGCGGGACACGCCGGCTCTCCAGTGTACGCACCCAGTGATCGTCGCCTGGTTTTGCGCACCTGTCAACGTGGACTGGTCGTGGTGGTCGCGGTTTTCCAACGCGCAACAAAAAGAAAGCGCGAAAGAGGTTTCCCCCTTCCGCGCCTTTCATCGATATGGAAACCCTGGGAGGGTTTCCATACCCTTCGGCACCAGCCCGCCACCCTGCCTCCCCCTCGCTTCGCTCGGCCTCGCGCGATGGTCCGCGCCGACGAGGGCGAGGGCCGAAGGCCCGAGGGGTGTGTAGGGTGGGAGGTGGGTCCCGAGAGCTCGGCGGCTCGCTCCGCCCTCGGCACCTACCACCGCCCTGCCTCCCCCGCGCTTCGCGCGGCCTCGCCCACGCGACTGCCAGCGCGCTAGCGCGCTGGCCGGCTGAAATCAGCCGACTACTTCTTGGCTTCGGCCTTGATCTGCTCGACGGGAATGCGCATTCCGTAGAACGACCGGTAGACGAACACGAAGGCCACCAGCAGGAAGCCGGCCGCCAGCGCGCCTTTGAGACCGCCATTCTCCAGTTTGACCGCCAGCTCGACCGCGAGGAGGCCGAACAGAGTTGTGAACTTGATGATGGGGTTCATCGCCACCGACGAGGTGTCCTTGAATGGGTCGCCCACGGTGTCACCGATCACGCAGGCATCATGCAGCGCCGTGCCCTTCTCGTTCAGCTCGGTCTCGACCAGCTTCTTGGCGTTGTCCCAAGCGCCGCCAGCGTTGGCCATGAAAATGGCTTGGTACAGGCCGAAGAGCGCGATGGAGATGAGATAGCCGATGAAGAAGTACGGCTCGACGAAGGCAAAGGCCAAGGTGCTGAAGAAGACCACCAGAAAGATGTTGAACATGCCCTTCTGCGCGTAGATGGTGCAGATTTCCACAACCTTCTTGCTGTCTTCGACCGAGGCCTTTTCGACGCCTTCCAGCTTGATGTTGGCTTTGATGAACTGGACCGCGCGGTAGGCGCCGGTGGACACGGCCTGGGTGGAAGCACCCGAGAACCAGTAGATCACGGCGCCGCCGGTGATGAGCCCGAGCAGGAAGGGGGCGTGCATGATCGACAGATTGATCACTTCATCGGCTTGCAGACCGTGCGTGAGCATCATGATGATGGAGAAGATCAGGGTGGTGGCGCCCACGACGGCGGTGCCGATGAGCACCGGCTTGGCGGTGGCCTTGAAGGTGTTGCCCGCGCCATCGTTTTCTTCGAGCAAACGCTTGCCGTTGGCGAAGTCAGGGTCGAAGCCGAAGTCCTTCTTGATCTCTTCCTTGACGTTGGGGACGTTCTCGATGAGTGAGAGTTCGTAGATTGACTGCGCGTTGTCGGTGACGGGACCGTAGGAATCCACGGCGATGGTCACCGGGCCCATGCCGAGGAAGCCGAAGGCGACCAAGCCGAAGGCGAACACCGCCTCGGCCATCATGAGCGAGCTCAGTCCCATGGTGCTGAAGAAGTAGGCGATCGACATGAGACCGACGATGACGATGCCCATCCAGTAGGCGCTGAAGTTGCCAGCGGTCAAACCGGAGAGCACGTTGAGCGAAGCCCCACCCTCGCGCGAAGCAGTCACGACCTCTTTCACGTGGCGCGATTCCGTCGACGTGAAGACCTTGATCATCTCGGGGATGAGTGCACCGGCCAAGGTGCCGCAGGTGATGATGCAGGAAAGTTTCCACCACAGGGTGCCGTCGCCCAGATCCTTGATGAGGAAGTACGACGCGACGAAGGTCGAGATCATGGACACGATCGAGGTCACCCACACAAGCTGAGTGAGGGGCTTTTCGAAGTTCATCTTGTCGGCAGTACCAACGCTGCCCTTCACGATCGCCTCGTTGATGAGGTACGAGAACGCGGAGGCCACCACCATCACGACACGCATGGCGAAGATCCAAACCAGCAACTGGACCTGAACCTTCGGGTCGCTGACGGCAAGGAGAATGAAGGAGATGAGTGCGACGCCGGTCACGCCGTAGGTCTCGAAACCGTCGGCCGATGGCCCCACGGAATCGCCTGCGTTGTCGCCGGTGCAGTCGGCGATGACGCCTGGATTGCGCGCGTCGTCTTCCTTGATCTTGAAGACGATCTTCATGAGATCTGAACCAATGTCCGCGATCTTGGTGAAGATGCCGCCCGCGATACGCAGAGCCGCGGCGCCCAGCGACTCGCCGATGGCGAACCCGATGAAGCAAGGTCCAGCCCAGTCACCCGGGACGACGAGCAAGATCCCCAGCATGATGAGCAGTTCGACCGAGATCAGCAACATCCCGATGCTCATGCCGGCGCGAAGAGGAATGTTGTAGATGCCGTACGGCTTGCCCTTGAGACTGGCGAACGCCGTGCGCGAGTTGGCGAAGGTATTGACGCGAATGCCGAACCACGCGACGAAATAGCTACCGCCGACGCCCACGAGGCTGAAGGCCATGATGGCCGCCACGCGCGGGATTGGCATGTGCTGGAGGACGGCGAAGTACACCACGATGATGATGCCGATGAAGCCCCACAGCTTGAGGATGAATTTTCCCTGCGTGAACAGGTAGGTCTTGCAGGTCTCGTAGATGAGCTCGGAAACGTCCCGCATGGCCTTGTGAACGGGCAGGTTCTTGAGCTGCGTGTAGATCACCAACCCGAACACCAAGCCAATGAGGCTGATGAACAGGCCGACGGTGAGCAGGGTTGTCCCGGGCATGCCGAGAAACTTCACCTTGGACAGGTCTGGCAGGATGAGGTCGCTCTCCGAAGCCAGAGCCGACGAAGCGGACAGCAGCAAGGTCATTGCGCCGCCCAGTGCACCGAACAAGTAGCGTAACGGTTTCATGGGTCTCCTTCTGATTTGGTGCGCAACCTAGACTAGCCGAGAGGCAATCGTCAAGCATGAGCGCCCAGGTCCGAATTCAACGATGCATATGCCCTGGAAAACAGGCCCGCGTGGCCTGACGCGACTTGCGCGCAACTTGTGAGATAGACTACCGGGCATGCGTCTTCCCTCGTATCTTCATCCGGCCGCCGGTGTGACCATCTCCCTGCTTTCGATTCAGCCAGCCCAAGCCGCCGTGCCCGACATCGCCTTCGAGCAGTACCGGCTGCCGAACGGCCTCGACGTCGTTCTGCACGTCGAGCACCGCGTGCCCATCGTCCACGTCGAGGTTTGGTACAAGGTCGGCTCCAAAGACGAAGTCGCGGGCAAGACGGGATTCGCCCACCTGTTCGAACACATGATGTTCCAGGGCACCAAGCACATCCCCGAGGACGCCTACTTCAAGTACCTGTCGCAGGCCGGGGCCTCGGCGCGCAACGGCTCCACCAGCATGGATCGCACAAACTACTTCGAAACCCTGCCCGCCTCGCGGCTTGAACTCGGCCTGTGGCTGGAAAGTTCGCGCATGGGTTTTTTGATTGATCGACCATCATTCAAAGAATCCTTCGCCAACCAGCGCGACGTGGTGAAGAACGAGCGCCGCCAGCGCGTGGAAAACGTACCGCTGGGGGCAGTTTCCCGGCTGGAGCTCGAAACCCTGTTTCCCGCCCTTCACCCCTATCGCCACGAGGTGATCGGCTCGATGGAGGATCTCGATTCCGCTTCCGAGGCCGACCTGAAGGATTTCTTCAACCGCTACTATGCGCCTGGCAACGCGGTCCTGCTCATCGCCGGCGACATCGACACCGCGGTCACCAAGGGCCTCATCGAAAAATACTTCGCCCCCATCGCCGCGGGTCTCCCCATCCAGCGCGTGCCGGTTCCGGCCATTCCTCAGCCACAGGCAGAACGTAGGCTGGCCATGGAAGCCAACATCAATCTGCCGCGCGGACAGATGGTCTGGAACACCGTGCCCGCGTTCGCGCCCGGTGATGCCGAATTGGATCTGCTGGCCAACGTGCTCGGCGAGGGCCGCAGCTCACGCCTTTTCCAGCGCCTGGTTCACGATCTCAAGATTGCGCAGTCAGTGTCGGCGAATCACGGCAGCGCCATGCACGGGGGCCGTTTCGAAATCGCCTACAGCGCCATGCAGGGCCACACCCTGGCCGAGATCGAGAAGGTCATCGACGATGAAATAGACAGGCTGCGCGCAGAGCCGCCCACGCCCGCGGAGGTCGAACGGGCCAGAAACCAAATCAAAACCGATCTGCTCAAGAGCATGGAGCCGCTGTCCGGCCTTGCCTCGCGCCTCCTCTACTACGACGTGTTCGCGGGCGAACCAGGATACCTGCGCCGGGATCTCGAACGCTACGACGCGGCGACGCCCGAGATCCTCGGCACCTGGATGAAGAAGATCCTGAGCAAGAAGACACGCGTCGTCGTCACTGTCGAGCCTAACCCCAAGGCGCCGATCATGGGCCGCCTGATCAAGGCGCCAGCGACGAACAAGCCAACCCCCATCGACGCCGGCGTCGCGCAAAAGACGCAGCCAGCGAAGATCGCTGGGCGCACCTCGCCCGACGCCGCCTTCCGCGCTTCGCTGCCAGCGCCGGGCGAGAAACGCGCCTTCAAGGTGCCGGCGGTGAAGCGCCTTCGCCTCAAGAATGGCCTGCCGGTCATTCTGGCCGAATCGCACAAGCTGCCGCTCGTCAGCGTGGATTTGATTCTGAAGACGGGCAGCAGTGCCAACGCCAAGGACAAGGCGGGCCTGGCCAGTCTCACCGCCAACATGCTCGACGAGGGCACCAAGAAGCGCACGGCGACCCAAATCGCGAACGAAGTCGCGCAACTGGGCGCCACCCTGAACAGCTACGCCACCTGGGACGCAACCGCAGTGTCGCTTTCGGTGCTGGCCGAGAATCTCGATCGTGCCCTGCCCGTGTGGGCCGATGTCCTGCTCGCCCCCGCCTTCACGCAGGATGATTTCGATCGCGTGGTCGACAACCTGGTTTCCTCGCTGGCCCAGCGCAAAGACTATCCGCCGGTCGTCGCGGGCCAGGTCTACGCCCGCGCCCTATGGGGCGAGGCCCATCCCTTCGGCTGGCCGGACACGGGCACGCAAGCGTCGATCAAGAAGCTCGTTCCAGCCGACGTGAAGCGCTTCCACGACACCTACTACGCGCCCAACAACGCCGTGCTGGTGGTGGCCGGCGACATCACGGAAAAACAGCTGCATGCCAAGATCGAGCCGCTGCTCGCCGGCTGGAAAGCCAAGAAGATACCGCCGCTCAGGCTGCCCAAGTCCGAGGCGCCCGAGAAACCGCGCATCGTCCTCGTCGACAAACCAGGCGCGCCGCAGTCGTCGATTCGCATCGGTCTGCCCGGTATCGAGCGCAAGAATCCCGACTACTACCGCGCCCTGGTGACCAACCAGATCCTGGGCGGCGGTTTCAAACGCCTGGCCATGAACCTGCGCGAAACCAAGGGCTGGACCTACGGCGTGGGCTCGCAATTCGAGGCCCGGCGCGCCCCCGGACCGTGGACCGTGAGCGGCGAGTTCGTGGCCGCGCACACGGCCGACGCCGTGGCAGAGATCCTCAAGGAGATCGAAAAGCTGCGCGCTGAAGAGGTGACCGACAAGGAGCTGGCCGAAACCAAGGACGAGATCATTGGCGCTTTCCCCGCGCGCTTCGCCACCGCGGGCCAGCTGGCATCGCAGATGACCGCCCTGGCGGTCTACAACCTGCCGCCCACCGAACTCGACGGGTTCGTGGCCAAGATCGCAGCGGTGAACAAGGAACAAGTGCGCCAGATGGCGCGCAAATATTTCCGGCCGGACAAATTGCTTATCGTCGTGGTTGGCGATCGCACCAGCAACGAGGCGCCCCTGCGCAAGATCGCCGAGGTCGAACGCCGCGATCTGGACGGCGACGTCATCGAGCCCGGCAGGTGAAGACGTTTCGGGAACTGCGCGAAGAGCGCCTCGCCGCCGAACAAGGAACGCTCTACGCGCAGGCCGAACTGCCCGTCGCCCTCGTCTACCCAAGCCCGTACCACGTGGGCATGTCGTCGCTCGGATTCCAGACCATCTACCGCGAGCTGAACGCCCTGCCTGGTGTCGCGGCCGAGCGCGCCTTCCTGCCCGACGACGTGGCCGACGCCCGCGCCCATCGCGAGAGTTTGTGCACCTATGAATCGAATCGTCCCGTCGCTGATTTTTCCATCGTTGCGTTTTCGCTCAGCTACGAACTGGAATTGGCCGGCTTGGTTCATTGCCTGGATCTGGCCGGCATCCCGGCCCTGGCCGCCGAGCGCGACGTGCCCGGCCGGCGCTGGCCCTTGGTCGTCGTGGGCGGCCCGCTGACCTTTTCCAATCCCGTGCCCGCCGGTCCCATGGCCGACGTCATCGTGATGGGGGAGGCGGAAGAAGCCGTGGCCACGCTGGTCCAGGCCTTTCGCGACAGTTCGGACAAACGCGCGCTGCTCGAAACCCTGGCGAAGTTGCCTGGCTTCTTCGTGCCCGCGATCCACGGCGAGCGGCCGTCCGCAGTTCTCGCGGCGGACAACGCCCGCTTGCCTGCCTTTTCCCAGATCATCACGCCGCACACCGAACTCTCGGACATGTTTCTCATCGAGGCCGCGCGCGGATGCAGCCGCACCTGCACCTACTGCGTGATGCGCAGATCGACCAACGGAGGCATGCGCAAGGTCGAGCCCGATCAAGTCTTGGCCAAGATTCCGGAGCACGCCCGCCGCGTGGGGCTGGTGGGCGCGGCGGTTACGGATCACCCTCGCCTGCCGGCGATCTTGCGCGCGCTCATCGACTCGGGCCGCAGCATCGGCGTGTCCAGCCTGCGCGCCGACCGGCTCGACGACGAACTCGTCGGCCTGCTCGCGGCCGGCGGCTACCGCACGCTGACCACGGCCTCGGACGGCGCTTCCCAGCGCCTGCGCGATGACATCCGGCGCGGCACTAGCGAGGAACACCTGCGCAACGCCGCCCGCCTGTGCCGAGCGCACGGCATGACCGCGCTCAAGCTGTACATGATCCTGGGCTTGCCTGGCGAAACCATGGCCGATGTCGACGATCTGATTCGCTTTGCCAAAGAGCTGGCCGGCATCGCGCCCCGCTTGATCATCACGGCGGCATCCTTCGTGGCCAAGCGAAATACGCCGCTGGATGGTTCGCCCTTCGAGGATATCGCCGTCTTGGAAGCCAGGCTCTCGCGCCTGCGCACGGCCTTGCGCGGCCACGCCAAACTGTCGGGGGATTCCCCCAAATGGGCCTGGGTCGAATACCGTCTGGCCCAGGGCGGGTTCGCCGAGGGGCTGGCCGCGCTGGCGGCCGCGCGCGCAGGTGGCGGCTTTGCGGCGTGGAAATCCGCGCTGCGAGACTGAAGCAAGAAACTGCAATCCATGATACAAGGGATCCTTCGCAATTGGAGGCTTTGATGCGCGCATTGGTTCGACCATCTACGATGTCTTTGAGTTTGCTTTTGGCCGGCGCCCTGGCGCCACTGGCCGCGCAGGCGCAGCAGGCGCCATACCCAGCGCAGCCGGGTTATCAGCAGCCGCAGCCCGGCTACCAGCAACCCCAAGGCTATCCCGATCCGCAGGGATACCAGCAGCCACAGCAATACCCGCAACAGTACCAGCAGCCTGAACAGTACCCGCAGCAGCAACCACAGTACCAGCAGCCGCAACAGTATCCACAGCAGGGCTACCAGCAGCCCTACCCCCAGCAAGGCTACCAGCAGCCGCAGCCAAACGGCCCGCCGCCTGGCTACGGCCCACCACCGGGATACGCCCCGACGCCGACCTATGCACCGCCGTCGGAAGAGCTGAGGTTCAGACGGGGGTTCATCATCATGCCGTACTTGGGACTCAATGTTCCGACTGGTAGCGGCTCGGACGCCTATTCAGCCGGCCTACGTCTAGGCGCCCTCTTCGGTTGGCACGTGGGTCCGGCGATCTCGCTCAACTGTGAGTTCAACATTGATGTGATGAACATCAACTCGAACTCAAACTCAAGCAACCCAAGCGATGTATTCGTGGACTTTGCATTTAGCCCGCTCTACCACATCGCATTGCCGCAGCTCGAAATCGTCGTGGGTCCGAAGCTGGGTTTTTTTGGCGAATCCGCGAGCTACACGGATAGTTACGGAAACTCTCTTAGCGGCAGCGGAGGTGGTTGGGCGTACGGCCTCAACGCAGGCGTCTTCTTCCCGCTCGGCAACCTGGCTATTGGCGGCCTCTTCAATTACACGGTTCGTAGCTATAGCAGCTGCAGTAACAGCAGTAATAGCAACAGCGACTTTTGCATCGATGGCTCGGACGCGAAGATCCTTGGCTTCTCGGGCGCCATGATCTTCTGACCGCGATCCCAATCCCAGTTCCCAGTCAGGGCTGCTCGTGCGGCCCTGTGTTTTTTCCGGTGCCTGTGGTGAACTAGACTTCTATGCGTCGGACGCTGCACCAGATCAAGGCGGTTCTCGACGGTTCCATGCCCTCGGGCGAGATGGCCGCGATCATCTCGCGCCGGGCGCGGGCGGGCGTGTATTTTTCCCGCCTCGTGGTTCGCATCGTCAAACAGTGGGTGCGCGACCGCTGCCCGCAACAAGCCGCTGCCCTGACCTACCAGACCACCCTTTCCCTGGTGCCGCTTTTGGCCCTGGTGTTCGCGGGCCTGCGTCTGACCCACAGCCTGGACGTGCAATCGCGCCTGGTCGATTTCATTTCGACCCAGATCTTCCCCGACCTGGACAGCGTGGTCGACCACCTGCAAGCCTTCTCGGACAAGGTCGCGGTCGGGGCGGCCGGCGGCGTGGGTCTGGCCTTCACGCTCGGCACTTGCTTCTACCTTTTCTACACCATCGAGGGCACCTTCAACGCCATCTGGCGCGTGGCCGCCCAGCGCACGCTCGTGCGCAAGTTCATGATCTTCTATCCCATCGCCACGCTCGTCCCGATCCTTGCGGGCGCGTATCTCTACTGGTCGGGCAAGCTCATCGGTAGGCCGTCGGCCGCCCGGTTCTTCGGGCCACTCATGATCCAGTTTCTCGGGCTCTTCCTCATCAACTGGCTGGTGCCCAATATCCGGGTGCGCTGGTTCGCGGCGCTGGCCGGCGCGTTTGCCACGGGGTTTGCCCTCGAGGGTCTGAAATGGGCCTTTGTCCATTTCGCCAAACGCGCACTGCTCGCGAGTTATGGCGGTGTGTATGGCCCGCTCGCGCTCATTCCCATGCTACTGCTGTGGATCTACATCTCGTGGTGGCTGGTCCTGCTCGGAGCCGAAATCGCCCATTCCATCCAGAACCTTAGGCTGCTGGAGGCCGAGGAACGCCGCCGCAGCGACGACGAACCCATCAATGGACTGGTGGCCGCGCAACTCCTGGCCCTGGTGGCGGCCAACTTCGAACGCGGCGCGCGCGGTGTCGACCGCGCCACGCTCAGCCGCGAGCTCGGACTTTCCATCGACATTATCGACCGCATCGCCGCCCGGTTGCGCGTCAAGGGCCTGCTGGCCCAGGTGGCGGGTGACCGCGAAGGCTTCATTCCCGGCCGCAGCGCCAGCCGGATCCCGCTCGACGAGGTGCTCGCCGCCTTCCGCTCCACCGATCTCCAGGCCGCCCAGGGCGCGGTCTCGCCCGAACTTCAGGCCTTGATCCACGACCTGGAAGAATCGCGCCAGGCCCGCGTCGGCAACACCACCATCGCGGATCTGATGCCGAAATAGCGGCGATTGTGGTGCTTCTCACGCAGCGCTCGGGGCGATTGGCCGTATGCAATTCTGGCGTAGCCAATGTAGACTGCGAGCACCACGCTGAATGACCGGCTCGCCTTCTTGGTCGATTGGTCCGAAGCGGGGTTTCCGGAAGTCGTAACGAGAAATGCGAGAGGTAGGCTGCAAATGAAAACACCCAGTACTCGTACAGATCGCTATCCTTCGGTACCGGTGCTCATGGCGGCTTTCTTGCTCTCGGGCGCCGGGCCATGCAGCAGCGACCCCGGCCCCAGTGGAAGCGGCGGCAGTGGAGGCAAGGGCGGATCTGCTGGTTCGGGCGGCATCTCAAGCCAAGGCGGCTCGTCTGGCACGGGCGGCGCCTCCACTTCGGGTGGGTCAAGCGGCACGGGCGGCGCCTCCAGTTCGGGCGGCGCAAGCGCGAGCGGTGGAACCACCCAAGCCACTACCATCGGCGGATCCATTTCGTCCGGTGGCGCCTCGAGCTCGGGCGGTTCGTCCAATTCTGGAGGTTCGAGCGGCGGCGGCGGAACTAATGCATCCGGCGGTTCATCCGGTGGAGCATCGGGTGGATCTTCAGGCAGTGGCGGCATGACCGGATCCGGCGGCGCGACGGGCACCACCGTGAACTACAAGCTTCCGCCACCCGACCAGTGCCACGACCAGAACTTCATCCCGTATGACTACAACGCCAAGACGGGGTGTCTCGACGGGGACACGACCACCGCCTGCGGCGGAAAATGCACGGTCATCAATGCCTGCTCGGAAAACTCGACCAGCAAGCCACACGCCGACGTTACGTTCATGTGCCAGCGCAACCAGCTTTTTAGCCCCGAGATGGAACAAGCCGTGGCGGACGACGGAAACACCGGCTTCCACTACGCCGTGGTCGGACACGACGTGGATTCATCCGGGATCGACGGCAACGTTCAGAGTACCTGCTGCCAATGCTACCAATTGGTCTATGCCTGGCCGAGCCCCAACAACGATCGGCAGGCCCAGCTCAATCCCGACAATCCCAATCCCCCCGCCTCGGCCATTCCGGTTCCACCTCCGCTCATCGTGCAAGCCTTCAACACGGCGGCCACGCCGCAGACCTTCGATATCTACATGCCTGCCGGTGGACTGGGGGCGAACAACGCCTGCGCCGCGGTCGTTGGCTCCACCTCGCAATCAGGCCAGTACATGTACACCAGCTACCCCGCCGACGGTCAGCCAAACAATGGTGGCCTCAAGCCCGCGAGCCTGTATCCGGAGTGCAAAACCGCCGTCAGTTGGGTGACCACGGCGACCCTCACCTCGTCGGCCTGCGTGCAGAAGACAACCGCCGCGTGCGACCAGATCGCCTCGAATATTCCCGGCCTGACGAGCCAGGCTGAAAACGGCTGCATCAAGTCGAACACGATCGATACGTTCTACCACCTCAACTGGTCGGTCTACGCGGTGAAGGTCGAGTGTCCCGAGAATCTCACCCGAGTCACCGGCTGCAAACTGGCGCCGCAGGGTTTGCCGGCCGTGAAGAAGAACGTGACGACCGCGGCGCAAGCGGCGTCGGATTCGGCGTTCTGGAAGAAGACCGGCAGCACCAGCAACATGTACGAAACCACGACGATGGAAGATTGCTGCCGACCCTCCTGCGCCGCCATCGATTGGATCTCGGCCAAGGGGCTTGTGACGGATCCGCAATACCGGGCCTTCTACACTTGCAACGCCAACGGCGTGCCCTACACCCAGTAGGGCTAGTTGGTCTTGGTCAGCAAACCCAGCTTCCAGGGCAAGAGGGCGGTGCTGGCGGTTGAATACGGATCCTTGCCCTGAAAGAAATACTGCATGTTGCACGGATTGATGGCCAGGGTTTCGTCGTAGCCCGCGCGAACGATCTCGCCGTGGCTGATGTCGGCCGTCCACTTGGTCCCCGAGAAGGTGACGTTGCTGGCCCCGGCAAAGGGATTGGCTTCGGTGTCGGCCAGCGCGGTCCACGAACCATCGAGCGCATCCGCGGTCCATGACCTGATGTAGCGGCCCTTGCTGCCGATGGCCTCGGCAAGCAACAGATACTTGTTGGTGCCATTCACCTTGTAGACCTCGGCGGACGCGTAGAGGCTGTTCGCGGTCGCGCCCTTCATGACAACCATCGGCGTGCCGAAGCCGCTGGGGAAACTCCCGACCGTGGTCTGGCTGCGGAACAAGCTGCCGTTCTGGTTGGTGAAGAACATGTGGCAGTTCGTGGCGTCGCAGATCACCCGAAAATCGGCCCAGGCGATGCCGCCCGAGCCGGCGTTCTGGGTGACGATGCTGGGCGTGCTGGAGAAGAAGGCCGCTGGCTTGGTCCAGGTCGTGGTCTGGCTTGGATCGGCGGCGGTCGAATAGCTGGGGCCACCCGATTGCGTGATGAGGTACCACTTCTTCTGCGACGACATGTAGAAAAGCTGGGGCGAGTAGCGCGAGCCGCTGAACCCAGCGGTGTAGTCCATGTAGTAGGCGGTGGCCAATCCCGACGTCGCGAAGGCGGCGAAGGCGCTATACGTCATGTTCATGTTCCCCGAGGTATCGACCACGGTGGCGTAAAGGTTGTATTTGCCGCCATAGAACACCACCGTGGGATCCTTGATCGCCACGAGCAGGTGACTGCTGCTGTCGGAAACCGGATTCATGAGCGATTCGGTAGAAGACCACGCAAAGCTGGATGGCACAGAAGTCGAGGTGCACGCCAAGGTCCCGCCCGTGCCAGTTCGCCCGCCTGTCCCCATCGCGCCGCCAGTTGCGACCGTGCCACCGATTGCGCTCGTGCCGCCGGTTGCGCTCGTGCCGCCAGTTGCGCTCGTGCCGCCGGTCGCGGTCTCGCCCCCTGAGTCCAGCGCGCCGCCCTGACCAGGTGCTCCGCCCGCGGCGCCGCCAGAACCTCCACCCGCGCCGAGAGTGCCGCCCGCGGGGTCGCTGCCACCACTCCCTGCGTCGCCGGCGCGTGCCGGGTCCCCGCCAGTGCGGGAAGGAGGACGACAGGCGACCAGCAACATCAGCGTCACCGCCGCCAAGCAGCCGAAGAATTTCTCAGCTCGCATAGGGTCTCCTCATGGAAAGAACTCGAGCGGCCCCAACGTGATGCCTAACGGAACAGGTGCGGCCACAACCGGAAAACGGCATGTTTAGCACGCCGGTTCCCAAAAATCACAAACCGGCTCCACACCCGGACGAAGGCGCGCGCGAAGAAAAGGTGCAACTTGATGCCACCCGCCATCGGTCCCACCGCACTATCCAACGACGACGGCACGTCTACTTCGGCCCGGATGCAGTACACTGTTCCTTAGGAGACATTGCAATGACGAGCAAGGTAATAACTCTGGCGATCGCTCTCGTGGCGGTTGGTTGCGGCAACAACTCGGACGTTGTCGGCGGGGGTGGAAACAATGGGAAGGGTGGCGGCGGGGGGGGACCCGTCATTACCATCGGCGGCGCGAGTGGCAACGGTGGCGGTGGCAACGCCGGGACCTCGGGAACCTCGACCGGACAATCGGGCCAGCTCACCATGGTGGTCCGCGATTTCAAGTTCTACGACGCCAACGATGCCACCACCGATGCTGACTTCGAGAACGTCCCGACTGCGGGTTCAACCGCCAACGGGTGGGATGACAAGGACATCGTCACCGACACCCTCGGCTCGGACTTCAAACCCGTGTACAAGAACGCCGGAAGCACGACCCTGACCACGCACGGCCAGGACACCTTCAACAAGTGGTACAACACCATCGACGGGACCAACATCATGCAAGAGATCCCGTTCACCCTGACCGCGAACCCCGATGGCACGTTCAAGTACGACAGTTTGTCGGCGGGGCCGCCGCTCAGTCCGGGGGGCGGATTCTTCCCCATCGACGACGGCTCCAAGTACGCGACAGCCTTTGGCAACCAGGGCAAGAATCACAACTTCTCGTTCACCGTCGAGATCCACACGGTGTTCACCTACAACGGCGGCGAAACCTTCAGCTTCAGCGGCGACGACGACGTGTTCGTCTACATCAACAACAAGCTGGTCATCAATCTCGGCGGCATCCACGTCAGAGAAGTAGCCAGCGTGCCCATCGACTCGCTCGGCCTGACCAAAGGCACTCAATATCCGCTCGATTTCTTCTCGGCCGAGCGCCACGTGACGCAGTCCAACCTCCTCATCACGACAAGCCTGGGACTCACGATCAACACCAGCATTCCGATCCAGTAGGCTGGGCGAAGTCTCGCGCGCGCAAAACCGACTACATCGTGCGCACGTCGACCCAGCTCATGCCGGCCCTGCGCGCCGCTTCGACGCCCAGGTCGGTGTCCTCGTAGACCGTGCATTCCGCGGGCGTAACAGCTAGACGCCGGGCGGCTTCCAGAAACACGTCAGGCTCGGGCTTGTGCCGGGTGGTGTCCTCGGCCGCGACGATGACCGGAAACCAGTCGAGGATTCCGATCTGGCGCAAGGTAAGCTCGACCATGTGCCGGTGTCCACCCGAGGCCACGGCCATGGGCGAAATTCCGCGCCCGCGGCGGGCGACCTCGACGACTTTCTCGATGGGGCGAATCTCACCGAGCATTTCCATGAAAGCGGCTTCCTTTTGCCGAACCATCGCGACCACGTCCGGGATCTTGCCCAGCTCGGAAAAAAGCTTCTCGACGATCTTTCCGGTGGGCATTCCACCCATGGCGTAGAAACGATCTTCGGGAAAAGCGATGCCGTGGGGCCGCAGGATTTCAACCCAGGCGCGGTAGTGCGCCGGCATGGTGTCGGCCAGGGTTCCATCGCAGTCGAAGATGAGAGCGCTCACGGCGGCTGTTCATAGCAGATGGTGTCGCGCGTGCGGCGAACGAACATGACACCGGCGCCTACTGCCCCGCCCACGAGGAGAACGAGCATGATCGCCCCAACGACACGATGCTGGGTGGTGTCGTAGAACCAGTGATCCACGCGCGCGCGATCGTAGGTGCCTCTGCCGTCGAACGCGAGCCGCGTGTGCCGCCGCCAGGGCGCGTCCTGCGCTGCCTGCTGCCAGGTATCCCCAAACGGCACGTGGCGCAGAAGCCAGAAGTGGCCAAGAATAGGTTGGAACGGCCCCAGCCACACCGTCGGGTAGACGTCCTCGAAACAACCTTCGCAGAAGCCACCTTTGTCGGCGGTCAGCGAGGCGCTGCGGTTGGCCTGGCCCAACCATTTCGTGCGCACCTCAAGGGCGATGCGCAGGAAGTGATCCCAGTAGAACGCGTTGCCAAGAATCTGGACGCACAAACCCGCGACCAGCAACCCCGCCGCCAGGGAGCGGCCGGGCCAGCGCGCGGCGGAAAGAAATGAGATGGCGGGTAAGAGCAGCACAGGCACCGCGAAAGCCAGGTAGCGTGGTCCCCAGGACCAGTCCCCAGGCCAGGCGGGAAAACGCGTGTAGAACAACATCACCGGCACGATGGTGGCCAGCATGGCAAGCACGGTCACGCGCTGGCTGCGCCAAAAGCGCGGCATCCCCAGAACCGCAAGCACGAGCGGCGGGGTGTAGAGGAAGATGCTCTTGCCCGGCGAGAACAGGAACCCCCACGTACTGAGCAGAGTATTTTCGACCATCACGCCAGACACACCGGAGTAGCCGGTCTTGGTGATGCTGCCGAAGCGAATGTAGTTGTAGAACAGAAGCATGATCACGCCGGGCAAAAAGCCCACCGCCACGAAGGCAAGCGCGCGCAGCAGCGGTCGCCAGGCTTTGCGATGCTCGAACGCCACGACCAGCAGCGCACCCGGCATGCAAAGCGCGTAGATGTACTTCGTGTTGAGCAGCATGCCTGCCCACAGACCAGCGGCCAAGGCCGTGCGCCGATCCAAGCGCCGCGCGAGCTGCGAAAGTTCCAAGAAGAAACCAGTGAAGCAGACGATCTGGACGATCTCGGTGAAGGGGGAGCGCGCGTAGACCCAAACCATGCTGCCCGTGGCAAGCAGGATGGCCGCCCAGCGCGCGACTTTCGGCGAAGCCCCGTGCCTGAGACACAGCAGGAAGAACAGCCAGGCCGAAAGCGCCCCGAGTAACCCGCCGGCAAGATGACAGGAAAAGACATCCACGATATGGGCCACGTCGGGACCCATCTTGAATCTCTGAACCAGGGCACGCGCGGCAACGCCAGGGACGTGCAGCAGCGACGGGAGCCAAGGGTGAGGCCCATAGAACTTGCCGTCGCGGCCCGGCTCCATGTCGGAGGGCCAGCGCATGGGCACCGAAACCCCACGCCCCTGCACCATGGACACCGCCACCTCGTAGACCGGCCGAGCGTCGCCCCAAGGCACTTCGCGGCTCATGGTCGCGAAGTAGAGGCACGCCACGGCCATGAACAAGTAGAGCCCAGGATGACCGCGAAATATCCTGCCGGCGACGAGGCGGAACTTGCTTGCGAGATGGCTCATAGGCCTGGCACTCCCATCGCGATCAATCGCCCGAACCCGCCGCTGCCAAGCGTCGGTCGGGTACACGCCCCTTCTCGCCGGTAGAGCACGTAGTCGCCCTGCTTGGCCAGGCTGCGATAGCGAGCATCGTCCAGCCTTTGACCAGGGCCCATGAGAACGTAGTTGGCCGCATCGAGATCGCGCCGACTTCCGGTCCACAGGATCGGCACGCGGCGATGCAGATAGGTGTACCCGCCGGTCCAATAGGGATTCATGGTCGGCGCCGCAAGTCCGCAAATGTCCGCATGGCTTCCTGCCTGATCGAGCAGGCGATTTCTCTCATCGAAGGCTCGCCAGACCAAGCTCGAAGTGGGGCCGCCAAGGCCATAGGCGTCCATCCTTTGGCCGATGTCCCTGAACGTCACGTAGCGCGCGCCCACTGCAAAGGCGACGAACAGGACCAGCGCGAGCGCGCTTGTCGCGGCGACTCGACGCTTGCGTGGGAAGGGGAGCTTGGCCAGGAGCACGGCCAGCCCGACCGCGGCGCAAAGGAGAAGCATCGGCAGCACCGGATAGAGGAAGCGCAGCTCTTTGTGAGGAATGGCCGAATGCACTCCGAGAAAGAGCAGCACCGGCAGCGCGACTGGCCAGGTTCGGCGCAGACCAGCGATGAACCCCACGGCCAGAATCAATACCGCGGGTCCATTGGTCGCCAGCAAGACGCGCAGATAGAAACCTCGCTTGGCGATGCCCCACTGGTTGGCACCACCTTCGATCAGGTTGAAGCGCAAATAGGCGATGACGGATTGAAACGGCCTGCCCCAGGTTGCCCAGTCGAGAAGTCCCCCAAGCAACAAGACCACGGCGGCACCAGCGGCCACCACGGCGGCCGCGCGCACGCTCCGCCTCGCCGCCACGACCATCAAGACCGCGGCAAGCAGGATGCCGCTCTGGCAGCGCAAGACCGTGGCCAGACCGAAAAGAACGCCCGCGAGCACGAGCACGCGCATCCCGTTCCAGCGGCTACCCAGCGCGGGCAGAACCGAATAGGCGGCGGCCTTGCCTGCCCGGCCCATCCCCCACGGCCACAGCAGCCACAGTCCCCAGGCCAGAAACAGCGCACTCGCCACCTCGGCCATGGCGCGACTGCCGTAGATGAGGCCGGCCGGAAAAACGCTGGCAACCACACCGAGCAGTACCAGCGCAAAGACACCGCCCCAGGCCTCCGCCATGCGCAACATGGGATAGAAGGTCGCGGCCGAAAGGATCGCGAAAAGCAACTTCAGACCCGTGGCCAGACCGGCGCCGCTGACGACCCCAAAGAACGCGAACAGCTTCATCACCCCGGCAATCACGCCAGGCAGAAGCCAAGACCGCGCACCGACCCTGAACTCCCATGGCACAAGCCCATAGCCAAAAGCCAAGCGATGACCTTGCTCCAGGGTCTGGAAGATTTCGTCGGCCCAGATCATGCCTTGGTCGTGAATCGCCAAATACGCGCGCGGCAGCAGAATCGCCGCGCACAAGCCGAACCACAGCCGGACGCGCGGGTTTGAAGTGACGGGACGATTCACCGGGGCAAGAATGCCTGCTCGCTTCGCCCCCGTCCAGATGGTCAGGCGTCCACGACCGGCGAATCCACCACCGACAGCGCAGCCAAGCGGGTGAACGATTCGGCGAGCGATCGGTTGTCCGCGGTTCCAAGCAACGCTGGCAAGGCCTCGGCCGGCGCGGGCAGCGGCGCGCGCAGCTTGGATTTGAAGCACGAAACCCGCTCTGCGCTTTCCTCGATGCGCGCACGAACGTCCACGCGCGCCTCGCCAGCCTTGACCAGCGCCTCGAAGGCGCGCACCTGGCGCGGGAGCGGCTCGCGCACCAGGAAATGATCGACCCCGGCAAGAAGACTCTCGACCACCAGCTCCTCGACGGAATAGTGGTCGGCCACCGCGCGCATGCCAAGATCGTCGCTGACCAACATGCCGGCGAAACCAAGTTCGCCGCGCAAAATGTCGTGAGCGATCCGCCGCGACAGCGTGGCCGGCGCTTTTTCGTCCCAGGTTGGATACAGGACATGCGCGGTCATCAAGGCCTCGATACCGGCCCGGGCCGCGGCGGCAAAAGGCGCCAGCTCGACCGCATGCAGGCGTTCATCGCCGTGGTCCACGCGGGGAAGTTCGAGGTGGGAATCGGTGTGTGTGTCGCCGTGACCCGGAAAGTGCTTGCCGCAGCCGAGCAAACCGGCGTCGTGTAGCCCACGCCAGAAGGCCAGCGCGTGATCCGTGACCGTCTCGACCTTGCTACCGAACGCGCGGTTGCCGATGACCGGGTTTCTCGGATTGGTGTGCACGTCGAGCACGGGCGCAAGATTCCAACCGATGCCGAGAGCCGCGAGTTCCCCGCCAAGGGCTCGGCCCACGGCGCGCGTGCGCTGGACGTCCCCGGCCGCGGCCACCGATCCCATGTCGGGCCACACCGTGAGGGGGCTGCGCAAGCGCTGGACGAGCCCGCCCTCCTGGTCGACGGAAACGACCAGCGGGGAAGCAGGCGGACTGGCCTTTCGCAAGGTCAGCACCAAGGCAGCAACCTGCGCCGGGGACTCGATGTTCGGCCGGAACAGCATCACCCCGCCGACCTCGGAGCGAGCGATGCGGTCCAAAAGTTCGGTCGGCGCGGTCAGTCCCTCGAAACCGACGGACAGGAGCTGTCCGCAGGCACGTCGAAGCTGAGATTGCGTCACTCTCCTAATCTACTCTATAAGAAGCCCGCGCGAAGAGCTGACGAAAAGAATTCACCACAGAGTTACAGAGAGCGCAGAGGGCTCGAAGGTTGAAGAAGTTCAGAATCCGGATTCTCGGACCCTCATAACCCCGCGCAAGCCGGCTGGCCCGCGGCTGCCGTGGCTAGACTCTTGAGATCGTCGGCCAGTTTTTGGACGCCAGCGGGAATCGGCCGGCACGAATTCATGACCGGCGACGGACAGGGCGCACCCACCAGGATGGTTCCGCCGCTGGCCAGCGTGATGGAAAAGATAGCGCCGTCCACCGGCCGCTGATCCACGCCATAGATGGGGGTCGTGGTCAGCGCGAAGGCGGCCTGGACATCCGCGGCCGCCAGATCCGCGACGATGGTCGAGACCGAAACCACAGCGGGCGCCCCGCACACGGGCAGCTTGGGCGCGCAGGTGCGAACCGTGGCACCGTCGGCAAGGCCGCGCATGTAGTTGCGCGTAACGGTCAGCCCTGTCGACGGGTTCAGGTTGTACTGGTCCTGATAGGCGACCAGGCCGCCGCTGTAGCCAAAGGCAACCGCCGTGGGCAACGCGCACGGATCCTTACCCGCGTCGAGGATCGGACAGGTGCGCCCGGTGCAAGCCATCATGCCATTGGTCATGCATGCGCAGGTATTGCAGCCGTCGGAAACCGACCCACCGACGGGGACAGAGGCATCCTGCCAAAGACAGGCCGAAGGAGCGTCCTTTGCGGCATCGCCAGCGTCAGCCAAGGGTTTGTCGTTCCCTACGTCGACCGGTGGTTTGCCCTCGCTGGCTGCGTCGACGGCGAACTTGGTGTCCGTGGCCGCGTCGCCGACGGGCTTGGTGTCCGTGGCTGCATCGGCTGCGGGCTTGGTGTCCGTGGCTGCATCGGCTGCGGGAACGGCATCCGCGGCAGCATCGCCGCCCAGCTTGGCATCGTCGCTTGAAACAAACACGTCGAAACCCAGCGGGGCATCGGGTGCCAGATCAGCGACTGCGGCATCGGCACCAGGTGGCGGCGCGCCGGCATCCGTGTGCCCGCTGGTCAGGCCTTCCTTTGTGCAGCCGGACGAGAGCGCGGCCAGGGAGGTAACCATGAACCCAACAATCGCCTTCGAGCTTGTAGTCATGCGCCTTCACCCCTGGCAAAAGACATACCACGGTCCGGCTTGGATTCTCCCAGGGCCGAGTGCCCTGGAACATCAGTTTTCTGAGAAAAACGTGCTTGAAACGTCAGAGCCGCAGCTCGATTTGGGCTCCGGCCGCACGCGGGCCTTGGTGAACCAAAATGCGGGCAAAGCGCGTAGGGGTTTCCGCCGCGGCGGGCTCTTGCTATAAGGTGCTGCTTTGCGCACCCCACGAAAGATCGAGGTTCACCGAATGTCCCAAATGGCAGGCAGATTGCGTTTTCGGCTGGCGATTGGCCTGCCTCTCACCCTCGTCCTTGCCGGCACGTCGCCGGCGCGGGCCCAGATGGGCGGCATGAGCCCTGGTATGGGCCCTGGTATGGGCAAGCCCGGCGGCATGGCGCCGCACGAGGAAAAGGACGAGGGTCCGGCCGAAGTTGCCCCCGATGCCGAAGAAAAAGCCCCGGCCAGCAAGGAAAGCGACGCCAGCTACCTTGAGCACGCCCGGCGCCGCACCAAGGTCGTCGAGTTCGACGGCTACTACCGGGTGCGCACCGACTACCTGTACAAGATGAACATGGGTCAGGGCTACAACACGGGTGGTCCAGTAAACGCCCTCCCACCGTTCCCGGTTCCCGCCGAATGCCTTCCCTCGCAGCCGGGCCAGACTATCGCCGGAACCTGCGACAATGGCCTCGGCGACGGCAACATGCGCCTTCGCATCGAGCCGACCATCAACATTTCCGACCAGGTGCGCGTGCGCAGCCAGTTCGACGTCTTCGACAACCTGATCCTGGGCTCGACCCCGGACTCGCTCGTGAATCCGTACGTGCCTAACCAGAATCAGATTCCCCCCGTCGGGCAGACCAGCGCGGCCGCCCCCACCGACGTCATGTCGAACACGCAAAATAGCTACGTTGGAAGTATTCTGGCCAAGCGTGCCTGGGGCGAGATCGATACCGAGCTGGGCTCGCTTCGATTTGGCCGCATGCCCTGGCACTTCGGCCGCGGCATGTACTTCAATCGCGGGGATTGCGCCGACTGTGAGGGCGGCACCACCGTGGATCGCTTGATGGTGCTCACCACCGTCTATGGGCACCAGCTTGCCCTTGCCTGGGACTTCGGCGCCCAAGGGTACGACATCGGATATACCGACCTCGGCCAGAAGAATGCGGGCGGCTTTCCCTTGGATCTCACCCAGAAAGATGACGTCACCCAGTACATGGCCGCCATCACGAAGATCGACGACGACAAGACCTGGCGCGAGCGCATCGCGGCCGGTGATGTTGTGGTCAACTACGGCGCGCAACTCGTCTATCGCAGCCAGGACTACGCGACCTTCAATATCACGCAATACACTCCCCCCTATGGGACTTCTGGGACTTATGCTCAGCCTGCTGGAACACCCCTCACGAGCAGCGACCTCGGCAACTCCATCAGGGCCAACGTCAACGCCCTCCTCTTTATCCCCAGCCTGTGGTTCAAGCTCGGGTGGAAAGCCCTGACGTTGGAATTCGAAGGCAACATGCTCGCCGGCAAGATGGGCGATGCGGGCCCCTTGCGGCTCGACACCACCACCGACAAAGGTCTCACGATCCTGCAGGCCGGCTGGGTTCTGGCCAGCCAGCTCAAGCTCTACAACGACTCCCTGTTCATCGGCTTCGAGACTGGCGGAGCCACCGGCGACCAGGCCGAGCTGGCCGGCGCCGGTACCCCCGCGAATCCGTCCTACTACCCCTACCTCAACTACCGCTGGAAGTTCGTGCCTCAGCCCCGAGGGGACAAGAACCTGAACGACTTCCACTTCTCGCCCGAATACCACGTGGACGAGATCCTCTACCGCCGCATCCTCGGCACGGTCAGCAACGCGATCTACTTCAAGCCAAGCATCGCCTACTGGTTGGATCTGGACTCGCGGCGCGAGAACGACGTCGGCATTTCGGGCTCGATCATCTACAGCATCGCACCGGTGCCGGTGTCCACGCCGGGCAACTCGATGAACTACGGCGTCGAGCTGGATCTCGGGCTCCACTACCGCAATCAGCGCGAGAACATCTTTGCCGGAGCAACCTGGGGCATCTTCTGGCCCATGGCGGCCCTTAGCCGCCCGTACGGTGATGCTAACAACGTACTATGGAACAGCCCCGAGGACACCAGCGCCTCGCAGGTCATCCGCACGTTCGTGGGAATCAAGTTCTAGTAGGGGCGCGATTTATCGCGCCCAGATTCGCACGTGCCGGTCAGAGGGCGCAATGAATTGCGCCCCTACACGGAGGGATGGGGACGATGGATTGCGCCCGTACACGGTCGGAGGGATAGGCGCGATGCATGGGGCCCCTACTTTTTCTTCGGAACCGCCGTCTCCAGCGACTTGATGCGCTCCTGGGCGTCTTGCTCGGAGGCGGGGTCGTGCTTGTCGTTGGTGGCCAGGTACTTCTTGAACGCGGCCAGCGCGTCCTCGTAGCGACGATCCTGCGAGTAGAGCAGTCCAAGATCGTAGTACGCGCCCGACAGCAGGGGATCGTACTTGACCGCCTCTTGGTATTCGGGAATGGCGTCGTCGATGCGCTTCTGCGTTCGGTAGAGCACCGCCAGGTTGAAGTGGGTCTGGCCGTTCTTGGGCTCGATGTCGATGGCCTTCTTGAACGCCTTGGCCGCGCCTTCCTTGTCCGAGGTCTTGGACAGTGCGACCCCGAGATTCGACCAGCCTAGGGCCTCGGCCGGCTTCAGCTCGGTGGCCTTGCGCAGGTTTGGGATGGCCTTGGGATAGTCGCCCTTCTGCCGATAGGCCGTGCCCAGGGTCACGCGGGCCTCATAGTCGTCAGGTTGCAGCGACACCGCGGTTTCCAGCTCTTTGATGCCTTCCTCGACGCGCTTCATGCGAATGTAGAGCGCGCCCAGATTGGCGTGCCCAGCGGCATCCTTGGGCTGCAGCGCGGTGGACTTCTGGTAGGCCTGCGCGGCGTTGTTGTAGTCGCCCTCGCTACGATAGAGGTTACCCAGGCTGAACCAGGCCGCGGCGTAGTCCTTGCGCGCGGCGATGGCCTTTTTCATTTCGGCGATGGCCTCCGCCGTCTTGCCCTGCCTTTTCAGCACCAAGCCTTGGTTGTAGTAGACCGCCGCATCGTCCGCCGCCGCAGGGCCGGCCACGGCGAGCACCAGGACGAACACCCCAGATGGCAACCATGCATGCTTCATGGCCTGCAAGCTTCAACCCGGAGCGGCTTTCAGTCAACCGCCACAAATTCACGCCGTCGAGCGCAGAGCTACCACTCGATGTGAACGCCCGCGGACGGAAGCACGAGGCGGTAGTAGTTCTCGTACACGGCGCCGTTCGTCTGCTTTTTGACGTCGAACACTTCGCGGCTGAGCGTGGAGTTGACCAGTTCCAGATAGGCTTCCATCACGAACTTGTCGAAGATGAAGCGCTTGTCGCAGCGCAGATCGAGCTGCGGGAAGCCGGGCAACTGGATGTAGTTTTCGACCCTCATGTTGTCGTACAGGGGGTACGGCCTGCCGCTGTTATAGTGGAAACGCACCGAGGTCGAGTAGTTGCGCGGCCAGCGATAGCCGACCACGATATTGAGGATGTGCCGCTGATCCCAGTCCGACGGCACGATAATGCCGTCCACCACACGCAGCGAGCGCGACAGCGTGTAGGCCAGCCAGCCGTAGAGCTTGTGCTTCATGGGCCGGCGGATCATGAGCTCCAGGCCGTAGCTTTCGCCCTCGCGCGGTTCGAGCAGATCGCTGGCCTCGGGATCCGGAATGAGGCTGTTCTTCAGATCGGTCAGATGCAGGCGCTGGTAGAAGAGCGAGGTATCGAGGTTGACGTCCAGACCCAGACGCTCGTCCAGCGCGGATTCAAACCCAAGCGACGCCTGCCGCGAGCGCTGCAAGCCATTGGTGGCCAGGGCGAACGACTCGAAGCCGGGCACGCCCACGGGCAAGCTGGGCATTTGCGAAAACTCCCCGGCCGCGGCCTTGAGCCAGTCGTGCGCGCCTACGCGCAGGCGAACCAAGATGCGCGGGCTGGGCGCGAATTTCTCGGTCCCTTGTTCGAAGTAGCCATCGTAGCGCAGGCCGGGCGTGACGATCAGCCGGTCGCCAGCGCGCAAGGTAACCCCGGCGTACGCGCCCGCCGAGAGGATGTCGCGATTGCGAAATAGGTCGGTTTGATAGATTTCGGCCAGGATCGGGTAAAGCGCCACCAGCGACGTGGGCCGCGCGCGCTGGATCTCCGCGTCTGCGCCCAGCTCAAATTCGAGCCAGCGCCAGGCCGACCAGCGCTCTGTAATCCGCGGTGCCAGCGTATACATACGGCTGCCCACCGGCAGCGAAAACAGCGATGTCAGGCTGACCGTGGAATCGTCCATTCCTGCGACAGCGGCGACCGTGAGGCGGCCACCCGCCACGGCGCCATCCCAGCGCAGTTGCGCCCGGTGAAACATCAGCTTGGCGAGGCCAGGCGCGATGGACTGCGGCTCGTTCACGAAACCATAGTCGGTCTTGTCTGGATTCTTTTGGTCGAGGTTGTCGCCCGAACCAAATGCGAACAGCGTCAGCTTGCCCGGCCCCAGCGTGTGCTGGACGCGCACCTGGTAGTCCCAGTAGTCGAGTGAGTAGGCGTTGGAAAAAGCCGACAGGAGGAACCCGGTGTAGGAGTAGCGCCCCGCCACGGCCACCGTGCCCTTGCCATCGTCGAAGGGCGAGGCCGCGATGCCGCCAGCGTCGAACAGGCGCACGTCGGCGGACACGTGCAGGCGATCGGTGGCCGGCGTGGCGGTGTTGGCCACGACGATGCCGGAGACGTAGCGCCCGTAGCTAACCGGGTAGCCGCCGGGATAGAATTCCAGATCCTGGATAAAGAAGGGGTGAATGACCGATGGGCCGAGGGCAAAGTGAAAGAGCGCGGGTGCGCGCACGCCGTCGATGAAGAAGCCGGTGTTGCCGGGGTTGGCGCCGCGAATGGCATAGAACGGCAGCGGCCACGTGGTCTGCGCCACGCCGGGCAGCGATTCGATCACACGGAAGGGATCGCCAAGCGAGCCCGCGGTGTGCACCAGCTCTTCCTTTTTCAGTGGCACCGATTCCGCTTCCGGGGTCTCGGCGGTGACCACGGTTTCATAGCGCTCGCCCTCGGTGCGTGGCTCTAGCCGCACCACCAAGTCCCCGGTATCCGCTGCAATCGTCACCTGGCGCGTGGTCGGAACGAAACCCGGACACTGCACCCGCAGCTGGTGCGAGCCGGGCAGAACTTCGAGCGCGAAGCCGCCGTCGGGGCCGGTTTCACCACTGGCGCGCGTGCCATCGCCCACCGCGATGCTGACCGACGCGCCGACCAAGGCCTGGCGCGTGCCACGCGCGAGCACCTTGCCCGAGAACTTGATCAGGCCCGCGACTTGACCGGCTGGCAAGACGTCGGCTGCGCCAGCATCGGATCTCGCCGGAGCCGCGTCGGCAAGCGCTGGAGTTTCGACCGCGCCCGCATCCGCGGAAAAATCGCCAGACTCGTTTCCGGCATCGACGGAAACAACCAGGAGTAGTGGAAACAGAAAAGCCGAGGCCACGCTAGTTGCTGCCCCCGTCCGGCTGCGCGGGTGGAACCAGCCAAAGGCCCGAGCGATCCGAGTCGGTCCGGCCGCGAACGACATACGCGAACCAATTGGCACAGGACCAATCGGCAGGGCACTGGGTCACATCCGCCACGGCTTGGGCGTAGCGAAGGTCCGTGCCGTGGTCGATATCGCGCAGGACCAGATCGCCGACACCATCCTGTTGCGACATGTTCAAGATGCCGAACAAGGTGTGTGCTGAGACCGAAACCGAGTAGATCGATTTCGCGATCTGGCGAAGCCCGGTCGGCAGGGCACCGCCTGGGTAGTCGGCAAAGAAGAGGTCGGAACTGGCACGCCCGAGGTGCGCCCAGAAAACCAGAATCTGGCCCTTGTCTCCCTCGGTGAAGAAGTAGCTCGCCTGACTCTGTGCGCTCACCAGCAGCCCAGGCGGCGAAACCATGGTGGGGGACTGGGTGGTGAGATCCGCATCCTGGAACATGAGAGGGCCCTGGACGCTTGTGTCGTAGAGCGTGGCCGTCGCTGGCGAGATGTGGACGAGATATTTTCCGTCGGAGGTGAAGCTGGGCCAGAGCAGTGGTCCGGTAAGCGTCCGCCGCGCCACGAGGTCGTTCCTGCCCGTGAAGACCCCGTGGCCAAGGCTGTCGAGGAGAAGCCGCTCGTCGGTAGCCTGGCAACGCTCGTCGATGACCTTGCCGTTGCCATCCCTGCTGCATCGATCGAGAGACTGCGCGAGGTTCACCAACGGACTTGGAAGGACCGCAAACTTGTCATCGCCGGTCGTCAGGTCGAGCGCGTGCAGTTCGGCCGGCGCCGACGATGTGGCGTTCTGCGAGTAGAAGAAGGTGCTGCCCTGGAAGCCGCCCCACCTGGATGGGTTTGGCCGCGCCAGGGGGATCTCCACTCCGGTCGTGAGATCGCGGACCACGGTCTTCGCCTTGTTGTCGTCGCTGACCGAGAGCGCGACGTAGTGCTCGTCTCCACTGACCGAAAAGCTAGCGACGTTGCTGCGCAAGGAATCGAGGGCATAGCCCGGCCGGCGAAACCGCGTAAGCGTGTGTTGGTCGTCGAGAAGAAGGTAGGCGTTGTTACCTAGGGTCTGGATCTGGAACGAGCCGGAGTCGGCGCCGATGGGCATATGGCTCTTGCCGTCCCAAAGCATGAGCGTGGGATACGTCTGCCCTGCCTCAATCTCGCGCTCGTAGAAAAGCTGCGGACAGTTGTCTTGCAAGGTGGGAAATCCTGGGCACGTCTGTCCAGGCTGGGGATTGTCGTAGATCGCGCCGATGGGCACGGTGATGCGCGAGTACCTGGCGATGCCATCGAGGCGGAATTCCTCGTCCAGCGTCGGTCCAAGCCGCACCAGCGTGGCCACCCTCACCGTGCCCGCGGGGCTCGGAACAAGGTGCTCGTCGACCATGAAGAAGCGGTCGCCAGCATTGAAGGGTCCTTGCTCCGGCCAGTAGTCGGAGAGGCTCTCAACCACCTTGCGCTGCGAAGTCCCATCGAACGAGGTGATCCAAAGGTCGGAGACACCACCCTGGGTCGTGTTGGCAAAGGCCTTGCGGTCCTCGAAGCGCACCATGACCTCGTCGCCCACCTTGATGAACCCCGGCGACTCGATCTGCTGGCCGTGGAACAGGTGGCGGCCAGCCGGTACCGGTCCCTCTTGCAGACACCCTGCAATGGAAAGCACGAAGAGAATCAAACCTGGCCAGCGACGAGACATGAACAGCACTTGGCGCTTACTTTAGCCTATGCCGCGCGGGCGAAGGCCACGAAATGATGACAAGCCAATCCGTCGTTTCCAGCCGCGCGTGACGACGGGCACGCCCGGCGATGATGTTGTATGAGATGCGAATAGGAGATCCCATGCAAGCGATACGACCCAGGCAGACCGGTGGTCCCGAGGTTCTTGTGCTCGCGGAGGTTTCCACGCCGCGACCTGGACCTGGCGAAGCCCTGGTGCGCGTGGAGGCCGCGGGGCTCAACTTCATCGACATCTACCACCGCACTGGGCTCTATCCCTTGCCGCTGCCGCTTCCCATCGGCCTCGAGGGCGCCGGCACTGTCGAAGAGGTCGGCGGCGCGGTGACCGATCTCCAGCCTGGCACCCGCGTGGCCTGGGCATCCGTGCCGGGTTCGTACGCCACCCACATCGTGGCGCCGGTCGAGCGCCTGGTGCCGGTTCCGGACAACGTCGCCACCGAGGTTGCGGCGGCCCTGCTTCTGCAAGGCATGACCGCGCACTATCTGATGAAGACCGTCTTTCCGCTGCGCGCTGGACACACCGCCCTGGTGCATGCGGTCGCTGGCGGCGTCGGATTGCTCCTCACGCAAATGGCAAAGCACGCGGGGGCGCAGGTGATCGGAACGGTTTCGACGGAGGCCAAGGCGGCCTTGGCCAAGGATGCCGGCGCCGACCACGTCATCAACTACCAAGTCAACGATTTCGCCGCGGAAGCCAAGCGGCTGACAGGCGGGCGCGGCGTGAACGTGGTCTATGATTCAGTCGGCAAGACGACCTTCGACGGCAGCCTGGATGCCCTGGCGCCGCGCGGTTACCTTGCGCTCTTCGGGCAGTCGAGCGGCGTTGTGCCGTCGCTGGATCCGGCCCGGCTGGCCAAGGGTTCGTACTTTCTCACCCGACCGTCGCTGCCCCACTACACGGCCACGCGCGAAGAACTGCTGTCCCGTGCGCGCGACCTGTTCGACATGGTCGGTGCCGGCCAGCTGCGCGTGCGCATCGATCGCACGTTTCCCCTGGCACAAGCTGCCGACGCCCACCGCGCGCTCACCGGCCGAGCGACCACGGGCAAGGTGCTGCTAATCCCGTGAAAGCAAACGTATCAGCGACGAGAAATCGTCGTCACCCATGCCTTGCGCCTCGGCGCGCGCCAGGCAGGCGCGCACGGTTTCGAGCAAGGGCATGCGGATGCCTCCCGTGGTCTCGGCCAAACGCATGTCCTTGTGCATGTGCTTGACGGAGAACTGCGGGGCGAAGTCGCGCGTCTTGAGCTTGCCCTCCTTGAGACGGGCGAGACCGGAGTTGGAAACGTTCTTGGCCAGCGCCTGGAAGTAGAACTCGTCGTCGATGCCAGCCCGGCGGGCGAGAGTCAGGCTCTCGCACAAGGCTTGCATCTGCCCCGCGATGTTGAGGTTCATGGCCAGCTTCAGCGCCGCCGCTTGGCGCACCGTCGGCAGGCGAAAACGCGTCTCGGACACCAGAGCCAAAAGCGGCTCGACCGCATCCAGCGCAGCCACGTCGCCGCCCATGAAAAAGACCATCGTGCCCGACTCCGCGGCCGGTTTGCTGCCTGTGAACGGCGATTCCACGTACATGGCCCCGGTATGGAGCACGCGCGCCTCGCAAGCTGCCGCGCTCTCGGGATCGATGGTGCTCGATTGCACCACGGCCTTGCCCGGACCGAGCGCGGGCAAGATGGCGTCGAGCACCGACGAGACCGCCGGCGGATCGGCGACCACGATGTGGGTCACGTCCGCCGCCGCCGCGACCTCCGCTGCCGTCGCTTTCCACTGCGGGGCATTCGCCTTTGCCGTACGATTCCACGTCCCCGCCAGCCGGCCCGCGGCCTGGTAGCGACCGGCCCAGGGCTCCCCGATGATACCGAGCCCGAGGACTCCGATGGTGTGCATGGGGCGATTCTACCTGCCTCGGCACCCATCAGCCGGTCACATCTTGCACATCCGCTCTCCTGGGTGCATGGTAAGGAAATAGCTATTCAGTAAGGAGCGATCCATGGCCACGGCAACGCTTACCAGCAAGGGACAGATCACCATTCCGCTGGACGTACGAGAGCGTTTGAAGCTGGAGGCCGGGACGCGCATCGAGTTCATCCAAGCCGCGAACGGTGACTTCCTCATCCGGCCCGCCATTGCGGACGTGCGATCTCTCAAGGGTCTCCTGCGCAAACCGGCCAAGCCCGTCTCGGTCGAGGACATGAAGAGGGCCATTCGTCTGCGGGGGGCCGGACGTTGATCGGGATCGATACCAATGTACTCGTTCGCTACATCGCCCAGGACGATCCCGCGCAATCACGGAGGGCCACTGCCCTTATCGAGCGCGAGTGCAGCGAGGCCAATCCCGGCTTCGTTGGTCTTGTCGTCTTGGCCGAAATCGTGTGGGTGGCTGCAAGCTGCTATTCGGCCTCGCACGACGCGCAGTGCGGAATCGTCCGCCGTATCTTAGAAACGCGCCAACTGATCGTACAAGGGGCGGAAACCGTCTGGCAGGCGCTTCGCTTGTTCGAACGAGGCAAGGCGGATTTCGCCGATTGCCTGGTCGAACGCACGGCCGCCGCGGCCGGTTGTGATCGCACGGTCACCTTCGACAAAGTCGCCGGCACGATCGGCATGACCTTGCTCACGTCAGCCTCGAAAACATAGGGTCGCACGCCGTCTCCAAGGTCGCGACTTGTAGCGAATTTGTGACGAACTGGAGCCGGCGAAGGGCCGACCATCTGGCATCCAATGCAAAGGTGCCAAAGGCGTAGTTGGTAGCCAATGTCTGAGCCCGCGAATACCCCACCCATCTCGCCCTCAACCGCGATCCTAATGTCGGTCTTGGCGTCGACCATCATCGGTTTTGGCACGGGTTGTGGCACGCCCTCCTCACCGCACGGGGGCACCGCCGAAGTCACGGTCAATGCCCAGACCGTGAAGGACGTAGTTTCGGTGAGATTGACCGTGCAATCGACAATTGCGCATTCCACGACGCTGCGGCTTGCCTTGATGGCACAAGACCAGCAGTACGCGTCCGTCATCCACAACCTGCCTGTGGCCAACGACTACGCGTTCATCGCCGAGGCCCTGGACAAGGGCAAGAATGTATTTGCGCGCGGCATGGCAACCAATGTGGACGTCGCCAGTGGCGTGACCGCCAAGGTCATCATCTACTTGAACGAGCTCGATGCAACGGCGCCATTTGTCAATTCGAGCCCGCTTATCGACGGCGTTACGCTCTCCAGGGGCTCCATTCAGCAAGGAGGCGACGTCGCTCTTGCGGCTACGGCGCACGATCCGGATCCGGGGCAAACCGCCACCTTGAGCTTTAGTTGGGTTCCCGCCGCCGCGTGCGGCACCATGTCCACAGCCGAGACGCAGCCTGGGACAGATGCCTCCAATCCGTCTCAATCGCGGGCCACCTGGACGGCTCCCATGGCTGGCGGCAATTGCCAAATCACGCTCACGGCCACGGATACGCTCGGCCTCGCGGACAGCGTAAGTTTCACGATCACGGTCGAGAACGGCAAGGACACCGGTCCCGGCAGCTCTGGTGTCACCACCATTTTCGACGGCGCGCCGACCATTCTTGGACTTTCGGCCAACCCCGGTCAGCTGTTCACCCAGGGTGACAATGTCGGCGTCGTCAATGTTCAGGCGTCAGATCCAGAGGGGGATACACTGACCTATGCGTGGTCAACGCCGGCTGACTCGCAGTGTACCTTTACGTTCGGAACGCCCAGCGCAGCGTCCTCCAGCTTCGCGATCACGGATCGCCTTGCAAGCGCTCGGTCCTGCACTTTCTTGGTGACCATTAGCGACGGCGTTTTGCCCGGCACAACGCTGCCCAAGAATACCTCAACGGCCAGCCTGACCTTGGCCATTACCGAGCCCGTGGTCGTGCAGACGCCGCCCGAGTTCAGCGTGGTTTTCCAATCGGAGAACTTCGTAAGCGGTGGAAACGTGGTGAAGTTCGCGGCTGTCGTGGACGACCCTGCCGGGGGGCCGCTCACCTTTGCCTGGTCCGCCTCGGCGGGTTCATTGCCGGTGGGTGCGGCACCGGAATCACTGGAACTGGATCCGTCCTTCAGCGCTGCAGCCACCTGGAGTGTTCCAGATGGGGTCGAAAGCGGCGCCGACATTGCGACCGTGACCGTGACTGCCACCAGTTCTACTTCCAACCTCCAGACCGCTTGGACTTTCTGGCTCGTCCCGGCCAACCTGCAGTAGTTCGCCATGGCTCGACGTAAGGCAAAGTCCGGCTCTCGGGAGTCGCGCTATAGTGACCTGGACATGTCCAAGGCTCTGCTACAAACGCGAGATACGGCCGTGGTGGCTGCGACTTCCCTTGCGGCCGTCGCAAGCCCACCTCAGGCGGCCGGCCCAACGCTGCAAGCAAACGGCCACAACCGCCTGGCGGTCACCTTGCTCAAGCGCAAGGTGACCGCGCTGTTTCGCCATTTTCCTGCCGCGCTGACCGGCGACGAGGAGGCCATTCATCAGTTGCGCGTTTCGGGTCGCCGCCTGCGCGTCGCCCTGCCCTTGCTGGTGGCGAAGCCCGAGGGCCGCCGTGCCGAGCGGGCGCGAACACTGCTGCGACAGCTGACCCGGGCCGCGGGCAGCAGCCGCGATCTGGATGTCCTGCTGGAATCCTATGACGAACGCCTGAAGACCGTACCCGACCGAAGCGAGGAGCAAAAGCTCCTGCGCCACCGCCTGGCCAGCGCTCGCCGCCGCAGCCGCGCGCGCATGGTCGACAATCTGCTCGACTTGGAGATCTCGCGATTGCGCGGCGATCTGGCCGGCCTGATCGCCCGCGGTGGGCCGCCACCCTCTGTCGTTTGCGAACGCTTTGCCACCATGAGCGCGCAGGAATTCCGAGTCCTTCACGATGGTTTCAGCAAGCTCGGCGCGCGCCTCGACGCCGAGGAGCTGCACGCCCTGCGCCGGCACGCGCGGCGTCTGCGCTATGCCGTGGAGGTCTTCGACCAGATCCGCAGTTTCGAATCCGCCGCAACCAAACCGTGGAAGAGCTTGCAGGATCTCATCGGCGTGATTCACGACCACCATGTGCTAGCCGAGTGGTTCGACCGGCAAGCGAAGACCGATCATGATCGCGGAAAGAACGCTCTCGCATCTGCCGCGGGCGACGAGGCTGAGTGGGCCCGAACCGCCATGCGACGGTTGCACGCGGAGTTCCTGGCCGCAGATCCCATCGCCATCGTGGCGCGCGGACTTGCGGCACTGGGACAGCCGTTGCCAGCGCCATTCGAGTGAACGCCGTGCGATTGCTGTTCATTCGCCACGCCATCGCCGTTGCCGCCACTGGCGGCATGCGCGACGAGGAGCGATCGCTGACACCCGAGGGCGAACAGCGCTTTCGCCAAACCGCCCGCGTACTCGCACGCGTGGCAGAAAAGCCACGGGTCATCTTGACCAGTCCACACCTGCGAGCCCAGCAGACCGCGGCCTTGGCCGCCCAGGCATGGGGTGACATGCGCCCCATCGTCGTGCCCGCCCTTGCGCAGGGAGATTGGCCAGCTATCTGCCGCGCGCTAGCGGCGTATGAGAAGGACGACACCGTTGCTCTGGTGGGCCACGAGAGCTGGATTTCCACGATCACCGCGCGGCTACTTGGCAGCCGCAAACACCAAGCCTTCGACTACCGCAAGGGCGGTGCCGCGCTGATCGAAGCCGAGGATTTGCAGGCGTGTAACGGAACCCTTCTGTGGTTCATTCCGCCCCGCGTGTTCCGCCGGATGGAATAGTGCAAGACCGGCGAATCGAGCCCCTGCTACCCCGACCAAAGACAGGAGGACGGCCCGCGAAACATGATCGACTGGCCATCCTGAATGCGATTCTCTAGCAGGCTGCAACCTGAACCCGATGCTTGGGTAGCAAACCTCACCCTCAACCCCTCTCCGGGACGGAGAGGGGAGCCGGATGCATGAATGGGGAGGCAACCTTTTGCGCTTCACCGCCGACAACCAAGCATGCCCCGCTTGCTCAGGCCCCGGACCTTCACAGCGCGTGCTCTGCGGCGTCGTTCCACGCCTGCTGAACGGATGCTTTGGCAGATGTTACGCGGCAGGCAGGTCATGCACGCCAAATTCCGCCGTCAGCATCCCATCGGACCTTTCATCGTCGATTTCTTCTGCAAGGAAGCACGCCTCGTCGTCGAAGCAGATGGCGCCCCTCACTTCCCCAAGCCCCTGCGCGACCGCCGCCGCGATGCTTGGTTTGCCGCCGCGGGTTTTCTCGTCCTTCGTCTGCCCAACCACCTCATCCTGCACCATCCCGACCGCGTCCTTGACCAGATCCGTCGCCTCCTCGCTGCGCATCTTCCGGCTCCCCTCTCCGTCCCGGAGAGGGGCTGGGGGTGAGGTTGATCTTTCCCGGTGGTTGCTCTTGGCCGCCACCCGCTCTTCCTGTCCGTATCCGTCGCACTTGGCGCACTTTTCAGACGCCCTCTCAGTCGCCTTCCTTGGGATCGATCTCGTTGCCGGCATCAAAGGAGGCATAGCCATCTGGAACAGACGGCATGGCCAACCGGCCGACGGATGGAGAGATCGCTTCGACCTGGTCCGCGCCAAATTGCTCGCTCCATTCGCCTTTCGCGCCGCGGACACGGATGGCCATTGGCAAGCCCCATTTCCCCGACCAGCAAACGCGCGTGTGATCTTGCGACTGCTTGCCGCCACGAACCAGAAGACGCCACGAGCAGTCCTTCAATCTGTCCTTCGGCAAAGGAGCCACCTCGCGCACCACGAACTCGGTCTTCGGTCGATCGAGCACGTGGGCCAAGCCAAACCAGTCCGAGAAGACTCCAATGCGATAGAGCTGATTCCGACTCGCGTCCATTGAGATGCGCCGACGATGATCGATCAAGCGGTAGGCGTAGTCGCCTCTGTTTCCGCTCTGGCGAAGGTAGAGATCGAGGAGGTCGTCGGTCCGACGGTGCAGGAATTCACTGCCGTGCCGCCAAAGCCGCAGGCGGTGGGCTGTCCCGTCGCTGCCGACGAAATGCGCATCGAGATAGACATCCTTGGCAGCCGACTCGACCGGGAAAGCGGCTTCCCAGTCGAGCGTGGCCGGCTCCGCGAAGGCAGTCCCACCAACAGTGCACGCCAAGGCCCAGGCGACGACCTGGCCCCGGCGCGGCTTCCATTTCATTGCCTGGTTGCCTTGGCCTTGTCGAAATAGGTCACGCTGGTGGTGCTGTCCACAGCCAGCGTCTTGGTGGTCAACGTCATCGAATAGGTGATTTCGCTTGCCGGCGACGCACAAGCAACATCGTCGGGATTGCACACCATGGACAAGGTGACGGGGCCGACCTTGGTCGTCGACGGGGTCACCGTGTAGTTGACGGTTTGGCCGCGCAGAGACTCCTTGAGAACTCGGCCGTTGGCCTGCGGCAAGCTCAACCCCAGCAGGTAGGCCGCGGTTGGCGCCACGTCCACGTTGCCACTTGGGTAAGTGTCTTGGAAGGCGGTCTTGAAATCAGGGCCGCCGGCAACGAGCGTGTTGTGAACGTCGATCGGGCTGAACGAGCCGTGCATGCCGCGGTTGTTCTGCGCGCTCTCGTACTCGGTCCCTGGCACGGCCGCATTCGACGCGGTCACGGCGGTGTCGTTCCAATCGAAGCTGACGATGATGTCGGGCGTGGGCGGGGAATCACGAGTCGCGCCTTCCACTTTGATGTCCCTGAGCGACAAGGTTCCTGCAATGGTGCCATAGGTACTGCGCATGAAGATTGCGCCGTACTGTTTGCGCTCTTGCAAGGCCGTTACGATCGACGTCACCAGTGTTGCCTGATGGCTTGGAATGTAGAGGTAATCGGAGCCGCCGTTGGCAGCGATGATCACCGCATCGGACGGCACCGTGGCCGGAACCAGGAATGGCCCCGTGTTGTACTTGAAGTTGGCCCCCTTGCCACACAGGGTTCCGCTGGCATCGTCGGTTTGCACAGGATAGAGCGGATCGCCGCTGGCCTTAATGCCCGACAGGACGGGATCCGACGTACAACCGACGCCGTCGTAGACATGAGCAAAACCCGCTCGCGTGAGAAGGTCCGCGGTACGCACGTCGCCCGAGACCGAGTAGCCCTGCGGATCCGGCGCTCCCACTGCGCCTACACCGGCGTCGGGTGCGGTGGTAATTCCGCGCAGGGGGAAGAAGCTGGGATCTCCGGCGACGAGACTGTGGCCGTGGTCAGAAACCACGATGATGTCTGTTGCTGCATCCATCCCAAGTTGCGTGAGCTTGGCTTGCAACTGCCCCAGGAGCTTGTCTTGGTCGTGCAAGGCATCCAAGTAGTTGGGCGACCCCGGACCAAAGGTGTGCTCGGTGCTGTCGGGATTGCGGAACCAAATGAGACTTAGATCTGGCTGAACTTGGGGAAGGATGTAGTTGATGTAGATCCCCATCATGTATTCGTTCTTGGCGTTGTGAGGTGAGCCCAGAGTGGCGCGTGGATCGGAGGTCACGCCATCCGCCAGCAAAACAATGTCGGCATTGGTCGTTCCAGTCGGATTCCCGTTGCTCGCATCAAGTGAGATCGTGCCGCCATCGTAGGGGACGTGGGTGGTATTGGCTGGCAGCACCAATCCAGCCCCGAGCAAGGACTCGGCGAAGGAGCGCGGGAAGGCCAAGTTCTCGTCGAGAATCACGCCACCCGTGCCATCTTCGCGATAGTCCTGCAAGAAGGCGGGTCCGGATTTTCCGACTGCCGCGGTCTTGAGTCCCGCGCGATGAGCAGCCTGAAAGAGGGTATCGACCAAGAAAAGCGCGCTGTTGTTCTGTCCGACGTAGTAGTTGTCCAAATCGTGCAGGATGGACCAATCCTCGGTGAACACGGGTTGAGTGAAATTGACCGTCTTGCCCGCCGAATCGTTTCCGGTCGGACCAGGCTGGTACTCGGTATTGCCATAGAAACCGTGCGTGCCGGGGTAAGCGCCGGTGGCGAAGGCCGCCCCGTTCATCATGGTGAAGGTCGGAAAGACCGCATGGTTGTCAGTGAAATTCACGCCCTGCTGGTCGCGCAGTTTGGCAAGATTGGGCGTGTCCTGCGTGGTGACGGAGTCCGGGCGCAGCCCATCCCATACAAAGATAATGACCCGGGGCGCGGAAGGAATCGGGCCATCCTTCGCACCACCGTCGATTCCCCTGCCATCAACAACCACGGATGTGTCTGGAGCCTTCGCGGTATCGATGATCGTCAAGGGGACGTCGCTGGTGGGTGCGTCGGCAAACCCCGAATCGGAGAATCCGCCGTCTTTCGCCAGCGTTCCGCCAGTGCCAACAGACCCACCCGTTCCGACAGCCCCACCTGTACCAACCGCTCCACCCGTGCCCATCACTGCCGTGCCGCCCTGGACCGGACTGCCACCTGTCCCCACCAAGGCACCATCGTGACTGCCGCTGGTTCCGCCGGTGCCAGGGCCAGGCCCACCCGTGTCCGAGCCACAAGCGGCAACAGAGATGACCGCAACGGTCAGCAAGAGATGCAATGCCAAGGAGAAACTGGTTGTTCGCACGATCGTACCTCCGCTATGTCCCTAGCAATTGCATGCGGAAAGGTCCGTTACCCTCGCGTGACGATTCGGTTAACCTTTCGTGACAACCTCTCGCGAACCGCGCCCTTCGCCTCCCAAACTTTGCCGGGCCACCGCATGATTTCCCTCCTTTTCCACTTCCTGTGGCCCCTCGGACAAATCCCCACTTGCCTCGGCAAGCCGGAACCCGATGCCACGAACCGTTTGCAACATATCCGCGGCATCGCCCAGCTTGTCGCGCAAGCGCTTGACATGGGTGTCGACTGTGCGACTCGAAACCTCTGGGTGGTAACCCCACACTTCCGTCAGGAGCTTTTGCCGTGTACACATCCGCCCGGGCGCGCGCATCAGATGCAATATCAGGCGCATTTCCAGGGCACTGACGTGGACTTCCCGTCCGCCCACGAAAACCCGATGTGCCTTTTCGTCCACGGCCAGAATTCCAACCGTCAGGTGCTCGGCTCTTCCAGGCCTCTTCTTTTTATCGCGCTCGACCAGATTGTCGCGCGTCTTGAGCCTGGCCTCGATGCGCAGGATCAGTTCGCGCACATTGAAGGGCTTTACCATGTAGTCGTCCGCACCGGCTTCAAAACCGGCGACCCTGTCCGCCTCTTCAACTCGTGCGGACAGAATGATCACAACCGCCCGCCTTGCCTCGGGCATTTCGTGAATTCGCCGGCAAATGTCCAAGCCTGAAATATCAGGCAGCATCACATCCAGTAGAACCAAGTCGGGCTCGAACTCCTCAAGAATGCGAAGCGCCTGGTCGCCCCGGTCCGCGACCCGGACATCGTACCCAGACGCCTTCAGTGCGTACTCGAGCGATCTGAGGAGATCGGTCTCGTCCTCGACGACGAGGAGTCGAGCTCGGCGACTCGTTTGAGGCTCCATGGGTACGGGCACCATCGCACTGCGAGTGTTTCAGCCTCGTGACAAACGTGAAAACATTCCGCGTAACCACTCTGCATAAAAAGAGAGACCACCTGGGTCCAGGAGAGAGTGTTCCTCCCCAGGTGGTCTCTCGCCAAGCCTCGAAGCACGACTATCCGCGTGGGAATCACGCTTTAGCGATTGGCAGTGTGCACCGCGGCTCGGCTGGGTATTCGCCTTTACCTAAGTTACTCGATACAAAACTTGCCCTTCACTGCTGAAGCATACCAAGAGAATTCCGCCTGTCTGCAACACTAGCGCAACATTCCTCGCATGACTCAAGGAGGAAACCTTGGCGCTTCAATATCGTTGAGCAAAGACAACGCAATGGTAACCAATGGTTCCTGTTCTTTGCTCTACGATTCGCCCCAACGAACACAAAGGACACTGGAAATGCCAAGAGAAACGCAACCATTCGAACAAGACTTCCTCCTGGTCAGCGAGACCGAAATGCGTGTTAGGCAAGCGACCCAATATGCGCAGCTCGATCAGGCAATCCTACTGACCCAGCACGAAGAGATCTGGGAATGGGAGGCGAGCACCATGGATGGCGAACGCCCGTCGAACAAATACCTCGACGAGGAATACGTCACGGTCTGGGACACCATGCTCGAACGTCTTTAAGGAACCGCTTCGATCGCGTAGTAGGCGAATGCCACGCCCCCGCGGCTGTCGTGCAATACGACCCACAGGTTCACCGGCCCCAGTGTATCCATGGTCCAGGTATTGGCAACTGACAGCTCGTAGTCATATTCCGTTCGCCCGGTAACGTCGTGCTGGAAGCTGCCAGACGTCGCGTACCAGGCCGCACGCATGGCTTCACGCGTGTCGTACAGCTCACGCGCCCCGATATCGAAGGCCGGGTAGGCTTCAGCGGCTGCATCCGGCCAAGACAGCTCGAACACAACCGGGCCGCCGCCAAGGGAGATCTGCGCGATTGGAAATGCGCCGGGCACAACGGGACTGAGAGGTAACGCATCTCCATTGCCCTGTTTCCAAGTCAATTGCGCGATGGTGGGATTCTGGTTCGGGGTATAGGTCTTGTTGTACTGGGTGAGATCGGCCGCCGGCGCGTTCGCAAGACCACAAGAAATTCGTTCAAGGGCAAATCCGGCCAGAGTGTCCGCCGTGGCCATGCCAGGCCGGCTCAAATCGGCCGGAATGGCCACGCTGACCCGTACCGGGAGGTAGTAGCCACCGGTGATATCCGGAGCGCGGGGTTGAATGGCGGCCTGATCCCCGGTGACAGGTGGGGCGATGGGGCCAAAGAGGCTGCAAGCATCATCGGGCATGGGCGCCTCGAATGTCGTCCGCGTCGGGCCAGCAATCCCAGGCAAATTCGTCGTGTCAAGACACTGCCTACTGACCGCATTGCTCTCGGTCGGCGGTTTCGGAACATTGCAAATGGCCCACAGCGCAGGATCGCTGATGACGGAATTGACCGCGGGAATCGGTCCGTCAACATCCACGGCGAGAAGTTCGTAGCTGACGGGCTGCCCCGCGGAGGCCTCGGCGGGTTCGCCACGCGCGGCGAGAATGGTGGGACCGGTGATGAGCGAGGCAGGATTGCCGACGTCTGGCTTGCAAGCCACGACTACCAAACACGCCATCGGGAAAAGCAGTCTGCGCATTAGAACTCCACCCTGGCTCCCATGACCGCCAAGATTGGAAGCCCGCTGATGTAGTCGCGCTTGCTGAAATCAGCGCTGTAGGCGATCTCCTCCGGATTCTTGCGACTGGTGACATTCTGCACGTCCAAGAACAGATTCAGCTTGTTGCGGCCCCAAACGAAGATCTTCTCGACACGCAAATCCAAGGAATAGAAGGCGGGCAGACGGATCGAATTCTGCGCGCCGAAGATGGGCTCGTCTTGGATGCCACCCGTGTTCTTGTACGCGCCAATGACCGGCGTCCGTGGCGCGCCCGTAGTGTAGCGAAAGCGAAAGCCAGCTTGCAACCCTTGTCGGATTTCGTAACTGGCAAGCAGTGCCAGAACGTGGGTTTGGTCGTAGTCGAGCAGGCGCCAGGCCGTGTCCGGCCGGTCTTTGCGTTCGCTGCGGATGAGCGAATAGGAAAGCCAGCCAAAGAAGCCCTTGACCAGCTCCTGCCGGAGGAGCAACTGCCCGCCGTAGCTGCGGCCAATGCCCGTCTGTTCCAGCGCCTGACCCACGGGTGGAGAAGGCAAGGCACTGCGCGCGACCAAATCGTAGAGCTTCTTGTAAAAGCCAACTATTTCCAGACCCAAGGTGCCGGTCAATCGATAGGAACCGCCGCCGGTGAAGTGCACTGCGGAGGAGGAGTTGAGCCGTGGATTACCGAAAACCGGGCTGAATTCTTCCGGCTGCGGCGGCTGCCCATAGACCCCGGCGCCTGCGGTAAAGGCCAGGCGCGGCGTTGCCCGGTACGCAGCGGACAATCTGGGATTGGGCATGTACCGCAAGATTCCGCCCACGCCGGTCTTCCACGGTACCGGATTCTGAACCGTGTCGAGCCGGCTCCAACCGACATTCGGTGCGATATCGCTGTACGGGTTCTTGAGGTTGCCGTCGAGCACCGTCGGTTCCACGCGCAATCCCGGCGTCAGGGTGAGTTTGCCCAGATTGATTTCGCAGAACGCGTAGGGCGCGATTTCGACGTAGTTGACCTTCCAATGGTCGATGAAGATGTCGCTGGTCGGCGGCTGACCGAATACGTAGATGTCACCTTCGCGCGGTGGCAGGTTGACCGAGCCTACCCGCAAGGCCTCGTGATTGCGCTCTTGAAAATCAATGCCAACCGACAGGGTCGTGCTCTTGAGCACGCGCCGCCGATATCCGGCACGCAGGGCATACTGCCAGGCCACCACATCGAGCACCGCAGGCGTGCTGCCGAAGTGCAAGATGGAAGAATTCTCGTCGTATCCAAACGACGGGGTCACGGCCAAGCTCGATCCGTCGGGAAAAAGGCGCGTGTAGCGCAGAATCACTCGCCGTGAGTGCAAGACCGTGTCCTGCGTCCGGACCTCCGTGGGGTCGCTTGATGGCACCGTTCGAGTCAGATAGTCGTCAGACGACAAAAATGTTGCCGCCAGCTCCTGGTCCTTGCCCAGTGTCATCGAGGCACGCGCCTGGTAGTCGTCGTAGCGCGGAATTGGGAAATAGTCGCCCACAGAATTGGAAACGACGGTCTTCAGAATCTTATCTAAGTAGCCTTGCCGCCCGGCGACCGCAAAACGAAAATTCGGCGTTGGCGCCGCGGCAACCATGCCGGATACGTCGACCACATCGGCCGCCACATACCCGTGTACGCCCTCACGCACGGGATCGCGCAGTTCGATGCGCACCAGGCCGCCTAGCCCACGACCGTAGTCAGCGCCATAGGCGCCAGGCGAAAGGTCGATCGAGCTGACCAGATCCGAATTTACCGTCGAGCGCATGCCACCCACGTGGTAGAGGGCCGGGATTTCCACTCCATCTACAACCACGCGGCTCTCCGTGGGCGACGAGCCCCACACGATGAGGGCGCCCGATCCGAACGCCGAGCGTCCAACGCCGGGTAGATTCTGCACGACCTTGAGGGTATCGCCTTGCGTTCCGGGGACGCGCTTGGCCTCCTCGGTGCGCACACGCGTTTCCACGACTTCCTTCTTGATGCGCGGAGCACGGACCACCACCTCTTCGTCGACGTCCTCCTCTTTGGCTTCCACTGTGTATTTCACCGACCGCTTCTTGCCCTTGGTGATGATCTCCTCGGTCTTGATCGTCACCAATTCTTTCGACGACAGCTCCACCACATGCGTGCCAGGGGGAACGTCGAGGAACGCAAAGGCGCCGTCCTCGTTGGTCGTAGTCTCAACGCCGAGATCCACGATTTTCACCAGCACATCGGGAACGGGGGCATTCTTGTCCTTGTTGAACACGATGCCGTCGAGATTGATCTGCGGCCCCAGCGAAACCATCACCTCCTTGATCGCGAATTTGTAGGCGTACTGGATTTTCACGGGAATGGGATTGCCGTCCATGGTCGCGGGTTCGAACTCGAACTTCTGCACGGCCGCCACTGCCGCGGCATCAAAGTCCGGCCCCGCCCCAGTGACCACCTCCACATTGCCCACGCTGCCAGTTTCACTGATTTCGATGGACAGCACGACCTTGGCGATAATGCCAGCCGCCTTCTTGTCAGGTGGGTAGTCAGCCTCGATGAACTTCACCAGCTTGGGTGGCTTCAGTCCCTTCGGCGCATCCTCGCCTGCCGCACCTTCGCCCTGGGCAAAGGCCAGGTGACTGGTGCCTAGCAGGCAGGCTACCGCGACAAGCCGAATTGCTTTCATTCTCAGCCTAGCGCACGTCGAATTCGAATGCGGTCATGCCAGCGCCCGCACCGTGACTCATACTGGCCTCGGCGGCGGTGACGGTTCCCCAAGTATCCTGAATAAGGTTGCCCCGCTGCAAGGCGGTCATGTGCCAATAGGCTACTTTCGCTCCACACAGCGAGAAGGCGTCGACGCGCGCAATGTAGTGCCCAGATGGCGGAGGCCCCGTCCACACCACGTTTTCCAAATCGCGGTTGTCGAGCTGGCACGAGGCATTGGAATCTAGATCGAGATACCCGCCCTCTTCGCGCGAACCCGCGTCCATGGAAGCGCCCGTGGAGTCACTAGGGGGGAGTGCACCTGGATTCTTGGCCCACACCTCGATGGTGTCGCTGCCATCGGGGAGAGGAGCCACGACGTGCAGATCCAAATCGACCGGGGCATTCCAAGACAAGGAAACCACCAATTCGCCGTCGGGGATCCCTGGGCTCAAGATGTGAAAATCATAGGAGCGGACGCTTCCCATCACGCCGTTGCTGATGGCCCGGAGCAGGATGGTAACCTTCGGTGTGCCAGTCGTGTCGTCGATTGGAAACTGACTGGGATCGAGATCCGGCGAGAAGGTCAGTGCGGCCCGAAAGTTCATGAGATACGGGGTCGCGGAATCTCGATCACGCGCAGGCAAAATCCAGTAGGAGTCTTCTTCGTCGATGCCGACAGCCAACGCGCTGGCCAAGGGCCCGGTTTCGTCCTCGGGGCCAACCGAGCCCGAGATGACGACATTCTGTTGCCCTGGGAAAACCTGAGACTTTGTGCTGGTCGGAGCTGTCACTTGCACGGGTGCATCGCCGTTGGCCGAACTGATTCGGCCGTTGGCCAACTGCGCGCCACTCACCCGTATCATTTTCCCGAGACCGGTCGAAGGCTGAACGCCCTGGCAACCCATCAGCAGGGCGACGGCGACGATAGCCCATACGCCATGCAAGATATTCCGTCGCATTAGAAGTACACCTCCCCACGCAGAATGAACGCATTGCTGGCCAAATTGGAGGGATTGCCCGAGGAGTCCAGCCCCAGGTGATTGCGATTGATGTCGTATTCGAGAATCGCCCTGCCCCAGCCAGCTCCAATCAACATGCCGGCGATGGAGATAGTCGAGTAGCTGGAATCGCTTGGAACGATATTGCCCGTGACCCGATTGTACGCGTCGCGGTCCGGGTCGTAGAAATCGTAGCGGACGCCGATGGCGGCCAAGGAGGTCAACTGCTGCGTAAAGGCTATGTTGTAGCCCAATTCGCGAAAACTACGGGCCTGGCCGCCCGCGGGACTGGCCAAGGGATCCGCGGGCTGCAAGCCGCGGTCGAGATCGTTGGCGAAATACACCTGCGCCGCAAAAGTGGTGCTGCCCAGCCACGACGTTTTGGCCGCTATCAGTAGGTCACCGCCCACGCCAAAGCGCGAGAAGTTCGCTGACGAGCTGGCCGACGAACCCGGCACACCTGTCAGTTCGTTTGGCTGCAAAGTTCCATCGCCACTGCTATCGCTCCAGGTGACGGTTGGCTTGGTCGCTGAAGACCCAGGGTGAAATCCAGTTCCAGTCAAAGCGGAAGCGCCACCGACGACGTAGACTCCTTCGACCACTTCGTCCTCGATGCCCACACGGCCAACGATGTCCTTCTTCTTGTTGGGATCGAGCCCGGCAAAACGACCCGCGCCCAGAGGCTCCCCGTTTTGCACCGCAACCGCGTAGCGAAGGAAGTGCCAGCCACCCATGAGGCGCAAGCCAAGATCGTACTCATCGGGGAAGAGCGCGCGGGCAGCGATGCTACGCTCGAGAAAAAAACGGTCCTTGTCCTCTTGAGGCACCTCGGAGCCAAAGGGGATACGGGTGAATCCGATGGTAGCCATCAACAATGGGATCCCGCCCGAGCCCGCCAACTTCACCGAGGCGTGAGCGTCGAGAAGCCGAAACGCTGGGCCATTGACCGTATTGCCGTCGATCTCCAACCCGCCCTCGCCGTAGGTCCGGTCCACGCGCGCGCCCAGTCGTGCCCGGCGAATCAGAAAGCGATCGGTGTTGAGCGGCTGACCGTTGTCAGGATTGATCTGATCTTGAGCGCCCTGCTGAACAGCGAGATCAGCCTGGACTAGACCGTACAACGAGACCCCCCGTCCGAGCGTTCCAACCACCGGTGGCGCCTCGCTCTGGCGCTTTTCCTGTTCGGCCCTGTTGGCATCGAGAGCAGACTGCAGCCGAGTCACTTCCTTTTCGCGCGCCCCCTTTTCCTCCGTCACCCGATCCTGAAAGTCCCTTTGCGCCTTCTCGGTTGCCACCCGGGCCTCCTCGCGCAAGGCCTCTTCCCGCTTCTTGCTGTCGATCTCCTGCTGGGTCAGCCGCTTCTCGAACTCGGTCTTCAGGGCGGCCACCGCGGCTTCCTGAGCCGCCATCATTTCCTGCTGTGCCTGTTCCTGCTTTGTCACACGCTTGGGCGCGCGTTGCTGTGCCCACGCGTCCGCCGACGTGATGCAGGCCGTGCAGGCCAGGAGGCCCCATATCAACCGCCGCGCTCGCTGTCTTCTCAACCTGTCTTGGGGAAAATAGTGGCCTAGCACGGTATCGTGTTTCACTTGGCACCACAGGTCTGGTAGGTCAGGGTCGGCTTGCCTCGGGTAGCGGGAATGCCACTCTTCGTCGGAGCGTTGATAATGCAATCGTTCACCTGCTCTTCTGTTCCTTGACAGTCCACAGGAGGGATAATGAAGACATCCGCCGAAGCGTCGCGCCTGGGGGACTGAACCACGACTTCGGGGAGGTTCGGACCGTCGATCCCTGGCACATCAGGCCCGGCATCCTCCTTGACGTGTCCCGGAGGCCGCGTGGCGATTCCCGAGTTGCGCAGGCCACACCCTTGCAGAACGCCAAGCGTGATGATGGCACACATCACAACTCGCAAATCTATCCATGTTCTAGCCATGGTCCATCCTTTCTCCGCGGACATTATTCGCAGAACCCGAAGCTACACACTTGCCCAGCCGCGCAGTCGGCCGTGCTCGCGCATGGTGTACACCCCGCCGGCGAGGCCTTGCCCGTGGCCTTGGACTCGAAATAGCAGCCACAGGGAGCCGGATCCTTGTAGGGTTTAAAGGGCCCGCACTCGGAGGTACGAATGACTTTCATGGCGCATTGAGGGACAACGCCAGTCTTGGCGAAGATATCGATAATATTGAACGGCAGTGGATCCTCGCCCGGCATGCCTGGTTTGCCCTGCATCCAGTTGATGAACCTTTGCGCCATGGGGCTGGTCGGGACATTGTCCGCGCCTACGCGAGCGATCATGTGGAGTGGCCCCTGGATAACGTAGTGACCATCTCGAACGTTGCGCCGATCTGTGCTTGTGGCGTCCGAATCCGGCAGGTACGCCTTGTTGCCGGCGCCCTGACCAGGACCAACAATCGCCAGGCTCTTCAAGGTGTCGCGGTGTTCGTCGTAGTTCTCCCCGGACACGAATCCGAAGGCAGAGTTGGGATTGATGGAACTCAAGATCAAGTTGATGATCTGCAATTCTGGCGCCGGATAGATCGACGGTGGGACAAATGTGGCCTGACTTGTGGATGTCGGATAGTTGCTTGTGGGCAGAGCAAGGCAGTCATAGGTCATGAGAGGCACGCCATTGGTGAACCCGCCCTCGTGATCGTAGAGATAGAGTTGGGCTGGATCCACATAGGGAAAGATCTTGGCCCCCGTCCCGCAGGCGAGAATGGCTTGTGCCTCTTCCAGCAGGAGGTATTGACTGGAGAAGTTCGACTGGGAAGTCATGAAAACCATGGCCTGTGTCGGCCCGAGAAAATCGATGGCCGCCGGTGCGGAACTAGCCGCATAATTGACACTTGGATCCCGTAGGGCACCGGGGTAGTAGTTGGGGCAACTGGTGAAATACACATCGGCTAGACCGACATCCGCTGTGACGATGGCGCTAGTATTGAGCGTGCAAGTGTCGTCCTTGTAGGCGTCTGGGTTCTTCGCCGTTGGCGCGGAGGTATAGAAGTGGGGCGCCCCTCGCTGAGAGATGTTTCCATTCACCGGAACCGTGCTCGCCGCCGCGCAAGCATCCACCTGCTGGTAAAGCAACGTATAGGGGGTCGGAAGCGCGGCCAACCGCGCGCCTAGCACTCCTATGAGCGGCTTCACCGCGGTCGTCCCATGCAGGTAAATCTTGTTGGGAAGGAAGTCGCAGGTTTGGGTCGCAATCTGGCCGAATGCACCCGTAGAAACGAGTGACAGGCAAGTCGCGGCGAAGGCAAATAGCCCAGTATTGTTGATTCTAACGCGCATTTTCGTCTCCATCTGCACGGCGGCCGACAGCGCCAGCGGCGTGATGCATATATCTAGTGCGAGCGAATGAGGTCAACCCCAATTGCCCGACCGTGCCGAACTGTTACATTGTCGTCGCACGATTGTTTCAGATAGCTAAGTCGGCGTTCTCCTTCCACAAAAGAAAAGGGATCGCCCGCTTTGCTTCGCGAGCGATCCCTTCTTAGCTGGCTAACTCTGCAAGCGTCCGGCGCCAGCCAC